>Ga0184632_10000064_pt1 | contig 30639 bp, 32 predicted proteins | sample PLM31_50_b1_FD_133153 | JGI IMG/M metagenome (GOLD analysis project Ga0184632, IMG submission 133153) | Groundwater sediment microbial communities from an aquifer in East River, Colorado, USA - PLM3-1_50_b1 | ecosystem: Environmental > Terrestrial > Soil > Riparian zone | place: USA: East... | reverse complement strand
TCGACGAGGCCGAGAAACGCCTTTTCGGGCGGCTGTCGGTGTTCAGCGGCGGCTGGACGATCGAGTCCGCCGAAGCTGTGGGTGATCCGGCCGAGCTTGGCCTGGATGTCTTGGACGGGCTCACGTCCCTAGTAGACAAGTCGCTCATACGCAGGTCCGACACTGCGGGCGGCGAACCCCGTTTCTCCATGCTGGAGACGCTCCGCGAGTTTGGGCAGGAGCAGCTTCAGGCGGGCGGAGATCTCGACCTGATCCTCCGGCGCCACGGAGAGCACTTCCTAGACCTGGCCCTCGAGGCCGAGCCCCATCTCACGGCCGACGACCAGGGGGAGTGGCTCGACCGGTGCGACAGGGAGCACGCCAACATCCGCAACGCTCTTCGGTGGGCCATCGAGACCCGAGAAGCGGTCCGGGCGCAGGATTCCGCGGGAGCGCTCTGGCGCTTCTGGCAGCAGCGTGGGCACCTGGCCGAGGGCCGGCGGTGGCTGGATGAGATCCTCGCGATGCCCTCGGGTCAGGCGCGCACTCCGTCGCGAGCGAAAGCGCTGATCGGAGCCGGAGGGATCGCCTGGTGGCGGCAGGACCGCGAGGCGGCCGGAGCCTTCTACGGCGAAGCGGCGGCGATAGAGCGAGAGATCGGCGATCCCGCCCGCATCGCGGAGGCCCTGTACAACCTCGCCTTCGTCGTGGCCGGGGACAACCTCGAATCCGCCGCCCGGTTACTGGATGAGAGCCTCGAGCTGTTCCGCGGGCTCGGGGACCAGCGAGGCATGGCTCAGGTCCTGACGATGCTCGTCATGCCTGATGCCCAGGTTGGCAAATGGGGCCCGGTCGTCGAAAGACTCGAGGAGGTGGTCGCGATCTGGCGACGGCTGAGAGACCGCCTGCACCTCGCGTTCGACCTCATCTGGCTGTCCTTCGCCCATGGGCGAGTTGGCCATCCGCGGGAGGCGCGGTCGGCGGCCCTGGAAGCGCTGGAGCTGTTCCGTGAGGTCGACAACCAAACCGGGATCGGGATCGCCTTCACCGATCTAGCGTTCCTGGCGACATGGGAGGGACGCCACGAGGACGCCGTCCGGCTGGCGGGCGCCTCGGAATCCGTAAAGCAGCGGGTCGGTGGCCCTCCCGGGGCCATCGGTGGGCTGCTCGAAGGGGATCCGGCAGAGGAGGCTCGCGCGCACCTCTCGGAGGAGGCAGCCCGGCGAGCGTGGGAGGAGGGCATGGCCATGACTGTGGACGAGGCAGTGGCCCTGGCAAACTCGGAGGCCGAAGTCTGAGCCGCCTCGACCACAATCCGGCTACCGGGTAGGGAACCGACTCTATTTGATGTGGAGATTGACTCCGAACAACACTAGCGGCCAGAGCGCGACGGCGAGGACAGCCGAGGCGATTGGCCTGATCCCGTCCAGGTGCTTGAAGTAGTTGTGGGAGTTCGCCACGACCAGGCCCACCACTATGTAGACCGCTATGATGGCGTTGCGTATCATTGAGTCCCCATCCTAGAGTCGCCTATCCAGCTGGCGAGGGCTCCCAGTCACGGACGGCTTGCCCAAGCTTTACGAGAATCGCCGCTCCGCCCGCGAGCTCGAGAAAGCGAAGTACCCAGTGCTTGCGCAGAATCGGGATCCGGAACGCGAGAGGCAGCGCCACGACCAGCACCCAGGCGGCCCGACTCCTCCACCGCTCGCCGGCAGGAGAGGCTAGGAACCGGAGCGCCTCTTGCCGTCTCAGGCCGATGGTCTCAGGCAGGGTTCTGATCTCCACGGATGAGACGGTATTACCCAACACCGCGCCGATCAGTCCGTTGCCGGCTGAGGGTGGTAACTCCGCCTGGCCAGACGAAGAGGAGGATCTGAATGCCCTTTCCGAAGATCGAGCTGCACGTTCACCTAGAAGGCAAGATCACCCCGAGACGCCTCTTGGACATCGCTCGCCGGAATGGGTACCCGCTGGGCGTTGAGACTGAAGATGACGTTCGAGCGCTGTACCGGTATCGGGATTTCGATCATTTCATCGAGGTTTGGATCCTCACCAGCAACGCGCTTCGTCGAGCCGAAGACTTCCACCAGGTTGTGGTGGACTACGCTCGGGAGGCGGCCGGTCATGGGGCGGTCTACATCGAAGGGATCTTCTCTCCGATCGAACGCGTGTGGCGAGGTGTCGACTGGGATGAGATCTTCAGCGGGTACTGCGACGGCGCGCAGGACGCCCGAGAGCAGACCGGCGTGGAAGTGCGCCTCACGCCGGACATCACCAGGGACGCGCGCCTTGAGGACGCGCTCGAGGCCGTCCGCTATGCCATCAAGTACCGCGATCGCGGCGTGGTGGGGGTCGGCCTGGGTGGGGAGGAGGCCCTTTACCCGCCAGAGCCGTTCGCGCCGGCCTTTCGTCTGGCCACAGACTCAGGATTAGGTTCGGTGCCCCACGCGGTGGAAGTGGTAGGTCCCGGTTCGGTGTGGGGAGCGCTGGAGGCCCTGGGGGCTCACCGGATCCGCCACGGCATCAGGGCCACCGAGGATCCATCGCTCGTGCGGGAATTGGCCGCGCGCGGGGTCGTGCTGGACGTCTGTCCGATCTCGAACCTGCGGACAGGTGCCGTCCGCGCGCTCAAGGATCACCCACTCCCTGAACTGGTCACCGGCGGTGTGGCGTGCTCCATCTCCACGGACGACCCGGCGATGTTCGATACCGACCTCACTCGCGACTACCAGGCGGCCCTGTCGTTGGGCCTCGCACCCGAGTTCGCTTACCGAGCAGGGACTGCAGGCGCGCTCTGCGCGGATAGCACTCGGACACGCTTACAGGCGATCGGGGCGAGCTATGACTGGAGCACGGCCCGCGCTGTCGGTGGGGGATTGTAGAGTTGGCCAAATGATCGAAAGCTTCCATCCGGCTGTTCGAACCTGGTTCGCGAGGCGGTTTCCTGACGGTCCAACCCTGCCGCAGGCTGGCGGTTGGGCCGAGATCGCTGCTGGCCGGGACACGCTGATCGCGGCTCCTACGGGTTCGGGCAAGACCCTTGCTGCCTTCCTGGTCTGCATAGACCGGCTGTACCGGGCCCATGAGGCCGGTGCCTTCCTGGCCGAAGGACCGCAGGTCGTCTACGTCTCCCCCTTGAAGGCCCTCGCGGTTGACATTCACCAGAACTTGGAGGCTCCTCTTCGGGAGATCGCCGAGATAGCCGAGGAGCTGAGCCTCACCGCACCCCACATCCGCGTGGCGGTTCGGACCGGGGACACGGCCGCCTCCGAACGCGCGGCGATGCTCCGGCGTCCGCCGAATTTCCTGGTCACGACGCCTGAATCGCTGTATCTGCTGGTCACGGCGGAGCGCTCGCGCGGAATGCTTTCCGGTGTCCAGACCATCATTCTCGACGAGATACACGCGGTCGCTGGGAACAAGCGCGGATCGCACCTCGCGCTCACCCTGGAGCGCCTCGGCCATGTGGCCGCCGCCCCTCCCCAGAGGATCGGGCTCTCGGCAACGCAGCGGCCCATCGTCGCTATCGCTCGCCTGCTTGTCGGCGCTGGCGCCGACCGCTCGAATCCCGACGGGTCCCCTCGCTGCTCCATCGTCGACGTTGGGCACCAGCGTGCTCTGGACCTCGCCCTGGAGCTCCCCGACGACGAGCTGGGGGCGGTTGCCTCGGCTGAGCAGATGGGGGAGATCCTCGACCGCATCGCGGAGCACGTGAAGGGCCACCGCACCACCCTCGTTTTCGTCAACACTCGGAGGATGGCCGAGCGTGCTGCACACCAGCTGGGGGAGCGACTTGGCGAGGACCAGGTCGCCGCCCACCACGGCAGCCTGTCCAAGGAACGCCGCCAGCGTGTGGAGTCGCGCCTGAGGGCGGGCGACCTCCGGGCCCTAGTCGCGACGGCGTCCCTGGAGCTGGGGATCGACATCGGACCGGTGGAGCTCGTCTGCCAGATCGGCTCTCCCCGGAGCTTCGCCACGTTCCTCCAGCGGGTGGGCCGGTCCAACCACACCCGGTTCGGCACACCGCGGGGCGTGTTGTACCCAACCAGCCGCGACGAGCTCGTCGAGTGTGCGGCGTTGCTCCGCGGCACCAGGGCCGGGCGCTTGGACGCCATCATCCAGCCCGTCGCGCCGCTCGACATCGTGGCCCAGCAGATAGTGGCGGAATGCGCCGCCGAGGAGTGGCCGGAGGACGAGCTCTTCGACCTGATCCGGCGGGCGGCGCCGTTCGAACAGCTCTCACGCGAGGACTTCGACGACGTGGTCGAGCTGGTCTCCGAGGGCATCACGACCGGACGGGGCCGGCGGGCGGCCTACCTCCACCGCGACCGGGTGAACGGGCGGCTGAAGGCCCGCCGTGGCGCTCGGCTGGCCGCGCTCACTTCGGGCGGGGCCATCCCCGAGCTGGGCGACTACCGGGTCGTGGCCGAGCCGGACGACACGTTCGTGGGGACGGTGAACGAGGACTGGGCCATCGAAAGCATGGCCGGCGACGTGTTCCTTCTGGGCACGACGTCCTGGCGGATACGCCGCGTAGAGCCCGGAACCGTTCGTGTGGTCGACGCCCAGGGGGCGCCGCCATCGGTGCCATTCTGGCTGGGGGAGGCGCCGGGCCGCACCGAGGAGCTTTCGAGCGAAGTCTCTGACCTCCGAGCTCGAGTGGGCGAATGGCTGGAGCAGGAGGATCCAGAGGGGGCGCGCCGCTGGCTCCAGGAGGAGTGCGCTATCGAGAGGGACGCGTCGGACACGATCGTCCGCTACCTCGCGGCCGGTCTGACCGCATTGGGAGTGCTCCCCACGAAGGAGAAGCTTGTCCTGGAGCGGTTTTTCGACGAAAGCGGCGGGATGCAGCTCGTGGGGCACTCGCCGTTCGGGGCCCGGTTGAACCGGGGGCTCGGGCTGGCGCTCCGCAAGCGTTTCTGCGTGACCTTCGACTTCGAGCTGCAGGCCGCGGCCAGCGACGACGCCATCCTTCTCTCGCTGGGTCCACAGCACAGCTTTCCGCTGGAGCGCGTGCCGAAGTTCCTCGCGTCGAAGACGGTCGAGGGCGTGCTGCGACAAGCTGTGCTGACCTCGCCGATGTTCGCGGCCCGGTGGCGCTGGAACCTGAACCGGGCGCTGGCCGTGCTTCGGATGCGGGGTGGCCGCAAGAACCCGCCGGCGATCCAGCGGATGGAGTCCGACGACCTGATGGCCGCGGTGTTCCCGACGCTGGCTGCCTGCCAGGAGAACGTGGCGCCGGGACCGATCGAGATCCCCGATCATCCACTGGTTCGCCAGACCCTGGACGATTGCCTCCGCGAGGCCATGGACGTGGACGGCCTGCGCGAGCTGCTGGCTGAGATCGAGTCTGGCCGCGTGGAAGTGATCACCCGCGACACGGTGGAGCCATCCGTCCTGGCCCACGAGATCCTGAACGGGCGCCCATTCACCTACCTCGACGACGCTCCCTTGGAGGAGCGCCGCAGCCGCGCGGTCCAGCTCCGGCGGGGCTTGCCGGTGGAAGCTCGGGATCTGGGCCGCCTCGACCCCGACGCGATCGAGCGGGTCCGCCAGGAGGTCCAGCCGGACCCGCGCGACGCCGACGAGCTGCACGACCTGCTGATGACGGTTTCGGGGATGCGCCCAAACGAAGAATGGCAGTCCTGGTTCGATGAGCTGGTCGAGGAGCGGCGGGCCGTCACGGTGCACGTCGCGCCGGACCTCGATCTTTGGTGTGCGGTCGAAAGGCGCCCCGCGCTGGAGATCCTGTTCCCGGGATCGGAGATAGAGCCGTCCCATCGTTCACCCATCGCGGCCCAGCCGCTGGATCGGGACTCCGCGGCCGCCGAAATGGTGAGGGGCCACCTTGAGTACCGGGGCCCGTCGACGGTCGGTGACCTGGCGGAGGCGACTGGGCTCAGTGAACCGGACGTCGTGATCGCGGCCGCCCGGTTGGAAGGTGAGGGCTTCGCCTTCCGCGGGCATTTCGCTTCGGCCGAAGGTCCGGAGGAGTTCTGCGCCCGGAGGCTCCTGGCCCGGATCCACGGCTACACGCAGCAACGCCTCCGTCGCGAGATCGAGCCGGTAACCGCTCAGGACTTCATGCGGTTCCTACTTCGCTGGCAGCACGTTGCGCCGGGCACCAAGCGGGAGGGGCGTCTCGGCACGCTCTCGATCATCGAGCAGCTCCAGGGTTTTGAGCTGGCCGCCGGCGCATGGGAGAGGGGCGTCCTAGGCTCACGCGTGGAGGGTTATCGGATCGAACGGCTCGACGACCTGTGCCTGTCCGGCGATGTCACCTGGGGGCGTCTCTCGCTCCGAAACACCGAGGAAAACCAGCCCCGGCGAAGTGGGATGACCCCGTCTCGGGCAACCCCTATCACGCTGGCCATCCGTGAGGACCTGCCCTGGTTGCTCCAGGCAGCAAGGGGGGACCGAGCGCCTCTGGAGCCGGGGCCGGGGCGAACGGAGGACGTGCTCGAGGCATTGCGAACGCACGGCGCCCTCTTCGCGTCGGACTTGATCACGATCACCCGCAGGCTGCCCACTGAGATCGCTGAAGGTCTGTGGGACGCGGTAGCCAGGGGACTCGTCACCTCAGACGGCTTCGACGCGGTTCGTACGCTCCTCTACGACCGAACCGTAGACCGGGCTCCGCGCCGCGCTCGGCTCAGAAGGGCCGGCTCGCGCACCGCGGCCAGATCGGCCGGCCGCTGGTCGCTCGTGCCCGGTACCCAAGCAACGGAAGACGCGGACGAGCTGGCCGAAGCCCTAGCTGAGCAGCTCCTGGCCAGATGGGGCGTGGTGTTCCGGGACCTGCTCGCCCGGGAGACGTTCACGGTGCCTTGGCGCGAGATCCTGTGGGCGCTCAGGCGCATGGAGGCTCGGGGAACGATCCGCGGGGGGAGGTTCGTGAACGGGTTCAGCGGCGAGCAGTACGCGGTTCCCGAGGCCGTGGATACCCTCCGAGCGGTACGGAAGCAAGAGCGCGCCGGCGAAACGATCTCGCTCTCCGCCGCCGACCCGTTGAACCTCGTGGGGATCGTGCTGCCTGGTCCGCGCGTGCCGGCCCTCATGACTAACGCGGTCACCTACGTCGACGGCGTTACCGAAGACGTCACGCCGGCGTTCGCTTGAGCTTCTGGTAGATTTCGGCTCCTCGTGGAATGGCGACTCGAACTGGTGCAGGTTCCCGTCTCGGACGTTGACCGAGCGAAGGCCTTCTATGCCGAGAAGGTCGGCTTCAATGCGGACCATGACCACCGGGTTAGTGACGAGATCCGTTTCGTCCAGCTCACGCCACCCGGATCAGGGTGCTCGATAGCGCTGGGCACCGGGCTGGGTGACATGCGGCCGGGGACGGTCCAGGGACTACAGCTGGTGGTCTCGGACATAAAGGCCGCACGGGCAGAGCTCCTCGAGCGCGGCGTGGAGGTCACCGAGGTCCAGGAGTTCCCCTGGGGGTCGTTCGTCTTCTTCAGCGACCCCGACGGCAACGGCTGGGCGGTGCAGCAAATCCCCGCTCGGGACTAGCACCAGCCTCGGTACCCTCCGGGATTCGACACTGTTGAGCACTCGTGAGAGGGTCGAATGATGGACGACAACGCGGTCGTGGTCGAGGGTCTCCAGAAGCGCTTCGGCAACGTTGTGGCGCTCGACGGGATCGATTTCGAAGCGGCCCGAGGGACCGTGTTTGGGCTCCTGGGTCCCAACGGCGCTGGGAAAACGACGGCGATTCGGGTGCTCGCAACCGTGCTTCGTCCCGACGCCGGCCGGGCCGAGGTGCTCGGTCACGACGTGGTGCGCGATCCCGAGGCCGTCAGGCGCCGGATCGGGCTGGCAGGGCAGAACGCGGCGGTCGATCCGAACCTCACGGGCCGGGAGAACCTTCGGATGGTTGGCATTCTCGGACAGATGCCGCGCTCCGAGGTGATGCCGCGCGCGGCCGAACTGTTGGAGCGTTTCGACCTCTCAGCGGCGGCGGACCGGCCGCTGAGGACCTACTCCGGTGGCATGCGCAGGCGGCTCGACATCGCCGCGTCGCTCATGCCGCGACCGCCCGTGCTTTTCCTGGATGAACCCACCACAGGGCTCGACCTCCCGAGCCGCAACGAGCTTTGGGACATGATTCGCGAGCTGGTGAGCGATGGCACCACCGTGCTGCTCACGACCCAGTACCTGGAGGAGGCCGACCGGCTCGCCACCCGGATCGCGGTCGTCGACGACGGCAAAGTGATCGCGAACGATACCCCCGAGCGGCTGAAGTCCGAACTGGGTGACACGATAGTTGAGATAGGCTTTCGAGGCGATGGGCGAGCCGAGCGGGCGCTGGCTCGGCTCAGGGATAGCCTCGGGGATCGGGTCGAACGCGAAGGGGACAGGCTTCGGATCACCTCGGATCAGGGGGCACGAGTCCTGTTCCAGGTGCTCCGCTCCCTGGACGCCGACGATCTGGAGCCGGACACACTCACTGTGCGAGAGCCGAGCATCGATGACGTTTTCCTCTCGCTGACCGGCCACCGTGCCGAGAGTCGCGACAGTGCGACGAAAAGAGGTGCCGCATGAGTGAACAGTCCGTCGCGATTCAAGCCGAGCATGGTCTGGATCAGCAGATTGCGTTCTCCGTAGTCCGGGACACCTTCGAGATCACCCGGCGCAACCTCATCGGCTACCGGCGCGTGCCCCAGCTGCTGGTGTTCTCCACGATCCAGCCGGTGATCTTCGTGCTGATGTTCCGGTACGTGTTCGGAGGAGCCATCAACGTCCCGGGGCGCATTCCCTACATCGATTTCCTTATGCCCGGAATCTTCGTGCAGACGGTGGTTTTCGGGGCTATCGCCACGGCCATCGGCTTGGCGACCGATCTGAAGAGCGGGCTGATGGAACGGTTCCATGCTCTCCCGATGGCTCGGTCTGCCGTGTTGACCGGCAGGACGATGGCCGACATGGCCAGGAACGTGTTCGTCGTCATCCTGATGATGGTTGTCGGATTCCTGGTCGGGTGGCGGGTCCACACGAATGTATTGGGATTGTTGGCAGCCGCGCTGCTCGTCATCCTCTTCGGATATTCGATGTCGTGGATCTTCGCGACCGTTGGCCTCGCGGTCGGGGATCCCGAGGCCGCGCAGGCTGCCGCGTTCCCCGTGCTGGCGCCGCTCGTGTTCGCCTCTTCGGCGTTCGTGCCCGTGTCCACGATGCCCGGGTGGCTGCAGGCGTTCGCGAAGCACCAGCCGGTGTCCGCCACCGCCTCTGCGGTGCGGGCCCTGACGCTGGGCGGACCCACCTCGAGCGACGTGTGGCAGGCGCTCGCGTGGTGCGCCGGGATCCTCCTCGTGTTCGCGCCGATCGCGGTGCGCCTCTATCGTCGCGCCGTCTGACCCGGTTAGAGCGGGCCCTTTTGGAACCATTCGCGAAGCGGCGGGCTCGCGCCGAGTACCGAGAAATCGCCTCTATCGCGGATCTCGTCGGCCGCGGCCGCCATGGCATTCACCGCGACCCAGGTAAGGCCGCCCCCGACGCTCACCCTTTGGGCCCCTGCGTCGGCGATCTCGGCAAACGACATCCCCGGAAGCGCGAGGACGTTCACGGGGCTCTTGAGGGCATGGCAAACAGCTTGGATCTCCTCCCGAGTTCGCAGACCGGGCGCGTAGAGTACGTCGGCTCCCGCCGCCTCGAACGCCCGCAGCCGAGCGATCGTGTCGTCTAGGTCGGGATTGTCGCGGATGTGGTTCTCGGCCCGAGCTGTCAGCGTGAACGGGAATGCCAGCCGTTGTGCCGCCTCGGCTGCAGCGCCGATCCGCTCGGCGGCATGCTCAATGTCGTAGATACGACCGCTCGGGTCGAAGTCCTCGATCGAGCCACCGACGGCTCCGGCCTCGGCGATCCTTGTTATCGCCAGCGCGACGCTCTCGGGATCCGCGCCATAGCCGTTCTCCAGATCGACCGAAACGGGGAGATCGGTCGCCCGATCGAGCATGCTTGCATGGTGGACGACCTCGTCCAGGGTCGTGTGGCCATCGAGACGTCCGAGCGTGAAAGCGAAGCCCGAGCTGGTGCTGGCCAGAGCCTTGAAGCCGAGCGCCGCGAGGACGCGGGCCGAACCAGCATCCCATGGGTTGGGGATCACGAACGGCTCGCCGGAGTGCAGCGCCCGGAACTCCGCGCCCTTCGTCCTCTGGTCAGTCACGGACTATCTCCAGCACGACCTTGCCGCGCTTTCCCGAGGCCATGACACGCTCGAACGCCGAGCGAGCATCCTCGAGCGAGAACACCGAATCGATCGAGGGTCGCACCGCTCCTTCGTCGGCAAGACCGGCGAGCTCGACGAGCTGCTTGCGTTCCGGCTCCACGATGAAATATATGGCCGTGACCTTCTCCGCGACGCCGGCGGAAGGCTTCTCAGCGACCGACACCAACCTGCCGGTCTCACGCGCAGAGCGGCCACCGACCGCGACAGAACGTCGCCTCCCACCGTGTCGAAGACGAGATCGACGGGCTTCACGGCGTCCTCGAACATCGTCTCGGAGCGATCGATAACCTCGTGCGCCCCGAAGGAGCGGGCGATCTCAACACCGGCACCTGACGTGGTGCCGATGACGTAGGCCCCGCACCATCGCGCAAGCTGAGTGGCGAGGTGTCCGACCCCGCCGGCAGCGCCGTGTATCAATACCCGTTGCCTCGCTTGGAGTCGACCGTGGACGAACAGGCCCTGCCAGGCGCTCAGCCCCGCCAGCGGCAGGGCTGCGCTTTCGACGTGACCGAGCGTCCGGGGTTTTGGTGCGAGGATGCTTGCGGGCACGACCGCGTACTCGGCTGCGACGCCATCGCGGTCAAAACCGGTGAGCGCGTATACCGCATCGCCGGTGGAGACGTCGGCCACGTCCGGCCCAGCCGCGACGACGACACCGGACAGCTCGTATGACGGGATGGCGGGAAGGCGGTCGAGCGGCCACTCGAGTTCGTCTCGGGTCAGGGCGGCAGCGTGGACACGAACGAGAGACTCACCGAGCTTCACCTGCGGGATCTCGACCTCCTCCACGATGAGCCTTTCGAGATCACCCGGCGCATGCAGACGGACCGCTCGCATGGTGTGACGGCTTGTTGCCATGTCATCCTTCCGCGTCCACATCGGCTGGGTTTCGTTCGTCACTAATATGACGGATCTGGCCGAGGGAATATGACCGATGAACGAGCGTGACTGGCTGGCGCACATACGTAGGAGGAAGAACGATGAAAGGCGAGGACCTGCGCACCAGGAGTTCGATCTCCATCGCTGCTCCCATCGACGAGGTGTGGGACGCGCTCACAACGCCCGAACTGATCAGGAAGTGGTTCTTCGGTGTGGAGACCAAGACGGATTGGAAGGTAGGAAGCCCTCTTGTTCACACCGGCATGTGGCAGGACAAACCGTACGAGGACAAGGGAACCATCCTGCAGATCGAACCGCCGCGCCTGCTTGTCCACACGCATTGGAGCCCGCTCTCCGGTGTCCCCGACAGCCCCGAGAACTTTGAGGAGGTGACTTGGGCGCTGACGGGACACGACGGCAAGACAGAGGTAACTGTCACCGAGGTCAATCTTCCTTCTGAGGAAGCGAAGGCGGCGTCAGAGACAGCCTGGAAAACGGTTTTGAGCAACTTGCGGGGAGTGCTCGAGGGATAGAGGTTCGCCAATGGGTGTGGACGAGGATTTCATCTTCGATCGGGCAACGCGACTGCACGAGTCGTCTGATGGAGCTTGCCGGGCCGAGATCAGTCCGAAATGGAACATCTTCGGCGTTCCCAACGGGGGCTATCTGGCGGCAGTGGGGTTGGCCGGCCTGGCCCGCCTCGTTCCACATCCAGACCTGCTTTCTGTCAGCGCCTATTACCTAACGAGGACCCAGCCGGGGGACGTCCTCATCCAGGCCGAGGCAGTCAGGATCGGCAAGCGGTTATCGACCGGCGTGGTTGAAGTCGAACAAGATGGCGAGCCGCGCGTGTGTATCACCGCCATGTACACGGATCTGAGCCTTGCCCGCGGGCTCACCCACGTAGTGAGCCGGCCTCCGGCCTTCCCCCCGCCGGAAGAGTGCGTGAAGGCGGAGGGACCGGTCGCGCCCGAATTCGTGCAGAACTTCGACATGTGGCTCACGCCCGAGAGCGCCGGCTGGGCCACCGGCCGGCCGAGTGGCCACGCCGAGATGTCTGGATGGGTTCGCTTCGTCGATGGCCGGCCGCCGGACCCAGCTTCCATGCCGCTCTTCGCCGACTGTCTTCCTCCCGCCATCTTCAATCTGATGCAGCCGGCATGGACGCCAACCTTCGAGCTGACCGTGCACGTTCGAGCCCGGCCGGCTCCCGGCTGGCTCCAGGTCCGGTTCACCACCCGGTACCTCCAGAGCGGATATCTCGAGGAGGACGGTGAGATCTGGGATGAGACTGGGACGCTGGTAGCCCTGTCTCGTCAGCTCGCCCAGGCCCGATAGAGTTGGGCGATGTTCACCGTGGCCCACCGCGACCGGGTTCGTGAGCGCCTGCTCGAATTCGCCGAGTCGGATCCAGGGGTGGCGGCCGCCGCGATCACGGGCTCGTATGCCACCGGCGAAGAAGACGAGTGGTCGGACATCGACCTGGCTTTAGCTATCCCCGGCCAGTTGGCGGAATCGCTTGACCGGTGGACCGAGCTTCTTAACGGGGAATTCGGCGCTCTGCACCACTGGGACCTGCCGTGGGGCTCGACCGTCTATCGCGTCTTCCTGTTGCCAGACTGCCTCGAGGTCGATATCGCCTTCGCTCCGGCAGAGGAGTTCGGCCCGCGAGGCCCGAAATGGCGCACGGTCTTCGGCGAGACATTGGAGGTGACCCCCAGCCCTCCGCCGCGCCGCGACGACCTCGTCGGCCTGGCGTGGCATCATGTCCTCCACGCACGTGCGTGCATCGAGCGCGGCAAGCCATGGCAGGCGGAGTGGCTGATCAGCGCTATGCGCGACCACGTGCTCGAGCTCGCATGCCTGCGCCTCGGCCTCACCACCAATTACGCGAAGGGAAACGATCTCTTGCCGCCGGAGGTTACCGAGCCGATCGAGGCGACCCTCGTACGCTCGCTCGACGAGGCGGAGCTGCGCCGTGCTCTTGGCGCCGGGGCGAAGGTCCTGACGGACGAGCTCGAACGGGCGGAGCCGGCGCTCGCCCTTCGGCTGCAGCCCACGCTGGTAGAGGTCGCAACCCCCGGCCGACTCAGCGGGCGGCTACGGCGAAGCACTCGAGCGTTGTGATCCACCCGCGGGCATAGATCTCATAGAGTCCCTCGCGGAATGCCTCCGAGAGCCGCTCCCATCCCCGGTGCTCGATCTCGACCAGCGTACCGCCGAGCCGCCGGGTGAACGTTGCCTCGAGCTCGGTGGGCGGTTCTGGCTCAGAGTGAGGTCGCCAGGCCATCAGGACGCTCTGTGGGGGACGCCAGGCGATGACCTCCGCCCAAGGAAGGATCCGGTCGTCCGATGTGTGCTCCAGGATGCGACCACCCATGCGAGCCTGGAACTCCAGCCCCGTGGCCTGGATCTGGTCGTCCGCGAACTCGCTCACTGCCCGCGAGTAGGCATCTAGCGGCCACCAGGTGCCCATACCCTCGGTGAATAGATCGAAAGCGCGTTCCGGATCAATTCGAACGGTCACTGCTTGGCGGATAGGCTCCACTGGCGCCTTCTCCGCATCTTTTTCAAGACTCAATCCTGGGCCTTTCTGTCGTCGGCTCATCACCCCTCCCGCGCCGGGAACGTGACCAGGTCGCCTCGAGAGGAGTCATCAGTAGATTTGCAGAGCGTTTGGCACGAGGCAAGCCGCAACCGTAACGTCCTCCCGCTGATCGTCGACGATCTCTGTGGTTACCGGGACAGGACGATGCATGAGTGAAGGAAGGAGGCCGGGATGATCGCTGTGATGGGGGCGTCCGGGAACGTCGGCAGCAAGGCGACGGACCTGCTGCTCCAAAAGAGCCAGGACGTTCGTGTGTTCGGGCGGTCCGCGGAGAGGCTGGAACCCTTCGGCCGAAGGGGGGCCGAGGTCGTGGTGGGCGATGCCAGCAATCTCACTGACCTTCAAGTGCTCTTCAAAGGTGCCGTGGCGGCGCTGGTGGTCCTTCCGGACAACGTGGCCGACCCGCACTACGTGTCGAACCGCTCCGAGATGAGCCGCGCCATCACCCGGGCGCTGCGCGAGGAGCAGGTGGGCCACGTCCTGATGGCCAGCAGCATCGGGGCTGATCGAGACCAAGGAGTGGGCCCTGTCGCCGGGCTTCACGAAATCGAGGGGCTCCTTTTCGGCCTGGAGGACGCCGACGTGCTTTCCCTCCGGGCCGCCTGGCACATGGAGAACCTGCTGGCGAACATCCCGATGATCCGGGAGCAGAACATCAACGGCGGCGCCATCAAAGGGGATCATCCGTTCCCGATGATCGCCACGGTCGACATTGCCGAGAAAGCCGCCCAGCATCTCCTCCACCAAGACTTCACGGGCCATACCATAGAGACGATCCTCGGCCCCGAGGATGTGAGCATGAACGAGGCGACCCGGATGCTGGGCGCTGCCCTTGGGATACCTGACCTGCCGTACGTCGAGTTCCCGCCAGAAGGAGTAAAGGCAGCCCTTCAAGGTATCGGCATGTCCGAAGAGTTCGCCTCGCTCCTGGTAGAGAGCCAGATCGCCATCAACGAGGACCGGGTTCTGGACGGCGTCGAGCGAACAGCCGAGACCATCACCCCTACCCGGCTCGAGGAATTTCTGAGTCGTGTGCTGCCGCGGTGACTGAATCCACATCGTCTACCAAGTTCGAGGCGACCGGGACTGCGGCAGAACCGGAGACTACGATGAACCAGTGCAAGCGAAAGCGCTAGCGCCTGAGGAGGTGGGGGATGAAGGTCGAAAGGAAGATCTCCATCGCGCGGCCGCCGGCCGAGGTCTTCAGCTACGTGGCGGACATTCGTAACGACCCATCGTGGCACACCGCCGTCTTCGAAGTGCGATCGTCAACTGACGTCGTCGGGATGGGCACCGTATTCAACGTCAAGGTCAAACCCTCCATGGGTGTGTCCGAAGGGACGATGACGGTCGCGCGGTTCGAGCCGGGGAGGCTGATCGAGTTTCATGGCCTAATGGGAAAGATGGCTCCTACCGTCACCAACATCTGCGAGCCGGAATCAGACGGGACCCTTGTGACGCGTCGCGTCGAGCTGGAGCTGCCGGGGATCATGCGCGTGATGGCCCCGCTTGCGAAGAGCAAGATCGCGAAGGCAAATGACGGGTTCCTGGGCAACTTGAAACGGCTCCTCGAGCGCTCCGGCGGATAGGAGTGGCTCGGGGCGGTCGTTGGATCGGACCCGTGGACCGCAACATCAAGGCGATCGCATTGTCACCATTCGGAAGCAAGAAGTTGGTTTCGTTCATTGCGAAACGAAGCAAGGAAGACCGCGCGTCCTGAAGGAGCTCATCGAGGCAGGCAAGGTCACGCCGGTCATAGATAGGGTCTATTCGCTGAGCGAGGTCCCAGAGGCCATCCGGTATGTGGAAGAGGGTCACGCCCGAGGGAAAGTCGTCATCACCGTCTGAGAGGCGGCCAGGGCTCGAAGCTGGTTCCGGATCAGCTTCCCCACGGAGTTCCGGGGCAGCCGATCCACGAACCTCACCGAAGCAGGGACCTGGTGGGGGGCGAGATGCTGGCGGCAGAATGCCAGGATCTCCTGTTCCGTCGCCTTGGCTCCATCAATCAACGCGACAAAGGCCACCCCGACCTCGTTGCTCGCTTGCGCCTGGACGCCCACAACCCCTGCGTCCGCGATCGCAGGATGTCCGCTGAGGACGCGTTCGATGTCGCCCGGGTACTGCCGATGCCCATCGGTGGTGAAGCCATCCCTCACGCGATCGACGATCCAGACGTACCCATCGCCGTCAATGCGCGCCGCGTCTCCCGTCCGGAGCCATCCACTCGACGTCAGGACGTCGCGTGTGGCCTCCGGCCGTTTCCAGTAGCCCGCCATGACGTTCGGGCCACGCACCAGCAGCTCGCCGGTCTCCCCGGGCCCTACGATGACACCTGCTGCGCCCTCGATCCGAATATCGACCAGCAGTGGTGGCCTCCCGGCGGACCCGATTTTCACAAGCGCGCTCTCGGGATCGAGCATGAGCACCAGCGGCGCCGCTTCGGACAGTCCGTAGCCCTGCAGCAAAGTCACGCCTCGCTCGAGATACGCGCGAATGAGCCTTTCGGGAACTGGGGCACCGCCGGTGACCACGAATCGGATGCTCGACAGGTCGACGTTTGGCCAGAGCTCGGACTGTGTCAGCGCGTCGAGGATATCGGGATTGCCGAAGCCCACGGTGACCCGGTAGCGCTCGATCAGCCGGAGGATCTCCTCAGCGCCTGGGTCAGTCGGCACCACCACCGTTCCGCCAGCGAAGAGCACCGGCAGGACGTTGACCCCGGTCCCACCCACCCGGAAGAAGGGAGCGATGGCAACGGTGACGTCGTCGCTGCGAAAGTCGGCACAGGTGAGGAAGTTGACGACGTTCCAGGTCACGTTGCCGTGCGTCAGTATCACCTCCCTCGGCCGCCCCGTTGTGCCTGACGTGTGCGGGAGCAGACACAGGTCCTCCAGGCCGACCGCCTCCTCGATCGCGTCCTCGGGCGACTCGGCCACGAGCGCCTCGAAGGCCAGGGCCGTGTCCGGCGGCCCGGCCACATCGACGCGGTGTCGGACTGAGGAGGGAACTGGCAGGGGGTCCGCGAGATGCTGGATCAGGACGGTCGGCTCGGTGTCCTCGAGAACCTGGAGGATCTCAGCCGCCTTCAACCGATGGTTCACGGGGGCCAGGACCGCCCCGAGCAGGCCCGTGGCGAAGAGTGATTCCAGAAACGCGGGGTGATTCGGCCCCAGCCAGGCCACTCGGTCGCCTCGGGCCACGCCCAGCCGCCGGAGGCCGTTGGCCAATCGCCGGATCCGGCCGACCAGTTCCGCATACGTGGACGAACGATCGGCGCCGATCAGCGCCACCCGATCGGGAGCGAACCTGGCCCGACGCTCGATCCACGAGCCAACCCCGAAATTCCCCGAGGCGGGGCTCGCAGGCATGGCCCAGCCTACCCCGGCCGGAACCGTTACTGGTTGGGCGCGGGGCCTTGCTGGATGGCCCAACCGTTCCCGTCGGGGTCTTGGAAGAAGATGAAGGCGTTGAAGGCCGCCGGCGGGCCTTCGAGGGGGACAAACTTGCCGGCTTCCTGGTCGACGGTTTGAATCTGGCTGACCTCGAGCCCCCGATCGAGGAGCTCCGCCCGCGTGCCGGCGAGGTCCGAGGTCGTGATCTGAAGGCCCTGCAGGGAGCCCGGTTTCATGCCGGGGTCCATTCCTTCCATCAGCGTGATCGAGCACGCCGAGCCGGGCGGTGTCAACTGGACCACGCGGAACTTGTCGCCAAAGCGCTGGTCGACGTCTACGTTGAAGCCGAGCTTCTCGCTGTAGAAGGCCTTCGCGCGGTCCACGTCCGAAACGGGAACCACGACCACCTCAAGCCGCAGATCCATGAGTCGACTGTACCCGAAAGCCTCGCACGTTTCGCATCGCGCGCATCGCTAATCCACGTACGGCCCGTTGAACACGGGGGTTTCCCCGTAGGGTTGCCCCGCCATGAGCATGAACCGAGTCCCTGGAGCAGCGTCCGTCACCGTGAACTCCTCACCTGGACCCAGCAGGATCAGTTGGGGAGGTCCTGCCTGGCGCAGATTGGCCCCGAAGGCCCCCTTGCCCTCGAGCACGTAGGCGAAGCCCTGGAACTCGGGCGGCACAGGTGTCGTGAACGTTCCGCCCTCGGGTAATTCGACGTCGAAGATCAGCGCCGGCGTGCCCAGGTGCACAGGAGAGCCTTCGTCCACAAGGGACCCGGACCGTCGCATCGACGTCTTTCCGCACGGTCATCTGCTCCGGCAACAGCACCTGGGCGCTCGGCTCTGCCTGCTTGTCCTTGCGGGCGAGGTTCACCCAGAACAGCACGCTTCGCCACTCGGTGTCGCCCAGGCCCTCTCCGCGCTCCTCCGCTCCGATCCCTTCGGCGTGCCACGCACCTCGCCCGGTCCTGAGCGCCAGGAGCGCGCCCTTGGGCAGGCGCGCCCGCTCGATGGCTCCGTTGGGACCCGTGCTGTGACCGGTGCTGGCCGACCCCTCCAGGATGTACCAGAGGTTGTCGAACCCCCGGTGCGGATGCTTGGTGTCGACGCCCTTCAGCTCCGAAAGCCGAAAGCGCGCTTCGTGAACGAGGATGAATGGATCGAGTCTTTCGTAAGGCACACTCCGCGAGGGCAGGGGCTCGAGAATCTCGAAGCCCATCATCGGGCGGATGTGGGCGTCCTCCACCAGAACGGCGTCTCTCGATGTTCCACCAGCGTTCTCAGCCATCTCTCCCATCCCCTTTCAGGTCAGCTCACTTCTGAATCGCTAGCAACTACGAAGATGCTAGTCTTATTCCCATGAGCACCTCGTCTGGGCGACCGGCGCGCGTGTCCAACCAAGAGTGCGTGAGCGCGGACGCAGCGCTCGTGCGCGCGTTCGATCTCCTCGGCAAGCGGTGGACCGGTGTGGTACTCGGGACACTGAGCGGCGGGCCCGCGGGATTCCGTGCCCTCGCCCGCGCCGTCGAGGGGATCAGCGACTCGATGCTCTCGGATCGGCTCAGCGAACTCAGCACAGCGGGGCTCGTTACTCGCACCGTCAAGGAGGGACCGCCCCTCTCCGTCACCTACGCGCTCACTGACGCGGGCCGCGCGCTCTTGCCAGCGCTTGAACAGATCACCCGCTGGGCCGAGGAACACCTTCCTATCTAGGGATCAGGCCGAGTCCCTGTAACGCTGTTGGCCTGTTGCCGCCCAGGCGAGATATCGCGGGCCGCGGCCGGTTGGGGAAGATCGCTATGCTGCCGTCGCAATGAGCAACACCAACACTTCCATCGGCCGGTTCTACGAGGGCTGGCAGATCTACAACGAAAGGATCGTCGAGGTCGTCCGCGACCTATCGACTGAGCAGCTAGGGGTGAAGCCAGCGCCCAAGCGGTGGCCGATCTGGGCGACAGTGGGGCACACCGCCGGGGCGCGGGTGTACTGGCTGTGCGGCGTGTTCGGGGAACCCGGTGCCGACACGACTCCATTCTCGATCGCGGACTTGGAGCGCGGCTTCGGCTGGGAGGACGACCTAGACACGCCTCGGAGCTCCGCCGAGCTGACCGAGGCGCTGGAGTCCAGTTGGCACATCATCGCCGGCTGCCTCGAGCGATGGACGCCAGACATGCTCTTCGAGCAGTTCGAGCGTCAAGCCGGCAAGAAGACGCAGGTCCACACGCGCCAGGCCGTCCTGGTACGTCTTCTCAGCCACGACGCCTACCACTCCGGCGAGCTGTCGCAGACGCTTGGCATCCAGGACCTCCCCCAGATTGACCTTTGGCGCCCGAATTGATCATCTCCAAGCTTAGGTCGCCCGCGTTGAGGAGCTCATCGCACGTCGAGCTGGCTATTCCCTTCGGCCTCCGCCGTAGCTAGAATGCGCATTTCTCGGACGAGAAGGAAACCCCGATGGCGCGTGTCTTGACGGTGAGGGCCTGGTCTCGACGGCTGGCCGGAATCGTCACCCTCATGGCCGCTGTGAGCATGCTTGCATTGCCAGTGCGGGCTTCCACCGGCCACCTCCGGGCGCCGGGCGCCCCTGGAGTGACGCTCGCCCAAGCGCCCGAGGGACTGCGGGCCGCCGTGGGGAGGACCCTCGGCCGGCCCTCTGCGGCCGCGACCTGGTCAGCACGGGCCGAGCTCACGGCCTCCGGCGCGTCTTCCTTCGGCGATGCTGTCGCCATCTCGGGATCAACGGCCGTGGTGGGAGCATCTGCCACCGATCTGAACACCGGGTCCGCGTATGTGTTCGTGAACTCGGGGGGTGTCTGGTCGCAGCAGGCCGAACTGAAGGCCTCTGATGCCGCGACGGGGGACAACTTCGGTGGCTCCGTGGCGATCGCTGGCTCCACCGTTGTGGTAGGAGCCAAGACGAAGGACTCGTTCCAGGGGGCAGCCTACGTGTTCGCCTGGTCGGGAGGCGTCTGGACCCAGCGGGCTAAGCTCACGGCCTCCGACGGCGAGGGGTACGACCAGTTCGGATGGTCGGTGGCCGTCTCGGGTTCGACCGCGGTAGTGACCGCACCCTTCCGGAACGGCACCGGCGCCGCCTACGTATTCGTACGCTCGGGCTCGATCTGGACGCAGCAGGCAGAGGTCACCGCTTCCGATGGCGTCACGGACGACGGCTTCGGGATCTCCGTGGCCATGTCCGGGGCAAGCATGTTGATCGGAGCCCCCTACCGGAACTCGTACGCGGGCGCCGGATACGTGTTCACGGGTTCGGGCGCGATCTGGTCTCAGGAGGCGGAGCTGACCGCCTCCGATGGCGCCCCCAACGACTACTTCGGCTACGGCCTCGCCATCTCCGGAAACACCGCCGTGATGGGGGCCATGGGCAGGAACTCGGGGACGGGGACGGCCTACGTGTTCGTGAACTCCTTGGGGACCTGGCTCCAGCAGGCTGAGCTGACTGCTTCCGACGGAGCCCATGACTACTTTTTCGGCAGATCGGTCGCCATCTCTCGCACCACGGCGTTGGTTGGTTCCGCCAACCAGAGCTACTCGAACGGTGCCGCCTATGTCTTCGTGCGATCAGGAGGCTCATGGTCGCAGCAGGCGGAGCTCACCGCCCCCGACGGCGGCCATCTCGACCACTTCGGCGGCTCCGTGTCCCTTTTCCGCTCGACGGCGCTGATCGGCGCGAACGGGCACCGCCTGGGCCGGGGGGCGGCCTACGTATTCGTGAACGCCTGACCTGCCTGGGGTAGCCTGATCCGCCGGGGAAACGAGTCCCACTCGCATGATCCTCCCCCTCGAGTTCCGAAGAGCGTCAGGAGTCGCAACCAATCCAAGCTACGAGCGATGTCATTTGTCGGCAGCGGAGCCTAAGTCCGCGTGGGGCATCGCGGGTTCAAGCGCTGTCACCCCAGCGACGCGCCGCGGCCGGGCATCCTCGGAGTGAGCGGCGGGACTGAGGAGATTCCACGTCGGCAGCGCCCGGGCGAGCTTGGACGGCCCGTGCACCCGGATTCGACCGGCTCGGAGGGCGTCCACCCACTTGATCCGGCCAAGGTGCCATTCGATGAGGGCTCTGGCCTCCGCCTCGACGACGAGATCCAGCTCGAAGCCCGGGTAGGTCGCGCAGACCTCCGAGTGCTCCCCGTGGAAGATGATCCACGCCCGGGCTTTCTTCTTGGGGAGTCCCCAGAAGTCGAACTGGACGACGACCCGACGCCCCGGGAGGCGCTCCCGGGCGAGGAAGCGACCGACCCACGAATGGAGGACCATGCCGGCGTCCAGGTGCTCGGGGGCAAGCTCGATCCAGCGCTCTCCCCATGTTCCCAGGGCTGCCATGACCCCTCCCAGGTCCTTTCCTGACTCCGTGAGGTGGTAGCGGGAGCCTCGACCCGCGGGGTTGGGGGTCGCGTAGACGACGCCGGCGCGTTGCAGCTCCCGAAGCCGCATGGCGAGGAGCGTCCGGGAGATCCCTGGTGATCCAGCGGCGATCTGGGTGAAGGTGGTGGCTCCGTCGAGCATGTCGCGCAGGATGATGGGCGTCCATCGCTCCGCCAGGACTTCGGAGGCCCGGGCGACCGGGCAGTATTGGCCGTACGTCCGCATGCAGCAAGTCTGGCACTGGTTGGATCCGAGGCGCTAGTCCATTTTTTGTCCTATGCATCACGGGCGCGCCGGTGGAAGATCGACTCAAAGTCCACGTACGGAGTGGTCACGAAAAGAGGGTACGCACCAGACCACGGAGGACCAGGGATGACCACTAGACCCGATACAGACGGCTCGGTAGCACGAGCCGACCGGCTCGCAAGAGCGTTGCATGAGGGCCTGCCTGTCAGCGAGCGCCGCCTCGACCTCGCTGGGGTTTCCACCTCATTGCTGGAGGGCGGCGATGGTCCGCCGGTCATCCTGCTGCACGGGTTGGGTATGTTCGCCGAGATGTGGGGTGGGGTCATCCCGCACCTGGTGGCGAGCCATCGGATTGTCGCGCCCGACCTGCCTGGCCAGGGACGATCCGAGGTGCGAGCGGGCACCCGGCTGGACGCACCCGCGATGGTGGCCTGGCTCGGGGAGCTGATCGCGCAGACCTGCTCGGAGCCCCCCACCCTGGTCGGCGCCTCCCTGGGGGGAAGCTTTGCCGCCCACTTCGGGGTCGAACACAGCGATCGGGTTCGCCGGATCGTGCTCGTCGCTTCCGGCTCCATCGGCCCCTTCCGGCCGGCGGCACCCGGCGCGCTCCTCGCGCTCGCCCGGTACATGTGGCGCCCGAGCCCCTCCGGGTTCGACCGCTTCTTCCGCTATGCGCTCCACGATCCCGAACGCGTCTTCACCTCGACGGGTAACTGGCCGCCCGCGTGGCGCACCTACCACATCGACCGAACCAAACAGCGCAGCGTCCGCAGGGCCAACGCTCAGCTACTGCGGCGGATCGGGATTCGACAGATCCGCGCTGAGCGGCTCGGGAAAATCAGCGGGCCGGTAGCCCTGATCTGGGGCAGGAACGACCGGATCATGCGGTTCCGGATTGCTGAGCGGGCCAGCGCCCGGTTCGGCTGGCGGCTGTATCCGATCGACAACTGCGGACACTATACGTACGAGCAGTTCGACGCTTTCCTCGATGCCCTCCGGGCCGCCATGGATGAAGGAGGATGAGCGTTCGCCGGGAGGTGGCTCATCGGGCCGGGTAGCAGCCGAAGTCACTACTGTCGCTTGCGTCACCAAGCACAGGCAGAAGGGATGCCCGGCAGGATCCGCGTAGACCTGGAAGTTGTCGACGGAATCGACGGCCCCTTTGTCTCCTACGCCGGACCACTGTTTAACCAGAGTCGGGCAAACCCGGACGTCGCTCGTCCGTATATTTCGGTGACACCCCCTGTTTACCAAAAGGAGCCGGTCATGCCGCCGATCCCTGGTTCCATGCGCGCGCCCTCCAGTTCCATCCGAGCCACCTTCGTCGTGATCGCCCTGGCCGGCTTCCTCGGTTGGACGATGGCCGGTCCGGCCTCGGCCACCCCCGGCCGAGTGAGGGAGTTCGTGCTGACCCCCCAATCCGCGCCCTCCGGGATCACCGTCGCCTCAGACGGGACCATCTGGTTCACCGAATGGGGAAAGAACGTCATCGGCCACCTCGTGCCCGGCGTCGGCTTGACCGAGTTCACCGTCCCAACGCCGGACGCCGGCCTGGCCGGGATCACCCTTGGGCCGGACGGCGCGTTCTGGTTCGCCGAGCAGTACGCGGACCAGATCGGACGCATCACCACCGACGGGCAGATCACCGAGTTCGCCATTCCGCCATGTTGCGGGCAGCCCATCGGCCCCGACCAGATCGCCACCGGCCCGGATGGCGCCCTGTGGTTCACCGAGTTCAACGCCAGCGCCATCGGGCGCGTGACCACCGACGGCGAGTTCACCCAATGGTCGCTCGGCCAGTTCACGATCTACCCGCAGGGCATCACCGCCGGGCCCGACGGGGCAATGTGGTTCACCGACGAGAACGGGATCGGGCGAATCACCATGGACGGGACGATCAGCCACTTCGGGCTGGCTGACCCGTACGGCATCGACATCGTCACCGGTCCGGACAGCAACCTGTGGTTCGCGATCAGCTACACAGACCAGGTGGGGCGGATTACTCCAACCGGCCAGCAGCGAATCTGGGACGTGGACCCGCAGTGCTATCCGCAGACCATCGCCGCCGGCCCCGACCGGGCCCTGTGGTTCGGGTGCGGGATCGCCGACGAGATTGGCCGGATCACCTTTGGTGGCTCGATCACGTACTACCCGATCCCCAGCCACCCGGGGGGCGACTTCGTGCAGAGCATCGCCAGCGGGCCCGGAGCGGCCCTATCCTTCACGGAGTCCTCGGCCAGCCGGATCGGGCGCATCTCCACCCGGTAGGCCCCTGTCGACAGGTCCGCGACGAGGGGCGTGTCGGGGCGGCCAAGGGAACGAAGTGGAAATGGGGCGATCTCAGCCATGAAGTCGGGTGTTGCTCTTCCCCTGGAGATCGCCTGGTTCATATCCCAGAAGTAACCGCCGAACGCAGCGGGCCAGAGACACAGCGGCCCGCCCCCGGACCTCCCCCGCCTCTGGACCGAGATGCGAAACGTGATTGCGATTCCCGAGGCATGGTCGCGTCTTTCCCGTGGCGCTATCCGCCTGAGCGGATTCCGAGGGCGAATTCGACCGCCTCACGCGTGGTCATCGAGGCCCCGGCCTCGCGCTTTCGACCGAACTCGGCCGACCCCATGGAGTGGTTCAGCGTAGCCACAGTTCGTTCGTACTGAATGAGTTCGTCTGGTGGCCAGGCTCCACCTGCAGCCCTCATCGTGGCATCGGCCGCTCCGATGAGCGTCGCGGCGCGGTCGAACTCACCACTGTCGGTCGCCACTGCCGCCAGCCCATTGATCTTCCAGGGGATGGCCAAGTCATCACCGCGTCGGTAGTCGATTTCCAGTGCTTCGCGGGCCAGTGCATGGGCCTGATCGAGGTTCCCAAGCTGGCGCTCGACCATGCTCAGATTGCCAGCCTCCGAGCTGATCGTCGCGTAGTTTCCCTCCTCTCGCGCCAGGGCGATCCGCTGACTCATCAAGTCGCGGGCTTCGAGGAAATCACCGGCCATTTGCGCCGCGACCCCCAGGACGTGCAGGGCGCCGGAGCGTCCCGCGCGGTCGGCTGTGCCGTCGGTGATTGCGAAGGCTTCTCGGAGGAGCCTCCGCGCCCCCTCGACGTCCGTTCGCAGCGCGATCCGCGCCAAACCGCCCAAGGCCAAGGCCGTCACGGTCGGATCGTCCGTCTGCCTCCCCAGCTCGAGCGCCCTATTGTGAAGTGCGGACGCGCGCTCATCATGACCCTGCCAGAACGCCAGGTACCCCGCATTGAAGAACGCTCGCCCTCGGTGAGCGTCGCCGCTGCCGGGTGAGGCAAGAGCCCGATCGAACCACGCGGCGCCCTCATCGAGACGCTTCGTCGCCATCCAGAAGGGAACGAGCGACGTCGCAAGGCGGAACGCTTCGTCGGAGCGCCCATGGTCCACGAACCAACCCATCGCTGCGAGCAGATCGCCGTATCGGCGCTCGAGCTTCCCCAAGACTGCCTTCGCATCCATACCCCTCAACTGCGGGGCCGAGAGTTCCGCGAAATCGAGAAGAGACTGCGCCGCTTTCGCGTCCACAGGACGATCCTTGCATGCCCTGCCGACTATGGGGAATGATGCTTGAACCGTCCGTCCCTCCATCTTGGAGTCGCGATGATCGCTCCTAACATACGATCGCATCTATGGCATACGACGAGGAACTGGCGGATCGCATACGCGAACTGCTCGGCGGCGAAGCTCAACTGACCGAGAAGAAGATGTTCGGCGGGCTTGCTTTTCTCATCGGGGGCAATATGGCCGTCGCGGCTAGCGGCCAAGGTGGCCTCTTAGTTCGCGTCGACCCAGCGCACTCAGACAAGCTCGTCGCCACGGCCAACGCTCGTCTCATGGAGATGCGTGGCCGGCCGATGCAGGGATGGCTACGAGTCAACTCGGACGGTGTCCGCACCAGGCGGCAACTCGCCAAGTGGGTAGGCCTTGGCGCGATGTACGCCCGCTCGATGCCCGCCAAGAGGTAGCGTGAAGAGGTCTGCCCCGTCACAAGGAGGTTGGGATGCAGAGGAGGATCACACCACACCTCTGGTTCGATACCGAAGCCGTGGAAGCGGCGAACTTCTACGCCTCAACGTTCCCGGATTCCAGCGTGACCAACGTCACCGCCATCCACGACACCCCGTCGGGAGACACGGACATCGTCTCATTCGAGCTCTGGGGCCTGCCGTTCATGGCGATAAGCGCTGGTCCTCTGTTCACGTTCACCCCGGCGGTATCGTTCATGGTCTCGTGCACGACCCGGGAGCAGGTGGACACGCTCTGGGCACGGCTCTCTGAAGGTGGGAAAGCCCTCATTGCCCCTCGCGTCATACCCGTTCAGCGAACACTACGGGTGGACGGAAGACAAGTACGGCCTCTCGTGGCAGATCATGCTCGCGGGCGAGGAACAGGAAAGACAACGCATCACGCCATCCCTGATGTTCGTCGGGAAGGTGTGCGGCAAGGCAGAGGAGGCGATCGACCTCTACACCTCCCTGTTCCCCGACTCAAAGGTCGGCCCCATCCTTCGCTACGGCAAGGATGAAGAGCCCGATGAGGAGGGAAAGATCAAGTACGCCAGCTTCGTGCTGGACGGCCAAGAGTTCGCCGCGATGGACAGTGCTCGCGAGCACGACTTCGGCTTCAACGAGGCCATCTCTTTGATCGTCAACTGCGAGACTCAGGACGAGATCGATCGCTACTGGGACAGCCTCTCCGCCGTCCCCGAGGCTGAGCAATGCGGCTGGCTCAAGGACAGATACGGTCTCTCGTGGCAGGTGGTTCCCTCCGCCATGGACGAGATGCTGCACACCGGCACGAAGGAGCAGATCGCCCGGGTCACCGAGGCGTTCCTCAAGATGAAGAAGTTCGATCTCGCAGAGCTGCGGAGGGCGTACGAGGGGTCGGAAAAAGACGGGTGAGGTGGCCGACCTGGTACTTCACACGGCCAGGCTCACCACGGCGCCACGGTGACGCCGCCCCACTCCTCCGGTTCGACGTCGCGCACGGTCTGTGTCAGCTCCCAGCGGTGGCCGCTCGCGTCCTCCAGCATGCATGAGCGTTCGCCGTACTCGTGTGTCGTCGGTTCCTCGAGGACGCGCGCGCCGGCATTACGGGCACGTGCGAATGCCGCGTCGACGTCCGGCACGCGCACCTTGATGATGTGGGTGGCGTTGCCTCCACTTGGTGCGACCTGATCGCCACGGACGTCGGCTACGATGACGGCGCCGTCCGCTCCGACTCGCAACTGAGCTCGGTGCGCCTCGCCGACGCGCACCCGTTCCTCGAAGCCGAACGCCGACTCGAGCCACGCTACCGCCGCTCGCACATCGGGGTAGATGAGCACTGGGGTAACGGTGACCGGCGGCGCAGAGCGATTCGTCAGCACGATTGGCGAGTCTAGGCCAACGATTCGCCCGCACACCGGTCTTGAAGTTCGGGGACAGTCGTGTTGCCGGGTGTTATCCGGTCTTGTCCTTTACCGCCTGGTCCACGTCAGCTGGCCTATCCATGCCTTCTGGTCGTCCTGTGAGAATCCGCCCACCGGAGTACCCGCAGCGCGCGCAGGGTGTTCCAGCGGCTGGGGAAGCCGTCGGGGCCTTCCATCTCGAAGTGCGTCGGCCCCTGGTGGGTGTTCTCGAGCGGCCAGCGGCCCTCCTCATCGCGCTTGTCGGCAACCAGGGCGATCGCTTCCGCGCACCGGCCGTCCGGGGCCGCGCCCGTCGACCGAAAGTAGTCGAGGCCGCGCAGCACGTCGTAGTACCAGCGCGCCGGGAACGAGAACATCGTGAACCGCGGGTCGATGACCTGACCGCTCGAGCGACGATGCAACAGCCCTCGCTCGAGGAGGTACTCCTCGCCCCTGCGGCGCGCCGCCGCGACCGCCTCCGAAGTTCCCCCGGCGCGCTCCCATTCGAGCAGGCCCTCGAGCACGCAGATAGTCGTGTGGAACGACGACACCATCGCGCCGTATTCAGCCCAGCAGTTCCAGCCGCCATCGTCGAGCTCGTCGCCCACGAGACGTTCGACGATGCCATCGACGGACTCGCCGAAGTAGGCGCCGTTCGCGAGCGCGAGCCCGTTGATGCACGGCTCAATCTCGCCGTTGAAGTAGGGGGCGTCGTTCACGTCCCACCGGGCGTTTTCGTGTACGAGGGAGGTCGCCCGGCGTGCCTCGGGGCTGTCCGGGTTCAGACCGAGGTCGCGTAGGAGTTGGAGCGAGAAGTGCGTCCCCGTCCATGCGTCGAAGAACGGCTTCGCCTCATCGACCCAGCCTGGCCGGTAGGTTCCGCCGTCCCATCTGCCGTCGGCGCCCTGCAGCGCGAGCAGTTGTGCACCCCAGCCCTCGAACGCAACGCGTGCGCGCTCGGCGGCCACCTCGTCGGGTGCGGCGTCGGTGAGGTCGCGCATCACCTGCCAGCGGATCGCGGGATCGGCGTCCAACAGCCACTCGATGACGGTCATAGCTCGCCGAGCTTACCCAAGGGGCGTAACACGGGAGCCCCGGGGACACTGACCAGCAGCGGAAACGCTGCTCGCCCCCCAAAGATGGGGTCGAACCTCTCATGACCGCATAACCTTGCGTCTAGCCTGCGCCAACACCCAGACGAAGGAGGCGGTGAAGATGCCGAAGGTCTCAAGGGACAGCGCGCCACAACGCCAGGATGCTGGGCCGGTGGTGGATCTGCGCGACGAGCTCGAGGGCTACACCGTGAGCTTCACGACGCTCGTCGAAGATATCGACGCGACCCCCTTCATGAAGGGGCTTCCGGACGACCGCTGCCAGTGCCCGCATTGGGGCTATGTCTTCAAGGGCAAGATGACCGCTCGGTACGCCGACCGTGATGAGGTTTTCGAGGCCGGCGACGCCTTCTACACGCCGCCCGGCCACGTTCCGGTGAAGAACGAGCCGGGCACCGAGTTCGTGTGGTTCAGCCCCAGTGAAGAGCTGCGCAGGGCCGAGGCGGTCATGATGAAGAACATGCAGGCGATGCAGGACGAGCCGACGCCTTAGGGGAGGATGCGCGCGGGGAGCCAAAGGCCACTTTCTGTAGCGGAGGCGGAAACGAACAGCGACCGAAGGGTCAGTTACGGTACGGGCCGCGACATGCCAGGAGACGTGCCGACAGGTGAGGGGCGGGTCCGAGCCGCGGAGGTGATCGCCGCGCTGTCGCTGGCGACGGACCTGAGCATCGGTGTACCCCTCGAGCACGGTCTGCACAGCACGCTGTTCGCCATGCGGCTGTGTGAGCGTTTGGGCGTTGATGCGGAGACCGCGTCCCAGACCTATTACGGGTGCCTACTGTTCTACGTGGGCTGCACGGCCCCTGCAGACGTGGGTCTCGAGATCTTCGGCGAGGACGACGCGCTGACGACGTACGCCACTCCGAGCAGATTCGGATCTCGACCAGAGATGGCGATGGGGATGCTGCGCGCCCTCGCGCCGCCGGGCGGCGGGCCGCTGACGCGCGCGGTACAGGTGGCACGTGGAGTCCCCAAGCTGGCCCGGGGATTCAAAGGGGTTATGGCCGCTATCTGCGAGACCGCGGAGATGCTGACCGACCGACTCGGGCTCCCGGCACCCGTATCCCGATTGTTCGCCCACGTTGGCGAACGTTGGGATGGCAAGGGAATCCCCGGTCGGGCCAGGCGCGAGCAGATCCCGCTCCCGGTGCGCATCATTCACGTGGCCCGCGACGCCGCCTTCCAGCGGATGCTCGGAGGCGCCGAGTTCGCGACTCGCGTGGTCCACGGGCGGGCGGGGGGTGCCTTCGATCCGGCCATCGCGGATCGGGTAGCGGGAGAAGCGGGAGGGATCCTCACGCTCGACGATGAGGCGACCGCCTGGGTGGACGTGATCGGCTGCGAGCCGTCTCCGCAGCTCACGTTGGAGGGCGAGGCGATCGAGAGAGCGCTGGCAGCGATGGGTGACTTCGCCGATCTCGCTTCCCCGTACCTCGTCGGTCATTCGAGAGGAGTCGCCGAGCTGGCCGGAGCCGCGGCCCGGCTCTGTGGCTTCGATGCCGCCGACCTGGCGACCACGTTTCGCGGAGCCCTCGTCCATGACGTGGGTCGGGTCGCGGTTCCGGTTCGAATCTGGAACACGCCCGGTTCGCTGACAGCGGATGACTGGGAGCGGGTCAGGCTGCACGCGTACCACACCGAGCGCGTCATTACCCGGTCACCATTCCTCGCCGCACTCGCGCCTGCGGCGGCGTTCCACCACGAGCGACTGGACGGCTCGGGCTATCACCGGGGAGCCGCCGCCGCCGAGCTCGCTCGGCCCGCCCGCCTGATCGCCGCCGCCGATGCCTTCCACGCCATGACCGAGCCACGACCGCATCGCCAGGCCCTCTCGCCAGGCGAAGCCGCCGCGATCCTCGGCGAGGAAGCGCGCGCCCGCAGGCTGGATGCCGACGCGGTCGCCGCCGTGATCGAGGCGTCCGGGCAGGAGGCACCGAGGATTGAACGGCCAGCGGGCCTTTCCGAGCGGGAGGCCCAAGTCGTGAAGCTCCTGGCCCGCGGCTACCAGACCAAGCAGGTCGCCCGCGCGCTCGGTATCTCGGTGAAGACGGCCGACCGGCACATCCAGAACGCCTACGCCAAGATCGGGGTGTCCACCCGCGCCGGGGCGACGCTCTTCGCGATGGAGCAGGGCCTAGTTGCCTGGGGAGAATTCCCCATTTCCGGTCCTGCCGGCCGCCTGTAGCCTCTTCCAGGAACTACATCCGGTTGATAGCGAAGGCGGTGCCGACGTGCAGCCAGGGGAGTGGACAGATAGCCGTGTAGGTGAGCGAGGGCGTTACCAGACCGTGGTGGTGGGCGGCGGCCAGGCGGGCCTCGCGGTCGGATATCACCTGGCCAGACTGGGTCTTCCATTCGTGATCCTGGATGCGAACCAGCGGATAGGCGACTCG
>Ga0184632_10000063_pt1 | contig 30717 bp, 26 predicted proteins | sample PLM31_50_b1_FD_133153 | JGI IMG/M metagenome (GOLD analysis project Ga0184632, IMG submission 133153) | Groundwater sediment microbial communities from an aquifer in East River, Colorado, USA - PLM3-1_50_b1 | ecosystem: Environmental > Terrestrial > Soil > Riparian zone | place: USA: East... | reverse complement strand
CGTCGTACGCTTTCGGTGTGGTCACGTGCTCTACGTGCGGCCAAGAGAACCCGGAGGGGTTCCGCTTCTGCGGCGCGTGCGCGGCCATGCTCGAGGCTCCGGCGGCCGAGCGGCGCGAGGAGCGAAAGGTCGTTACCGTGCTCTTCTGCGACCTCGTCGGCTCGACCGCTCGCGCCGAGGGCGCCGACCCGGAGGACGTGCGGGCGCTGTTGTCGGCGTACCACGAGCGCGTGCGCTCGGAGCTCGAGCGCTTCGGCGGCACGGTGGAGAAGTTCATCGGCGATGCGGTGATGGCGCTGTTCGGCGCGCCGACCACGCACGAGGACGACCCGGAGCGGGCGGCGCGAGCTGCGCTCGCCATCTGCGAGTGGGCCCAGGAGGAGAGCGACCTGCAGGTACGGATCGGGATCACGACCGGCGAGGCGCTCGTCTCGCTCTCGGCGAACCCGCGGGCCGGCGAGGGGATGGCCTCCGGCGACGTCGTCAATACCGCCGCGCGCCTGCAGATCGCGGCGCCCGTCAACGGCATCGTCGTCGACGAGACGACATACCGGGCCTCGCGCGGCACCATCGACTATCGGGAGGCCGCGCCCGTCGAGGCAAGGGGAAAGGCAGAGGCGGTCACGGTGTGGGAGGCACTCCAGGCTCGAGCTCGCCTCGGCGTCGACGTCGCCCAGCGCGGAGGCGCGGAGCTCGTCGGGCGCCGCGAAGAGCTCGACCTCCTCGTCAATGCGCTCGCGCGGGTCCGGCGAGAGCGAGAAGCGCAGCTGATCACGGTCGTGGGAGTGCCTGGCATCGGCAAGAGCCGCCTCGTGTACGAGCTCTTCCAGGCGATCGAGGGCGGGGGCGTACTCACCCACTGGCGGCAGGGGCGCGCGCTTCCGTACGGCGACGGGGTGACCTTCTGGCCTCTCGTCGAGATCGCGAAGGCGCATGCGGGGATCCTCGAGACCGACTCCGCCGAGGTGACGGCGGCGAAGCTCGAGCGGGTCGTGGAAGAGACGCTGGGAGACGACCCGGAGGCGAAATGGGTGGAAGAGCACCTTCGGCCGCTGGTCGGGCTCGAGGCGGGGAGTGAGCTCGGCGGCGACCGACGCGGGGAGGCCTTCGCCGCGTGGCGGCGGCTGTTCGAGGCGATGGCCGAGCGGCGGCCGCTCGTGCTCGTCTTCGACGACCTTCAGTGGGCCGACGACGGCATGCTCGACTTCGTCGATCACCTCGCCGGGTGGGCGAGCGGCGTGCCGCTACTCGTCGTGTGCACCGCCCGCCCCGAGCTGCTCGAGCGGCGGCCGGGCTGGGGCGCCGGCAAGCCGAACAGCGCGACCGTCTCCCTGTCACCCCTCTCGGAGAACGACACCGCGCGGCTGATCCACGCACTCCTCGAACAGACGGTGCTGCCGGCGGATGTGCAAACCGCCCTGCTCGCGCGGGCGGGGGGAAATCCCCTCTACGCGGAGGAGTTCGTTCGCATGGCCTCCGAGCTCGGCGACGAGCGCGAGCTGCCGCTGCCGGAGTCGATCCAGGGTCTGATCGCGGCGCGGCTCGATCTCCTCTCCGGCGGCGAGAAGTCGCTGCTTCAGGCCGCGGCCGTGATCGGCAAGGTCTTCTGGCTCGGCACCGTGACCTCCATGGGATCACAGGAGAGGCAGTCGACAGCGGAGCTCCTTCATGCCCTCGAGACGAAGGACTTCATCCGCCGCGCCCGCCGTTCTTCGGTTGTCGGCGAGACCGAGTACGCGTTCCGGCACATCCTCATCCGCGACGTCGCCTACGGCCAGATCCCGCGGGCCGATCGCGCCGAGAACCACCGCCTCGCAGCGATGTGGATCGAGTCGCTCGCCCCCGATCGTACGGAAGACCACGCCGAGATGCTGGCGTACCACTACCTCAGCGCCCTCGAGTACGCGCGCGCTGCGGGTCGGACGACGAACGAGCTCGCCGGGCGAGCCCGCTCAGCGCTCCGTGAGGCGGGAGACCGAGCGTCTGCGGTGTACGCGTTTGCGGCAGCGGTGCGGTTCTACGGCGCGGCGCTGGAACTGTGGCCGGCCGAGGAGGCAGGAAGGCCGCAACTTCTCCTCCGCTACGGTCGAGCCCTGTGGACCGCGGAAAGCGGCGGCTTGGAGATTCTCCTCGAGGCGGTCGAGGAGCTTGTCGCCTCCGCCGACCGCGGTAGTGCCGCCGAGGCCGAGGTCTTGCTCGCCCGGGTCGAGTGGCACCGCGGTCACCGTGACCGCGCCGACAGTCATCTGGAGCGTGCCGTCGACCTCGTCGAGGACGCGCCGCGCTCGCGGTCGAAGGCCGTCGTCCTGGGCACCCTCGCCCGCTTCCATCTCCTGGCAGGCGCGTACGAGGACGCGATTCGCCTCGGTTACGAGGCGCTCAGCCTTGCAGAAGAGCTCGGCCTCGACGAGGTCCAGGCGCAGGCCCTCAACTCCATCGGCGCGGCTCGTTTGAGGAACGGAGATTCTGCAGGTGTTGCGGACGTCGAGCGCAGCGTCGAGATCGCGCAGGCGGCGAACTCGCCGGAGGCTATCCGCGGCTGCAACCACCTCGGCTTCGCGCTCCTCTGCCTCGGTCAGCTCGAGCGCAGCTCCGAGCTCCTTGACGAGGCCGTGCGGTTGGCAGAGCGCTTCGGACACGTGGTGCAGGGGCGTTTCACGCGTGCGGGCCCGCAGCGCGTCTTGCAGATCCGGCAGGGCAGATGGGACGACGCGCTGAAATTTGCCAACGAGCTCGTTGAAGAGACCGAAAGGGGATCGCCCGATTATCACGAGGCCGAATGCCGCGTGACTCGTGCAACGATCCGCCTTGCCCGAGGTGACCTCGAGGATGTCCTCGCCGACTGCGACAAAGCGCTGGAGGTTTCCCGCACGGCGAAGGATCCCCAGCAGCTCGTGCCCGTGCTCGCCGGCTGCGCCAGGGTGTTCGTCGAAACGGGTCAGATGAAGGAGGCGGCGGCTCTGGCCGACGAGCTGTCAGACCTGACGGGCCGATACCGCGCGACGTGGGAGCTGTGCGACATCGCGGTCGTCCTGATCACCCTCGGCCGAATCGAGGAGCTTCGAGCTGCGGTGGACGCTGCCAAGGGGACCAGATGGGCGGAAGCTCTTCAGCACTACGTCACGGGCGAGTTCGAGCGGGCCGCCGACGTGTTCGCCGAGATGGGAGTGCCGCGGGACGAGGCGGATGCGCGGCTGCGCGCGGCCGAGAAGCTCGTGGGTGAGGGCCGCCGTACAGAGGCGGACGAGCAGCTGCAGCGCGCGCTCGCCTTCTACCGTTCGGTCGGTGCTACTCGCTACGTCCGCGAGGCCGAGGCGCTGCTCACGTCGGCTACCGCCCACGATCTCGCCGAAGAGCGGCAGCGGGATCGATGACTCCGATCCCCACGTTCACCTGCCCGCTGGAGCGCGGGGCGAGCAGTACGAGGCAGTGGGGCCGGCGGCACGAGTCCCGGACGATGGGCCACGTGCAGGAATCGTTGGTTGAGGAGCACGGTGAGGGCGAGTACCCGGTCCGTACCGCACTCAGAGCGCGACGGTAAGCGTCAGCGTCGCGGCGACGGCGACCTCAGATGACCATGGAACCCACGTCTCCGGGGGTCGCTCGGTCGCTGATCCATAGCGTGCCCCCGCAATGAGAACCCGCGACAGCCGCGTCGAAGCGTCGCTAACTCGGACTGGTAGGGCTCCAGAAAGGGCGTTCTGGACCTGGAAGCTCCATAAACGGCTCCATACCCACCGCATACACGAGCGCATGCAAGTCAATCCGAAAGGTAAGCCCAGATTTCCGGGACCTTTTGCAGAGCCCTCTGACGGACTCCAACCGGAGACCCCCTCCTTACCATGTGACGTTGACGGCGACTGGTGGCCACCGCGGGCGACGGCCTCGGCTTGGTTAGGGCGCTTCACCGTCGCTGGTCGACGACGCTGAACTGAGGATTCAGGCTGGTCGCGGCGATGAACTCGTGCGAGACCAGGGGCTCAGGCGATCAACCGCCTTTACCTCAACGGTCGATAGTCGCCATGCTCGCCTCTTCGTGGCGCTCGCCGGCTGCCGGGGTGAGATCGTTGAGGCGTGCGATCTGCTCCACGCTCAGCTCGATAGCGTCGGCTGCCGTGTTCTCCTCGACGCGGGAGACTCGTTTGGTGCCGGGAATCGGGGCGATGTCGTCGCCCTGCGCGAGTAGCCAGGCCAAGGCGACCTGTGCCGGTGTCGCGCCGACTTCGGAGGCAACGGCCTCGACCTCGTCGACGATGCGGAGGTTCGTCTCGAAGTTGCCCTCGGTGAAGCGCGGGTTGTTCTTGCGCCAGTCGTCGTCGGCGAGCTCCTTGGGGGAGCGGATCGTCCCGGTGAGGAAGCCGTGCCCGAGCGGCGAGTAGGGCACGAAGCCGATGCCGAGCTCGCGCAGCAGCGGTAGGAGCTCGGCCTCCGGCTCACGGGTCCAAAGGGAGTACTCCGTCTGCAGTGCGGTTATCGGGTGCACCGCGTGGGCGCGGCGGATCGTTGCGGGTGCGGCTTCCGAGAGGCCGATGTGCAGGACCTTTCCTTCGGCCACCAGCTCGTCCAGGGCGCCGACGGTGTCCTCGATGGGGGTGTTCGGGTCGACCCGGTGCTGGTAATAGAGGTCGATGCGGTCGGTACCCAGCCGCTTCAGGGAGCCCTCGACCGCGGTTCGGATGTTCGCCGGGCTGCTGTCGAGTGCTCCGGGGCCACCGCCGGAGTGGGAGACGAAGCCGAACTTCGTCGCCAGCACGACACCGTCGCGACGCCCTTTGAGAGCGCGGCCGACGAGTTCCTCGTTCGTGTAGGGGCCGTAGATCTCGGCGGTGTCGATGTGGGTGACGCCGAGCTCGAGTGCTCGCTGGATGGTGCGTATCGACTCGGCGTCGCTGCTGTCCGGGTCGAGGTAATAGCCGGACATCGCCATCGTGCCGAGTCCGATGCGGGAGACGTCAAGTCCGCCTAGCGAAATGTGTTTCATGGCAATGTGCCTCCGTTTTGGTTTCGGGCCGTCTAGGTCGCGGCCTCTTGCTGCGTCCAAAGAAAGCACGCGAGCGAGGGACGTGAGAGTCCCTGTTGATAGGGCTACTGGCAGGGTCTCCCAGGGTCGGGCAGCGGGGTCTACGCTGATCTCGTGGAGACGAAAAAGGAGATCCGCGACTTCCTGACGTCTCGTCGTGCCCGGATCACGCCCGAGCAGGCGGGGTTGCGCTCATTCGGCAGTCGCCGGGTGCCCGGGCTCCGTCGTGAGGAGGTCGCCGTACTGGCAGGCGTGAGCGTTCCCTACTACACCCGCCTGGAGCGCGGAGACATGAGCGGGGTCTCCCAGAGCGTGCTGGAGGCGCTGGCGCGGGCGCTCGAGCTCGACGACGCCGAGCGTGCCCACCTCTTCGACCTCGCGCGCGCCGCGCAGCCGACGGTAGCGCGGCCCCGTCGAGGCCGGGCCAAGCAGCGCATCCGGCCCGAGACCCAGTGGACCCTCGACGCGATCACCGGCGCCGCCGCGTTCGTCGGCAACCAGCGTCTCGACCTGCTGGCCGCCAACCAGCTCGGGCGAGCGCTGTTCTCCGAGCTGTACGCCACGCCCATGCGGCCGGTCAACAACGCCCGGTTCGTGTTTCTCGATCCGCGAGCCGAGACGTTCTACGTCGACTGGGAGCGCGTCGCCGGCGAGTGCGTCGCGATCCTGCGCTGGGCCGCCGGCCGCGACCCGGACGACCGCGACCTCTCAGACCTCGTCGGCGAGCTCGCAACACACAGCGAGGAGTTCCGCACCCGCTGGGCCGCGCACGACGTGCGCTTCCACAACACCGGCGTCAAGCAGTTCCACCATCCCGTGGTCGGCGAGCTCAGCCTGAGCTACAACCGGTTGGACCTCGCCGCAGACCACGGGCTGACGATCTTCACGTACGCCGCCGAGCCCGGTTCGCGCTCTGAGGAGGCGCTCAAGCTCCTCGGCAGCTGGGCGGCCACCGTCGACTCCGCTGAGGCGGAGCGCGCGACCGACCAAAGCTGAGGGCGAACCCGACGCAGTCAGCCTGAAGGCGTCCGCTTACGCGCTCCTGCTTTCCAGGCAATCGAGCGCGGAAGCTTGAGAAGCTGAACAGCGTCGCGCTCGCCGTTTGGGCCCAGAAGGCGCGCCATGGGATGGTCGAAAGGGCTTAGTTAGGCGAAAAGAGGCGGTGAGACTGGTCGAGAGCAAGTGCGCACGTCTGCCGATTCGTGCGGTGGTTCAGGTGACCTCGGCTGGTTGGACGAGCCGAGAGTGGCCCGCCCGGGGCTGGACATCCTCTCCCGGCCACCGCCGACGAGCGGCGCAGGAACGCACTCTGCAAGACCGGGGTGGCTATGACGCGAACCTAGTCATCGACCTCGTCGGCTTCACCGCCGACGCCCTGCGCGTCCACCGCCTAGGACCGCCACGGTAAGCACTCAGTCACATGGAGGCGGGTGCATCAACGCTTGTGGCGTCGCCGTTGCCGTTCGCGTGTGCGAGTCGACGTCTACTCCATTCGGCGTTCGGTTAGGCCAAGCATCGCGTCGCGTCATGGTGATCCGAACCAGGTAGTCAGCGCGGCGCGCAATCCGGTATCTGTGCCGTCCCCCACCCAGGCGATGTATCCATCGGGACGAATCAACACGGCGGTGGGAGCGGTGACTGCCCCGAGTGCCGGAAGCTCCCACGTACCACCGTATGTGGCGTCGATCAGCTGAACGCGGTCTGCCCAGGGAGTGATGTCGAGGCCTCCGGGCTCACCGAGATTGAGGAGCACCGGCCGGGCATCGTGCAGCAGGGTGAAGACCCGCAGCGGGCCGTTGGCAGTGACCAGATCGAGATCGGGCATGCGCCGCCCGAGCAGCGGGTGTCCTTCGCCGAGTTCGTAGTGAATGTCCAGGCCAGACATCATCGCCGCGAATCGTGTGCGAGGTTCGTCCATGCTGAGGAGCTCGGAAATGGTGTCGCCCAAGGTCTTGATGCGGTCGTCTTGGCGGAAAAGCGCGACTTGCGCCATCGTGTTGCGCAGCACGCGGGCGGCGACCGGGTGGCGCTCGGCGTGGTAGGTATCCAGGAGGCTTTCCGGCGACGTCCGGTTCACCACCTGGGCCAGCTTCCACCCCAGGTTCACCGCATCCTGCACACCGGTGTTGAGGCCCTGTCCACCCACCGGGGAATGCACATGTGCGGCGTCGCCGGCCAGCAGCACCCGTCTGTCGCGGTAGGCCGCGGCCTGCCGGGTCATATCGGTGAACCTGGAGATCCAGGTGGGACTGTGGATCCCGTAGTCGGTCCCGTATACGGCGACGAGCGCCTCACTGAGATCGCGCAGGGTGGGTTCGCCCGCGGGTCCGGGGTGCTCTTCGGTCACCATGATCCGTACCGGTCCCTCATCCATGTAGACCACCTCGCCGTCGCGGATCTCGTATTCCACCCTGCCAAAGGAATGGATGCCGCGGGCGTCCCGGCGGATGCCCAACTCCGGCTCCTCGGCCATCTCGGCCTCGGCGATCAGGGCGCTCGTCGTCGGATTCCACCCGGGGAACTCGATGCCGGCTTCTTTACGGACCAGACTGCGTCCTCCGTCGCACCCAACGAGGTATTCCGCCCGCAACGACGTGCCGTCGGACAGCTCGACGTCGACGCCGCTGTCGTCCTGCGCGAATCCCGTGACTTCACGTTCGCGATAGATCGGCACCGCAAGCTCGTCGACCCAGCCGGCCAGGATGCGCTCGATGTGGTTCTGCCACAGCCCGAGCCCGTAGGGGTGCCGCGTGGGAAAGTCGCTGATGTCCAACGGGACGCCGGCGAATGCGGCGACCTGCACCGTCTGCCCCTCCGAGAGGAACCGATCGGCGATTCCACGTTGGTCGAGCACCTCGATCGTGCGTGAATGCAACCCGCCTGCGCGCGAGCCGGCGAGTTCCTGGCTGGCGCGCCGCTCGACAATGGCGACGTCGACCCCCGCTAACGCCAACTCGCCCGCCAACATCAGCCCCGTCGGGCCGCCTCCGGCTACCACCACCGCATATTCCGCCATACGCCACCCTCATCCCCGTAGGTTCTGGTTTCGGCCGAGATTCTGCAGCACGACCCGGGTCTTGCCGCAAGCGCCCGGTGCGCTCTACACTGAGAATGGCAAGGCGTGGGTAATCTCCTTTTCCTTGTCCGCTGCGGACGGACAAGTCCCTTTGCGAAGCGGCGGCACGGCGCGTACGGCAGTGCAGCCGGGCCCTGGGTCTCGCGCGCGAGAAGAGAACTCGCGGTCTAGAAGAGATGGTGTGACTGATCCAAAGTAATGGCGCACGTCTGCGCGTGCATCCTGCGGTGCGCAAGACTTCGATGTTTGACCGCGGTGAGCGATGTGTGTGTGGGCGGCTTGGCTGCGGAGCGTAATAGGACGAAACGATTGCTCTCGCCGGCAAGCTCGGCAATCCGCCTCTCATCATCGGCAATCCGAACGTCCAAGAGCCGCTCTTTTGAGCGATGACGCGCCGCAACCGGGAGATCCCGTGCGGGCGCAGACGGCTGCGTGAAGCTTGCAGCCGTAAAAACCGCCGCCCTTCCGCGTCGAGACAGCGGAGCGGAGCAATACCCAGCTCGACGTTTCTAGGGGCGTCGCATGACAATCTGCCCGCTGAGCAAGGTCTCTACGCAGAAGGTGAAGCCACCAATGGACAGGGTCCAGTGGCCTACCCCTGCTCCCCCGAACTGCTGAATCGTCACGGTGAACTCCACGTCCTCAGGATGGCCGCCTGGAAAGCCGACGAACTTACCGACGACGTTCAGGGTAATTCCCGTTTCGAGGCTTCCTTCCCAGCCCGTAACTTCGCCGAAGATGTTCCCCGGAAAGGTGCTGCTGCCGAACTGGTCAACACAATTTATGTGCCCCCGGGCCGTGCCGTCGTCATAGAGCGTGGCGTGAATTCCGAATGCGGTGGTCCCCTGTGCGAACGACGTGGGGTCCATGATGGCCGTGCCCCCGCCATTGATGGTCGCCACCACTGACGCGGCATTGGCAGTCGCGGGATACGCAAGGAGCACGGCTGTCAGAACCGCTGCGACAAACAAACCAAAGGACGCTGGCATCGCCGCCTTAGCAACTTTCATGTGTGCCTCCCTTGTTCCCCCCTGCCTGCACCCGGCGCTCTGGGCAGAGAACACGCCGGGAGGATCGTGACGATTGTCGCATGCCCGGCGCGTAGGTGCAATAGGGCGGATACGCGATCCTTTGAAGTGACGAGATCTGCCTTCGCGTGCGCCGCTCGAGCGGCTCGACACGTACAAGCGCCGGACGAGGTTGGAGCTTCAACTGGTTTGTCGTCGCTACGAACGGACTTGGATTCAGCGCAACGACGAGTACGAGGACCCGGTCGCCGCGACGGATGACGAATCTGGCAATCACGAAGACAATCGTCGGGTCCCGTGTTCCGCGGCTCGTGCCTTTCAACGGGCGCCACCCGCAGTGCTCGCTCGACCGAAGGTACGAGCGCGGCGACCGAAATCCCAGCGGGACGACCGCCGCGCTCATTGTGAGGATTTGCTCCGGCGACTCGGCAGGCCGCCTGCTGCGCCGCCGCTTCCCCAGGCGTTCGGCGAGCTGATCTGCCTGCCAGTGGACTAGCTTCGTGGCACCACGATCACGCTTTGAAGCTCGTGTAGCTCGGTCACCGTCAGAACGTCAGGCTTGGTCCGAAGTATTGGCGCACGTCTGCGCATTCATGATGCGGTGGGCGCTGGGAGTTAGCCGGTTGGGGTGCGGCATCTCACAGTCGCCCGAGCCCGCTATTCGGCTGCGTCGCACCCCAACTCGACACCGTCGAATTCGAACTCGGTCGCGGTGCCCGGCACGGCCAGTTCGCTGAGGCGGGCGAGGACTTCGCCGATGCTGCCGGGGTCGTCGTGGAAGGCGGCCCTCTCGTTTCTGAACGCATCGAGGCTCGTGTAGTCGTGCTCGATGACGATAGATGATCGATCTCGCGACGGGCGATCGAGGCTGACCCCATCTGCTGTCCGGGCGACGCTACCTGCGCTCTCCCTCTGAGGGCTCAGAGATCGCCTCGACGAGCTCACCGGTCTTCTTCTCGTTCTCCCTGAGGGCGATGTCGGCCTGGGCAACGATGCCGACGAGCCTGCCGTTCTCGACAACGGGCAGCCGCCGAACTTGGTGGCGGGCCATGAGTTGGAGCGCCTCTTCGAGGTCTTTGTCGGGCTCAACACTGATGAGGTCCCGAGAGTAGACGTCCCCGACCGACGTCATCTTAGGGTCTGCGGCCTCGGCGACCACTCTCGTCGTGATGTCTCGGTCGGTGATCATCCCGACAAGCTGCTCGTCGTCGGTTATGGGGAGCGAGCCGATGTGCTCCTCTCGCATCAGTCGCGCAGCCTCGACCACCGACGCCGATGCGCCGATCGAGCGGGGATCCGCGGTCATCGCGTCGCGAACGCTCTTCGCCATCGTGCCTCCTCTCCTCTTCATGTGCGATCTTAGCCCTGTTGCTATCAGATCGTGAGGGAGGAGGAGGGCGCCGGCCGCTCCGTTGCGCGCGTTCTCGCAGAACTGGTTTTTCCACCCAAGCAGAGTGGGGAGGTGAGGCCCTTCGAGAGGGGCAGACCTTCACCGAGGGCGACAGGGTGAAGCACGAGCCGGTACTCGTCGATCAGGCCGAGTCGGGTAAGTGACTGCGCGAAGGATGCGCCTCCCCACACGATGAGATTCCCGGTTGCTTCGTGCTTGAGCTGCGTGATTTCTTCGCTCAGATCGCCCCGCGCGATTCGCGTCTGTGGCCAGGAAGCACGTTCCAGTGAGGTGGAGAAGACGACTTTGGGAATCGTGTTCATTGGCTCGGCGTATTCGTCGTCAGAGGTAGGCCAGAACCCGGCCATCTCTTCGTAGGTGTTGCGGCCCATCAGGTGCGCTTCGGCCTCGCGGATCGGGTCGAGCTTGCGCTGCTTCAGAGCGGGGTCCTCGGGTGGCGTGCCCCAACCGCCTGCGCCGTACCGGCCGGGACGGGCAACCAGCCCGTCGAGCGATATGCCCATCTGCAAGATGAGGCTTCCCTGTCTTCCCTCCTAGATCAACGTCGTCGTCGGCACGTGCATGCCCTCTACGACCGCCCTCGACGGGAAACTAAGCGGCGGACTCCTCGGCCGCGGTGGTAGCTGACGACACCAACGAAAGGAGAACCGAAATGGGAAAGATCGTCAAGAGCAACTTCGTCTCGCTCGACGGAGTCGTTCAGGACCCGGCCGGTAACGAGGGCTTCAGGCTCGGCGGCTGGGTCGGCCCGCTCAAGGACCGGCAAGACCTCAGCAAGCTGGCGCTCGACGAGGCGCTGGGCGCCGAGGCCCTGCTGCTGGGTCGGCGCAGCTACGAGTTCCTCGCCGCGCTGTGGCCCTCCCGGAGCGGCGAGCTGGCAGATAGGTTGAACAGCCTGCCTAAGTACGTCGTGTCCTCGACCCTCGAAGATCCCGACTGGAACAACTCAACCGTACTGAAGGGCGACGTGGTGAACGAGGTCTCGAAGCTCAAGCAGGAGCTAAACGGGGAAATCGTCGTCCCCGCCAGCTTCCAGCTCCTGCACACCCTGATCGAGCACGACCTCGTCGACGAGCTACGGCTAATGATCATCCCGGTCGTGCTCGGGGCCGGCGAGCGCCTCTTCGGCGAGACCAGCGACATGAAGCCCATGCGCCTCATCGACAGCCAGACCATCGATAACGGCGTTGCCTTCCTCACCTACGAGCCCGTCCGAGACGCCTAGCGGGTGGTCGAGCGGACGCCGAATGAGCGAACGTCACGCGATCCTAAAAACAGAACCGGTCGCTGAGCAGGGAGAAGAACGAAGCCCCCTGACGGACTCGAACCGTCGACCCCCTCCTTACCATTCGCAACCACGGGGGCTCCATAAAGGCTCCATCGTTTGTTGTCTCGTCTGGCTACGTACCGATTCCCGCCAGCTTTCAGCGCCGCCGTCGCAGCCCTCGCCTGCCGGGCTCGGCTGACGTCAGTCGCCGTCGTACTCGTCGTGCCGACGGAAGAAGTTGAGGGGGTCGCCCTCGGCGCGCTTCTCATTTCGCCCGCGCGGCGCTCGGTCGAGCCATTGGTACATGCCCCAGAGCGCGTCGAGCCCGCGCGCGTACGTGGAGTACGTGTGGTAGACGACGCCGTCCTCGAGCGCGAAGGCGCTCATCCCGGGCCGCTCCCGCGTGTACGTGGGCCAGTCCGTGCCCGTGGTGGCCGCCCACGCCGCGAACGGTCCGTCTGTGGGCCCCTCAGCAGGCGGTCGAGGTGGCTCGTCGCGGAAGTTGTATTCGACGGCGCCCGAGCGCTGCTGCTCCTCCGTGAGGGAGACGTTGAAGTTGAAGTTGAAGTCGCTGTCGTTCGACGAAGCCCACGGGAAGCTCCAGCCCATGCGCTGCTTGTACGCCTGCAGTTTGTCGAGCGGCGTGCGGGACACGGCCCAGAGCATCACGTCGTGGTTCGCGAGGTGGATCGCGAACCCGTTGAAGCCGTCCGCGATCGCGGAGCATGCGGGACAGCCAGCGGTGTAGTCAGGCCCGAACATGAAGTGGTAGACGAGCAGCTGCGAGCGTCCGCGGAAGAGGTCGGCCAGAGACGCGCTGCCCTCGTCCGTGTCGAAGGCGTACTCCTTGTCCAGCCTGACCCACGGCAGCTCTTGCCGCCGGCGCGTGAGCTCGTCGCTCCGGCGGGTCAGTTCCTTCTCCGCCGCGAGCAGCTCGGTGCGCGCGGCGAGCCACTCCTGGCGTGTTCCCGTTCGGTGGTTTGTCATCAGGATTCTCCTTTCAGGTGAGACCGGGCACAGCGGACGGCGCGACGGTGACGGCGATTCCGAGCGTGAGGATCGCCAGCGCGACCGGTACGTCGACGAGGGCTCGCGGAGCCAGCAGCCTCTGCGCGAGGACGACCGTCGCGACGATGCACGACCAGGTGACGCTCATGGCGCCCAGCGCCAGCAGCATCACCATCAGGCCGATGCTCGAGCCGACGCAGTAGAGCCCGAAGTCGAACCCCGAGCGGACGCGCTCGCGGCAGGCGCCGGCAGGCACGCTTCAGCGGCGTGAGCTCGTACAGGCCGGCCGCAACCGTCAGCGCGGCCGCAGCGCTGGTGCCGTGCGGCTGGTAGACGGCGTACGCAGCGAGGCCGACCAGCGTCCACACGGCGAGGTACGAACTGGCGAACAGCGGCACGGCCTCCACGCGACGGCTCGTCCGGGCGACACGCAGGGTGGCCGAAATCGCACCCGGCAGCATCATCGCCGCCATCATCGCCATCCAGGCGCCGACGAAGAACGTGAACGACCCGAGCTCGGTTGCAACGCCCATGTCCACACCGTCTATCTGCCGCACGGCCACGATCGCCGCCGCCGCGGCGGCCCCGAGCATCAGGACGGCGGCCGTACCGGCTGCCCTGGAAGCGGTCACGGGCGCGGTGCCTGCGGGCCGAGCGCCGGCTCGAAGGTCGTGGCGTAGCGCTCGAAGCGGGGCTGCCATCCGTCCGGCTCCGGCTCGATGCCCGCCAGTCGGTCGAGGCACTGCTCCCAGCCGGCGGCGTTGCGAGCGGCCGCGTCCGGCGGCAGCTCGTCGATCAGCACGAGCCGCGTTCCGTTCCTTTCGGCTGAGAGCTCGAACCGCAGCGTGTCGTCGCCCCACGTGAACGCGAGCACACTCGGCTCGTCGACCTCGAGCACTTCGCCTGTCAGTGTCAGGTCGAGAACATCCGGCCGGAACGGGAAGGTGATCGCTGCGCCGACCTTCCAGCGGCCGCCGCTCAAGATCACGTCGCACGGAAACCATGCGCGAAGCTGCTCGCGTTCCGTCAGCGCTCGCCAAACGACGTCGGGCGGATCGGGCAGATGCCGCTCGAGCCGGATCGCCGGACGTTTGCGGTCGGTGAGCAGCCGTGCGTCGGTCATCGCTTCCTCCGTCGGTCGAGGTGGTCTTCGAGGCGGTCAAGGTGCGTCGTCCAGAGCTCGCGGTACGAGGCGAGCCATTCGTCGAGCTCCGCGAGCGGCTCGGGGCGGATGCGATACAGGCGCCGTTGCGCGTCTGCGCGCGCCTCGACGAGGCCGGCGTCCCTGAGCACGCGAAGGTGCTTGGACACCGCCGGTTGGCTGACCCCGAGGCGGTCGACGAGCTCGCCGACCGGCCGTTCTCTGTCGCGGAGCAGATCCAGGATCTGGAGCCGCCGCGGCTCGGCGAGGACCTGCAGTGCAGCGAGTTCCGCGGCCATGTCGCCAGTATTCCTGTTTGGTTATATGCTCGTCAAGTAATCAACACAGCGGCGCCGAACACGGACATTGGGTGCCGATTTGCGTCGCCGCGATCGCGGGCCGACCGCCTGATAGAAGCGAGCGAGCGCCCAGGCACGACGAAGATCGTGCTCGCATTCGCCCGCGTCGCTGCAGGGGTCAAACGCTCCCGAGTGCCTCGATCCGGAAAGTGACTGAGAACGCGATCCGAGGTGAGGCGGCTCGATCCAACCCGTCAGTAAGCGCCCCGTCTGGGACGTTTTTTGACCCGAAGGCTCCATAAAGGGCTCCATACCCACCGCACGCTGGACCACCGACACACCGAACGGTTCCGCACTCTCTACCGTGGTCGCGCCGCGATTCCGTCGGCCGCGCGGACTCGTGATCACTCGGTCCGCTGTGCGAGTCTGGTGTTCCAGGCTCGTTCGATCTGCCGCATCAGCGCCGGGTAGACGACTCGATGTCGAAATCGCCTGATCAGTGCCATGTAGGCCGCCCCGAACCTGCCCCGAGGTTTGACGTACACCGCCATCTGTCCTTGGTAGCGGCCCTCCCCTTTGTCGACCCAGGCGAGGTGCATGACGGCGTGAACCGTCCGGTTCGAGAGTTCCGCGGCCCACTCGTCGTCGGTGCGATAGAGGGGGCGAAAGCCGTACGAGCTCCGATCCAGGTTCGTCGCGGTGTTACGCAGATCTACGGGGAGCCGGGCGCTCAATGTCGTTTCCGCATTGCCCGGGATCGCGAGTTCTCGTGTGGCATCGTCCCAGCCGAACCAGCCGCCGAGGCGGTAGCGAATCGAGAAGAGCAGGCGGGTTGCCGCGGACTCTCCGTGGGCCGGGTCGAGGGACGCCATCACCTCAAGCAAGGCTCCGAAGTCCTCGGCACTGCCTTGCGCTGGTAGCGCCCAGACATCCTCGAGCCTGAAGTCCGGCGTGATCTCGGAGATACGCCAGCGGGGGGATTCATGCTCGCTGTTTGGAAGCCTCATGCCGATCTGGATTGTCGCCTCGATCGTGTCGAAGAGCGCCCCGATCACGCGGTCGTGGCCCGGGTCGATCCGCTCGCGCCAGAGGCGGTGGAGCGGGCCCGAGAGCTCGGGCTCGTCTAGGTCTGACGGGTGTTGCCAATCTAGCCGACAACATCGGCCTCTTCTTGGACGAAGGATGTGGCCGATCTACCTCTCCGCCTGCCTCTACCCAGTGAGTCGCGGTCGCCGCGTAGGCGTTACAGGGTGGAAGAGATACGCGACCGCTCGGTCGTGTAATAACGACCGGGACTGCGACGACCACAAAGTATGAGAGGGCTCGTTCGCGGGCGCGCAGGTCCACCAGCGGAAGCGACCTGTGGGCGGCAACGCGATCACGACGTCGTGGACCGGAGAGCTCCAGCTCCTGCCGGCGAGTGCGTGAGCCGGATCACGGAGGCGGGGAGGGGTTGGGCTGGATCCCGGCCCCTCGCCGGCGGTGTCGCTGCGGGAGTGGTCGCGGTTGTCGGTTCTGCTACGCGTCGCCGCGGCCGCGTTAGGCCACGTCGTCCTCAATGCCTCGACGACCGGGTCACGTTCTCGGGCGGCCCGTCTCGGTCGACGCGGCCGGCGTCTGGCACTCGGAGGGGACCCACAGCTTCACCCCGGGCGCCGACGACGACTAGGAGGACGAGGCCAAGAACCAGGGCCGCCGACGATTGACCCAAGCACGATCAGTCCGATGTGCCCGCGCGTCACTTCGTTCGGGTTCGCCGGAGCGCTCGAATTGCTCGCTGAGCTCATTGGTTCAGACATGAGGCATCGCAATCGCGTTGATCGCAGTCGTGAGCATGGCGGCCTCGGCTTCGGACTCTGGGATGCGGCCGCCTTGGCTTTCGTGGCTGGCGGTGTGCACGATCGCGCGGATCACCGCGAGGTGCCAGGCGACGGGGAGATCGCTCCGAAAGACGCCCTGCTTCTGGCCGCGCTTGATCAGGGGCTCCAGCTGGTCGAGCATGGGGACGTGACGTCGGTGGAGCTCCTCCGCCGAGAGCCGGGCAGTGTTGAGCGCGAGAAGAGCGTGGAAGTGGGCGAGCTGTCGCCAGGTGGCGCGGAGCACTCGCTCGAGCGCCTCCACCGGCTCGCCGCGCTGGGGCTCGGCGCCCCTCATCGCCTCGACGACCTGTGCGACCGCGTGCTCCATGACGGCGTCGAGGAGAGCCGTACGTGTCGGAAAGTGGACGTAGATCGTCGCGCGGACGACGCCGGCGCGGCGAGCGATCTTCGACATGCTGCTGTCGGGATCGCTCGCCAGCGCTTCGAGAGCGGCGTTGAGGATGGCGGCCACGCTGCGTTCGGCGTCGGCCCGGCGGCGCTTGGGGGCGGGCGCTTCGGCGGGTGTCGTCGTCGGCTTCGCCATCGTTAGTGGCTCGGCATCGGGCTGGGGTTCAGCCGCATCTTCGGGACGAAGTGGCGTGCCCGCGGCAGGACGGCCAGAGCGACCAGGCTGGCGACAGCAGCGAGGAGCCCGGCTGCGATGAACGCGTGCGCGATCCCTGACGCGGCCTGTGGGCCAGCGATGGCGCCGCTTCCAGCTGCGATCGTCGAGAAGATCGCGATCCCGACAGTGCCGCCGATCTCATGGCCGGTCGAGTTGAGGCCCGAGATCATCCCCGTCTCCTCTTCGCGAGCGCCGGTGAGGATCGCGATCGAGACGGAGACGACGGCGACGCCGAGCCCGAGTCCGGCGACAAGCATGCCGGGCAGGACGTCACGAACGTAGCTGCCGGTCTCGCCGACGTGGGCGAGCAGCGTCATCCCGGCGGCGGCGACCAGGAAGGCGCCGGCGAGCGGGCCGCGGACCCCGTGCTTGCTCACGATGTGGCCGGACGCGTGCGCGCCGACGCCGGCCGCGAGCGCGAGCGGGATGAAGGCGAGGCCGGTCGAAAGCGGCCCCCATCCGAGGACGTTCTGGAGGTAGAGCGAGCTGAGCAGGAAGAGGCCGAAGATCGACCCCGCTGCGGCGAGCATGAGGAAGAGGCCGCCGCCGACGGCGCGATCAACCAGCCGCTCGACACGGAGGAGCGGTGTGTCGGTGCGCCGCTCGAGAGCCGCGAAGGCTGCGAGGCCGGCGAGACCACCGAGGCCGAACAGGTGAGTCTGGGTCGAAGTCCAACCAGCACCGTCGGCCTGCGTGATCGCGAAAACGATCGCACCGAGGCTAGTCGTCGCGAGCACAGCGCCGCGAAGGTCAAGACCCTTCCAGCGCGGCTTCCGCGTGTCGGCCGGGATGATCTTCAGTGCGGCGATCGCGAGTGCGGGCGCGACGGGGAGGTTGACGTAGAAGATCATCCGCCAGTCGGTGAACTCGGTGAGGACACCGCCGACGAGGACGCCGATCGCTGCGCCTGCGCCTCCGACTGCTCCCCAGGCGGCGAGCGCCTTGGCCCGCTGGTTGCCCTGGAAGGCGGTCATGATGATTGCGAGCGCGGCGGGGGAGAGCATCGCTGCGCCGAGTCCCTGGCCTGCGCGAGCGGCGAAGAGCGCACCGGCGGTGCCGGCCATAGCGGACGCGAAGGATGACACTGTGAAGATGCCGAGGCCGGTCAGGAACATCCGTCGCCGTCCGAGGAGATCGGCCGCGCGGCCGCCGAAGAGGAGCAGGCTGCCGAAGATAAGCGAGTAGCTCGTGATCGTCCAGCTGATGTCGGAGCCGGTCAGCTGAAGGTCACTCGCAAGACTCGGCAGGGCGATGTTCACCGCGGTGATGTCGAGGATGACCATCAGCTGGGCGATGAGCAGCACGAACAGGAGCGGGCCGCTCTTCTTGCCGGTGGCCGCGTCGGGGCGGTGGCCGCCGTGGCGGTGGCGCAGGCCATGGGTTCTCTTCTGTGTTGCGCTGGCGGACTTGCTTCGGTGCAGCATCTCGTGATCCTCTCTAAGTTGGACAGTGGTGTCTGGACTACTAAAGCAGACACTAGTGTCCGATGTCAAGCGCACGCTCCGTTGCAGCACATCCGTGCTGCCAGCAGAGCTCGGTGCCTGAGACCGCGCGTCGCGGCGGCCTGGCGAGCTCTACGCAGAGCTGTGCCCCAACGCCGAGACGCCCGTGCAAGTCCGTCAGAGCGAGAAAACCTGCGCTGAGCACGGGTTTTGCAGAGCCCCCTGACCGACTCGAACCGTCGACCCCCTCCTTACCATGGAGGATTCAGGCTGCCGGCCGTAGTGCAGGAATCGCGCTTGTGGAGCGCTTTTTCCGCAATCTCAGCGGTTCATCCCGCCAGGCGTCCCCTTCCTTCGAGAGCCCTGAGTCTCCCCGGGGAAACCCGGACCTATCCCCAAAACCTGACCCCAACATTGTGGAACCGGTTGGGATCGCGCAGAGGGTCACCCTCGGCGACGACGCCTCCGGCCGTCCTTCCTGAAGCACACGGCCGGCGAGGGAGCGCCAATTCTGCGCCTGGGAGCGCCCGACAGCCGCGACGCTGAGGTCCCAAGTTGTTCTGCAGTCTCGCTGCGGGATGCGGGATGAAGATGGCCCGCCGACCGGCGTACATGTGGCCTCTCATGGTTCCAGGAGCGGGAGCTGCCGCGCGAGGTTGTCGAGTGTCCGTCGTAGCGCGCGCGAGACCGCACACCGAAACAGCGTGCGATCGAAGACCCCGGCGAGACCGGCGCGTGGCGTGAAGCAGACGACCAGCCGGAACTCGAACCCTCCGGCGGCGGGTTCGAAGTATCGTTCGTGCGCCGCCTCGGGCATGCCCTGTTGGACGGTGTGGTACCGCACGAGCGCCGGAGGGCTCAGCTCGTCGAGGGTCATGCGAAGGTCGGCGATGCGTCCGGCAAGTCGCATCCGTAGCCTTACGCTGTCACCGGGGTCCCGCCATCGGGCGCGGTCCAGGTCCGGGATGTCGACGAGATCGGGCCAGAACTTGGGCCAGTTCGTCGGCTCAGTGATGTATTGGAACCCGACCTCGCGCTCGACCGGGAAGGTGTTCGACGTTTCGATGCGTGCCATCGTCCGTATCGCCGTCTACGGCAGGTCTCGCAGGGGCTCGTAGTTGGATCTGAAGATGCGCTCGGCGGCGAGGCGCAGGGTGAGGTTGCGGACCGCGGGGAGCAGGCTTCTTGTGCGGTCGCGGTGACCGCCACCCGCCGTCAGTCGGGCGCTCGCTCGTAACCGCGCCGAGAGCTGCGCCGGGCAGTTCGCACCCCCCGCTCGGCGTCGAAGCACCATGCGACGTTCGCGTCCTCGACCAGGTTCGCGGGTGCGCTCCTCGCTCGCGAGCCTGAAAAGGACTGGACCCTCGGGCTCCGGGGTGGTGTCATGTGACTGCGCTCGGCGAGTGCCCCGTCGAGCAGGCGCGACCGGAAGTCGTGGCCCGCGAGTCGGCTCCGCTCCTCGACGGAGACTGCGCGCTCAACGCCTTCTCCTCATTGATCACGCTTTCGGATCGATGTTCTGGTTCCCGCGGAAGCGGTTGTGCGGGTCGTAGCGCCGCTTCATCTCGACCAGTCTCTCGTAGTTCGGCCCGAAGGCCTGCCGGACGCGGTCGTGGTCGTCGGCGGAGAGGTAGTTCGTGTAGGAGCGGTCGGCCATGTACGGCGCAAGAGCGTCGAAGGTCTGACGCGCCCACGCGATGCATGCGTCCGTCTGATCTGGATCGGTCCATTGCGAAACCAGAATCAGGTTGAAGCCCGGCTCCCTGTGCGGGTAGGCGGTCGCCTTCGCAGGGACGCGCGTGACCGCGCCGTGGAACTCCTCGACGCCGATCGCGCACAGCTCGCTGGGTGCCCGCTCGAACGCGTCGATCATGATTTCGACTGCGCCGTCCGATAGCGCCGAGAAGAACGCTGACTTCCAGTAGTTGAGCGCGCCTCTGGGGAACAGCCCATCTGCGCCGGTGTTCATCGCCGCGTACGGCATTCGCTGCACCATGTCGGCCACAGGCGAGCCGAAGTCCCGCAGCGGCTGCACGTCGGCAGCGGCTTGCTCGGCGTCGGCGCCTGCGTGGCAGAGGACAATCCCGGACACCTTGGCTCCCGATCCGTCGGGCGCGTGGGCGAGGATGGTCTGCAGGGACAGCTCGTCCGGCAGGCCGGTCGAGAACTCCCGGAAGAACGAGAAGACCTTCGGCGCGGCCGCGAGCGGATACAGCACCGGACCGCCGAGCACGCTGACGAGGGGGTGCGCGCGAAGCTCGAAGGAGCTAACGACGCCGAAGTTTCCTCCGCCGCCTCGGAGCGCCCAGAACAGGTCTTCCTCGCTGTCGTCGCTCGCGGTAACCACATTGCCGGAGGCGAGCACCACCTCCGCGGAGAGGAGGTTGTCGATGGCCAGCCCGTACTTGCCCTGCAGCCAGGCGAGGCCGCCGCCGAGCGTCAGGCCCGCGATCCCGGTGCTCGAGACGATGCCGCTCGGGGTGGCGAGCCCGAAGGCGGCGGTCGCACGGTCTAGTTCCCCGACCGTCACCCCCGGCTGCGCACGCACGGTCCGTCGCGCGGGGTCGACCTGAATGCCCTTCATCAGGGAAAGGTCGATCATCAGCCCGCCGTCGGTGACCGCCTTGCCCGCGACGTTGTGGCCGCCTCCGCGGACGGAGATCTCAAGCCCTTCGTCCGTGCCGTAGTCGACCGCGGCCACGACGTCGGCCGTGTGCAGGCAGCGCGCGATCACCGCCGGACGTTTGTCGATGAGGCCGTTGTGAATCCGCCGTGACTCGTCGTAGCCGGCATCGCCGGGCTCGAGGACCAGCCGCGAGAACGCCTGACGGAGGAGCTGAACGGAATCGGTGGTCGTAGTGCCGGCCATCACCGACCCTCCTCACCGAGCGCGTTTCGCAGCGTATTCAGGAACGCCTCGGGCTGATCGATGGTCGGGTCGTCGGCGGCATTCTCGATCACGTGCAGCGGCCAGCCGTGGCGCACGCTCGCGTCCTCGGCGATCCGCACCGGCGTTGCGAGGTCATGTCGTCCCCAGATGAGCGTCGTGGGAGCCGCGATCCGCCCGAGGACTTCGGCCGGAATCGCCGGCATTGCGAACAACTCCATGAGCTTGCCCCCCGCTTCCGCCACCGTCGGCGTGTTCGCGAGTTCGAGGTTGTACGTCTTCATCGCGCCCCAGCGCGTACCCAGCGCTTGCCGCAAACCCTCGAGGTCGAAGGAGCATCGCTGCCACAGACCGTCGTGGGTCTCTGCGGTCGGTTGCGCGAGGAAACCCATCAACGCAGATCCGAACTCGGGAGAGGGTTCGAACGGCGCCAGACCGAACGTGTCCACGAGCACCAGGCGGCTGAGCCGCTCGCCGCGATCGCCCGCGAAGCGGGCAGCGATCGCGCCTCCGAGCAAATGTCCGACGAGGACGGGCGGCGACGGGCAGGTACGCTCGACCAGCTCGGCGAGCCACGCGGCCACGCGATCGACGTCGAGCTCGCCGGCGGCGACCGTCGAGGCGCCCTGGCCGGGCAGGTCGGGCGCGACCACGTGATGGGTCGTCACCAGGCCCGGGATAACCCGCAGCCACGCCGCCGCATAGGCGCCGGGGCCGTGGAGCAGAACGACGGGCGGACCAGCTCCACCCTCGAGCACTGCGGTTGAGACCCCGGCCAGCTGCAGCCGTCTCTCCGTGACCGGCAGACCGGCAAGCAGTAGCTCGCGAGCCTCATCGCCCCCAGAGGGTCGGCTGCGTCTCTTTTCCTGTTGCGCGCTGCGCATGACGTCCTCCTCGTTCTCGCCAATGTGGCTTGCACGCGGGACGGTAGGAGGCGTCGAGGGGTCCCCGCTTCGGCGGAACCACCCAACCTGCGCCTGTCGGCGGGGTGGGTAATTCCACCCAGAAGAATGTGATCAGACGAGCCGGTGCTCGTACGCGTACGCCGTCGCCGCGGCGCGCGACGAGACACGGAGCTTGGGGAAGATGTTGCTTACGTGCCGGTCGATCGTCCGCTCACTCACGACCAGCTCCGCGGCGATCGCCTTGTTCGTTCGGCCGGCGGCCACCAGACGCAGTACCTGCAGCTCGCGCGCCGTCAGTCCGTGAGTGTCGGCGGTGTCCTTGCGACGAGCGAGCGCGTCGACGCGGGCGAGGTCCGGCGCCGCTCCGAGCTCGGCGAAGACGCTCCGGGCGGCCTCCAGCTCCAACGCGGCCGTGTCGTGGTCTCCGAGTGCGCGGCACGCGAGTCCGACGAGCACGCGCGTGCGTGCGGCTTCGTACGGCGCCTCGAGCTCCTGCCACGCCTGGGCTGCGCGCCGCAGCGCGACCAGGGCAGCCTTCGCGTCGCCTCCAGCCAGCTCGAACGCACCTCGTGCGTACGCCACGATCGCCCCCAGCATGTCGCTCTCGTAGCCGGTCGAAGCCTCCTCCAGCTCGTCGCACGCGACGCGAGCCTGCTCGAGATCGCCGACGGCCAGCATGATCTCGACATAGGCGGGCAGTAGCCCCACTCGCTTTGGCCTTTCGACGGTTTCGCCCAGCGCTCGGCGGATCGCGGCGGCCGCAGCGGCGCCGTCTCCTTGAGCCAGCCGCAGGAGAGCCAACCCAGGCTGCGGCTCTCGACCAGCGTGGCTCGTATCCCTGTACGCCTGCTCGGCCGCGGCGAACTCGCCCTGCAGGCGATGCACGTCGCCTTGCCGGTGAATGGCTTGGGCGGCCGCCAGCTTGTTCATCGCCTGCGCGCAACGGGTTACGGCACGACGCGCCTCTTCGAGCGCTTCGCGCCAGGCACCCTGCAATTGCAGGACCTCGGCGCGATGCACCAGACACGTCCCCGTGAAACTCACCAGGTCGGGTTGCTCGTCGCACCACTGCGTCAAGGCCGCTGTCCACTCGCGGGCGCGGCGCAGCTCGTACGCCTCCTGACAGCCGAGGATCACCCCGCAGTAGACCATGCCGCTAACGATCGGAGACAGCTCGCCCGCGGTGACCGCCAGCATGGCCTCGTCCATCAACCCGAGACCCTCCGCGACCCGTCCGAGCCTGACGTGCAAGATGCCCTGCGACTGCACGGCGAGGGCGAACAGGTCCGCATCGCGGAAGCGCTCGCCGATCTCCGCAGCGTCGGCGGCGACCGCGGCTGCGGCCTCGTAGTCACCGGCGGCCTCGTGCTGAAACATGAGCGGAAGCAGCAGATAGCCCCGTTCCACGCAGTCGCGCCGCTCGCGCTCGACCAACCGCTGCGCGCGGCCGAGCCAGCCGGTCGCGCGGCTCATCTCACCCCTGATCGAGAGAGTCATGCCGGTCCAGAACGCGCACCGAGCCGCGCGGAGCTTCTCGCCGGCGTCGAGGTGGAGGTGATACGCCCGCTCCAGGCTTTCCAGGTCGTCGCGGCGACCGAGCATGTAGGCCGACGTCCCCAGCAGCTCCACGTCCTCCGCCCCGAGCGGCGCCGTCCGGTCGGCGAGCGACAGGGACTCCCAGGCTTCTCCCCACGCCCGGCGGGCATACGCTCGGCGGCCGCGTTCGAGGGCGTTGGCAGGGTTCACCAGGGCCTCTCGCCCCCGGCGTCGTTCAACCCTCCGGGAAGTGCTCGCGGTCCCCGAGGCCTTGGCGCGCGGCATGGAATCAGTCTAGGTAAGCGAGGCTTCATGCCTCGGCGAAGTCCTCCACCATCGCGCGCCGGAGATCGGGGCGACGCGGCCGTCGCTCAGCACCTGCAGTCGCTTGCTCGCAGAGCTCGGACTCACCGATCCCATGGGCGATCACGGCATGCGCCAGCGTGAGGCCACCCGCCGTCGCTGGTCCATCGAGCTGGGCTGAGCCGGCTGCGCAGCAAGGTTCTCCTCGTTCGCGTCGAGCAACTCCTCTACTTCGTCGAAGTGCTGCAGCACGTCAAACTCGACGCCTCGAGCGTGTAGAGGCCTGCCCGGATCGCCTCTTCCAGCCGAGCCTCGGCGTTTGGTAGGTGCACGGAGACGAACTCGGGCTCCTCGAAGACGCCGATCGGGCGGCCGCCGGCCTCGACCTGTTCCTCGGTTACCGGGTGTAAGTCGACCATCGTTCCGCCCGGGACGAGAAGCTCGTGGACGTGGCGCGGACGAAACCCTACGCCACTGCCTCCACTCCGCTCCGTGGCTGTGTGGCCAGGAAACGTTCGATCTCTGCGACGACGCTCTCTGGGTCGTCGAACCACAGGTTGTGCCCCGCCCCGGCGATCCGGACGAGGCGAAGATTCGGATTCTTCGCGACGAGAGCCTGACCCTCCTCTGGCGAGCCGAAGGCGTCGAATTCGCCCCAGATCAGGAGCGTCGGCGTCGTCAGATCTCGCCAACGCTCGCCGAGCACTAGTTCTCGTCGATACCCCAGCCGTCGGGCGGAGGCGATACGGCTCACCAGACCGAGCATGCTCTCGACATTGCGTCGCATGTTCGCGACGTCGTAGTCGAGCACCAGGTCGTCGACTCTCTCGGGATGCTTGACGATGACCTGGCCCCAGAACTTCCGGCTCCCGTCGCGCGTCGCATTCGAGAACACGTGTCTGCCGAGCCTTTGCCCGATGAGAGGGAGCCCGAGTGGAAGCAGCTGGAGCGGCACCTGACGCTTGAGCCCCACCGGAGCGCCGACGAGCAGCAGGCGCGAGACTCGGCTCGGAGCGTCCATTGCGAAAACGACCGCCCAGAGCCCGCCTAGCGAGTTCGCCATCACATCGACGCTCGGCAGCTCGAGCGCGTCGAGAATGTCGCCCAGGAACGTCCGGGCGTGGTCGAGCAGGTCGACGCCGCGGTAGTCAAACGGATCGGCGAGGCCGTGACCCGGCCGATCGACCGCGAGAACCCGGTGGTTCTCTGCGAGAGCTCCGAGGATTGGTACGACCTCGTATGCGCCGCCCAACCCACCGTGGACGTACAGAAGCGGCGCGCCGGTGCCGAGCTCGAAGAGTTGTGTCTCGCCCTGGGACCAGCGGATTCGGCGGACTCGAGTGTCAGGCGCGAACCGGGCGAGCAGCGCGGCCTGTGCCTTCGCGAGTTCCCGATCCAGCTCTGTCTCCAATGGGCACTCCCCTGTCCCTCGTCGGCCGATCTGCCGTCGGCTATGCGAACCGCACGGCTAGGGGTGATGATCGCTGCGCGTGATCCGCGCAGCATCGGTGGGAATACCTATCCCGCTACCGGTCTCTGGGGCAGCTCGCGCAGCGCGTACGCGGCGGCCTCGGCTCGGTTCCGCAGTCCGAGCTTGGACAGGATGCGCGCAACGTGATGCTCGGCGGTGCGCCGGCTGATGTAGAGGCGCTCCGCAATCTCGGCATTCGAGCATCCTTCGGCCAGGAGCGACAAGACCTCGCTCTCGCGCCTGGTCAGCGCCCCGTATCCCTTCGGGAAGGTCCGCGCTGGAGCCCCGAGCTCTCGGAGTAAGGCGGCGGCCGCGTCGGCATCGCGGGCCGCGCCGAGACGCTCGAATGTCTCGAGCGCGAATCGCGCCTCGACGACCGCCGCTGCCGGCGCATGCGAGGCGAGCACCCGGGCAAGCGCGACTCGCACTTGCGAGGCTTCCAGGGTAAGGCCAAGCGTCGAGAACACCTCCAGGGCCGCTTGGAAGTTCGCCCGTGCCTGCTCGTCTCCTCGAGCGGCTCCGACCCTGCCCTGGGCGAGTGTGGCGACCGCGCGCGCACGGTCATTCTCGGAGTGGGCTGCGAGCTCGGCGAGCAGGTCGAGTGTCGCTTCTGCGGCGGCCAGGTCGCCGCGAGCGAGCTGCACCTCGACGAGCAAGCCGAGCAGGGGCGGCCGATCAGGATCGGACGGCGGGGTGCTCTCGAGGCACAAGCGGACGAGATCGTCTGCCAGAGCGAGGTCGCCGCGTGCCAACGCGATCGTCGCGAGTGACCTCTTGGCGCGCGTGTGCCAGTCGATGCCTTCCAGCAGACGTTCGGCCTCCTCGAGCCGTCCCTGCCGAATGCGTAGCTCCGCGAGCCGAAGTAGCGGGAAGGGTTGCTCCGCGCGGTAACCGGCCTCGAACCGGCGGGCCGCGGCGAGCAGCTCGCGCTCCGCCTCCTCCCAGCGGCCGAGCGCGATCAGAATCCCGCCGTAGTGCGTCCGGCAGGTCGGCGGCACGAAGTCGCTCCACGCCTGGAAGCCAGTTGCGGCCTCCAGCCACTGCTCGGCGCGTCTGACGTCCATGGCCCGTTCGCAGGCGTTCAGCAACCTGCAGTAAATCTCGCCGACGGGGCCGACACCGGCGACCTCTCCCGCGGCGACGGCGGCCATCGCCTGGTCAAGCAGCGTCATCCCCTCGGTGATGCGCCCGGAAGCGACGTACGCGTCGCCGAGCAGGGCCATGGCATCGAACTCGAGGTCCCTGTCGCCGTACCGCCTGGCGATCGCGATCGCTGCGGCCGCGAGTTGCTCGCGCTCGGATGCATCGGAGGTCCACGGAGCGCGATCGAGGATCAGCCACCCGTGCGCTGCACACTCTTCGACCCCCTCGAGCAGGCTCTCCGCCCGCGCCATCCACCCATTGGCCGCGGCCTCGTTGCCATGGACGGACGCGTACAGGAACGCAAGCCAGCGCGCGAGCTCGGCGGCCTCCGCACGCAGGCCGCGCCGCTCGTATTCGGCAAACGCCCGCTCCTTGGCCTCGATCGCCCGCGCATGCTCACCCCCGAACTGCAGCGCCTCTCCCAGGCCGTCGAGAACCTCGGCGCTCTCGCCGAACTCGGCGGCTTGCTCGAAGAAGGCGCGGGCTCGCTCCCACTCCGCTGCGGCAAGCGCCTCGCTGCCGAGGCGTAGGAGCTCGTCAGCCGTCGCGACACCCATCGCCGCGAATGATCCCACGATCCCTGCGCCGGAACGCGTGGTTGCCGAGCATGATCGCGCCTGTGCACTCGCTCTCTGTTCCATAACTGTTCCATCCCAATAGGCCCAAAAACGCGCGCTTTGGCTCGGGCAACGACCGCAGGTGGAGGTCGACGGGCTCCTTCCGTAACAGAGAGGGGGTCAATGTCGAGAGCGCCTACATCAGCTCCGGCGGCAGGCCGCATTGTTCGAACAGCCAGGGATCCGGGAAGCCGACGATCCCTTTGATCAGGTCGCCCTCGATTTGCAGCACCATCAGGCCGTACGGCCGGTGCTTGCCGTCGTCGCCCTGCGAGTAGGCGGCAAGCGCCGGTTGCAGGTTGGCCGAGGTCGGTATGAGGCGGATCTCGTCGAGTCGTCCGCTTTGCGGCACGGAACCGAAGAAGTCGCCGATCGCGCGTGCGCCCGCGACGCGCATCCGCTCGGGGGGCATCGTCATCAGCGCGTCCTCGGTCAGCAGCGCCACGAGGCCATCGATATCCACCGCGTCCCAGGCCGTCATGAACCGTTTTACGAGCGCACGCTCCCGCGCGCGCGGCGCGGGGACGTCTCGGCGCGTCCATTCGAGGCTGACGCGTGCCCGCTGGAGGGCGCTGGTCACCGCGGGGACCGAGTCGTTGAGTGCCTCGGCGGCTTCCTTCGCTGACCAGCCAAGGACGTCGCGCAGGATCAGTACGGCTCGCTGCTTCGGGGGCAGGAGCTGGATTGCGATGATGAATGCGAGCTCGACGGTCTCGCGCGCGACGAGGTCTTCGAGCAGCCGGTCGGGATAGGGCTGCAGATGTTCGAGGTCCTCACTCAGCTCGGCGGGTCGCGCACGCCGTCGCGAGATGGCGGTGAGGCAGACGTTGGTGGCGATGGTGTGCAGCCAGGCGCCGAGCTGCGCGCGTGGCTCATAGCGGTCGGAGCCCTTCCACGCGCGCAACATCGTCTCCTGGAGCGCATCGTCCGCGTCGTGGAGCGAGCCGAGCATCCGGTAACAGTGGAGATGGAGCGCCCGCCGGTGTGGCTCGATCAGGAGCGCGAACGCCTGCTCGTCCATCGCTGTGGGACGCTACCCGGCCGGCGGACTGGGCGGGTCGGCGCCGAGCTCCGTCCACGCCCCGGGCGCGAACGCGCCCGGTGAGCCGCCGATCGCGACAAAACGGATCCCGTCCGGCCCTGGGAGAATCTGGCGTTGCTGATCAGGCCCGACCCGGACCATCGTGCCCGGGCGTAGCTCGAACTCGCTGCCGTCCGCGACGAGCGTCGCGGCGCCGCTGAGCGGGATGTAGACCTCCTCCTGGTTCGGGTCGAACGCCTCGGAGCTGTGGTTGTGGCTCGGGTAGCCGTCCCAGTCGGGTGGCAGCGTGAAGACCTGCATCCCCCACGCTGTCACGCCGAGCTCGGCGCGCGCGCGGCGGGCAAGGCCGCCATAGATCGCCTCCATGTCGTCGATCGACCTGACCGTCACGTCCGGCATCGTGCACCTCCCATCATTGAGAGAGACTCGTCGAGAGGTTCAACTCGGCCGTCGGTCGAAACTAATCGGTGGGCATTTCAGAGTGGCCCGATCGAGCGCCCCCGGCCACCGTGCCTGAGGAAGTCCCGCTCGGCGTCGGTCGGCGCCATGTCGGCCGCGCGCTTGTAGGCGGCGGCGGCCTCGCTGTTCCGGCCCAGCCGACGAAGTAGGTCGGCTCGCGTGGCGTGGAACGGGTGGTAGTTGTCCAGGTCCAACTCGTCCACCAACGCCAGCGCGTCAGCGGCGCCTCGCACCTCGCCGATCGCGATTGCGCGGTTGAGGGCCACGACCCGAGTCGGGGCGACTGCAAGCAGTTGGTCGTACAGGGAGACGATTTGCGACCAATCGGTCTGCTCAAGTGTCTCAGCGTCCGCATGCACGGCGTTGATGGCCGCCTGGAGCTGATACGCCCCGGGTTGGTTGCGGCGAAGGCAGCGGCGGACGAGCGCCTGACCCTCCTCGATCAACGTCCGATCCCAGCGGCTGCGGTCCTGCTCGCCGAGCAGCACGAGGGACCCGTCGGGCCCCGTTCGCGAGGCGCGACGAGACTCGGTCAAGAGCAACAGCGCCAACAGGCCGGCCACCTCTGGCTCATCGGGCATGAGCGTCGCCAGGATGCGTGCCAGCCGGATCGCCTCGGGGGAGAGACCCTGTTCGGCTGGGCTGGTTAGCCCGGCGTTGTAGACGAGGTAGACGACGGCCAGCACGGGGCGTAGGCGGTCGGGCAGCTCGTGACCCTCGGGCACGCGGTAGGGGATTCGGGCGGCCTTGATCTTGCGTTTGGCACGCGCGAGGCGTTGCGCCATGGTCGGTTCGGCCACCAGGAAGGATCTTGCGACTTCCTTGGTCGACAGGCCGCCGAGCAGTCGGAGGGTGAGCGCCACCTGCGCATCCGTGGAGAGTGCCGGGTGGCAGCAGGTGAAGATGAGACGAAGCCGGTCGTCCTGCACGGTCCCCACCTCTTCGGGCATGCCGGGATCGTCGTTGCCGGGCGAGAGCACCGTCACCTCGCTGAGCAGCTGCCTTCCACGTGACTCGCGGCGCAGGCGGTCGATGCCACGGTTGCGGGCCGTCGTGGTGATCCAGCCGCCTGGGTTGGGTGGCAGGCCGTCGCTTGGCCACTTGAGCAGGGCGACGGCGAACGCCTCCTGCAGCGCATCCTCGGCGACGTCGATGTCACCGAAGACGCGGATCAGGGCAGCCACCGACCGACCGGACTCCTCGCGGAAGATCCGCCCGATCTCGGCCCCGTCGAGCTTGGGTATGGCGTCGATGTCGTGCAGTCGGTCAGGCCTCGGATACGTGTCGGAACGGGCGGACCTCGATCGGCTTTGAGACTGCTGCCGTCGTCTTCGATGCCCAGGCGAGCGCGGCGTCGAGGTCATCGGCGTCGATGATGTAGAAACCGCCTAGGTGTTCCTTCGACTCCGCGAAGGGGCCATCGGTGGTCAGCACCTCGCCGTCGGACATGCGCACGACGGTGGCGGTGTCGGGATCGTGCAGGGCGCCGCCGAAGAGCCAAGCGCCTGCCGACTTCATCTCGTCCTCGAGGACGCCGACCCGCTCCATTAACTGCCGCATCTCCTCCTCGGTCATCGGGTCGCGGGCCTCGCCCTCGACGCTGTGCACGGACAACAGGTACTGCGTCATGGTGGTCCTCCTCGTAACGGGCGGGCACTTCCCGCCTCTCACACCAACTACGAACGGCCCCCGCCCAGATTGACACGTGTACCAAACGCGGATTGAAAGACGGGCCTAGACCGCGAAACAAAAGCCCCGTTGTGTGCGGGGGCTTTCGTGAGAGCCCTCTTCCGGACTCGAACCGGAGACCCCCTCCTTACCATGCGCTCCGATCGGCAACTGGTCGCAACCGGTGGCAACGGTTTTGGCTTATTAGAGCCGTTTCCGAGGCTCGCGCATTTGCCACCGGTTGCCACTGGTTGCGCCCGCTAGGCTCCATGAACGCTCCATCTTCGTCGCCGGAATCTCTGATGAGAAGGCGGATTCAGCGACCGCGTTCTCACCGGCCAGAGGCTGACCCGTTCCATGTAGAGAGGGGGTCGTGCTCGTCCCGCTCAGGTCGAAGGACCGCTCAGGCGAGAGGACGCTCGCGCAGGCGAGCGACTTGGGTAGGTCGAGTCCGTCGTTAGAGTTGTTACGAAGTGCCGGCGAATGTCACTGATCGCACCGCTGCTGATG
>Ga0184632_10000062_pt1 | contig 30878 bp, 24 predicted proteins | sample PLM31_50_b1_FD_133153 | JGI IMG/M metagenome (GOLD analysis project Ga0184632, IMG submission 133153) | Groundwater sediment microbial communities from an aquifer in East River, Colorado, USA - PLM3-1_50_b1 | ecosystem: Environmental > Terrestrial > Soil > Riparian zone | place: USA: East... | reverse complement strand
GGCGAGCGCGGTCGGTACGGCGGTTGAGGAGACGTTCAGCCAGTACCTGGCCAAGTGGCAGTCCGGCGGCGGCGGGGACATCAACGCCGGCCTCGCGAATGTGGACAAGCAGATCAACTCTCTCATCCAACTCGCTGGATAGGTTGGATCGCACCGATGTCCGCCGTCCTTACTGACACCGCCGGAGGGGCCGACCGCACCGCGGTCGGCCCCGCCGGGGAGGCATACCGCCCCCGCCCGTGGTCCGCCGCCAAGATACGGCGTCGCCTGACTGTGCTCGCCTTCATCGGCCCGGCGCTGGCCGGGCTGGGCTTCTTCTTCGTCTACCCGCTGCTGGCCGCCATCTACTTCTCGTTCAACCGGGTCGACCTGATCAACCCGCCGGAGTGGGTGGGGCTGGCGAACTGGAAGTTTCTCTTCCACGACCTCAATGTGCGGCAGGCGATCAGCAACACGCTCTGGTTCATCGTCGTCATGGTTCCGGCGCGCATCGTCGGCGCGATCGTCACCGCGATGCTGCTCAACCGCGTGCGGCGCGGCCGCAGCGTCTACCGCACACTCTTCTATCTGCCGGCCCTGGCCCCGCCCGTGGTGGCGACGCTAGCCTTCGTGTCCTTGCTCAAGCCTGGGACCGGTCCGGTGAACACCTTGCTGGCCAAGGTCGGCATCGAGGGTCCACTGTGGTTCAGCTCGCCACAGTGGGCAAAGCCCGCTCTCGTGCTGCTGGCCGTGTGGGGCGTCGGCGACCTAATGATCATTTTCGTCGCGGCGCTGCTCGACGTGCCGACCGAACTCTACGAAGCCGCGGCCCTGGACGGTGCGGGTGCATGGCAGCAGTTCCGAAACGTCACGCTGCCCAGCATCTCGCCGGTGGTGCTGTTCGCCGCGGTCACCGGTGTCATCGCCACCTTGCAGTACTTCACTCAGGCCGCGGTCGCCGCGAGCGTCGCGTCGGGCGACGCGGTCACCGGTGGCGGCATCTCCGGCACCTTTGGGTATCCCGAAGGGTCGACGTTCACATATCCGCTCTGGCTCTACACAGTGGGCTTCCGCAACGGCCTGCTTGGCTACTCCAGCGTGCTGGCCGTCGTGCTCTTCGTGGTCGCTATCTCGGTGACACTGGTGCTGCTGCGCCGGTTCAACGCCTTCGCAGGGAGTACCCGATGACCACCGTGCCGATGACGACCGCGCCGATGACCCTCGCCCCGACCGCCACGGCGGCCCTGCGCCGCGCAAACGGTAAGCGGCGACGGAACAACGCACTCATCTTCGTGGCCGAGCACAGTGTGGCCATCGCACTGTCGATAATGTTTCTGGCCCCGATCGTCTTCCTGCTGCTCACCTCCTTCATGTCCAACGAGCAGCAGTTGACGGCCGACATGTGGCCGCGCACCTGGCACCCGGAGAACTACGTGAGTGTCTTCGAGCGCACGCCGCTGCCCTCGTACCTGCTCAACACCGTCATCTATGCCGTGTCCGCGACCGGCCTCATGTTGCTGGCCAGCGTGCCCGCGGCGTACGCGTTGTCCAAGCTGAAGTGGCGTGGCCGCAACGCCGTATTCATCGCGATCATCTGCGTGATGATGCTGCCGCCACAGGTGGTCACGGTCCCGCTCTACCTCATGTGGGCCAACTTTGGGTTGACCGGCTCGCTGTGGCCGTTGATCCTGCCGATGCTCGCCGGCGACGCCTTCTCCATCTTCCTGCTGCGCCAGTTTCTGGTCACGATCCCCGATGAGTACCTCGACGCGGCTCGGGTGGACGGCTGCGGTGAGTGGCGAGCCCTCCTCAAGGTCGTTCTGCCCATTGCGAAACCGGGCATCGCGGCAGCGGCGATGTTCCAGTTCTTCTACTGCTGGAACGACTACTACGGACCGCTCCTGTATACAAGCGAGAACGAAGGGGCGTGGACCCTGTCGCTCGGGCTGGCGTCGTTCCGATCGCTGCACCACGTGGATTGGAACCTCGCGACCGCCGCGACGATGCTCACCCTCATCCCCGTCGTGGTCCTCTTCTTCTTCGCCCAGAAGGCCTTCGTGCAGGGCGTGACACTGACGGGGGTCAAGGGATGAAGATCGCCGTGGTGGGCGGGGGGTCCACGTACACGCCGGAGCTAGCGGACGGCTTCGCCCGGCTGCGGGCGGTGCTGCCGGTCGAGGAGCTGACCCTGATCGACCCTGCCATTGATCGCCTCGGTGTGGTGGGGGCGTTCTCCGCCCGCCTCTTCGCCCACCATGGCAACCCGGGCCGCGTCACCTGGACGTCCGATCTGGACACGGGCCTCGACGGCGCGGATGTCGTGCTGATCCAGCTACGTGTCGGCGGGCAGGCCGCCCGGATCTCTGACGAGACGTTCCCCCTCGAGTACGGATGCGTCGGTCAGGAGACGACCGGGGCGGGCGGACTCGCGAAGGCGCTCCGCACGGTCCCGGTCATCCTCCAGGTGGCTGACCGGGTGAGCCGGCTGGCCGCACCAAACGCCTGGATCATCGACTTCACCAACCCGGTGGGCATCGTGACCCGGGCCCTCCTCGACGCCGGGCACCGAGCGGTGGGTCTGTGCAATGTGGCCATCGGCTTCCAGCGCCGGTTCGCCCGTATCCTGGGCGTGGAGCCAGCCTCGGTCGTGCTTGACCACATTGGACTCAACCACCTCACGTGGGAGCGGGCCGTCCTGGTGGACGGAGTTGACGCGCTGCCGAAGCTGCTCGCGGACCACCTGCCAGACCTCGCCGAGGAGGTGGGCAGCGAACCACGGGTGCTCACGACGCTGGGCTGCGTCCCGTCGTACTACCTTCGCTACTTCTACGCCCACGACGAGGTGGTCGCCGAACAGCGCGGCGCCGCCACGCGCGGCCAACGCGTGGCCGAGATCGAAGCGGCGCTGCTCGAGATGTACGCCGACCCGGCGCTCGAGGAGAAGCCCGACCTGCTGATGCAGCGAGGCGGAGCGTACTACTCCGAGGCCGCAGTCGGCCTGATCGCGTCACTCGATGGGAACGCTCCCAGCCCGCATGCGGCGAACGTTCGCAACGCCGGTACGCTGCCGTTTCTAGACGAGGATTCGGTTATCGAGGTGACCTGCGACGTGGATCGAGACGGGCCGCGGCCGCGGCCGGTTGGCCCGGTCACGCCGGAGCTGTCGGGCCTCATCGCTCACGTCAGCGGCTACGAGCACCTCGCCGTCGACGCCGCGCTGCGTGGTGGCCGGGAGCGCGTCTACCGGGCAATGCTCGCCCACCCGCTGGTGGGACAGCACACGCTCGCCGAGAACCTCACCGACCGGCTCCTCGCCGCCAACGCCTCGCACCTGGCCTGGGCACGATGACGCGTGTAGGTACGGTGGCCCGTTATCTCGCCATTGACGGAGGTAACTCAAAGACGGACGTCGTCGTCGGAACGGGCGACGGGAAGGTGCTTGGCTACGCCCGCGGTGGCGGCACCAATCACCAGAACGTCAGCATGCCCGAGACGTTGTCGAGGCTGCGCGCGCTCGTGACCCAGGCGCGCGCTGACGCGGGCATGCTCGGTCACGACACATTTGACCACGCGGAGGTGTACCTCGCCGGCGCCGACCTGCCGGCCGAGGTCGACCTGCTCACCACGGCTCTGGCCGCCGAGGGATGGGCGCCGGCGCTTCACCTCGACAACGACACGTTCGCGCTGCTGCGTGCTGGCACCGACGCGACGGAGGCGGTCGCCGTGGTCTGTGGCGAGGGGATCAACTGCGTCGGTCGTGCGAGCGGCGGCCGCACGGCCCGGTTCCCCTCACTCGGCATGCTCAGCGGCGACTGGGGCGGCGGCGGGCATCTCGCCTCGCTGGCGCTGTGGCACGCCGTGCGGGGCGAGGACGGCCGCGGCCCCGCCACGACGCTCGCGAAGGCGGTGGCCGACCATTTCGGCATGGCCAGCGCCGGCGATGTCGGCGCACAGATGCACCTGGGCATCATCGACCGAGGTCGGCTCACGGAGCTGGCGCCGTTGCTCTTCGAAGTGGCCACTGGCGGCGACGTGGTGGCCAGGCAGGTTGTCGCCCAGCAGGTCGCCGAGATAGTCGCCCTCGCCACCGTCGCCGCGCGCCGCTTGGACCTACTTGACTCACCATTCGCGGTAGTGCTCGGCGGCGGTGTGCTGCGGGCCCGTCACCCCGCACTGGTGATGCCCATCGTCGACGCGATCCACGCGGTCGCACCCAAGGCTTCGGTCACCGTGGTCGACGCTCCCCCGGTCCTCGGCGCCGCCCTCGGGGCCCTCGACGCGCTCGGCAGCGACCAACACGCGTACGGGACCCTTCGCGCGGCACTGGCCCGAGCGCCGGACTGAACGGGGCCCCGCCACTCGCCGTATGCCTGGCAGAGTAGTCAGTGGGCGGCTGGAGGAGACCGTGGTTGTCGTGATAACCGGCGGTGCCGGGCACATCGGCACCAACCTGGCCACCGCATTACTCGCCGACGGGCACCGAGTGCGCATTGTGGACCTCAATGAGCCGCGGACGGCGATCCGGCATGGAGCGGAGTGGGTGCGCGCGGACATCCGCGATCCCGCGGCGATGCTGCGGGCGTGCGACGGCGCCGGCGTCGTCTACCACCTGGCCGCGGTCATCTCGGTGGTGGGCGGGCTCGGCGGACTGGTCCAGTCGGTCAATGTGGACGGAGTACGGACGGTGGCGCAATCCGCGCTCGCGGCGGGTGCGCCGCGCCTGGTGCACTGCAGCTCCGTGCACGCCTTCGATCTCACCTCCGGCGAATTGATCGACGAAGGTGCTCCGCGGTCAACCGCGAGCGGCGTGCCGGCGTACGACCGATCCAAGGCGGCGGGGGAAGTCGAGCTGCGGCGGGTCGTGGAGCGCGGACTCGACGCCGTCGTGGTCAATCCGACGGGTGTCATCGGACCGGTGGACGAGGCGCCGTCCCGGATGGGCACCGTGCTCGCCGCCCTCTGGCGACGGCGGATGCCGGCAGTCGTCGCTGGCGGGTTCGACTGGGTTGACGTGGGCGACGTCGTGCTGGCGCTGCGGGCCGCGGCCGAGCGGGGCCGCACCGGCGAGAGCTACCTCGTGCCCGGTCACCGCCGGTCGCTGACGGAACTGGCCGATCTCGCCCGCGCCTGCTCCGGCATCGCGGTCACGCGTCGCACCGCCCCGCTGTGGTCGGCACGTTTGTGTGCCCCGATCGCCACTGCCATCGCTCGGCGAACACACAATCCGCTGCTCCCGACTCGGGAGGCGCTCGCCGCGGTGGCATCGTTTCCGTTTGTGGATGGCTCCAAGGCGGCGTTCGAGCTGGGCCATCGGCCGCGCCCCGTCGAGGAGACGATGGCTGCGCTCTTCACCTACTTCCAGCGGCACGGCTACCTCGGCGCGGGCCGGGCGCAGCGGCCGCAACTCCCGCCGCTGCGCCCGGCCTGACCGCTACGCAGCGATGTCGGGACCCCGGCGGCGCAGCTCGTCGACAGCGCCCATGGCGCATCGCAGATCGGCCAGCCACTGGACGGCGGGCTCGCCGACCAGGCGTACGCACCAGGCGAGCGCCTCGGACCTCAACCGCGCCACCCCCGCGTCGATGAGGGTGTCCAGGACCTGCCGCTCGGGCTGGCGCAGGCGCGTCATCACCGGCGCGGAGTGCGTGGTGAACAGCTGTCGGGTATCCCCAACGACGACGCCCCAGGCGACCTTGCGCCGGTAGCGATGCTCCAGCTGCTGCGCGAGGCGGATGCGGCGCTCCCGCGTCTCTTCCCGGAACGCCGAGATCCGCCCTTGCTCGGCGGCGGCCCGCTCCGCGTCACTCGCTCCCGCGTCGACCCTCGGTGCGGCCAGTGTGCCCACGATGAGGATCTCGTCCCGGTCGACCACGACCTCCGGCGGACCGGTGAACCAGTCATCGGGCAGCGCACCGTTGATCCACGCGGGGGCGTCATCCGCCTGCGGTGGCTCGCCTCGTGAGCCGCCGGGTCCACGCCCCCAATGATGCTGTCGCTCAAACATCTCCATCACCCCTTACATCTCTACGATAATTACAGCATTACACGTGCGCGCATCCGGGCCAATCCGCCCTCAGCGAAAGAGCCCCCAAGATCGGGGAGGGCGGCCGGGTCAGAGGAGGCTGCGGAGCTCCCAGAGTTCGGGGTAGAAGCGGAGCTCGACCCGGGAGCGCAGGTAGGCGCCTCCGGCCGAGCCGCCGGTACCCGGCTTCGTCCCTATCTGGCGCTCGGCCATGAGCACGTGGCGGGCGCGCCACAGCGACCATGCCTGGTCGTGGTCCATGAGCGCCTCGGCCAGATCCCATAGCGCGCCGTGCTGCGTACGGTCGTAGGCGATGGTCTTGAACGCGGTGAACCGTTCCTCTGCCGTCGCCACGGCGAACCCGGCCGACGCCAGCAGAGCCAGGTAGCCGTCCCACAGGCTCGGCTCATCCAGCCGTCGCAGCAGCCGATCCCGCTCATCCGCGGAGAGTCCCCGGAACCGGTCGAGGAAACCCGCGTCCTTGAGCCCCGACAGGAACTCGATCTCGCGGAACTGGGCGGACTGGAAACCGGAGGCGGGCGCGAGCTTCGTCCGGAACGCGAGGAAGTCCTGCGGCGTCATCGTGTCGATCACGTCGACCTGGCCGACGAGCACGCGCTCGATGGCGTTGCAGCGCTCGAGGCGGACCCGGGGGACATACGACTCCCCCGCGAGCATCCGGTCGCGAGCGTCGGTCAGCTCGGCCAGGAGCAGCTGGAACCACAGCTCGTACACCTGGTGGATCGTGATGAACAGCAGCTCATCGTGCGCGGGTGGGTCTGACTCCCGGACCTGTTGGGCGAGCAGCTCGGGTATGCGAAGGTAGCTGCCGTACGTCAGCAGCCCACCCTGCTCGCCGAAGGACGCGGACCCCGCTGAGCCGGCGCCGGCGCCGGCTGATACTTCGCTCACGGCCCCAACCTACCGCCGCCTAGTACGACACAGCCTCACGAGGCCGGTGTCAGGTGCACGTCGTCGATCTCCTCGGGCACACCGCTCTCGAGACCATCCAGACCCTCCACCGTGGACAGCGGAGCGGGCCGCCAAACGGTTGCGGTGGAGGCGCCTCCGACGAGATCCGCGGGGTCGTAGGGACGGATGTCCAGCCGGTCGAGCGTCTCCCACAGAGTTGCCAGCGCGGCATCGGGGTCGTAGTGGAACTCGCTCTCCCGTACCCGCCAGAACCGCCACCCAGCCCGTTTCAGTTCCCGCTCGCGATCGAGGTCGGCCTCGCGCTGGTCCTCGCTGCCGTGCCAGTCCTGGCCGTCGCACTCCACCGCGAGCCGCCCCTTGGCGCCGGTGACGACGAGATCGATGCCTCGACCCCCGACCTCAACCTTCGGCGTGACGTGGAAGCCTCGCTCGTGGATACGCAGGAACACCCGCTGGTCGAACAGCGACCGGAACGCGGGGTGCGGATCGTCAGCGGTCACATCGGTGAGCACCTTCGCCGACAGTGCCGGCGGCGGGTTGAGCACATAGGACAGTAGCGAGGCGCGCAGATCGTTGACGGACAGGTGCTCCGGGCCGACGGAGTGGAACAGCCACATCTGGTCCTTCGCGCGTGACGCCGCGACGTTGAAGCGACGCTGCCACTCCGTACCGGTAACCGCTGGACGCCTCTCCGCTATGACCAGGGAGACGAAGACGATGTCGCGCTCGTCGCCCTGGAAGTCCGGGGGCGTGCCGACGCGAAGGCGCCGCCGCTCCCACTCCTTCGGCTCGACCCGCTCGAGCAGCATCTGGTGCAGGAGCTGCACCTGCCCGGTGCCCTGCAGCACGACCACGCCGAAGGTCTTCCCCTGGTACGCCGGGTCGGCTACACACGCCTCGATCTGCGACACGATGGCCTCGGCCTCGACGGGGTTGCGCAGGCGGGTCGACGTGCCCTCGGTAGCGGCGCCTTCTATTCGCACCGAACGCAGCGGCGCCAGCCGGTCACCACCGAACTGGCGCAGCGGCACGAGCGGCTCGTCGGCGTAGAACTGGCGCGACGAGTACTCGATGATCTCGGGCATGCAGCGGAAGTGCTCGCGGAGTGGAATCACCGCGCCGAATCGCGTGCGCAGGAGATCGAAGAGGCTGGACTTCGGCGTATACGCGTCGCGAAGGTAGCCCGGCAGCTCCGGCAGGTACGACGACAACTTGGCGAAGATGGGCTCCAGCTCCCCGAGACGCACCTGCGACGGCGCGCACTGCTTGTCGTCGCCGACCACGATCACCCGCGGCGCGAGCCACAGCAGGAACAGGTCCTCGAGGCTGGCTTGGCTGGCCTCATCGACGATGACCACATCGAAGGAGTCCCGCACCGGCGCCAACGTCTCCAGCACGACATCGAGCGGCATGATCCAGGCGGGTACGGCGTCGCGCGCCTCCCGCATCGCCTCGCGGGCCCGGGTGCGGAAGCGTCCGGCGTACCTTCCGGTGCCCTTGCCCACCGCGCGCATGTGCTGCTCGTACGCCTGCAGCGCCTGCGCCTGATGCGCGGTCATCCGCCGCAGGCAGTGACCCCACGCCCGCACCGCCGCGAGCGCGGCGGTCTCCTGGCGCAGCCTGGTGATGGTGTCGGAGAGCTCTGCCTCGAGCTGCTGCTCACGCCCCGGCTGGCGCTGGTTGATGAAGAACGTGTTCGCCTGGCCCCAGGCCCAGGCGGCATCCCAGACGGCGAGTCTGGTGGGCCAGGCCGGATCGTCGGCCGTCTCGGCCATGAACGCCGCCAGCCCCGGGTGGGTCTCCCGTACCCGCGCGGTCATCGCGTCGCAGGCCACCTGCTCGGCCTGCTCCCGGGCGGCGTCGGCGAGCTCGGCCAGCGCGTCGCCGTAGGCGTCGGCATCGCGCGCGGCCACGGCTGCGGCGGCCGCGATCAGCTCTGGCGGCATGTCACCGGCGTGAGCATCCAGCGCGAGACGCTCGCCGATGCTCGCGAGTGCGGCCGATGCCTGCTCCGCCTCGACCCGCAACCGCACGGCGTCCAACGCGTCGACGAACTCTTGCCAGTCCCCGAGGTTGCTCACCGGTAGCCACGACTGCGCCGCCGCGAGTGTCTCGCGGACCGTGCCGACCGAGGCCAGGAAGCGCAGCACCAGATCGAGCCGCCCATAGGTGTCCACCACGCGCGCGACCGACTGCTGCACCGGTTCCCCGGCAGCGCCAGCCAGACTGAGTCCCACCATGGCCCAGCCGCGGCCAAGGGTCTCGACGCAGGCCTGCGCCTCGAGTGCCGCACCGACCAGGCTGACCTGCTCCGCGGTCGTGATCTCCAGGCCATCCACTGTGGAGTGGTCGAGCACGGGCTCGGCGTCGCGTTGCGCGCCGGACTTGAAGGTGCCCCGCATCTTCCCGCCGTCGGCAAGGTGCTCCAGCAGCGGGGCCACCAGCGCCACCTGCGCGGTCGCGGTACCCGGCGCCGAGTCGCCGATGACGACCTGACGGAAGCCCAGCGTCTGCATGGCGCGTTCGGCGGCGGTGACTTGGGCGCGTCCGGCGGCGAGCTGGGTCCAGATGGTCGAGTTCTGGCCGGCGAGACCCTCGATGATCGCCCGGACCGCCCACTCCGCTGCCGACCACTGTGTCGCGTCAGGCTCAAGCCCGAGCAGCGTGGCCGCCTGCCGGGCTTCGTCCACAGTGGTCTGAAGCGTGCGCAAGGTCGCTGCGTCGCACCCGTCGAGTCGCCGGGACACCTCGGTCGAGCCCTGTTGGGCCGCCTCATGCGCGGCCCGCTCGGCGGCCGCCATCGCGTGTACTTCCGCCGAGGACGGATAAGACGCGGGATCCACCAACCGCTGGTGCACCCGCGCCGCACGCTCCGGCGTCTGGGCCGCCAGCAGTCGCAGCAGTTCGCCCGCGTCGGGCGCGGTCATCGGAGCCGGAGCGGCGACATCGGGTATGGGTGCCGGCATCCAGCCACATCGCGGTGCGGCGGCCCGCAGCCGCCGGGCGATCTCGCCGAGTGTGCCCTCGTACCCCGGTGCCACCGTCGCATGCGTGTAGATCTCGGCTTCCCGCAACGCACGCACCTGATCGGTGAGCGCGTCCACCCGTGTGCGCAGCTCCGCCCGGCGCTGCTCGGACCGAGCCACCTCATCCTCATGGGCGGCGGCGTCGAAGGCCGCGTACCGGTTGGACATCGCCTTGACGCTGCCCTCAAGCTCGGCCGAGCCGCCCCGATCGAGGTCGGTGACCGAGACGCACAGCTTCGCTACCTCGGCCGGCAGCTTGTCGCGGAGCACCCGCAGCGCCTGCGCCTTCTGGCTCGTCACGAGCACCCGCTGACCCTCGGCCAGCAACGCCGACATCAGGTTCGCGATCGTGTGTGTCTTGCCGGTGCCCGGCGGGCCCTGCACGACCACGCCGTTGTTGGCTCGCAGCCGCTCCATGATGCGCATCTGCTCGGGGTTTGCCGGCAGCGGGAAGAGCGGATCCGCGCCGAGCACCTCGCCGCTCGCCGCGCCCTCCTCCTCCAGCCATGCCAGTCGCTCGCCGGCCTCCATCGCGGTGACCAGCTGCGCCAGGCCCAGCGGCGCCTGTGCCTTCGGGCCGCGCAGGGCCTGCAACATCGCGTCGTAGTAACCGATGAGGCTCGCCCGCTCGCGCCGGCGGAGCACGACGGCGGGCGCCAGGCGGACCTCCGCGCTCCCCTCGGCCCGGCTTCCTGGCGGGCTCTGTATCGGTGCCCATTCGGTCACGAACGGGGTCTCGTCGTCGAGTGCCCGCTCGGCCCACGTCTTCGCCAGCGGCTCGCAGTCGACGAGCGGAGCCACGACTGCATCGTCGCGCACCTGGTCGTGCACACTCTCGACCCGGGTCGCGTCGTAGCCCGGCTCACCGTCGAGTAGCTCGCGGTCCTGGGTGCGGGTGGCCGCCTCCGCGTCGACCAGGACCCGAACCTCGTCCCGCTCACCGTCGACCACGGCGATCAGGCGCGTCGTCAGCACGTGGTTGCGAACCTCGGTGCCGGACGGTGAACGCCATGCGAGCAGGCCGGTACCGAGCACGATCTCGTACTGGTCCTCCTGCTGCGTAACGAGGTGCGCCGCGCCGGCCAGAGCCGTGTACCAACGGCGGAACGGAGCGGCCTTGCGGTCGCGGGCGGCCCACGCCTGCCACAGAGGAAGCCACGTCTCGAAGGCCCGACCGACATCCGGCGCCTCGGCCAGCGGCAGGACCCTCGCGGCCATTCCCTTACTGCCATTCGGCTGCTCTACGACAACCCAGGCCGGGCCGGCCTCCTTGAGTAAGGGCGAGGGCGCGGACGAGTCTCGCAGCGCGTCCTTGTCGAGCCAGTTCGTGAGCGCGGCGGGCGGCTCGGGTGGCGCCTCGGCGCGCAGCCGCGGAACGGCGAACAGCGCTTCGCCCGGCCCGGCGTCGACGTCAACGCTCACCTCGGCCGGCAGGTCGTCGAGCCAGAGCACGGTCTCGTATTCGCCGACATCCACGATCCGGCGACGGCGGGCCAGCGCCACGTCGCGCAGGAACTCGACGAGGCTACTCGTCGTGGCGATCAGCTCGCGATCCTTCGACCGTGTCGACGACATCGTTTCCTTCCTTCGCCTTCCGGGCGCCGCCATGGGTTGGCTGCATGCACGGTGTGGCCGGTGCCCGTACGACGGTAACGCCTGTCGGCGCCAAAGGCGTGCAGGACATTCGCGGCAATCGCCCACCAATTATCCTAAAATGGGCTCCGCAACGGCGGGGACGCGAACGTTCAGCATACCGCCGCGTGGCTCGACTGTCCACGTCGGACAGCGAGAAATCGTTGACGTCCTTGACTGTCAGCCCATATGCGGGTAGCGGTAGTCGGTCGGCGGGACGAACGTCTCCTTGATGACGCGAGGCGAGGTCCACCGGATCAGGTTGTGCCACGAGCCGGCCTTGTCGTTGGTGCCGCTTGCGCGAGCGCCGCCGAAGGGCTGCTGTCCGACGACCGCACCGGTGGGCTTGTCGTTGATGTAGAAGTTGCCCGCGGCGTAACGCAGCGTCTCGCCGGCCCACTCCACGACGCTGCGGTCATTCGCGAAGATCGAGCCGGTCAGGGCATAGGGCGACGCGCTCTCGGCCTGGATGACGGTCTCCTCGAAACGTGTGTCATCGAAGACGTACACGCCCAGGATCGGCCCGAAGTACTCAGTGGTGAAGACCTCGTGCATCGGATCAGTGCACTCGACCACGGTCGGCCGCACGATGTAGCCCTCGGATTCATCACACGTCCCGCCCGCGAGAACGGTGCAGGTGTCGGACTGCTTGATGCGGTCGAGCGCCGCGGCGAGCTTGTCGAAGGCCCTCTTGTCGATGACCGCACCGCCGAAGTTGGTGAAGTCGGTCGTGTCGCCGTAGGTGAGCCCTTCCGTCGTCGCGGCGATCCGGTCGCGCAGGCCGCCCTCCCACAGTGAGCGCGGCACGTAAGCTCGCGAGGCCGCCGAGCACTTCTGGCCCTGGTACTCGAAGGCGCCTCGGATCAACGCGGTGTGCAACGCGTCGGGGTCCGCGCTGGAGTGTGCGATGACGAAGTCCTTGCCGCCCGTCTCTCCCACGATGCGGGGGTAGGACCGGTAGCTCGGCAGGTTGCCGGTGATGGTGCTCCAGAATTGCTGGAACGTCGCGGTCGAGCCGGTGAAATGCAGCCCGGCGAAGTCGGGGTCGGAGAATGCCGCGTCGCTGAGCGCCGGGCCATGCCCGGTCACCATGTTGATCACACCGTGCGGTAGGCCGGCCGTCTCCAGCAGCCGCATGATGTGGTGTGCGGCGAACTGCGCGGTCGTCGACGGCTTCCACACCACGGTGTTGCCCATGAGCGCCGGCGCGGTGGGTAGGTTGCCGGCGATCGCGGTGAAGTTGAACGGCGTGATCGCGACGACGAAGCCTTCCAGCGGCCGGTGGTCAAAGCGGTTCCAGACGCCTGGTGACGAGTTCGGCTGATCAGCGAGCAGGTTTCGTCCGAAGTGGACGTTGAAACGGAGGAAGTCGATCAGCTCACAGGCGGCGTCGATCTCCGCCTGGTAGCAGGTCTTCGACTGCCCGAGCATGGTCGCGCCGTTGAGCGTGTCACGCCACGGGCCGGCCAGCAGGTCGGCGGCTCGAAGGAAGATCGCCGCCCGCTGTTCGAACGGGAGTGCTCGCCACGCCGGTGCCGCCCGCTTCGCGGCCGCGACCGCTGCGGCTGCATCCTCGTTGGTTGCATTGTGGGTCACGCCCAGCACGTGCCGGTGCTTGTGCGGCTGGACGACGTCAATCGCCTCCCCGCCGCCCATGCGCTGCCGGCCGTCGATGGTCATCGTGAGTTCGACCCGTTCGCCAGCGAGCTCGCCGAGGCGGCGTTCCAGGCTTGTCCGTTCTCCGCTTCCCGGAGCATAGGAACGAACGACCTCATTGCGAGGCTCGGGCACGGTGAAAAGGGCGTCCATAACCTGCTCCTACGTCGGGTCTCGACGACACTGGCGAGTCTCGTCCCCATCTTGCCACGCCCGGGCGGGCCGCCATCTGCCCAGCGCAATCGGCGCTCCCTCGCCCCCGTAGTATCGCCTCACGGTCGGTTGGGCCACTCCTTGCGGTGTGAGCCCAGGCGGCGTAGGCCCGCCACCGCGACCAGGAGATCACCATGACCGAACCCGGCCTCGCCGCTCCGGCCGCCGCCCGGACCGCCCCACGTGATAACCCGGGTAGGCTCCCGCCGTCGCCACCACAACGCCCCACGAGCAGATGGATGCAGAGATTGGCTGAGCACACGTCACCCACGCCTACCGATTCCGGGGCCACCGCCGGGGCCGCTGCCGACGACGGCGACGGCGACGTCGCGCGGGTGGAGGTTGACAGCCAGCGGTCGCGCCCGGTCGGCTCCGGAATCCTGCTCGTGCTCGGGTTGCTCTGGCTCGCCGCGACCATGTGGGCGGCGCACGCGGCCATCGCCGGCAACGCAGTCGATGCCGCCATCGTGATCAGTTCCGCGGCGCTCGCGCTGCCCGGCATCATCGCGGCGAGCTTGCTCGCTGGCGCCGCCGCCGGCTTGGCCGCGGCCGTACGCCGCGCCACGCACCGCGCCGTCGGCCGCCGTGCGTTGGTCGGGCTCGCTGCCGGCGCCAGCTGCGGGGTGACCGCGGCTGGGGTGATCCTATTCGCCTACGGCGCGAACTCCTCGGTGGCGCTGCTCGCGATCACGGTCGGCGTCGCCGGGCTGCTGGGTGGGGCCGCCGCCGTCCTGCCGCCGCCTGTGCTCGCCGCCGCCATCGCCGCGACCCTGGGGGTCTTCGTCATCGGCGTGACCCTGAACCTCTTCCAGTCGCCGCTCAAATCGCTGCTCGGTGCGGGTGACACGGTGGCCTCGCAGGCGTCGGCCGCCCGCCTGTTCTCGTCCGCGGCCGCCGTGGTCGGTGGCCTCGTCGCGGGTCTCGTCGCCTTCATCTACCTGCGGCGACGCGGGCCCGCGCAGAAGTGGCCCTCGTACCTCATCGCAGGATCGGCGGCCGGGCTGCTGGCCCTCGCCGCGGAGGGACTCACCCAGTTGGGGGGCAGTCGGCTGCTCAGCCTCGTCGGGAACCTGTCGACGGCGGACCGGGCGGTGTTGGACTACCTCATCGAAGCCCGGATGGAGCGCGCGCTGATCGTCGGCTTCGTGGGTGGTATCACCGCGATGATTGCGGTCGGCCGCACACTGCGTCGACCGGACGAGTCGGCGTCAACCACCGACCCGGATGAGCTGTCCGCCCCAGACGCCTGATCACGTCAGCAGCCTCATCGCGTCAGCAGCCTCATCGCGTCGGCAGCCTCATCGCATCAGCAGATGGTCGAGCTCCGTGAGGTCGTACCACTCGAGTTCGTGGTCCTCCGCGCCGTCAACCGTGAACTGGGCGTCCGGATCACCGGCCGCCGCCGCCTCGACCACATCCGCCGCGGCCGCGACATCGGCCTCTGCATCCTTGCCGTCGACGTGGATGGCCGCGACCTCGGTCAGCGACACCTGGCTCCCCGTGCGGACCGCGCTCGACCCCAGGGTCCGGTCGATCGCCACGACCTGATCGTCGGGGACATCGGTAGCGAGCACGACCCGGCGTCGTGGCGCCTGCGGATCGTGGCGGAGCAGGCGCAGCGAATCCTGAGCGGCGCGGGTGAACGCCACGTACTCCAACTCCTCGTCGTCGCCCTCGGCATACCACTCACGAAGCTCCGGGGTCACCGCATGCCCGGCATGCCCCGCCAACCCTTCCGGCAGCGCCAGCCGTCCCTCCGCGCGTAGACCGGCGAGCAGCGGCAGGGTCGTAGGCAGATAGACCCGCGTCACCTGATCTGACAACCAGGCCTCCTCTCGTGGCCGTGCTTCAGCGTTCGTGCGCCGACACACGTCGTACGCCGAACGCGCAGGCATCCAGTGGCAAACTTAAGCATCAACTGACTTGTGGAGTAGGGTTCGCGCCATGGCCGCCCGGTTTCTGACCATGCAAGACGTGGCCGACGAGCTGGCCACCACGGTGTCGCAGATTTACCACATGGTACGCAGCGGCGAGCTTCCCGCAATCAAGATCGGGGGCCGAGGCCAGTGGCGCATCGAGCGAGCCAAGCTGGAGGAGTACATCGCTAAGAAGTACGACGATACGGCCAAGTTCGTTCGCGCGAACCCGCTGGTCGACCACGCCAGCGACTAGCGGGCTCAATCCCCTCCCGTCGATCATGACCTGGAGGTCATGATCGACGCTATATCGGAACGGTCAACTCATGATCATGGGGATCTTGGCATTCAGCTAACCTCAAACGAAAGCAAACGAAGGCATCTTGCGATCACCCGCGCCGATCGCGTACAACTGTCGATGAAAGCAAACGAAGGCAAACGCAAGGTCGACTGGAGGCCCGATGCCCGCGACGCTCGCCGTCAGCCCAGCCACCGCTAGCCGCGCCACCGGGCAGGCGATCCGCGTGGTGCCGGTGCCTCGGTCTGAACCACCCACCGACGACGAGCTCTCGGCGGCGGGCCTGGATGTGCCGCCGATGACGGCACCCCAGCTGCCGTTCGATCTGCCACACGGGTCACAGCTCGAGAGGCCCTCCCGATCGAGCGGTGGTGCTCGGCCAGCGCTCCCACGCGGGTCAGCCGTCCCACGCGGGTCGGCCGTTCCACGCAGGTCTGCGGTTCCACCCGCTGGCGCCGGCGCGCCCGGGAAACAGGTGCGAGTGAAGCCGACCCCGCCGGCCGCGCCGGTCGCTCCGGTCGGGACCGCCGGGCCGTCGCCGGCGCGCCTCGCCATCCGTCGCCTCCTCGCCACCTGCCTGGAGGTAATCGGCGGTTTCCGGCCCGCGTCGCAGCTGCGACCGTTCTGCCTTCCGGAGCGGTTCGAGGACATCGTCGAACGGCTCACCGGACGCATGGTCGGCGCGCCCAACCGGTCCCGCGGGTTGGCCCGTGCCGGCGGCGCGCGGACGCCCGTCACGGGGCGGATCACCGGCGCCCCTGCGCGCGCCGGGAGAGCGCAGCAGACGGGTCCCGGCGGCGATCGGGTGGCCATACGCCGGGTGCTGGTGTGCGAGGCGATCGACGATGTCGCCGAGGTCGCGGTCGTGCTCGGCCGGCGCGAACAGGTGTGGGCCATGGCGCTACGGCTTGAGTTTCACCGTGGTCGCTGGCTCTGCACGCACCTCGAAGTCGTCTGACCGCGACGACACGATGCACCCGGAGCGCCCACTGTGTGGCCGGACCCGGTGGGCGCTCTGGGATCCAACGTCAGGGCACGCGCAAGCACCCGCGGACGACGGGGCGGTCAGCCCGCCGTCGGGGCGCCGTGGCAGCGCTTGTACTTCTTGCCCGACCCACATGGACACGGAGCGTTGCGCGACGGCCCGGAGCCCACGGCCTGGCCCGGAGACGGTCGACGGTTGGCGGCCTGCGCATCGGGTGAGCTTCCGCCGGGTGAGCTTCCGCCGGCCGCGTTGCCTCCCCCAGCGCTGATTCCACCGGCAGCCTTGCTTCCGCCGGCCGCGCCTACGCCCAGTGCCGGGGCCGCCTGCTCCACCATGACGGCACCCCCGCTGCCGGCATCACCGTCGATCACCGGAGCGGAGTAGAGCAGCTGTTGCTGCCTGCGCTGGGTCGCGGGGCTCAGCCCCTTCGCCCGTAAGGCCACCGGCGCTGCACCGACACCTGAGATCTCGACGGGTGGCGCCTCCTCGACCTGGACCTCCAGGTTGAACAGGAACCCGACCGCCTCCTCCTTCACGCCTTCCAGCATCTGGGCGAACATGTCGAAGCCCTCGCGCTGGTACTCCACCAGGGGATCCCGCTGCGCATACGCCCGCAGGCCGACACCGTCCTTGAGGTAGTCCATCTCGTAGAGGTGCTCGCGCCACTTGCGGTCGATCACCTCGAGCAGCACCCTGCGCTCCAGCTCGCGCAGGATCGGCGGGGTGAGTTCCTCCTCGCGCCGCTCGTAGGCGGCGTGCGCGTCCTCGATGAGCCGCTGCGACAGGAAGTCGGCGTCGACACCGGCCCGCGAGCCCGCCTCCTCCTCGAGTTCCTCGACGGTGACTCCGACCGGATAGAGCTGCTTGAGGCCGGTCCACAGCTGGTCGAGATCCCAGTCCTCGGCGTAACCCTCGGAGGTGGCGCCTACCACATAGCCGCGAACCGTGTCGTCGATCATGTGAGACACCTGGTCATGCAGGTCCTCGCCGGCGAGGACCCGACGCCGCTCCGCGTAGATCACCTGGCGCTGTTTGTTGAGCACCTCGTCGTACTTGAGCACATCCTTACGGATCTCCGCGTTCTGCGCCTCGATCTGGGTCTGCGCACTCTTGATCTGGCGAGTGACCATCTTGGACTCGATCGGCACATCCTCGGGGATGTTGAGGCGGTCCATAACAGCCTCGACCGCGCCCGCGCGGAAGCGGCGCATGAGTTCATCCTGAAGGGACAGATAGAAGCGCGACTCGCCGGGGTCACCTTGCCGCCCGGACCGGCCGCGCAGCTGGTTGTCGATGCGCCGCGAGTCGTGCCGCTCAGTGCCCAGGACATAGAGACCGCCGGCCTCGATGACCTCCTCCGCCTCCTCGTCGCACTGCTTCTTCCAGCGTGGGACGACGTCCTCCAGCGCGGCCTCGTACTCGTCCGGCTGCTCGTCCGGGTCGAGGCCGCGGTTACGCAGCTCCGCCTTGGCGAGGAACTCCGGGTTGCCGCCGAGCAGGATGTCCGTACCGCGACCCGCCATGTTAGTGGCCACGGTGACCGCGCCGCGCCGGCCCGCCTGCGCGACGATCTCCGCTTCCTTCTGGTGATACTTCGCGTTCAGTACCGAGTGCGGGATACCGCGCCGGCGCAGCATCTGCGAAAGTATCTCGGAGTTCTCGACGCTCACGGTGCCGACAAGCACCGGTTGGCCCTTCTGGTGGCGCTCGACAATATCCTCGACGACCGCGTTGAACTTCGCCTTCTCACTCTTGTAGATGACGTCGGACTTGTCCGTGCGGACCATCGGCCGGTGGGTCGGGATCGGCACCACGCCGACCTTGTACACCTTGTTGAACTCGGCGGCCTCGGTCATCGCCGTACCGGTCATGCCTGAAAGCTTCTCGTATAGGCGGAAATAGTTCTGCAGCGTGATCGTCGCGAGGGTCTGGTTCTCCTGCTTGATCTCGACGCCTTCCTTGGCCTCGATCGCCTGGTGCATACCCTCGTTGTAGCGGCGGCCGTAGAGGATGCGACCGGTGAACTCGTCAACGATGAGCACCTCACCGTCGTTGACGATGTAGTCCTTGTCGCGCTTGTAGAGCTCCTTCGCCTTGAGGGCGTTGTGAAGGTAACCGACGAGCGGCGTGTTCAGCGACTCGTACAGGTTGTCGATGCCCAGCCAGTCCTCGACTCTGCCGACGCCCAGCTCGGTGATCGCGACGGTCCGCTTGGCGATATCTACCTCGTAGTCGGCGCCCTCGCCGGCCTGCAGCCGGTTGACCACGCGGGAGAACTCGCCATACCACTTGGCCGACTGCTCCGCCGGACCCGAAATGATCAGCGGTGTGCGGGCCTCATCGATGAGGATCGAGTCGACCTCGTCAACCACGGCGAAGTGGTGACCGCGCTGCACCAACTCGTCGTGGGACCAGGCCATGTTGTCGCGCAGATAGTCGAAACCGAACTCGTTGTTCGTCCCGTACGTGATGTCAGCCTTGTATGCGACCCGGTGCTCGGCAGAGGGGCGGTTCGGTAGGATCACCCCGACCGATAGGCCGAGGAACTGGTGCACCGCACCCATCCATTCGGCGTCGCGGCGAGCCAGGTAGTCGTTGACCGTGACGATGTGCACACCCTCGCCCGAGAGTGCGTTGAGATAGACCGGCAGCACGCTGGTCAACGTCTTGCCCTCGCCGGTCTTCATCTCGGCGATATTGCCGAAGTGCAACGCCGCCCCGCCCTGCACCTGCACGTCGAACGGGCGCTGGCCCAACACTCGGTTCGCCGCCTCGCGGGCCGTGGCGAACGCCTCCGGCAGCAGGTCGTCAAGCGTCTCGCCGTCTGCGTAGCGCTCCTTGTACGTATCGGTCAGCGCGCGGAGCTCGGCCTCGGTCAGGTCGGCGTAGTTCTCCTCGATGGAGTTGACTGCGTCGGCGATGGTCTTCAGCCGACGAATCGTCCGGCCTTCGCCGGCGCGGAGGATCTTATCGATGATCGTCACGGTCAACTCTCCCTAACATTTCTGCCGCGACCATCGTATGCGGTGTTTGGGGGCGGCTGCCCCCCAGCGCCCGCCCGGCCGCCGACGAACGCGACAAAACACTCAGCGTACCCGGTACGTCGGCGCACTGGACATTGCGAGCGCCCGCCGGGCGCGTGGGCGCTGAGCGGACCGCCAAACCTGGGCCGGTTCGTCGGGTAGGGCAGGATCGCGGGATGGGAAGGATGGCGAAAGGGCAGGCGGATGTTGGCAGGTGATGTGATTCACGGCGGCCGGGCGGTGCTGCGACCATGGCGCGGCGAAGATGCCGATGATCTCGCCGCAGCCTGCGACGATCCGTTGACCCAGCGCTTTCTGCCGTTGCTGCCGGGCCCATACACGCGTGCCGATGCGGATTGGTGGATCACTGAGGGCGCGCCCACCGCGTTCGCCACGGGTGGCGCCGCCTACGCCGTCGCGGACCCGACAACGGACCGGGTGCTCGGTGGCGCGGGCCTTCGACCTAGGAGCGCGGGTGCGGCCGAGATGGGCTACTGGGTTGCCCCATGGGCGCGGAGCGGCGGCGTGGCGACCGCAGCGGCAAGGATGCTGGCGGCCCATGCCTTCTCCGAAGGGCTGGAGCGACTCATCCTGCGGACCGATCCGGCAAACGCGCCAAGTCAGCGGGTGGCGATTGCGGCCGGCTTCGCTCGCGAGGGAGTAGAGCGCGGCGGAGGTCGTGCCCGCGACGGCGGCAGGCATGACGTCATCGTCTGGGCGCGGCTCGACACAGACCCGGATGAGCCGACCCGCCGACTGCTACCCGACCTGCCCGGTCGTGGCCTGAATGACGGGCGGTGGAGCGACGGTGAGCTGACCGACGGCGTGGTAACCCTCAGGCCGCTGCGTGCGGCGGACGCCGACGATACCCACGCCCTGCGGAGTCGGGCCGACGTCGTGGCCACCTCTGTGCCGCCGGTCGGGCCCGACCGGGACGCCGTGGCCCGCACATGCGCCCGGGCGGAGGCCGGCTGGCTCGCCGGTGAGCGCGCCGACTTCACCGTGCGAGACGCCGCCACCGGCGATTACGCCGGCGAGATCGGCCTCTACTACTGGGAGCCACCAACCCAGCAGGCAATGATCGGCTACAGCATCGCGCCCGGTTGGCGGGGCCGCGGCTTCGCGACGAGAGCCGCGCGGCTCGTCGCCGCCTGGGCCTTCTCCGCCGTTGGCATCGCCCGGCTGGTCGCCGGAACGGCTCCGGGGAACGTGAGTTCGCAGCGCGTCCTCGAACGGGCTGGATTTCTCCGCGAGGGGTACCAACGATCGCGACTACCCGGCCCGGACGGCACACGCATCGACGACATCCTCTACGCCCTGCTCCCAGCCCACGATCGCTCCCCGACCCATGATCATGACGTCGTTCACGGAACCGCGTGAAGTGGATCTAGGCTGACGTCACACGGCGGCGAGGCAGATCACGCCGTAGTCGTATCCCTTGCGGCGGTAGACGACACTCGGGCGGCCAGAGTCCTTGTCGAAGAACAGATAGAAGTCGTGCCCGACGAGTTCCATCTGAAACAGTGCGTCGTCGACGGTCATCGGATCGCCCGGGTGTTCCTTCATTCGGACGATGTGCCACGGCTGGTCGTCGTACTCGTTCTCCTCGGCCTCGCGCTCGGCCAGCGCGACCGCCGAAGTGGCTTGCGTGAAACCTGAGTTGAGGGATGCGAGTGGCGCCGTGGCCTCCGCGACGGAGACGGGTGCGCGCCGGCCGCGGTGCACGCGGCGTCGGTCGGCGGCCCGACGTAGTCGCGTGTCGAGCTTGTCGATCGCCTTGTCGAGGGCACTGTAGAAATCACCGGCTCGGGCCTCGGCCCGTACGATCGGCCCCCGGGAGACGCAGGTGATCTCCACCCGCTGGCAGTGATCTGACTGGCGCGGGTTGCGCTCGTGGAGTAGTTCAACGTTGACTTCGATGAGTTTTTGGTCGTAGCGCTCGATCTTGTGAAGCTTGTCGGCAACGTGCACTCGGTAGTGGTCGGGCACCTCGACGTTTCGGCCCTTGACGACGATGTCCACGCCTGACCTCCCCCACGGTCTCTCGTGAGTTGTAAGTTCGCGTCTTCGCCGGAGGCGGTCAACGCGGCCAGTTGGGCAGATGAACGTATCCTCCCCTACGAGTAAACAAACTGCCCGTGGTCATCGACGCTAACTCTTCCGCGGGCGCCCGTCACCCCCATCTCCAGAACCATCCCAGGAGATCTGCGCAATCGGCGACAAAGATCCGCTACGGTCCAACATCGCCGCGTTGATCGCCTCCGGTGATGGGACGTGGCGCAGACGGGTCGCTGCCACCGTGGCGGCGAACTCGACAGGCACACCCGCATCGGCCAGAACGTGCGCGACCGCGGCGAGCGTGGCTCCCGTCGTCAGTACGTCGTCGAGCAGCACCACCTGAACCCCCGCCTCGGCCGCGGACCGCACTGCGGCAACCCGACTGGGCCGCAGCACGAACGCGGTGCGTGCGTTGGCGGCCCGCGCGCGCCGATCCAAGTGGGCCGAGTCGGTCCTCGGCAGCGCCCGCAGCGCAGTCACCACACCGATCGGTCGGCCGCGCTCGCGCAACCGGCGCGCCGCCCGCTGCGCCAGCCGCAACATGTGGTCGCCGTGGCGTGCCCGCATCGCGGACGCCGTCGCCGGTACCGGTACCAGCGCCAGCGGGCGCGATGCCCGTACCCCGGTGTTGACTGCGGCGGCGAGCGCGTCGCCCAGCGGCGAGGCCAGGCCGCGGTGGCCGCGCTCCTTGTAGGCCAGGATCAGCTCCCGCAGCCGACCGTCGTAGCCGCCGACCGCGATGCACCGCGGCAGGCCTTCGGGTGCCGGCGTGGGTCGGGTCTCGGCCGGCGGTTCGGCCAGGACGGCGAGGCACGCGGTACACACGCCGGCGAGGCCGACCTCCGACCCACAGGCCGCGCAGTCGCCGGGCAGAACAAGATCGACCAAGGTCGCGAGCGTACGGGCACCCGCTGCCACGAATCGTCCGAGCATCTCCGACACGCCGCCGAGCCTTGCCCACCTCTGTAGTTTCCGCCACCCGCCGGCGTCCCCTGTGGACAACCCGGCGGCCTGTGGAAAACCCACCGTCGCGAACTCGCAGGTCACCCAGCGAAGAACGGCGCGACCATCCCCGGTTCTTGGCCTCCCAACGAGGTAACGAAGACGAAAGCGCCGGGGGGGTCAGTCGTGAGGACGATGAGCTCGCCCGGCCGCGAGGACGGTCCGGCCGGGTGGGCGACGACGTCGGCCGGACGGACGTCGTTCAACTTCCCGGACAGATTCTCGGCCACCACGCTGTCGGCGGTGACGCGCCACATCGCGGGCTTGCCGCCCGCTGTGCCGGTGACATAGAGCCACGATTCACTCGCCCAGGCGATCGCGCCGGCCGTGAGCTGTCCAGCAAGCACACGGCGGGGGTCCAGACCGACGGTCACCCTGTCGCCGTCGAACTTCAGCGACGCGACGTAGGCCCGCCCGGACGCCACGAACGCGACCCGGCGACCATCTGGGGCGACGGCGATCCGGGAGACGGCATCATTAACCTGGTTCGGCGTCACATCGAAGCTTTGGCCGTTGGCGGCGTTGACCACGTAGAGGTGCCCGCCCGAGGTCACGATGAGCTGATCGTTGGTGCCGGGGATCCACACCGGACGGCCCATGTTGACGCTCTTGAGGCCCTTCGCGTCGACCTTGCCCCGCTTGCCCTGGCGGACGATCTGCAGGGTCCGGCTGCGTCCGTCCGATCCGAGTCGAACAAACGCGGCCAGGTTCATTTCGCGGTTGATCGCCGCGAAGACCACGTCCTTATTCTCCTTGGCGGTGAGCAACGCCGGTGGGGTGACTCCCGCCCCAAGGGCGACCACGCGCTGCTCCTTGATATCGAACTTCTGTCCGACCGGGCCAACATTGTTGGTCAGGTTGTACTGCAGGTACTCATCCGGCGTACCAGGGATCTCCTCGGTCTTGTCCTCGATCTGCAGCTCGATCGACGGCACCGAACCCGTGCGTAATGACCACTTGAGCTGGTAATAGAGGCGGCGGACGGCATCCGGGCCGCCTGCGCCCGCCTGGGCGCTGAGCTTGACGACGAACGCCCCGTTGCTGTTGAGTTCCACAGCCGCCTTGGGGACTGTGCCGGTGGGGAGGCGTTGCACACCGGTGAGCCAGAGCGAGGGGCCGGCGAGCAGCCACTGAAGGATCTTGAGTGCCCGCTGTGGGGTCGAGAGTGTGAGCGGCAGGTAACGAAGATCCGGTACGAGGCGGCTGTTGGCTGCGTCCCAAAAGTAGACCGGCTGGATCCGGTAGAGGTCGGTGAGCGTCTCGTCGCTGAGCAGGAGGCCCGGCGGCGCGCCGGCGATCTCGTCGATGCGCAGCCTGCTCGAGCCCTGCTCGGGCTGATTGACCCAGAACGACATCGTTTTCTTGCTCGTCAACTCAGCGAGTTCGTCGACGCGGCCCTGGTCGGTCAGCGTGCCGACCACCCCGTATTCAACCTCGAATCTCGTTCGGTCCTCTTTGGTTTCTTTTCGGACGGGTGGGCCTACCAGCCTGATGACCGTGATTGGCGGATTCTTGAGATCCCGGGGAGCGATCCACTTACTCTTGGCCCGCTCGGTGAGGAACATCTTGACCTGGGTGATCGATGCCTCGCCACCCCCTACTGCGGCCTTGAGGTAGGACTGCACGAGATCCTCTGGGGTGGTGGCCGAGTTCGGGTCGGGCGCGCTGAGGACGATGTCGCTGCCCAGCGACGTCTCCGCGACCCACGGATCCCCGACATCCTGCGGCGCGTTGGAGCTGGACACGCCGCACCCGCTGGCGACGAGGGCGACGGCGAGCGTCAGCGCTGAGGCGACGAGGCGACGCCGTTCGAGGCGGTCAGACATCACTCCGGCTCCCCTCTCCGACCGCGGCCGGCTCAGGTGCAGCACCCGGCTCGGGGTCGGCCTCACGCTCGGGCTGGGCGGCAGGCTCAGCCGTCGCCCTCGCCGACGCCGCGGCCGCGGACTCGGAGCGGCTCGGCGTTTGGGCACGGGCCACGGACTGCGCCCGGACGGCGGAGTCCAACCGAGCCAGCAACCTCGTGGAGCGAGGCTCGGGTTCGGCCTCGGCCGGCGGCCGAAAGTCGGTCGGGACTAGGCGTAGGGGCGAGGAGACGAGCCTGTCGCCGGCGCGCGCCGGCACCGTCAGCCTGAATTGGGCGCCCTGCCCGGGTTCGCCCCACGCCTCCAGCCACCCACCGTGCAAGCGCGCGTCCTCCGAGCTGATGGACAGGCCCAGACCCGTTCCGCCGGTATGACGTGCGCGTGACGGATCGGCGCGCCAGAAGCGGTTGAACACGAGCTTCTCGTCACCCGCCTTGAGGCCGACGCCGTGATCGCGGACGGTTACCGCCACCGCGCCGTCACGGGCCGCGAGCCTTACCTTGACCGGCTTGCCCTCGCCGTGCTCGATCGCGTTGCCGATCAGGTTGCGCAGAATGCGCTCGACCCGACGGACGTCCACCTCGGCCACGATCGGTTCAGCCGGCAGATCTACCTCGACCGCCACTCCGGCTCGCTCGGCGACCGGACCCAGCCGGGCCACCACGCGCTCGATGAGTGGTCCGAGGTTGGCCGGCTCGGCGTCGAGCGCGGCGAACCCGGCGTCGAATTTGCTGATCTCGAGCAGCTCGGCGAGGAGACTTTCGAAGCGATCGAGTTCGGCCTGGAGCAGCTCGGCGCTGCGGGCCGCGGCCGGATCGAACTCGTCGCGCTTGTTGAAGATCAGATCAGCCGCCATGCGTACGGTCGTCAGCGGGGTTCGTAGCTCGTGCGAGACGTCCGAGGTGAACCGACGCTGCAGGCGCGACATCTCCTCCAGCCGCAGGATGTGCCGCTGCAGGTTCTCTGCCATCTGGTTGAAGGAGGCGGCGAGCGCGGCGAGGTCGTCTTCGCCGCTGACCTCCATGCGTTGATCGAGCAGGCCATTGGAGAGCCGCTGTGCGGTGCGCGCGGCAACGCGGACCGGCCGGACAACCATGCGCGTGACGATGTATACGACGAGCCCGAGCATCAGGACCAGCGCGATGCCCGTGATGGTGACGGTATTGCCGACCAGATTGGCCTGCTCGACCACCTCATCGAGGGGGAAGAAATAGTAGAGCTGAACGTCGCCCCAGGTCAGCGTGCCCTTTCGGCCGAAGACGAGATAGAGCTTCGTACCGCTACCGTCGAGGTCAAGGTGAAGGCGCTGCTCTGAGAACCCTTGCGTGCTTCGTACCGCTTCTCTGAGCTCATCGGGGAGGCCGGGCACAGTGAGGCCGTGGCGCTGCGCGACCTGATTGTCCTCAGGGATGATCTTCACGATCGCGCTTTCGCGACCGCGAATAGTCCGGAGCACCTCGCCGACGCTCGCGCCGAGCAGCGGATCGTTGTCGTTCGAGATCAGGCTGTCGAGCTGATTGAAGGCCTCTTCCGAGCCCTTGTCGACGATCGTCTCTTTGGCATTCTTGGTCTTCGCGTCGATGAGGCCTTCGGTTATCAGGCCACCGACCACGAAGCCGAAGGTCGCGACGAGCACGCCGGACGTGACCAGAGTGATGGTGACAACACGAACCTGCAGCGATCGCCGCCAGGCGCGTTTAGCGTTGGCGATGAGGGAAGCCGGGCGGGAGGGTCGAAGCATTGTGGTCGGCCGTTAGGCCGTTCCCGCCTTATAACCGACACCGCGCACAGTGAGGATCACCTCCGGCCGCTCGGGGTCAGGTTCGATCTTGGCGCGCAGACGTTGCACATGAACGTTCACCAGCCGCGTGTCGGCCGCGTGACGGTAGCCCCACACCTGCTCCAAAAGGACCTCGCGGGTGAACACCTGACGTGGCTTGCGGGCGAGCGCGACGAGCAGGTCGAACTCCAAGGGGGTGAGTTTCACCTCTTCCCCGTTGCGCAGGACGGTGTGGGCCGGCACATCGATGGTGATCTGGTTCCCACCCGGACCGATCGTGAGCATCTCCGGCGCGACGTCTTCACCGCGGCGCAGCCGGGCCCGCATCCGGGCCACGAGCTCCTTCGGCTTGAACGGCTTGACCACGTAGTCGTCGGCACCGGACTCAAGGCCCAGAACGACGTCCACGGTGTCGGTCTTCGCGGTCAGCATCACGATAGGGACGCCGGCTTCGGCCCTGATGGCGCGGCACACGTCGATCCCGCTCATGCCCGGCAGCATCAGGTCGAGCAGCACGATGTCGGGGCGCGCCTCGCGGAACGCCGACAACGCTCGCTCGCCGTCGGCGACGAACGAGGGCAGGAAGCCTTCGCTGCGCAGGACGATGCCGAGCATCTCGGCAAGCGCAGGATCGTCGTCGACCACCAGTACGCGGGCTCTCATAGTGTCCAATATTCCATCTCTTACGCCGGAAGTGGGAACGCCGGTGGAGGGCCGATCGGTCAGACCTGTGTCGACGCCGACAATTCGGTCGATCGGTAGGTCCGCCGGGCGCTGCCGGTTTCGTCCTCAAGCGTGCGGGGTCGGACGGCTGCGAGGCCCGCTGTGGCCTGGATCACCAGCGCGACGAGCAACACACCAAGCGAGGCGACCCAGCCTCCGGTCGCTTCGTAGAGCATGCCCACGGCGAGCGGTCCGGCCATCGCGATCAGATAGCCGGTGCTCTGCGCGAAGGCGGACAGGCCGACGGAGCCGGCCGAGGTCCTGGCGCGCAATCCGATGAGAGTGAGCGCCAGCGGGAAGGCGCCCTGCCGCCGCAACCGTGCTGCCCACGATCATGACCGTGGTATAGAGGCCGGTCACCATGCCCAGCCGGCTCGGGAAGTATCGCCGCACGAGCACATCCGCGCCCGCGGCCCCAAGATCCCCGTGATCATGAGCTGACCGTCGTGATTTGGCGTCGATCATGACCTGGAGGTCATGATCGGCGGAGGGTCGGCGGAGGGTTGGTGGGGTCGCTGGTCGGGCGCGGTCGTGGCACCATGAGGCCCGGTCGACCCCCGGGAGCCTTGTTGCGCGATCTCACCCAGCCGGGTGCTCTGCCGCTGCGGCCACTCACCACAGGCGAACTGCTCGATGCCGCGGTGGTACTGCTGCGTACCCGGGCCGGGAAGTTGATCGGAATAGGGGCGCTGCTCGCCCTCGCGGAGCAGGCGATCCTGTTCCCGCTCCGCCGCCTCGCCGACGTCGACGACTCCTTCCTTCCCGGCGAGGACCTGCTGGCCCAGTTCGGGGTGCTGATCGTCGTCGGCTTCGCCACCGAGGCGTTCTGCATCGCGCTACTCGGCGGGGTCGCCTCGGCCGAAGCGCCGCGGGCGCTCCTGGGCACCGCCGCACCGCGCGGACGAGGATCGCGCCTCGGCTCCGTGGTCGTCGTTGGGCTCGTCGCGGCTCTGATCTGCGCCGCATCGGCCTGGACTTTCCTTATCCTTCCCGTGCGCTTTGAAGTTCTCGGTCTTGTGCTCGCGGTCATGGCCACCTTTGTGATCTGGCCATTCGCGTACGGACTCGTCGGGCTGGCCGTACCCGCGGTCGTGATCGACGAACTCAGCCCAGTCCGTGCCTTACCTCGCTCGGTCAGGCTCGCCGCACGCAACATCATGCGCGCGATGTGGATCCGTGACCTCGGCTACCTGGTCTGGCTCTTCATCCGACTGGGTCTGTCGATCGCCACGATCGCCGTCGTCGGGATCTTCTACTCCTCCCCGTCACCGACGGTGGACAACCTGCTCATGGGCGGCACCTGGCTGGTCGTCAACGCGCTCGCCTACCCCGTGCTCGGCTGCCTCGACGTGGCCCTGCACCTCGAGGCGCGGATGCGCACCGAGGGTCTCGACATCGCGCTGCGGCGGTCCCTGCGGCGCGGCGTCGCCACGGACTCCGCGCTGGCGGTTCCGCGATGATCCGGTGGTGGAACGAAGCCGTCGCGACGCTCGCCGACGTCGGATGGGGAGGGGTGCCCGGTCTCGCCTTCTTCTCCTTCCTCGCCACCGTGCTCATTTCTCTCGCGTGGTACTTCTGGCCGCACTGGCTGCCGCGGAACTGGCGGGTCCAGTCCGGGTCCGGCCGGTCGGGCTCCCGCGCGGGCGCGGCCGGAGGTCGGGGGCGGCGATTCCGATTCGGCTCGTTGCGGTGGCGCTGGCGGCTGCGCTGGCGGCGCAAGAAGCGCGGCTGGCCCGAGCCACTCGATGACCTACCCGCGGATGAGCTGCCCGATCTGCCCGCGGAGATGCTCACGCTCACCGCGGATCAGCTCGCCGCCGCGGGTCGCTACGCCGAGGCGGTACGAGAGCGGCTGCGGGCCATCGTTCGTGACCTCATTGAGCGGGGAGTGCTCCCGCACAGTCCTGGTTGGACGGTGACGGAGCTCGCCACCGCGGCGATCCAAGCGAGGCCCGCCCTCGCGCCTTCGCTGCGCGGCGCCGTCGACGTCTTCTCGGAAATCTGGTACGGGTTGCGCCGCGCCCGGGTCGAAGACGACGCCGCCATGCGCGCGCACGCCAGCGACATCAAGGAGATCATCGCCGAGCCGGTGGGCGTGTCGGGAAGTGGCGCGTGACCACCACGACCACCAACACGGTGCCATCGCCCGCCGCGGCGCCTCAGGAAGCCCCGGCAGCCGCGTCGAAGCCGCGCCGGCGCCGACGGTCGAGGCGGTGGATCCGTGCGGTGGCGCCGTTCGCTGTCCTGCTCGCAATCTGGGCATTCTCCGGCGTCGCCCATGCCATCGAGGAACCCGATCTCGACGATCCGGGCACGCTCTCTCCGCTGGGCATCGGCCGTCACGGATCCAGCCGACTCGCCGAGCTGCTCCACGGCCGCGGCGTCCGGGTGGAGCGTGTCACGACCGGGCTGCAGGCGCTGCAGGCGGCCGCCACCGGCGACGCTACGGTCTTTGTGCCGGCGCCCGACTACATCGATCCGACGTTCGCGTCCTACGTCGCCCACGTCCCCGGCGCTCACCGCGTCGTCGTCGTCCAACCCGGCCTGCGTACGCTCATCTTCTCCGGCATCCCCATAATCAATCTGGACGAACGGTGGGCCACGGCGACAGTCGCGCCGCGCTGCTCGACCGGGTACGCCGTGGAGGCCGGACCGGCGGCGGTGCTGCACGACCGGTACGTCGTCGACGGGCAAGCGCCGATCGTCGACTGCTACGCCGGCGCCGTCGTCGGTGTGCGCAATGGGGACACTCAGACGATATATGTTGGCGCCACCGACCCTTTCCGCAACGACCGGATCTCCGAGGACGGCAACGCGGCCCTCGCGGTGGGCCTGCTCGGCATGTACAGCCGGGTCATCTGGGTCGATGTCCACGCTCGCGAGCCGGTCACGCTCTCCCCGGTCGACGTGCCCAATCCCGAGCTGCCGCAGTACCGCCGGGGGGACCGGCAGCGCGGCGCCACCGGAAATCCAACTATCGACGCGTTTCCATCAGCGCTCTGGGCCGCCCTTCTGTTGGCGCTCACCGCGGCCGTCCTGCTCGCCTTCGCGCGCGCCCGACGGCTGGGTCCGCCAGTGGCGGAACCGTTGCCGGTGCTGGTGCCGGCGGCGGAGGCGATTACGGGCCGGGGACGCCTCTATGGGCGCATCCAGGCGCGGGAGGCCACGTTGGACGCGTTACGTGGCGCTGCGATCAGCCGGATCGCCAGGGTGCTGAATCCGTTCGGCGGAGGCGCTCCCGAGCGCGATCTCGTCGGGCGCGGCATGGCTGGCCCACCGCCCGCCGCCGAGACATTCATCGCGCAGATTGCCGCGCGCACAGCAGCCCCCGAGCACGCCGTGCGGGCCGTCCTCTATGGACCCGCGCCCCAGGACGACCAGGGCCTTGACCGCGCGGTCGCCGACCTGGACGCGCTCGTCCAGGCAGTAATGCGAGACACTCCTTCCCCGGCCGAACCGTCAGCTGAACAATCCCAAGGAGGAACACCGTGACCGAGACAGCCGAGATGATCGGCGGAGGCGCGGTTGAGCCGACCGCCATCTCCGCGGCGGGCGATCCCGCCGAGGCCGGGGCGCGCGAGGCACTCGGGCGCCTGCGGACCGAGATCGGCAAGGCCGTCGTCGGTCAGGACGCGACCGTCACCGGACTCGTGATCGCGCTCCTGTGCCGGGGGCACGTGCTCCTCGAGGGTGTGCCGGGCGTAGCGAAGACCCTGCTGGTCCGCGCGCTCGGCCTGGCGCTCGGGCTCGAGTTCCGCCGCATCCAG
>Ga0184632_10000061_pt1 | contig 30988 bp, 30 predicted proteins | sample PLM31_50_b1_FD_133153 | JGI IMG/M metagenome (GOLD analysis project Ga0184632, IMG submission 133153) | Groundwater sediment microbial communities from an aquifer in East River, Colorado, USA - PLM3-1_50_b1 | ecosystem: Environmental > Terrestrial > Soil > Riparian zone | place: USA: East... | reverse complement strand
GCGCGCGCGTTCGGGATCGAGGGGACTGCCGTGCAGCAGATCGGCGAGGGCGCCGATGGCGGCGAGGCGGTTGTTGAGGGCGTTCAGGACGTTGGCTGCGCCTTCATCGAGGACGACGTGCTTAACATCAGGGGTGGAGGGTTTCGAGGTTGGTGGAGGTTGTGAAGGTGGTGCCGGGCGGGCGCGTGCTACGACCGGGGCCTGCTTGGCGCGGCCCAGCAGATACCCGATGAGCGCGCCCACGGCCGCGCCAAACCCGAACGCCACCCATAGCTCCATGCTGAAAAGCTATGCGCAGCGCAAGTTTGCGCGAGCACGTCGCCGTCACCACGAGCGTGCGACTTCCGTCACGGTAGCCTTGATCCGGCTGCGGGACTGTCCTAGGTTTCTGCGCCCGCCCTGGTGGTGAAACTGGTAGACACGCTGTCTTGAGGGGGCAGTGCCGCAAGGCGTCTCGGTTCGAATCCGAGCCAGGGCATCCTACCCAAAACGCTTCGCAGCTCGTTCACGAGCCTTGCGAGCCTCCTCCTCGCGATTGCGCGGTGCGGCCTTGGTCGACAATGCGTCGATCAACCGCCGCGCGATCATCGTCACATCCTCAACCGCCGCGTTGAACGCCGCCTCATTGGCGTGCGAAGGATGGGTCGCGCCGCTCAGCTTGCGCACGAACTGCAGCGCCGAAGCGCGGATTTCGTCGTCAGTGGCGGGAGGCGCGAAGTTGGCAAGAGTCTTGATGTTACGGCACATCGTCCACTCCTAACGCTAGATGTCGATTCCTATCGGCTTCGTTCGACGTGTAATTGAAGCCTCTCATCCACGGCGAACTTAAAACCCGAAAGCGAGACGAAAATGCGTTTCATCGTGATGGTCAAGGCCAGCAAGGACTCGGAGGCGGGAGTGCTCCCGACCGAGGAGCAGCTGAGCGAGATGGGCAAGTTCAACGACGAGCTGGCCAAGGCCGGTGTCATGCTGGCAGGCGAGGGCCTTCAGGACTCCTCGAAGGGCGCGCGTATCACCTATTCGGGCAGCAAGCGGACGGTGCGAGATGGTCCGTTCGCGGAAACCAAAGAGCTGGTCGCGGGATTCTGGATCTGGCAGGTGAAGTCGAAGCAGGAAGCGCTCGAATGGGCGAAACGGATCCCGTTCCAGGAGGGGGAGGTCGAGATTCGGCAGGTCTTCGAGGCTGAAGACTTCGGTGCCGAGTTCACGCCCGAGCTCCGCAAGCAGGAGGAGCGTCAGCGGGCGGTGATCGAAAAGAACAAGCAGCAGCCGAGGGCATGACGATGCGATTCATGACGATTGTGAAGGCAAAGGAGCCCATCACGCCGCCACCCTCGCAGGCGCTGTACGACGCGGTCACCCGACTCGGTGAGGAAGCGGCGAAGCAAGGAAAGATGGTGGGGATGGGTGGACTGCTGCCAACGGCCGAGGGTGCACGCGCTACGCTCGCCGGCGGGAAGATCACGGTAACGGACGGTCCGTTCACCGAAGCCAAAGAGGTCATCGGCGGGTACGCGATCTACGAGGTCGCGTCGAAGCAGGAGGCCGTCGAGTGGACGCGACGCTTCCTCCAGCTGCACATCGAGCACTGGAAGGGTGGGGAACTGGAAGTAGAAGTGCGGCAGATGATGGATGTCCCGTCACCCGGCTGCTGAAGCCATCGATGCAGTCTGGCGGATCGAATCCGCCAGACTCATCGCCGGCCTCGCACGGATCGTCGGCGATGTCGGTCTCGCGGAGGACCTCGCGCAGGACGCGCTCGTCGCCGCCCTAGAGCAGTGGCCCGAATCGGGCGTTCCCGACAATCCGGGCGCCTGGCTCATGGCCACCGCGAAGCATCGGGCCATCGATCATTTGCGGCGCCGCAAGATGCAGGACACGAAGCACGAGCGCATCGGCCGGGAGCTGGACGAGCGCCAGGTCAGTCCCGAGGCGGACCTCGCTGCAGCCATCGACGATCAGGTCGGGGACGATTTGCTGAGCCTCATCTTCACTGCGTGTCATCCGGTCCTCACCACCGACGCTCGCGTTGCCCTGACGCTGCGTCTGCTCGGCGGCTTGACCACCGACGAGATCGCGCGCGCGTTTCTCGTTCCCAAGTCCACGATTCAGCAACGGGTCGTTCGCGCCAAACGGACGCTCGCCGCGGCGCGCGTGCCGTTCGAGGTGCCGCGCGGTGCCGACCTGGCCGAGCGGCTCGAGTCCGTGCTCGAGGTCATCTATCTCATCTTCAATGAGGGCTATTCGGCGACTGCGGGCGAAGACTGGGTGCGGCCGGCGCTGTGCGAAGATGCGCTGCGCCTGGGCCGTATTCTCGCGGAGCTCGCACCCGAGGAGCCGGAAGTCCAAGGACTCGTCGCGCTGATGGAGATACAGGCGTCGCGCATTCGCGCCCGCGTGGGGCCGGGCGGCGAGCCGATCCTCCTGTTGCAGCAGGATCGGGGCCGCTGGGACCATCTGCTTATCGGCCGCGGGCTCGCCGCGCTCGAGCGCGCGGAGGCGCCCGGCGGCGGGTATGGGCCGTACGGGCTCCAGGCGGCGATCGCGGCGTGCCATGCGCGCGCGCATACCGCGGAGGAGACCGACTGGACGCGGATCGTCGCCTTGTATGACGGGCTCGCGCAGCTCATGCCTTCGCCCGTCGTCGAGCTCAACCGCGCGGTCGCGCTGGGGATGGCGTTCGGTCCGGCGGCGGGCCTGGAATTGGTCGATTCGTTGACTGCCGATCCCGCCCTGGCGGGTTATCATCTTTTGCCGAGTGTGCGGGGAGATCTGCTGGCCAAGCTGGGCCGTTTCGAGGAAGCGCGCGCCGAGTTCGCGCGCGCCGCGTCGCTCACGCAGAACGTGCGCGAGCGCGAGCTTCTCAAGAGAAAGGGAGAGGCGTTGTGACTGACGTTGAAGTCCCGGCCTCGACGCCGGGGCCGCCCCCGGCGAGCAAGCCGCGCTACGACCGGTCCATCGTCGAAGGGCCGCTGCGCCCCGCGGTGTGGAAACTCGCGTGGCCGACCCTGGTCGCGAACATCATCGGCGGGCTTCAGGGGATGGTCGATCACGTGCTGGTCGGCAACTTCATCGGCTACCAGGCCAACGCGGCGATCGGTGTTGCATGGCAGATCTTCCTCATCGTCATCATTTTCATCACGTCGCTGTTCACCGGGATGAGCGTGCTCGTCGCGCGGTTCGCGGGCGCCGGCGACCATGAGAAAGTGGATCGCGTCGTCTATCAGGCATTCCTGACGGCGATGGGGATTTCGCTTGGGATCATGGCCCCCGTCGGTTATATCCTGTCGCCATCGCTGCTGGACCTCGTCAACGCCGCTCCGGGCGTGCAGGCGGAAGCGCTCCCATTCCTGCGGGTGATGTTCCTGGGCTCGAGCGGCATGATGATCTTCTTCATGCTGAGCGGCGCGCTCCGCGCCGCGGGCGATGCCCAAACCCCCATGATGCTCGGCATCTCGTTGACCGTATTGAACCTGGTCTTGAACGTGATCCTCATCCCCGGTCTCGGGCCGGTGCCGCGTCTGGGCACCGTCGGAGCCGCGATCGGGACCTGCCTGGCTTCGGGACTGCTGGCCGCCTACGCGTTCTGGAAACTGTGGCATGGGGGATGGGTCGTGTCGATCCCGCGGGGGCGCGGCTTCGGACCGGATTGGGACATCATCAGGTCGCTATTCCGCTTCGGCCTGCCCACCGGCATCCAGGGCATCGCCATGAATATCGGCGGCGTGTTGATGCTGTCGTTCATCGGGTCGCTGGCGCAGGGCGCTGCGGCGCAAGCGGCGTTTGCCGTGTCCTACGGCCAATTGTTCTCACTGATCACCTGGACATCCGTCGGCCTGATGGGGGCGGCGGCTACGCTCGCGGGACAGAATCTCGGCGCCGGGCATTCCGACCGCGCCGACCGGGCAGTCCACATCGCGGCGCGCTACGGACTGTCGGGCGCTGCGTTCATCGGACTGTTCTTCGTATTCTTCCCCCGCCAGCTCCTGGCGGTCTTCGGGATGGACGATCCCGTCGCCGTGGAGATCGGCGTGCAGCTGTTGCGCGTGTTGAGCGTGTCAGGCCTCTTTATCACGACCGCCTTGGCGTACACCGGCGGATTGCAGGGCACCGGCGACACCAAGAGCCCGCTCTACATCTCGATCATTTCACAGATTGCCGTGCCGCTCGGGATCTGCTTTGTGATCCAGCAGACGGGCAAGCTCGACGCGATCGACATCTGGCTGGCGATTCTGGCCGGCCATGTGACGCGCAGCGTGCTCAGCGTCCTGCGATTCCGCCAGGGAAAATGGCGGACGATCGCTGTGAGTATTGGGAGAGCCTAGGAGGTATCGTTCGTGGTGCACTACCACTATCTGATTGTTGGCGGCGGCATGACGGCCGCCGCCGCTGCCGACGCCATCCGGAAATCCGATCCGCCCGGCACCATCGGCCTCATCTCCGCCGAGCAGCATCCTCCCTACGCGCGTCCGCCGCTGACCAAAGCCCTGTGGAAAGGCGAGCCCGTATCGAGCGTCTGGCGCGGAACCGAGAAGCTCGGCGTCGACCTCCGGCTCGGCCGGCGCGCGACCGCGCTCGATCCGCGCGCCAAGACCGTGACCGATGACAGGGGCGACGTCGTCTCGTACGACAAGTTGCTCCTCGCCACGGGCGGCACGCCGCGGCGGCTGCCGCTCGAGACGAACGAGATCGTCTACTACCGGACGTTCGATGATTACCGGCGCGTGCGGGGCTTAGCCGACCAGAAACGGCGCTTCGCGGTCCTGGGCGGCGGGTTCATCGGCTCGGAAATCGCCGCGGCGCTGCGACTCGTAGGATGCGAAGTGGTGATGCTGATCCCCGAGGACGGGATTGGCGCGCGCGTCTTTCCCGCCGATCTGTCGCGGTTCCTGGTGACGTACTACCGCGAGCAGGGGGTGGACGTGCGCACGGGCCAGGCGCTGGCGGCGCTATCGCGCAGCGGCGCGGAGTTGCTGCTCACGACCCAAGCAGGCCAGGAAATCCGTGTCGACGCCGTCGTCGGAGGCATCGGGATTCAACCCAATGTGGACCTGGCGGTCCAGGCGGGTGCCAAGGTCGATAACGGCATCATCGTGGACGAGCTGCTGCGGACCAACGTGCCCGACGTTTTCGCTGCGGGCGACGTCGCAAACTTCTTCAATCCTGCCCTCGGTACTCGTCTGCGCGTCGAGCACGAGGACAATGCGAATACGATGGGTGCCGCCGCGGGACGCGCGATGGCTGGCGACCCGACGCCCTACACGCACCTGCCGTTCTTCTATTCGGATCTGTTCGCTCTGGGCTACGAAGCGGTTGGGGAGCTCGATCCGCGCCTCGAGATTGTGAGCGACTGGAAGGAGCCGTTCAAGGAGGGCGTCGTCTACTATCTCAAGGACGGGCGCGTCCGCGGCGTGCTGCTCTGGAATACGTGGGGCCAGGTGGATGCGGCACGCGCGCTGATCGGGCAGCAGGGGGCACGTTTGCCCGCGGCCGCGCCTAGCGCCGACGCTTAGTCCGTCAGCGGGATTCGGCGCGCCCGCTCCCAGAGACCCGGCACCGCGAGCTGTTGCGCAACGCGCTCGAACTCGGCCGTGGGTCCGCGCCAGCGCAGATCCTCGACCGTCTTGAATACCGGCACGTCAGTTCTGAGCGTCGCCAGCTTGCGGAACAGCAGCGCCAGCGGGCGATTCTCCTCGAGCGCGGCGGCGAGGCGTGCAGCGCCGCGCACCGGCACCTCCCAGTCCTTCGCGCTCGCGGGGATCCGTTCCAGGTGCCCGTACCGTCCGAGCATTGCGCCCGACGCCTTTTCTCCCCAACCCGGCACGCCGGGAAACCCGTCAGCGGAATCGCCGACGAGCGCGAGGTAGTCCGGGATGGACTTCGGGCCGACGCCAAAGCGGGCGACGACGCCGTGTTCGTCGCGTAGCTCGCGCTTACGCCTATCGAACTGGACGACGCGCTTGCCGACGACGCACTGGCTCAGGTCCTTGTCCGGCGTGCAAATGATGACTTGCTCCACGTCGGAGGACTGGGCCGCCAGGTAGGCGGCAGCCGCTAGCGCGTCGTCGGCCTCGAACTCCTCCATCGCCCAAACCACGACGCCCATTGCGCGGAGCGCGTCCTCGAGCGGATGGAACTGCGCCAGCAGCTCCGGTTCGATCCCCTCGCTGGTCTTGTAGCCGGGCCAGAGATCGTTGCGGAACGACTCGATGACGTGATCGGTGGCGACACCGATGTGTGTGGTGCCGCCTTCCAGCATGCCGAGCACCGAGGCCAGCACGCCGACGATCGCGGCTACCTCGCGGCCGTCGCGGTCGGACTGCTTCGGCATTGCGTAATAATGCCGAAACAGCTCGTAGGTGCCGTCAAGTAGATGGACGCGCACGCAAATGACCGAACAAGTCTTCGCGGACCGCCGGGTCGCGCAGCTTCCACACGACGCCGTCGGTGAAGTAGTGATGGATGTTGAAGAACGCGCTGATCGCGAAGCCGACAACCTCGCCCGGTCGAGAACCGATCCAGTCGGTGACCACGGCCATCGCTCCCAGCGGCAACGCGATGGCCGCGACCACGGACCCGGCGAGCAACACCACGAGATACACCGCCATGTAGAGCGTAATCAACTGTGGCGGAGCGGCGCTCAATGCCCGCTTGGTGCGGTTCACTTCGACGCGGAACGGGAAGATCAGGTACTGGAGCGCATGCGCGATCTGGACGATGAAGAGCGCGGCCAGTCCGACGCGCGCCATCGTCGCATACCAGACGAAAATCGCGATCCAGGGAATCCAGGCGCGCAGGGGCGCGAAGCGGCCGGTGCGCGAGCGGTGCAGCGAGAACCCCACGAGGCCCATCACCAGCGCGACCGCCGTCAACGCGCTGAGTCCGATATACAGCGGTTTCAGATCGACATACTGCGCGTAGCCGAGATAGAAAAACCAGACCACGTGCCACGCCGTGAGGATATAGAGCGATCCGCGGATGAGACGTCGCTCGACCTGGTTGAACGGGTTGCCGTCGAGGAACGTGAATGTGGCGGCCATGCCCCACGCCTGGCTGGTGTAGTGCCAGGCGAGGTACGTGCTCGAGATCGTCAGTAGCGCCGAGATGGGCGCGTCCGTCCAGCGGCTCGCGTAGACGGCGACGACGCAAAAGATCAGCAGCAGGGTGGGGACGTAGATGGCCGCCCACGGGTGGGCCCGGATACTCGCTCGGGTCCGGTAGACCATGCGGTAGGACGCGAGAAAGTGGGGCATGTTGACGAGCGCTCCGACCCAGGCTTGTACGCCGATACTGGCCAGGAGTAGATCGGTCCGGCCGGCGACGAGCAGCGGCACCAGCACGAGCAATGACAGGCCGCCCGTGCAAAGCGCGTCCACGAACGGAGAGACGATCGCCGTGGTGGGCGCGCTCGCAGCCGTCAGGACTTGCCCTTTCACCTGGCCTGCGCGTGGGCCGTCTGCTGCCGCCGCAAATCGAGCACGAGCTGATCGCGCAACGCGTTGATGGCTCGGCCGCGGATGTTGAGAATGCCGCCGGGCAGATTATCGAAGCGATAGCGCCGCAGCACGACCAGGTACATACCGGGCCCACGTTCGACGGCGCCCGTCAGATCGACGGCAGCCTCGAAATAGTGGTTGGCGTAGATCTGCTTTGCGGCAATCAGCGTGACGCCGGGAAGCTCCGGCGGCGTGTAAACGACGAGGTGCGTCACGCTCAGGATCGGCCGCAACCGGGGCAGCACATCTTCGGACCAGTACAGAATCTCCGCGGCGCCAGGAAGCGACCCATGCGGATACGTCGTCAGGTAACTCTGCAGCGACGGCACGGTCTGATAGACGTAGGGGGACTCAGCGAGCTGCGCGGCGAACGCTTCGCTGGCGCGCACGTTCAGGTTGCCGCGGTCGTCGTACACCGCCATGGCGGAATCCCCGCGCGTCCGATAATCCGTCACGTATTCCACCATGCGCTGGCGCGCATAGGCGCTCAGCTGTGCTTGCAGATCGGGAGCGGACCAGTTCATCCCTGCGCGGATGCGGTGCATGTCGGTCGCGGGGAGCTTCACGACGCAATCGCCGGGCTTGCAGTCCTTCATTTCTGCGACGTCACGGCTGTTGACGGTGACCGCGGCGACGTCGCTCTCCGTTGCCGGATTGCTGAAGATCCCGAACTGGGTCCGATTGGGTGTGCGCAGCGACGTGTGAAAGTCGCGTGCTGCCCGCACGTAGGCGTCACGTGCCACGGGCACCGTCACGATGCCGAACAGCGCGACGTCGCGGCGGTCCCGCGCTTCGAGCACTTTCGCGACCGGCTCGCCGCGCTCGAGCGCCGCCAGCTGTGTGGCATCGAGCCCGATGCTTTGTTCAAGGAAACGCGTCAATTGCGCGGGCCGCTGTGGGGCAGCCGCTTGCAGCAGGAACAGCAAGGTCAGCATAAGTCTCCGCCTAGATCAGTGAATCGATGGGCAAGTGCGAGAAGAATCTCGCGCCGACCGGGCGCCAGAATCCAGCGCCCGGCTCGCCGGTGAAGCCTCCCGTCCATTCCAGGCGTCCATTCTTCCCCTTGGTAACCTCATACGCCAGTGCGGGACTCGCCCAGCGGTCGAACAATGCTGCAACCTCGCCGGCCAGCTCGGGGCTGTTGACGAGCACACCCACTTCCGTGTTTTGGTCGAGTGAGCGTGGATCCAGGTTGACCGAGCCGATGAAGACCGACGTGCGATCAAAGACAAACGTCTTCGCATGGAGGCTCGCGCGTGAAGAACCGATCCCGAGCCCCGAGCTCCGAGCCCCTTTTACGCCGGCGGCTTCCGGTCTCAGCTCGTAGAGCCGCACACCATGCTCGAGCAACGGCCGGCGGTACTTCATGTAGCCGGCGTGGACCAGCCACACGTCGGTTGCGGCGAGTGAGTTGGTCAGTACACGAACGTCGACTCCGCCGCGCCGCTGTTCGCCGAAGAATGCGACGCCTTCTTTCCCCGGCACGAAATAGGGCGACACGATCAGCATGTCCGATCGCACCGCGCGGGCGTGCGGAGAGATCTGGCTGCCGAGAAACGTGTCGCTGCGCGTACCGGCCGGTTTCTTGAGTTTTTCCGGTGGATCGGCAATGACCTTGGCGTCGGCCCAATGGAGATGCAAGGAGCGCGACCGCAGGTCGTTCGCGAGGCCGGACGCGGCGAGGGCGCGGCCGTACGGGGAATCGGCGAGCCGCTCGCACCGCGAACGCAGCTCCTGTCGCGCGGCCGTCGACGCTGCCGCATCGGGGCTAAACTTGCCGATCCGCGAAACGGGAACGGCGAACTCGCTGTTCCAGTAGGTCTCGAAGCTTTGGGACGACTGATCCGCGATCGGTCCCAGGGCCAGGACGTCTACGTCCTGAAAGTCGAGCTCTCCCAGACTGAAGTACTCGTCACCGATGTTGCGTCCGCCGAGCACCACGCCCGCATTGTCGGCGATGAGCTGCTTGTTGTGCATGCGCCGGTTGACGCGTGCGAAGCTCGTGACGAGCTCGGCGAGGCGCCACACGCCGGAACGGTGCACGTAGGGGTTGAACAGGCGAATCTCGATGTTCGGATGCGAATCGAGGACCGCCACGGCGGCGTCGTTCTTTTCGAGCGTTCCCCAGTCGTCCAGCAGCAGACGCACCCAGACGCCGCGGTCGGCCGCGGCGATGAGCCGGTCAATGACGAGCGAGCCCGTCTGATCCGGATGGAAAATGTAGTACTGCAGGTCCAGCGTGCGTTCGGCCAGCTCGATGAGGATCGCGCGCGCCACGAACGCATCGAGGCCGGTGGACAGGAGCCGGAAGCCCGATCGCCCTCCGTTGGCCGTGACGCGCGGTTCGATCCAGTGCTGCAGCGTGGTCAAGCATCCGAAACTACGGCCTCAGAGACTCTTGAGGAACTCGACCAAGTCTCGCTGCTGCGGCGGTGTGAGCCGCAGGCTGCGTACCCGGTCGTAGTGAGCGACCACAGCCGCAAGCGTCGGCGCGCTGCCGTCGTGGAAGTAGGGCGCGTGTTGCCACAAGCCCCGGAGCGGGGTCGTGCGGTACGCCTTGGCTGCGGTGCGCGCGGCGTATGCCCCATCCACGCCGGTTTCACCGGGCGCATGGAGCTTTCCACTGTTGTTATCCGTGCCGGTCGCGCCGACGTGACACGTCGCGCATGCCCCGTTGAATATTGCGCTTCCCCGTCCGGCGGCGGCGGCATCGAAGCTGCCGGCCGGCGGCTGCGGTGCCGGCAGGCTGTGCTGGTAACCGCGCAGCGCGGCGAGCTTCGGCGTCACGAGGTCGGGTGACTGTGTGATGGCGATGCCCAGGCGCGGATCCGAGAAACTGCCCTGGCCGTGCATCTGCGTAATGGCGACGTACGCGTTCCAGTACGAGATGGGCCCTTCCGCCGTGTAGGTCTCGTTCTTGACCTCGGCAAGACCGTACGCCGGAGGAAGCACCAGTGGTGTGCTCTTCCCATCAAAGTTGAAGCGCGGATCGTATTTCCCTGGCCCCCACGAGTTGTAAACGACCTTTTGCGCGGGCGTAATGGCGGGGGACAAGGCGATGATCGCCCCGACATTGAGGTCCCGGTTCGGCCATCCGTCCCGGCGCTGCCCGATTCCGGGCGCGAATGAATTGTCGACGGTCGAATGACACAGGGCGCACGTAATCCCTAGGCGCACGAGCGTATCCTTGCCGCCGACGGTCGTCACCGTCCCGCTGAGACCCACGACCGCGTTGAGCTTGAGCAGTGTCACCGTGGTGGCCGGGCTGGTCAGATCCACTTTGCCGTCTTTGATGGCTTGTGCGACCGCCGCGGGGATGGCCTCAGCGTCCACTTTCAGGCCGACCGACAACGCGGTGTTGGGGCTGACGGACCGCTGGACGACCTCGTGCATGCGGGCGGTATCGGTCCAGAACTTCTCGTTGCCGAATGTCTCGTGTCGAAATACTCGCTGCCCTTCGGCGAGGGCCTGCGGCGAGCGGTCGTCGCTCGCGGCCTCCTCGCCCGCATTCCTGGGCTTGCACGCCGGCATCGCGAGCAGGACGCCAATCATGAGACCGACGCTTGGCATTACCGAGCTGGGCATAGGCCTACCCTCCTCGCTGTTGTGGAACGGATGATTGCGGTGGGATCTTAGCCACTTTCAAGGGCGACTTCACAAGGGAGATTACGGCACGGAGCCAGGGTTGTGCATAACACGATGGGGGTAGCCTGTTCGATGGACGCAGGCCCATTGACGGTGCCGGGGGACGACGGTAATTCCCACCCATGAACAGATCTCGCTTGGTGGTAGCGGCGTTGGCGTTCCCGGTCGCGGCGCTGTCAGTCGCGGCCTGCCGGAAGGCTCCCCCGCAGGCCACGGTGACCATCACCAGTCCGAGTGCCGGCGATACGATTAGAGGACCGGCCGTGCACGTGACACTCGCCGTGACCGGCGTCGAACTCGCCCCGGTCGCGGAGCAGCGGTCGGGCACTGCGCATCATCATCTGTTTCTCGACGTCGACGCAATCATCGCGAATGGTCCGATTCCCCTTGGCGTTCCGGGGATCGTCCATCTCGGGCAGGCGCAAACCGAGTTCCATTGGGACAGCGTAGCGCCAGGCCGGCATCGCATCATCGCCGTGCTCGCAGATCCGGGTCACGTGCCGCTGACGCCGCTCGCTGTCGATACGGTCACATTCGTGGTGGTGGCGCCCTAAGCCCGGCCTCTGTCACCGCGCAGCCGTTACGGCATACGTGAACAGATTCACCCCCATGCGCAGCGCCGCCTCGTGCAGCTCGGGAGGATCGTGGTGTACCTCGGGATCCTCCCAGCCGTCGCCCAAGTCGGATTGATACGAGTAATACACGACCAGCCGGTTTCCCAAAAAAATGCCAAACCCCTGCGCGGGCAGCCCGTCATGCTCGTGGATCTTGGGGATCCCTTTGGGAAACTCGTACACCAAGTGGTAGACGGGATGCGTGAGCGGAACCTCCACCAACGGATGATCGGGAAAGACGTGGGCGATCTCGCGCCGAAAGGACGCGTCCAGCCCGTAATTGTCGTCGGCGTGCAGGAATCCGCCCTGCTCGAGGTAACGACGGAGGACGCGGATCTCCTGATCGGAAAAGCGCACATTGCCGTGCCCTGTCATATAGAGGAAGGGCACGTCCCACACCTCGGGACCGGTCAGCGTCACCACCCGCTCGCGCTCCGCGACGCTGAGGGTGGTACCCTCACGGATCGCTCGCAACAAGTTCGGCAGGCTCGACGGGTTCGCGTACCAGTCACCGCCGCCGTCGTAGTGCAGCCGGCCGATCGTGAGGTCGCGGAGCGTCTTCATGACAGATCAACATTAATGACCCATGGGCGCCATGGTAGCCGCCATCTGATGCGGGGCGTGAAGCGGGCGGATACGCACGAGGAACATTCCACCGATGGGCGTGCGTGATCCGTAGAACGGGTCAAGCGCCGCAGGCACGACGTTCAGCGTTCCTTGAACACCGATTCCGACGGTCCCCCAGGAAGTGCGGCCCACTTCGCGAATGTATCCCACCGACAGGGCCGTGACGGTGAACGTCGAATCAAATGCCAAGCCGAGGTCCTCCGCCGTCTTCTGAACCAGCTCGACTCGCCCAAACAAGGTGTTCTGTGGATCCAGAGCCGCCTCGCTCTCGGCGAGTACGGAATGTGTGGTTTTTCCGGAGTGACGATTCGCGCCCCACAGGATCGTCGTGGCCAGTTGGCCGTTGCGTCCGATCTTGTGGCCCTGCAGCACGGATGCCGTCGCCCGATGCACGGACTCGTCAGGACTCAACGCCTCCGGACTTTTCAGGTAGCCATATCCCGCGGAGAAGGTCCAATTGGAATCGAGATGCGCGCTGAATCGACCGGAATAGGAGTCCAGGCGCATACGGTCAAAGCCCCACCGTTCTTCATTGGGTTCGCGGCCGTTGAAGACCGAGCCTTCGAGTTTCCAATGGTGTCCAAAGATGCCGGCAGTGACGACGCCGAAGCTGGTGTGGGTGGCGTCCTGCCAGTGGTGGCCCAGCGGCGCGAGGGGGTTGTCCATCGCCGAGGGCCGGTGCATGAAGGCGACGGGACCGAGGGCTGGCTCTCCTGAGGGCGCGGCGTACGCCATCACGCCGATGCTGGGTGAGAGCGCGCGCTCATACATCACCGCCAGCTCCATCCAGAATTCGTGTGGATGTTGGCGATCAACCAGTGGTTGACCCCGGTAGCTCTCACCGTTTTGGAGCAGCAGCGGGTAACCACGGTTGGACACGGTGGCGGGATCGAGACTGAGCATGGTTCTCGCCTGGAATCGGCCGCCGAGTAGATCCCGGCTCGCCATCAGCATCGCCCAGTTGAGCGAGCCGAACTGGTCGGCACCGCGGGGGCCGCCCTGCGTGTCGTATTGGACGAATCCAAAGCCGTGCCACATCAGGAGCCATGACCCCGCCATCGTGTGCCGCGCCGGCAGCGGCACTGCGTCGGGGATCCACGTGGTGCCTGAGCCCATGCGTTCCATCGAGATGCCGAGCGGATCGGTCATCTTCATCGTCATGTCTTCGGAATGCTGTACAGACAAAGCAAGTACGGCGAGAAGTGCCAACATGAGAGCCTCTGTTCCGAGAGCCAAAAAACTCGGGGCCGCAGCGAGCGTTGGCTCGCTGCGAGCGAAAGCGCCGACAGGTGTCGAGGAGCTAGGCTCTGGGAGGGGGTGCTTCGGGTGCGGCGTTGCGGGAAAGCAACGAACTTAGTGGGGCGCCGGCGTTGCGCCCGACGGTCGAACCGCCGAGGAACGTGGTGGCGGGGCTGGTCACATCGACGGTTAGCGCGCAAGATGTGAGGGCCTGGCAACAAACCGGGATCGTCGGAGCAGGGCGCTCTTCGGAATGCTGTTGGTGGTGCTCGGTGGGAGCCGGAGCCTTCCCTGAAGCTTCGTGCCCAGGGAAGCAGCGGGACTCCCCGGCCACCAACCCCAGGTGGAGAATCAGCGCGGTCGCGGTGAACGCGACGGCTTGGCGAAGCGACACGACCGAAGTCTAAACCAGAGGACCTCCATGCGGAAGCAATTCGTTACTGCAGTGCTCTTATTGATGATCAGCGCAACCCTCCTGCTGGCGCACGATCTCTTCCTGAAGCTCGATAGCTACTTCGTGCCACCAAACACGGCGGTTCGTGTGGCGGTCTTGAACGGGACGTTTTCGAGCAGCGAAGGCTCCGTAACGCCAGACCGGCTGCTCGATCTGAGTGTCGTCGGACCAACGCAGCGCCGTGCCATTCCCCGCCAATCGTGGAAGCCGGTCGGCGATACGACGTGGCTCACGCTGCAGACCGGAGCAACGGGCACATACGTGATTGGCGCATCGCTCAGCCCGCGTCAGATCGCCCTCTCGGGCGAGGATTTCAACAGCTACCTGAAAGAGGACGGCATTCCGGACGTGCTGAACGCGCGCACACTCAACGGTGAGCTCGGCCGCGCGGTGCGCGAGCGCTACCAGAAGCATGTCAAAGCGATTCTGCAGGTGGGCGAGGCCCGGACCGACGCCTTCGGAGCAGTCCTGGGTTATCCGGCGGAGATCGTTCCCCTGGGCAATCCGTATGCGACGCGGATCGGCGATACGCTGGCCGTCCGGGCGCTCGTGGACGGCAAGGCCGTCGTGAACCAACTGGTGATCGCGGGCGGCGAGCGGGATGGTCGAGCCATCGAAGAAGTCCGTGCGCGCAGCGACGCCGCCGGCGTCGCGCGTTTCGCACTGAGCGGCGCCGGGAAATGGTATATCAAGTTCATCCACATGGTGCCGGTCAGTGCTGACAGCGTGAGCTACGAATCCAAGTGGGCCACGCTGACATTTCAGGTGCGCTGACGATGGAAACAGGCGCGCACGCGATTCTCTCGCAGTGGGAGAGTTTCTACGTGATCGTGGGCTCTTCGGCCGGCGGGCTCACCGGTTTGATGTTCGTCGTGATCGCTCTAGTCGCCGAGTCCAGCGTGCCGCGCACGCCCGAGACGGTCAATGCGTTCGGTACACCCAACGTCATTCATTTTGTGGCGGCGCTGCTCCTGTCGGCGATCTTGAGCGCGCCGTGGACGCGCATGCAGGATCCCGCGCATCTCATCGGCGCAACCGCCATCGCCGGGGTCGTCTACGTGCTCGTCGTGATGCGCCGCATGCGTCGCCAGTCCGGCTACAAGCCGGTACTCGAGGACTGGGTGTGGCATCTGGTGCTGCCGCTGATCGCGTACACCGCGTTGTTCGTGGGTGCGGCGGGCGTCTCGCATGACCAGACGTGGGCGCTCTTTCTGATCGGAGGCGTGGTGCTGCTGCTGCTGTTCATCGGGATTCACAACGCGTGGGATACGGTCACCTACCTCGTGATGAATCGGGAGAAGCCCCAATGACGCAGTCTCAGAATTACGATGCGATCGTGGTCGGGTCCGGCATCTCCGGCGGTTGGGCCGCGAAGGAGCTCACGGAGAAAGGACTCCGGGTCCTGCTGCTCGAGCGGGGCAAGAATATCGAACATGTCAAAGACTATGTGAACGCGACCAAGGCGCCCTGGGACTATCCCCATCGCGGCGGACGCACACAGGCGATGGAGGCCGCATACCCCGTGCTGAAACGGGACTACCCGCTCAACGAGAAGAACTTGGACTGGTGGGCGTCAGACCAGGAGTCGCCCTACACCGAGGTGAAGCGGTTCGACTGGTACCGCGGCTACCACGTGGGCGGCCGCTCGCTGATGTGGGGCCGGCAAAGTTATCGCTGGAGCGACTTCGACTTCGGGGCCAATGCCCAGGACGGAATCGCAGTCGATTGGCCGATCCGGTATGCGGACATATCGCCCTGGTACGATTACGTCGAACGGCACGCCGGCATCTCCGGATCGCGGGAGGGAATGGCCCAGCTTCCGGACGGACAATTCCAGCCGCCGATGCCGCTCAACTGCGGTGAGGAGCTGATCGCCGGCCGGCTCAAGCAGCATTTTGGGGGCCGCCGTCGGATCATTCCCGGCCGCCCGGCGAACCTCACGCGGGCGCTGCCGGGACGCTCCCCCTGCCAGTATCGCAACGCCTGTTGGCTCGGCTGTCCGTACGGCGCCTATTTCAGCACGCAATCGTCAACGCTGCCGGCGGCGGTGGCCACTGGACGGCTGACGCTCAAGCCGTTTGCGATCGTGACGGAGGTCTTGTACGACCGCGACAAGAAGCGGGCGACGGGTGTCCGCGTGCTCGATGCGGTCACCGATCAGACGACGGACTACACCGCGCGCGTCATCTTCCTCTGCGCCTCGACGTTGAACTCGACGTGGCTCCTGCTGCGGTCGGCAACGAGCGTGTGGCCTGGCGGCCTCGGGAGCAGCTCCGGAGAGCTGGGGCACAATCTCATGGATCATCACTTCCGCGCCGGCGCGTCGGGCAGGATCGAGGAGCCGTCGCTCGGTAGCAAGTACTATTATGGGCGGCGACCCACCGGCTTCTACATCCCGCGCTACCGGAATCTGTTCGGCGACAAGCGCGAGTATCTGCGCGGCTTCGGATACCAGGGCGGCGCCAGCCGTCAGGGCTGGTCGCGCGCGGTGGCCGAGCTGGGGGTCGGCGGTGCATTCAAGGACGCGATGGCGCAGCCGGGTGCGTGGACGATCGGCGCCACCGCCTTCGGGGAGATGCTTCCCAGCCACGCGAACCGGATATCGATCGACACATCCAAGAAGGACAAGTGGGGACTCAACGTTCTGTCGATCGACTGCGGCACCGGTGAGAACGAGCGCCTGATGCGCAAGGACATGATGAACGACATGGCGGAGTCGCTCGAAGCGGCCGGCGTGAAGGACGTGAATACCTACGACAACGGCTACTTCCCCGGTATGGGGATCCATGAAATGGGGACGGCGCGGATGGGTCGGGATCCGAAGACGTCGGTGCTCAATGCGCACAACCAGGTGTGGGACGCTCCCAATGTCTTTGTCACGGACGGCTCGTGCATGACATCGGCGGCGTGTGTGAATCCGTCGCTCACGTACATGGCGCTCACGGCACGCGCGGCGGACTTCGCCGTGAACGAGCTCAAGCGCAACAACCTCTAAACGGCCGGAGATTCCATGGCGAATACGATCGATCGGCGCGAAGCGATCCGGCGCGTCACTCTCCTGCTGGGTGGAGTCGCGCTCGTCGGCAGCGGCGGGCTCGTCACGGCGTGTGAGCGGGCCCAGCGCCGTACCGAGGAGGCGCAGAACGGGGCGGGGCAGTTTACCGCACAAGACGTCGCGTTTCTCGACGAGGTGGCGGACACCATCCTCCCGGCGACCAAAACGCCCGGGGCAAAGGCCGCCCACGTCGGCGCGTTCATGGCGCTGATGGTGACCGACACCTACACCGACCGCGATCAGCAGATCTTTCGGGATGGCATGCAGAAGCTCAACGCGGCGGCGTTCATGGCCGCGATCCCGGCGCAGCGTCTGGCGCAGCTCGAGGGGCTCGACCGGGAGCAGAAGACGTATATGGACGGCAAAGCGGACGACGCGCCCGCACACTACTTCCGCATGATGAAAGAGCTCACGCTACTCGGCTACTTCACCTCGGAGATCGGGTGCACCCAGGCGATGCGCTACCGGGAGACGCCCGGGCGGTTCGACGCGTGCGTGCCGTACAATCGCGGGGAGACGACGTGGGCGGGACACGCGTAGTTGCCCCAAGACCAAACACGGTTTCGCTGATCTCGGCTCGAGTTTGGTCCCATGGCGCTGACGCGCGCGATGTGTCGGACACGCGAGCGGACAGGCGCAGCGGCTTGAACAGCCGGATCACGTTCTCACCTGGTTTACTGCGACCTATCTTGAGGAGGCGGCGCGCAAGGTGTCCCGGTTTGAATTCGAGCCGGGGCATTCTCGCCACCGTAGCGCAGCGGCTTCACCGTCAGCGCTGCCCCGGGACCCGCGTGAAGGGGTCGAGCCCCACGGAATGGTGCTGCTTGGTGGCGCAATACGCGATGCGGTCCGTCGCGATCCCGCAGAGTTGTCGTCCGTTCGAAATTGCCACGAAGGGTGAGACGCCTGGCACTCGGGTGGGTGTCGTGAGGTACTCCACGCTGGGGAAGCAGCCAGAACTATCGCATTGACTGTCCTGGTACTGAAGGACGCCCCAGCAATAGACAGTACCGTCGAGGCTGATGCCGCACGAGCTGGCCCAGGCGAGGCTTAGCGTCCGGAACCGGAGATCCGTCGTGACGCGTCGAGGAGATGCGTAACAGAACGCCCTTGTCGTGTCAGCCGCAAAGACAAAGACTCCGCAGGGTTCCTGACCGGGGCTGTCCCCTACTTCGCGCGACGAGATAGCGCCCCAACAATGGACCTCGCCTCCCGTCACGAGCCCACATGTGTGCCTCGCCCCAGCCCACAATCCTGTGAACTGGAGGTCGCCCGATACTGGAGCCGGCTCGGCGTGGGCCACGGTGTCGACCGCGCCGACACCGAGTTCGCCGGAGGCATTGCCTCCCCAGCAGTACGCCGTTCCGTCGGACGTGAGCGCACACGTGTGGTCGCCGCCCGCCGTGATCGACGTGAAATGGCGGCCGCCGGTGACTCGCAGGGGTGTGGGGCTGCATTCTCCAATGATTTGGTAGGGAAGGTCCATGCAGGAGGTTCCCGGCGTCGCTGCGCCGAGCTGCCCGTGCATGTTGCCGCCCCAGCACGCGGCCTCGCCGTCTTGGACCAGGCCGCAGGTGTGCATTGCGCCGGCGCTCAACGCTACGAATGTGAGGTCGCCCGAGACGGGGACGGGCCGCGAGCTGCATGGCACCAGCCGGGCGGGATTGTCCGGAGCGGGACAGGTTTCGATGATCGCCGCGTCGCCGATCTGCTCGAGGGCGTTCTCGCCCCAACAGTAGGCGGCGCCGGATTCCGTGAGCCCACACGTGTGGCGGCGGCCGGCTTGGACGGAGATGAATCCGATGGTGGTGTTGACCGGGAGGGGACTGACGATACACGCGTCGTCCCCGCACCCGCCGGATACGAGGGAATGGCCGAGCGCCGGCCCGGCTCCCCAACAGTAGGTCGCCTGCGCCGCTGAGACGGCGCACGTGACGTTTTCGCCCGCCGCGATCGTGGCAAAATCCGTGGCCGGCAGGATAGTCACCGAGAGGCCAGCCGCTTTCCCACCGCTCGACGCCGTGAGGGTCGTCCGACCCGGCCCCCGTCCCGCCACGAGCGCGCGCGTCCCGAGGCCCATGACCACCGCCACATTGGAATCGCCGGTCGTCCAGATGGGGGATCGCGCCCAGAGACTGGCCCCTGCCGAGTCGCGGACAACGCTCCCGACCATCCCGGTCGCCCCCACGAGAAGGGAGATGGACTCAGGATAGACCTCCACGCTCGCGACCGGAGGGTCGGGGGGGTTGTACCTTGCAGGACTAGTCGTCGTCTCGCACGCGCTCTGGCTGGCGAGGGCCGCGAACGCGAGCATGTGGGCAATGCGGTGAACAGGAGGCATGGCGAACCCTTTCCGGAGACGCTGGAGGTTCGCCTGCGAGCGTCAAGGCGGCGTCAAACCTAGGCGGCTCCCGGCCGCAAAGGCGCTGCACGGTTGCCCGCGAGATGGGGGACGGCGGCGAGACGATGGTGCGGAAGGCGTACGGACACCCAGGCCAGCTGCGCCACCGGGCCGAGGTGCTGGAGTACCGCGGCGCGCAGTACGTTGCTACTTTGGGGGGCCGATACGCCACCGTAGCTCAGCGGTAGAGCTCTCGATTCGTAATCGAGCGGTCGTCGGTTCAATTCCGACCGGTGGCTCTGCAAAGACAGGTTGTGAAGGATGGTGAAGGTTGTGAAGCACCGCAGTAAAAGGCTCCCTGCCGCCATGAATCGCTTCAGCCACATCCAAGGATCGCGCTAGGTTCGCTGTGTGGCTCCCCCCTACGAGCAGCTGCATGCGTGGCGTGAGTGTCACGAGCTGGCCCTCGGAATTTACAGTGTTACGAAGGCATTCCCTTCTGAGGAACGATACGGGCTTACTTCTCAGATCCGGAGGGCCGCATTCTCCGCGCCCGTCAATATCGTAGAGGGATCTTCACGTAAAAGCCGGAAGGAGTTCCGTCGGTTTCTGGATATCGCACTTTCGTCGCTGGCAGAAGTGGGCTACGCACTGCGATTTGCTCACGAGACCGGTCTACTCGATGATGCTTCCTGGCAGGAGCTCAGCAATCGGCAGAATCGATCCCGCTTTCTGACGTGGGGATTGTACCGATCGCTCGGACGCGAATAACCTTCACCAACCTTCACCAACCTTCACCAACCTTCACCGACCTCGATTCTCAGGCGGTCACCGTGCGAATGGAACGCGCAGCTGCACCGCATCTCCGCGGCTTCTGGCCCGCTCGGGAACAGGTGGTAGTACATCGCCACGACCATCGGGATGAAGACCAGCGTGTTGTACACCAGGTGCAGCTCGAGCCGCGGGATCAGCAGCTGGATGATGCTCGTGGGGGCGGCGGCCCCGAACAGTGTCCGGCCCGCGATGGCCTGACCCTGCAGCAGCGCGTGCTCGATGTGATGCCAGAACTGGATCACGAGCGCCGCGAGCCACCACACACGCGCGCGGCCGACGTAGCCGGGCAGCAACGCCCAGATCCCGACGAGCATGATCAGCGCATAGCCATAGTGCAGCAGTTCGGAGTGCACCAGCCAGGGGAAGGCCTGGCCGAGTACGCCCCGCGCGTGGTGCAGCGGCCACCTCAGCACGTACACCTGATAGGCCTGGACCAGGTGCTCGGCCCAGTGGGCGAGCACGATGATCATGAAGGTCCGCAGGGCCCATTCGTGCCACGGGCCGTTGAGCTTTGTCAGGAAGTTGCGCATGTGGTCAGTTCGCTCCGTCAGCCTGCGCAAATCGCACCGCGTAGCCTGCGATGCGGGCTCCGTGTTCCTTGCCGCGCTCGATGTCGCTGCGATAATGAATGCCGCCGTACAGCCGGGAGATGCTCGCCTCTTCCTTCATCCCATCGAAGTCGGAGGCGGCAGCCGGGAACACGTACGCCAAGACCTCGGCCGCTGCGGCGGAAAACGTGGAGTGGCCCGACGGGTACGCCGGAAAATTCGGCAGCCCGATCACGGTCTTGATGCCCGGGTCCAGCTGTCCGGGGCGAGGATTAAAGTACAGGAACTTGATGCCCCAGCAACCCACCGCGGCGTCGTGCATTGCCATGTTGAGCAGCGCGTAGGTCCGCGCGGCGCGGACCTCGCTCATCCGCGCATCGCGAATGTGCTCCGCGGCGATGTCGTTCCAATGGCCCGGCGGCGTGTAGGTCCCCGCGCCGTCATTCCACTTGTACGCGATGGCCAGCTGCGTCCTGGTGAGGTGATCGACCGTACGCCGCACTTCGGCGACTTCGTCCTGCATTTGGGATGACGACGTGGACGGAGGTGCTGCTGGGCGCTCCGCCACGACTTCCGTCGGCGTCATGAGCCACGTCTGCAGCAGCCCAAAATTCGGCAACATCGGTGGGCGGGGCGGAGACTCCTGGCTGATCCAGGGAATCTCGCCGCGCGCGACCGCGCTGTCCTTGAGCGCCTGCCACAGCGCCGGCGTGCCACCCGCGTTCCTCATGCCATCCGCCCCGGCACGCGCCACGAACGCCGCGGCGACCGACTTTCCGAGCGCGAGTCCGGCGGCGATATCGCTTGCCGCCGCCTTGCCCGACCACAGCGCCGCGTTGCGCTGCTCCGCGGCCCGCAGGGTGATCTCCTCCACAGCCGCTGGAAACAAGACCTTCAGCATCTCGACTGCGACGCCGGAGAGCGCCGCGTCTTCAGACGGATAGGCCGGGAGATCGCTCATCGGTCGCAGCGCGGTGACTCCGGGGTCGACCTGCGCGGGCGAGCGGCGATTGTACTGAAACTTCCAGTACCACGCTGCCTTGAGCGCCTCGAACTGCGCGACCGATACGTAGCTGTACGCCCGCGCGGCGTACGGTGGGTTGGCAAACGGAAACTGGGGATCGGCAAACGGGTTCTCGGGATCCGGCACCGGATACGTGCCGTCGGGACGCGGCGCTGGCGGCAGGCTGAAGCGCGCGACCAGCCCGCGGACGATCTCGTTCCATCGCAGCACGCCGCCGGCGCTCCAATACTCGATGGTGCGCCGCTGCGCCGCCGTCAGGTGGGCTTGCGCGGTCTTGATCGCGGCGAGCTCGGTCGCATACGCCGCGGACGTCTCGGCCGCCGGAGCGGCGACGGTGAATTGCGTGGGGCCGCTCAATACGATCATGCGCCAGCTGCCGGCGCCGCTGTCGACGCTCGCTGCCTGCAGCGGCGGCAGAATCTCGGAGGATGTGATGCTGTTGTCGCAGCTCGAGCCGGAGAGGGCTGCCACGACGGCGACGGTGAGCAGGAACGGACGACGCGAGGATAGCACTGAGGACCTCATCGGCTAGAAGTGGAACGTGTGGAAGAAGCCGCCGGTGACCGCCGTGGCCTGACCGACGTTGCGGCCGCTCACTATGTGGCTCGTACCAAGACGGATGCCGCGATACATCACGAGCACGTCAGCCTTCCCGAAGTCCATGCGGTTCGAGACGAACGGCATGTCCTGCCGGCGGATGTCGCCCCCGCCCAGGGTCCGTTGCCGCGAAAACGAGAACGGAATACAGAGGCGGCCGCGCTGGAATCCGGCGCTCACGGTGTAGTCGACCACGTCCGGCATCGCCACCTCGTTCGTCAAATAGAGCTGGCCATTGGTGTAGTACGACGGCCGGTCGAGCGTCACGTTCGAGCGCCAGGTATAGGCCGCCGAGCCGTTGAGGAACCATCCCTGGTGGGCCTGGAAGTTCAGCGTGAAGCGTCCAGAGAATCGCCGGCTGGCCAGGCCGATCGACAGCGGCAGGAAATCCGGTACGTAGTTACTGGCGGGAATGCCCGCCGCGCCGACGACGAAGGCGCGCAGGGTGCCACGCGCCGTGAGCGGGGTGGCGAGTACCCGGTACTTCGCCGCCAACGTGACGTCCTGGACGCCTCTCATGCCGTGCAGGGGACCCTGGCTTGCATGCGTCCACACGTAGGGCACCACGGCCATCACGCTGAGGCGATCGGTGACGCCATAGCCCGCTACCCAGGTGACGCTTTGCGTGCTGACCGTGCCGATGTTGCCATTGATGCGTTGCAGCGTGCCTTCCCAATACTCCGACCAGCGCTCGTGCGAGTAGACAACGCCGGCGCCGAGTGCGCGTCGAGGGAGAAGCATGCCGTCGTCGACGGTTTGAGCCCGTATCGTCGCTGGCGCGATCAGGAGCAACAGAACGCGAATTGCCTTCATCTATCCCTCGTTGTCAGAGCGGAGGAGATGATATACGCGTGCCCCCGCTCGTCCGCTAGAGTACCGCACGTTCCCCTGTTGCTTCGACAGGAGCAGCACGTTATACTCCCCTGTCACGTCGACAGGAGCAGAGAATGCGGACTGTTGTGGAGGTCATGCCGGGGACCCTGGACCTGCTCATCCTCAAAGCGCTGTCGCTGCGACCCATGCATGGGTGGGGAATAACCAGCCGCATTCACGAGATGTCGCAAGCGACCTTCCAGATCGGCCAGGGGTCGCTCTATCCCGCGCTCCATCGCTGCGAGCGACGCGGCTGGGTGACGTCGTATTGGCGGGCCACCGAGAACAATCGACTGGCGAGGTACTACGATCTCACGGCCGCGGGAAAGCGAGCGATCGCGTCGGAGACCGCCCGCTGGCAGCACTACGCCGGGGCCGTGGACCTGGTGCTAGGGGCGGGGTAGCCGGGCTATTTCGCGAGGATCCTACTCTGATTCGCGAGGATCTTCCGTTGGTTTCGCAGCGTTGCTTGCAGGTCACGGAGGATTCTGGCCTGATTCCGCAGGATCGCTTTCTGATTGCCGATGATCGTCCGTTGATTCTTGAGTGATGCCTCCGCCATTGGTCCGCTCCTCGTTGGGGTCCTTAGCCATAGGCCGCGGCACCAGACTGCGGCATGACAAGTCGCGTGTCAATGCGCATAATTGGCGGCTCAACCCACAACCCGGGGACGCGCCCATGAAGAACCCAACCTGGTCCCGCCGTGAATTTCTGGAATTGAGCGCCGCCGCCGCCGGCGCGTCGCTTGCCGCAAAGCCGTTCACGTTTCGCTCCGTGGCTCCCAGCGACACCGTCCGCTTCGGCATGGTGGGCGTCGGGATGCAGGGCTCGGGGCTCCTCGGGACATCGATTCAGCTGCCAGGGGTCACCTGCGCCGGCGCCGCCGACCTGTACGACGGCCGCCACACGCTGGCGAAGGAAATCGCGGGAGCCAACCTTCCCACGACGCGCCGCTATCAGCAGCTGCTCGACGACAAGACAATCGACTGCATCGTCGCCGCGGTGCCGGACCACTGGCATCGGAAGATGGTGGTCGACGCGGTGAGCGCCGGGAAGGACATCTACTGCGAGAAGCCGATGTCGCACAACGCCGCCGACGGCGTGGCGATGGTCGATGCCGCCAAGAAGACGAATCGCATCGTGCAGATCGGCTCGCAGCGGGTCAGCTCGCAGATCTGCGCGAAAGCGAAGGAGCTGCTCGCGCAGGGAGCGATCGGCGACCTGATGATGGTTGAAGCTCGGCTGGGCCGGAACGATCCCACCGGAGCATGGCAGTATCCGCCGCCGCCGGACCTCTCGCCGCGCACCCTCGACTGGGACACCTGGCAGGGCGGCGTGCCGAGGCGGGCGTTCGACGCCAACGTCTTCGCGCGCTGGCGGTGTTATAAGGAATACGGCACCGGCGTGGCGGGCGATCTCCTCGTCCATCTCATCAGCGGGATGATGTTCATTCTCGGCGTCAACGAGCCGCCCAGGCAGGCCACGTCGGTGGGCGGGATTCGGCGCTGGAAAGACGGCCGCAACATGCCCGACGTGCACCTCGTGCAGTACTACTTCGGCGATCTGCCCGTTTCGATGCGGTTGAATCTCGGGACCGAAATCCAGGAGGCCTACTGGTTCCACGGCTCAAAGGGTGTGCTGGAGCTGACTGGCTCCCGCATCACTGTTTCGCCGCAAAGTGGACGCGATCAGTGGCCGAGCTATTACACGGGGAGCTATCCGAGCGCGCTGCGGCAGGCGTACGAGGAGCAGTGGCATCGCGACAACGATCCGAAGCTCGGCCAGAGCGCCGTCTTCTCCGAGACCACGACCTACACCGCGCCTGACTTCGACGACACGCGCGTGCACCTGTGGACCTTCTTCGAGGCGGTGCGCTCGCGGAAACCGGTCGTCGAGGACGTGGTGTTCGGGCATCACGCCGCGCTGGCGTGTCACATGGCGAACGAGGCGTTTTTCCGGCGCAGCGCGGTGACCTGGGATGAGGCGTCGAAGACTATTCGCTCGTAAGCGTTACTTTGAAGCCCTTGGCTTTGAGGCTGGCCACGAGGCCCGCTTTCTCGACCGACTTCATATAGGCTTCGTCGGGGTCGATCAGTTTCTTCTCGACGAGCTCGAGCAGGGCATCGTTCATCGTGTTCATCCCGAGCTTCCTGCTCGTCTGGATGATCGACGGGATCTGGAACGTCTTGCCCTCGCGGATGAGGTTCGAGATAGCGGGCGTCGTGAGCAGGATCTCCCGCGCCGCGACGCGCCCTCCGCCCGTCTTCTTACACAGCGTCTGCGATATCACGCCCTTGAGCGACTCCGACAGCATCACACGGATCTGCGCCTGCCGGTCGGCGGGGAACTGATCGATCATGCGGTCCACCGTCGACGCGGCCGTCGTGGTATGCAGCGTGCCGAAGACGAGATGCCCCGTCTCGGCGGTCTCGATGGCGATGGCGATCGTCTCGAGGTCGCGCAGCTCGCCAACCAGGACGATGTCCGGATCCTCGCGTAGCGCCGCGCGCAGCGCGGTCTTGAAGCTCTCGGTGTGCACGTGCACCTGGCGCTGCGTGATCAGGCATTTCTTGTTTTCGTGCACGAACTCGATCGGGTCCTCGATCGTGATGATGTGATCCGAGCGGGATCGATTGACGAGGTCGATCAGCGCGCACAGCGTCGTGGACTTGCCGGAGCCGGTGGGGCCGGTGACCAGCACGAGCCCCTTCGTGAGGTAGCAGAGCTTCTGGACCTCGTCGCTGAGTCCCATCTCTTCGACGGTCACGACCTTCGCGGGGATCACGCGGAACACCGCGACCGGTCCTTTGCGGTCGCGCGCCGCGTTCACGCGGAATCGGGCTACACCCGAGATCTCGTAAGCAAAGTCCGTATCGCCCGTTTCTTTCCATTCGCCCCGGTTGCGTTCCGGCATGATCGAGAGCACGAGCAGCTCGAGCTCATTCACGCTGATCTCCTGGCTGTCCTGCCGTTTGATCTCGCCGTGCGTGCGGAACAGCGGCGGCTCGCCGACGCGGAGGTGCAGATCCGAGCTGCTCGACTTCACCAGCGCGCGCAACAACTTGCCCAGACGCTGCTCGGCGGCTTGGTATTGCGAGGTGGCAAACTCGCCAGGCAGCTCCCTCGGCGCGACGGGCGTCTCGACCATCGGCGCGGCGGCGATGACCGATGCGCGAGGGGGAGGGGGAGGGGGAGGGGGAGGGGCAGCCGGGGGAGGGGCAGCCGGCGCACCACTCCGGGCCGCGGGTTTGGTCGGGGCCGCGGATTCCCGGGGGGCGGGGGCGCCGGCTGGACGCTTGGCCGCGACCCCCGCCGGTGCCTGCTCCGCAACTCGCGGCGCGGCATGCTCTTGCGACGAGCGACGGATGGCGGAGATCACCGCCGTAAGCCGGCCCGCCTCCGGGACGATCCTGACCCGGACCAAGCCGCTACCGGCCGCGTACTCGAACTCGGTCTCCGCGTTTTGATCGATCTTGTCCGCGGCCTCCGGCGGCGCAACCTCGACCATGAGCGCGTAGATGTGCTGGTCGGTGAGCGGTTGCTTCGAGACTTTGCGCGGCTTGCCGTCTTTGACCAGCGTGACCGGTTCGTCGGGGAGCAGGTAGAGCTGATCCGCGCGCTCGCGCAACATCACATCGAGAAATGGGTCGAGCCGAGCCGGCATGGATCAATCCTCAGGCTGCGCGTAGAGTACGTGCGCGCGGTTCACAACATGCACCTGGTCGGCCGTCGCGATCGCGAAAAACGGCTCGGAGGAGGCGTTGAGATAATCGAGCAGCCGCGAGTGATGCTCTGGCAGCTCGATGGTCGCCCAGCCGCTCAACTGTGAGCCGTCCGCAAGCGTTAGCACGAGGCTCGCCCGCTTGGCGGCGGACAGGCGCGCCGCATCCTCCGGCAGCGGGGGCACGGTCAACGCCACCGTCCGTGCCTTGGCCACCAACAGGACGCTGGCGCCGTCTTTCCGCGGCCGGAACGGAAAGAATCCTTCCGGGCGATTGAGCATGTCGAGCGGCGTCTCGGGACCGGCGTGCTGCGGTACGCGCTCCATCACGTAGATCTCGCCGTCGTGCGGTTCACCCCCGGTCAGGCGGAGATGGGCCTGGATTGCGACGCGGGGAATGGAGAAGCCAGCCACCTAGCCTACCGGCTCCTGCATTGGACCGAGACGGGCGTGCGGTTGTCGCACGCGATCGTTTCGTTCATGCCGCTCGCGATTGGTCCGCAGGCGGTGCGATGCGCGGTCTCCGTCGCCTCGGCGGGCGTAGTCCCCGCCGCGGTGGCGCAGTTGGAGCGGCCCTGGAATTCCACGCACACCCTGCATTCTTCATTGGCGCGCGCGGTGGACATATAGAAGAAGAGCGCGATGACCAGAGCTACGATGGCCAGGGTGATCACAGTCGAGCGCTTCATACACCTCTTGTTGGTGAGCGAAGAAGGTTGGCGAGGAGCACGAATTCGCGCCAGAGGCTGCTCGTGCTTAACGTGTAGGGAATGACTGGCATTGTGCAAATTGTCATGCTCGCCTGCGGCGTGCTCGCGCTGGCGCTCCTGTTCGTCGCGGTCTCGGCATGGCGCAACCGGCACCGTCTGAGCTCCGTCGTCGGCTTGCTTGCCGCCGCGCTGTTCCTCACGCTCGCAATGTTGTGCGGCGCGATCACGGTCGGGATTCGGGGTTATCGCGCCCTGACGCAGGAGGTCGTGGCCGCCACGATCAAGACGGAGCCGATCGTGGGGACGCCGCATCGATTCCGCGCCACCGTCACGCTGGCGGACAGCAGCCTGCACATGTTCGATCTCGCGGGCGATGCCGTGTACGTGGACGCGCACGTGCTGAAATGGCGCCCGATCGGGAATCTCCTCGGGTTGCAGACGGTGTACGAGCTCGATCGCATTGCCGGCCGCTACCAGTCCCTGGGCGACGAGCAGACGCGCGAGCGGACGGTCTATTCGCTCGCGGCCGCGAAGCCGTTCGACGCGTTCGATCTGGCACGCCGCTACTGGGTGCTGCGGCCCTTCGTCGACGCGGAGTACGGCTCCGCAACGTTCATCGGCGCAACGGCACGGGGGGGCGGGGGGGGCACCTACGAAGTGCGGGTCTCGACCACCGGACTCCTGGTGAGGCCCGCCGGGACTAAGTAAGCTTCTCGCCGTGGCTGACAAGAAAGCCAAACCCAACTATTCCAATGCGTGGCGCGAAGCGCGCGACCTGATCTGGCAGTATCGGCGACGGCTCGGGCTCGGCCTCGTGTTGATGCTCATCAACCGTTTCGCCGGGCTCGTGCTGCCGGGCTCGTCCAAGTACATCATCGATCACGTCATTCAAGATCGGCGCACGGACTTGCTCGGCGTGATTGCCGCGGCCATCGGCGCCGCGACGCTCGTCCAGGCCGTGACCTCGTTTGGCCTGTCCCAGGTGCTTGGCGTCGCGGCGCAGCGCGCCATCACCGAGATGCGCAAATCGATCCAGGCCTTCGTATTGCGGCTCCCGATCGGGTACTTCGACTCCACCAAGACCGGCATCCTGATCTCGCGCATCATGACCGACGCGGAGGGAATCCGAAACCTGGTGGGCACGGGTCTGGTGCAGCTCATTGGCGGCCTGGTCACGGCGAGCATCGCGTTGGGCGTGCTGTTCTGGCTCAACTGGCAGCTCACCGCGATATCGATCCTGATTCTGGCGGTCTTCGGCGGCGGCATGGCGTACGCCTTCTCGACGCTGCGGCCGCTGTTCCGGGACCGTGGCAAGCTGAACGCCGATGTGACGGGACGCTTGGCCGAGACACTCGGCGGGATCCGCATCGTCAAGGCCTACCGGTCCGAGCGTGGCGAGCGGCTCGTGTTCGCGCGTGGCGCGCACAAGCTGTTCCGCAACATCGCGACGACGATGACGGGCGTCTCGGGACTGGGCGCCTTCGCGTCGCTGGTCATCGGCGCCATCGCGGTGGTCATGATCCTCGTCGGCGGGCGGGCGGTGCTTACCGGGACGATGACGCTGGGCGACTTCGTCATGTACGTGTTCTTCGTCGGCTTGGTCGCGGCTCCGCTGATCAGCATCGCATCGATCGGGACCCAGATCACCGAAGCGTTTGCCGGGTTGGACCGCATTTACGAGCTGCGGCGCATGACCACAGAGGATGCCGAAGACGCGCAGCGCGCCCCGCTCGGCATGGTCCGCGGCGACGTGGCATTCGATCACGTGACGTTCGCCTACAAGCCGGGAGTGCCGGTCCTGAAGGACGTCTCGTTCCGTGCTCCCGCGGGGTCCACCACCGCCTTGGTCGGCTCGTCGGGGTCTGGGAAGAGCACGCTGATCGGCCTCGTACTGGCCTTCAATCGCCCGGAGCAGGGCCGCGTGCTGGTGGACGGCCGCGACCTCGCCACCGTGCCGCTCGCCGACTACCGGACGCAGCTCGGCGTCGTGCTGCAGGACAACTTCCTGTTCGACGGCACGGTTGCCGAGAACATCGCGTTCGCGCGCCCGCATGCCACCCGCGAGGAGATCGTCGCGGTCGCGCGGATCGCGCACTGCGATGAATTCGTCGAGCAGTTCGACGAGAAATACGACACGGTGGTGGGCGAGCGGGGCGTGAAGCTCTCGGGCGGCCAGCGCCAGCGGATCGCGATCGCCCGCGCCATTCTCGCCGATCCCAGGATTCTGGTGCTGGACGAGGCCACCTCGAGTCTCGACTCGGAGAGCGAGGCCAAGATCCAGGATGGGCTGCGCGCGCTCCGTCGCGGCCGGACGACGTTCGTGATCGCGCACCGGCTGTCGACCATCCGCAGCGCCGGCCAGATTCTCGTGCTCGAAGGGGGGCAGATCGTCGAGCGGGGGACGCACGACGAGCTGCTCGTGGCAAACGGGCGGTATCGCCAACTGTACGACAAGCAGTACAATTTCGAGCGAGATCGGTTCATCAATCCCGGTGAGGACTTTACACCAGAACCTGAAACCGGAGTTTCGATGCCTCCCCTCGCGCCCCCGAGCCGCCTCTAAGCTTCAAGCTTCCAGAGTAGTTGCGCAGACGGCGAAGTTGCAAAGTGGCCGCACGCTTCCAGCTTGAAGCTACAGGTTACTGCTCTCCCTCTCCCAGCTTGCGTATCAATCCAAAGACCGTCCGGGCGCATTCGTCGCGGACGGCGGAGACTTTGGTTACTTCATCTTTCCGCAGATAGTCGAGTCCTACCGCGAGATCGATTATTGCCTCGACTTCATCGAGTGATGCTCGAGCGATTCCCAGGTGTTTTCGAAACTCCTTATTGCCTCGGCGGCTCGCTCCTTCAGCGATGTTGAGCACGACGCTCGATGCCGCACGCCGCCACTGATCAGCCAGCCCGCTTCGCTCGGTCGTGGGCAGGCGATCGATCAATGGCTTCGAGACCACGGCGAGCGCTCGCGCATGTTCCCAGGCCTTGAGTTTCTTGAAGTGTCCCATGACAAAAAATGCCGAAGGACATGAGGTCCTCCGGCATCAAATCTTCGCGTCGCATAGCCTTTCCTTGCGGGTCAAGACTCGAAGCTTGGAGCCACTTCGCCGTCTGCGCAACTTTGCAACTTGTCTTGCGGCTCGTTACTTCCGGTTCGGAGCCCAGTTTGCAGTATGGAACTGGGCTGAGCGGGGCGCCAACTCGCCCTTACCCGCG
>Ga0184632_10000060_pt1 | contig 30990 bp, 31 predicted proteins | sample PLM31_50_b1_FD_133153 | JGI IMG/M metagenome (GOLD analysis project Ga0184632, IMG submission 133153) | Groundwater sediment microbial communities from an aquifer in East River, Colorado, USA - PLM3-1_50_b1 | ecosystem: Environmental > Terrestrial > Soil > Riparian zone | place: USA: East... | reverse complement strand
TTGCGCTCGAGATGCTTCAGGTCGAGCGGGCCGAGGCGATCTGGCGCGAGGCCCACGCGCGCCACCCGGAACTTCCTGAAGTCACGATCGAACTGCCGCAGCGCTTCGCGGCGTAGTCCCTAGTAGTCGTAGAAGCCACGCCCGCTCTTTCGGCCGAGGCTGCCCTCGGCCTGCATGCGGACGAGCCGGTCGGGCGGCGCCATCCGCGGCTCGCCGAGCTTGGCGTGCAGCGCCTCCGAGGCGTGCACGTGAATGTCGATCCCGATCAGATCGATCAGGGCGCACGGCCCGAGCGGCCAGCCGGCCCCGTTCGTCATCGCCGTGTCCATCTGCTCGGGCTCGACTCCGGCCTCGTCGAGCACGCGCACGCAGTCGTTCAGAAGCGGGATGAGAATCCTGTTCACGATGAAGCCCGGCGTGTCGTTGCAGCGCACCGGCTGCTTGCCGGCACGCTTCGCCCAGTCATACGCAGCCGACACGGCTTCCTCGGAGCTCTCCGGCGCGCGCACGATCTCCACGAGCGGCAGCACGGGCGCCGGATTGAAGAAGTGCATGCCGACGACTCGTTGGGGCCGTTGAGTCGCCTCGGCGACCTCCGCCACGGACAGAGCGGACGTGTTCGTCGCGAGCACTGCATCGGGCCGCGTGATCCGGTCGAGCTCGCGGAAGACGTCGCGCTTCAGGTCCAGCTCCTCGAGCACTGCTTCGATCACGAGATCGCAGTCGGCGAGATCCGCGAGCTCGGTGGTGAGCGTGAGGCGTCCGAGCGCAGCTTCGCGCTCGCCGGGTGTCATGCGCCCTTTCTCGACACCGCGCGAGAGGTAGCGCTCGATCGTCGCGCGTCCGCGTGCGGCAAGCTCGTCGTTCACGTCGCGGCCGACCGTCTCGAAGCCGCACTGGACGCTCACCTGCGCGATCCCTGCGCCCATCGTCCCCAGACCGACGACGCCGACCTTTCGGATCTCCACGGCGCGCGATCCTACGCGGCTTCGCCGGCTCGAGCGAGCACCCAGCGGAAAAACACTTCGCCGTGGCCCGGCTCGTGCTGGCCGACCACCTCGTCGCGCAGCGGCTCGAGGCCGGCCCCTCGCACGACGGGCACGTACCCATCGCGGCCGAGCGACGCGAAGAACATCGCCGCGCCGAGCCAGTCCTCGTCCACGTCCTCACCCGGCTCGCCGGCAGGGAAGTTGACGAGCAGCAGTCCTCCAGCTCGCAGCCACACGCCGATCCGCTCGATCAGGGGCACCTGCTCGGTGACGGGGACATGGCCGAAGACCGACAGGGCGACGACCGCGTCGAGTGAGTCCGCCGCGATGTCGAGCTCCGTCACGTCGGCGTGGACGAAGCTCGCCTCCGGGACATGATGTCGGGCGAGCTCGATCTGGACGCCCGAGATGTCGACGCCGGTGACGCGATGCCGCCGCGCGAGCTCGCGCGTGGCCGGGACACCGCGGCCGCAACCGAGCTCGAGGATGTCCGATCCCTCAGGGAGGCGGCCCGCCAGGTCCCGCACCCATTCGATCCCCGGTGAGGCCACCTGGCCTGCCCATTCCGCGTAGCGCAGAGCGATCGCGTCGTAGCCGCGCGCGACGATCTTCTTCGGATCGCGCGCGACGGCGCGGCTTCCCATCTCCCCCACGTGCGGAGGGTAAACGAGGCTGCTTCCCACCTGTCGCGCTACATGCGTTCGACGACGGCGGCGATCGCCTGGCCGAAGCCGATGCACATCGTGGCGATGCCGTAACGCTCATCGCGGCGCTCCAGCTCGTTGAGCAGCGTCGCCGTGATGCGCACGCCGGTCGCGCCCAGGGGATGGCCGAGCGAGATGCCCCCGCCGTTGGGATTGACGTCGTCCCACCGGTCTTCGAGGCCTGCGTCGTGCGCGAATTGCAGCACGACCGACGCGAACGCCTCGTTCACCTCGATGACGGACATGTCGTCCCAGGTCAGGTTTGCGCGCGCGAGCGCGGCGGCGCAGGCCTGCGGGTTGCCGTGCAGCATCCGATACGGGTCGACGCCGGACAGACCGAACGAGAGGAAGCGCGCGCGAGGCTCGAGCCCGAGCCGGGCCGCGGCGCGCTCGCTCGTGATCAGCACGGCCGCCGCCCCGTCGCAGAGCTGCGACGAGTTACCGGCGGTCACCTTCCCGTCGGGGAGAAAAGCCGGCTTGAGCGCGGCCAGCGCCTCGAGCGACGTGTCGCGGCGGGGCGTTTCGTCGACGCCGAAAACGACTCCGGTGTGCGGGTTCGTGAGGTCGATCGGAACGATCTCGTTCTCGAAGCGTCCCTCGTCTATTGCGGCGGTGGCACGATGGTGGGACTCGAGCGAGAACGCATCGAGGTCCTCGCGCGAGAGGTTCCACTCCTCTGCGAGCACCTCCGCCGAGATGCCCTGTGGGACGATCTGCCACTGGTCGAGCAATTTGTTCGAGAGGTCGCCGCCGTTCGACCCCATCGGGACCCGGGACATCATCTCGACCCCGGCGGAGACGACCACGTCGAGCTGCCCCGACCAGATCGCGGTTGCGGCGTTGAAGTTCGTCTGCATGGACGAGCCGCACTGGCGGTCGACGGTCGTGCCGCAGACCGTGTCCGGCCATCCCGCGACGAGCGGGACCATGCGGCCGAGGTTCCAGCCCTGCTCGCCGATCTGCGTCACGCAGCCGAGCTGGACGTCCTCGACCTCCGCCGGATCGACGTCCTGCCGCGAGACGAGCCCGTCGAGCACCTGGGCGGCGAGCTCGTCGCCGCGGATCGACGACAGCGATCCGTTCTTCTTGCCGATCGGCGAGCGGACCGCGTCGATGATCAGTGCGTCCGATTCCCAGCTAGGCATGCAGGTCTAGACTAGCTCCGTGGTTGCAGCTGCCAGTGAACGGCGCCTGTTCGTCGGCGGTGAATGGATCGAGACCGGCAACTGGCAAGACGTGGGCTCGCCGTACTCCAGCGAGGTCGTCGGGCGCGTGGCCAGGGCCGGCGCAGCCGAGACCCGGCGCGCGATCGACGCCGCCGAGCGGGCGATGCGCGAGCCGCTGCCCGCGCACAAGCGGGCAGAGATCCTCGTGCGCGTGGCGGGTGCGCTGGGGCGCCGCCACGAAGAGGCCGCGCGCCTGATCTCGGACGAGGCCGGGAAGCCGATGAAGGCGGCCCGCGTCGAAGCCTCGCGCGCGATGTCCACCTACACCTTCGCCGCCGTCGAGGCGCGCAAGCTCGCCGGCGAGATGGTGCCGATGGACGCGGCGCAGGCCGGCGAAGGGAAGCTGGCGTTCACGCTGCGTCGCCCGATCGGGATCGTCGGTGCGATCTCGCCGTTCAACTTCCCGCTGAATCTCGTCGCGCACAAGCTCGCACCTGCGTTGGCCGCAGGCTGCGCCGTCGTGCTCAAGCCGGCGGGGCAGACGCCGCTGTCCGCGCTACTGCTGGCGGAGCTGGAGGAAGAGGCCGGCCTGCCGCCAGGATGGCTCAACGTGCTCGTCGGGCCCGCTGCCGAGATCGGCGACGTCCTCGTCGAAGACGAGCGGGTCAAGCTCATCACCTTCACCGGGTCGGGGTCGGTCGGCTGGAAGCTGAAGGAGCGTGCGCCGAAGAAGCGTGTCAACCTCGAGCTGGGAAATGCGACGCCTGTGATCGTCGCGTCGGATGCGGATGTGCCCAGCACAGCCGCGAAGCTCGCGGCGAACGCATTCGCCTTCGCGGGTCAGAGCTGCATCTCCGTGCAGCGCATCTACGTCGACCGGAGCCGGTACGGCGCTTTCGTCGGGGAATTCATCCCACTCGTCGAAGCGCTCAAGGTCGGCGACCCGGGTGACGACGAGACGGACGTCGGACCGGTGATCGACGAGGGCGCGCGCGAGCGCATCCTCGAGTGGATCAAGGAGTCACGGGGCGAGGTGCTGACCGGCGGTGACCTCGACGGCGACCTGATCCGTCCAACCGTGATCGCGAATCCTCCTCCGGACGACAAGGTTTCCTGCGAGGAGGTGTTCGGGCCGGTGTGCACCGTCACGGCTGTCGACTCGCTCGACGAAGCGATCGCGCTTGCCAACGGCACGCGTTACGGCCTGCAGGCCGGGATCTTCACGGCGAGCCTCGACAACGCACTGCGCGCTGCACAGGAGCTCGACTTCGGGGGCGTGACGGTCAACGAGGCCCCGACCTTCCGTAGTGACCAGATGCCGTACGGCGGCGTGAAGGATTCCGGCAACACGCGCGAAGGCCCGAGGTATGCGGTGCGCGAGATGACGGAGGAGCGGCTCGTCGTCGTTGACCTGCCGTGATCGGACTCGTGCTGGGACTCATCGTCGCGGCGATCGTGGTCTCGCTCCTGGGCGGCTGGATATTCGGCATCCCGATCGGTGCCGTCGCGATCATCCTGTTCGTCTACTTCGTCGTCGGATTTGGCCGCCGCCCTGCAGCCCGCAGGCCGTAACCGTCACATCTCGCTGTTACATTGATTTGCGTGGCGCGGCCCTCGCTGCTCGCACGTTTCCGCCGCACCGGTGAGCGGACTGCCGCCGGCGCACCTCCTGCGGGTCCACCCCGGCGGTCGCTGCCCCATCCCGGCCAGCTTCGGCGAGAACGTCGTGCGCTGCTCCGGGTGCGGGAAGAGCGCCTGCGCGACCTCGGCGGGCTGATGCTCGAGATGTTCCGGCGCGACCAGTTCCGTCAGGATCTGCTCGTCGAGCGCTGCGACGAGCTGGTCGCGCTCGACGAGAGGTTGCAGGAGCTGGACACGCTGCTCGCGGCTTCGGTGTCCGTCCGGCGCGCGGCCCCACCGGCCCGCTGTGCGTGTGGGGCGCCGCTCGTCTGGGGTTCGCACTTTTGCGCCAACTGCGGCCGGCCGGCGGCGGCCACTCCGCCGGTGGTCGCTTGCTCGCAGTGCGGGACCGCGCTCGCGGCCGACGCGAAATTCTGCGCGGTGTGCGGAAAGGCAGTCGGCCTCGAACAGCAGTCGGAGGCTGCTGCTGTCGAGCCTGGCCCCGAGCTGCTCGGCGCGCTGCCGGCGCAGGCGCAGGAACGCTGGGAGCCGTGAGCACGCCCGCCTCGCCCGAACCACCGAGGTGCCCTCGCTGCGGCGCGCCACACGGTCAAAACCAGGAGTACTGCCTCGAGTGCGGCTATCGCCTGACCCCGCGGGGCGGGATCCTCGGCGGGCTGTCGGCGATCTGGCGCGACCGGTTCGGGCGCTATCCGGGCGACTGGGTCTGGCCCGTTCTCCTCGGGTTCGTCATCGCCGTAATAGGAGCGACGGCGGCCATCGTCCTCGCCGACGCAGGCGCCGAGAACAAGCCGATCGTCGCGACCGAAGGCGGGCCGCCTCATTCCCCGAGTACGGCACCGGCGACTTCCACCGTGGAGCTCCCCACCACGACCGGGCCGCCGTCCACCCCCACGGCTCCACCCCCGGCCACGACGACCGCCCCCGCACCAGGCTCGCTGACGGCCTGGCCGGTGGATCAAGGCGGCTTCACGGTCGTCCTCATCTCCATCCCGACTAGTGCAGGGAGGGCGGTCGCGATCGCCCGCGCCCGGGCCGCGTCTCGGGCTGGGCTCCCCCAGGTCGGCGTGCTGGAGTCCAGCCGGTACTCGAGCCTCCATCCCGGCTACTACGTCGTTTTCAGCGGGATCCACTCCTCCCGGGCCCAGGCCGAACAGGCCAGGGAAGCGGCCTCCGCCAGAGGCTTCCCGCTCGCGTACTCCCGCGAGATCACCCGCTGACCCGTTCTCAGCGAAGGCAACGATGGGCGGGACTTTGTAACACCCCCTCGGACCCTATAGACTCCCGCTCGAAGGCAAGCCTGCCATCCACGGTTTACCGCCACTTAACAAAGCTTTGCGGGGGATTAATGGGAGCTAGAGATACTGTGATCGAGGAGTACACCGCCCAGCTCCAAGCCTGCATGTATCAATACTCGAGAGCCATCTACAGGTCGATTAAGGACCTGATCGACCCGTATGTGGCCCCCGAGCTGCATCTCGAGTACCGCCGGGCCGTGCTCGAACAGTGTGAGCAGACCATGGAGCGGCTCGCCTCGGATCCGCTCTACTTCGCGAAACCCGACCGGGCTCTGTTCCAGGACATTCGCCGCTACTTCCCCATCACCGCGCAGGCCGAAGTGGCCTGGGCAGTGAAGGAGGGCATTGCCGCGGCGGTCGCTTTCATCGAAGAACAGATCGAGGCGGGCGCCCTCGACGGCGGCGTTGCGCGGTGTCGAGCCACTACGCGCAAGGGCAAGCCGTGCCAGCGCACGCCGCTTCCAGAGCGGGACTACTGCCCCTCGCACCAGCATCTCGAGCGCACGAAGGTCGCGGCGTAGCCGCGAGGCCGGCGCTCTAGCCGCACGCCAGCCAGAGCCAACCCCGCCCAATTCGGACAGGTCCCCCAGGACCCTGGCCGCCCCAGACGCGTCACGTGCCTGGCACGTCACGTGGCTGCGCCGGGCCCGTGCCAACAGCGTCGCACCGGCTGGATTGAGGGCTGGACGGGGCTACCGTCGCTGGTGTGGGTCGTCCTCGCCGTTACGTCGCCGCCGGAGCTCATTACCACGTCGGGGCGAAGGGGAACAACGGCGCGCCGATCGTCCTCGACCGCGAGGACCGCGCAGTCTTCTTCCACATCCTCCGCCGCGTCGAGCGCCGGTATGGATGGCGCCTGCACGTGAAATGCCTGATGGGGAACCACTACCACCTCGTCCTCGAGACTCCGGCCGCGGACCTCTCCGACGGGATGCGGGACCTGAACGGCGCCTACGCACGCGCCTTCAACCAGCGACACCGTCGCCGCGACCACGTCTTCGGCCGCCGCTTCTGGTCGAGGCTGATCGAGTCCGAGGAGCAATACGAGAACACGGTCGCGTATGTCGTCAACAACCCGGCTCACCACGGCATGGTCCGCCGCCACGGGGAATGGCGCTGGCCGTCGGCGGCAAGGGGCGGTGGGGTAGATTCGCCTGGTGTCGCACGACACCGACAAGCTGATCCGTCAGCTGTCGCTCGTTGCCTACCTGATGGCCGAGCGGCGAGCGGTCACCGCACGCGACGTGAAATCGAACGTCGAGGGCTACTCCGAGATGTCGGACGAGGCCTTTGCCCGCCGCTTCTACTCCGACCGGGCGGAGCTGATCGCCCTCGGGGTCCTCCTGCAGTCTCAGCGCGACGAGTTCACGGGCGAGGAGCTCTACACCCTCCGGTCGGAGAACTACTTCTTGAACAAGCTCGAGCTCGACGACGACGAGCTCGCCGCCCTCCAGACGGCGCTCTACCTCCTCGAAGGGAAGTTCGCCTACGCGGAGCCTCTGCGCCTCGCTCTCCAGAACCTCGCGCTCGGGCGGCCCGGCTTCGATGAGCCCACCACGGAAACCGCGGTCCGCGTCGAGGTGCTCGACCCGGACTACTCCGCGGAGATGCCGGGCCGGCTCGGCAAGCTCGAGGGTGCGATCTCGAAGCAGCGGACGATCAAGTTCCCGTACTACTCGATCTCGCGCAACCGCGAGACCGAGCGCACGGTCAACCCGTACGGACTGCTCTCCGACAACGGCAGCTGGTACCTGATCGGACAGGACCTCGATCGCAAGGACATTCGCACCTTCCGCGTCTCGCGCATTCGCGGCGACATCCGCTTCGCGACGCGCCGCGAGCGCGATTTCCGGATCCCCACCGACTTCGACATCGACGTCTACCGCGGGCGGCCACCCTGGCAGATCGGCGACACCGTCGGCGAAGCGCGCATCGAGCTCGCCGGCGACACCGCGTGGTGGGTCGATCGCGCCTACGGGAACGCGGGCCAGCTCGAGGACGGAGTCTTCGTGACGGACTACTCGTCGCCCTCGCAGCTCGCGTCCTGGATCGTGCGCCAGGACGGCCGCGCCATTCCCGTCGAGCCGGACGAGCTGCGCCGAGAGGTTGCCCAGGCGCTCCGAGCCGTCCGCGAGCTGCACCAGGGACCGCCTCCGAAGCTTGCGGCGACGGCGCCCGTGGCGCGAGTCGACGGCTCCGGCGAGCGACCCGCCGGCCCCGTCGTGCCGGAGCGCTTCGCGGTGCTGCAGTCCCTGCTCGCGTACCTGCTCGCGGCCTGCGGCGAAAGCCACAGCGCCGTCATTCCCGCGCACGAGCTCGTGGAGCGCTTCAACATTCCCGAGGACGAGCTCGAGGAGCACTTGCAGCTCCTCAACCTCGTTAACTTCGGCGGTGGGTGCTACACGGTGTACGCCGCACTCGAAGGCGACGAAGTGCACGTGGACAAGGAGCTCTACGGTGACACGTTCCGGCTGGCGCCTCGGCTCACGCCACTCGAAGCGCGTGCGATCCGCCTCGCGCTCGAGTTCGTCGGGCCCATGATCGCCGCGGACGCGCACACGCCGCTCGACCGTGTGCGCAAGAAGCTCGAGGAAACGTTCGGCCAGTTCGAGGTCTCGCAGACGCCGGCGCACAGCGGCGAGGCCGAAGCGGACCTCGTCGCGACGCTGACCGAGGGCATCCGGGAACGGCGCCTCGTCGAGATCGAGTACCAGAAGGAAGGCGAGCAGACCTGGTCGAAGCGGGTCGTGGAGCCGTACTCGCTCGAGCGCGAGCTGCCGAACTGGCGCGTGCACACCTGGGACCGCAGCCGCGACGGAGAGCGCAGCTTCCGGCTCGACCGCATGCGCTCCGCAACCGTGACGCCCGAGACGTTCGAGCCGCGCGCCGGCTTCGAGCCGCACGGCCTCCGCGACGCGCGGACCGCCAAGGTCCTCTACCTCAAAGGTGTCGCCGCCCGCTGGGCCGTCGAGCGCGGCGCCGCGCCCTTGAAGGACGGGACCGCCCTCGCGGAGATCCCGGTCGGCAGCCCGGAATGGCTCGTCGGCGAGATCTTCTCCCAGCGCGGCGAAGCGGTGCTGCTCGAGCCCGAGGAGATGCGAGAGACGATCGCCGCGAGGGCGAAGGAGCTCGCGAACGAGCTCGGCGTCTCGCGTCTTCGCGCGCGCGCCTAGGCGCGCTCGTCACTTCCGCTCGTCGATCCTGGCCACCGTCCACTCCGCTTGCTCGCGCAGGAGCTCGTCGTCCGCGTCGAGAAACGGCTCGGCGAGCGCCCGCTGCTCCGGTCCGCCGACGTTGCCAAGCGCCACCAGCGCGTTTCGCCGAAGGAAGCGCGCGTCCTTTCTCGGCACGTAGAGGCGGTCGTACCGGAGGGTCAGCGCCTCGGCGTCGTGCTGAAGCCAGTCGACGAGCGAGACATGCGGCTCGGCACCGGCCGGCGGCTCGACGCCTGCGCGACGCTTCTCGATGCCACGGTTCCAGGGACAGACGTCCTGGCAGATGTCGCAGCCGTACACCTGGGCGCCGAGCTCCGGGCGGTAATCCTCCGGGATGGGCGCCGGGGCCTGCGACCAGTACGACAAACACTTCGTCGAGTCGACAACGCCCGGCTCATCCAGGGCCCCCGTCGGGCAGGCCTCGATGCACAGCGTGCACGAACCGCAGTCGAGCTCGAGCGCCGGCGTCGCCCCGACCGCAGCGGTGGTGACGAGCGTGCCGAGCACGACCCACGAGCCGTGCCGGCGCGTGATCAGCATCGTGTTCTTCCCGTAGAAGCCCACCCCCGAACGGGACGCTGCCTCACGATCGACGTGCTGGTTTGCGTCGACGAGCACGCGATAGGAGCCGCCGAGCCGCCGGCCTAGCTCGTCGAGGCGCTCGCGCAGCAGCTCGTAGCCGTCGTGCCAGGTGTATCGGGCGAGCCTCCCTTCCCCGGGCGCCAACGGCGGTTCCTCGGCGTAGTAACAGTGCGCAGCGGACACGACCGTTCGCGCCCCCGGCAGCAGGCTCTCCGGATGGCACGAGACCTCGGGCTGGGCCATGGTGAACCGCATGTCCGCAAACAGCCCGCGCTCCTTGCGCTCACGGATGTGCCGCTCGGTCTCGTCGTAGGCGGACGCGGGGGCCGCCCCGACGACGTCCAGCCCCAGCTCCTCGGCGAGCCTTTCGAGCTCGGCTGCGGTCATATGGAAGATTGTGCCGGTGAAGGCGATTCGGATCCATGAAGACGGCGGGCCGGACGTCCTCCGCTACGAAGACGCGCCAGATCCGGTGCCAGGCACGGGACAGGTCCTGATCGAGCTGCGGGCGGCATCCTTGAACCACCTCGACATCTGGATCCGCAAGGGTCTCCCCTCCGTCCCCAAGCCGCGGATCCTCGGGGCCGACGGTGCGGGCGTCGTCGTCTCCGGCGACGGGTTCGACCCCGGGACGCGCGTCGTTATCAACCCCGGCCTCGACCACGGCGACGGCCGGATCACCGTCGTCGGCGAGCACACGGACGGCACGCACGCTGAGCTCATCGCCGTCCCGCGAGAACAGGTTTACGAGCTTCCGGACGACCTCGGCTTCGAGGCCGCCGCTGCCTTCCCGCTCGTCTTCGAGACCGCCTACCGGATGGTTTCGACCAAGGCCGGGCTGCAGGAAGGCGAATGGGTGCTCGTCTGGGGGATCGGCAGCGGCGTCTCAACCGCGACACTCGCGATCGCGAAGGCGCTCGGCGGACGCGTCATCGTGACCTCCTCGAGCGCCGACAAGCTGGCACGGGCACGTGAGCTCGGCGCCGACGCGACCTTCAACCACGACGCCGACGATGTCGTGGCCGGAGTGAAGGAGATCACCGGCGGCGGCGCGCACGTCATCATCGACCACGTCGGCGAGGCGACGTGGAAGCGCTCGCTCGATGCCGCGCGACCCGCCGGTCGCGTCTGCGTCTGCGGCGCAACCACAGGACCGAATCCTCCGGCGAACCTCCACCGCATCTGGTGGAAGCAGCTCACGGTGCTCGGCTCGACGATGGCCTCGAAGCAGGACTTCGAAGCGGTCTACGAGCTCGTCAAGTCCGGCCGCGCGGTCCCGGTGATCGATGGCGTCTACCCCCTAGAGGAAGCCGCCGCCGCGCACGAGCGGCTCGAGGCCGGCAACCAGCTCGGCAAGGTCGTCTTGCGAATCCCGGGCTAGCCGCCTAGCTGCGCCTGAAACGACGACGATGCGGCGGGGCATTAGCCGATGCCGAGAATGAACTTCGCGTCGTCCGACATGCGCTCGGGGGTCCACGGCGGATCCCACGTGAGCTCGATCTCGACGTCCTCGACACCGGGGACCTCGGCGGCTCGGCCCCGGATGTCCTCCTGGATCATCGGACCGGCCGGACACCCCATCGACGTGAGGCTGTGGATCACCTTCACCTTCGGCCCGTCGACCTCGACGTCGTAGAGGAGACCGAGCTCAACGATGTCCATCCCGAGCTCGGGATCCTCAACCTGGCGCAGCGCCTCGAACACTTCGTCCTTGGTCGGCATTCTCGTCCGAGTGTAGCTAGTAGCCCAGGAGCCGGACTTCCTCGCGCCGCTCGCGGGCGAAGAAGTGGACGCCGTCTGTGAAACGTACCCAGTTGCAACGTGTGCACATGACCAGCGAGTGCGTGCGCGCCGAGTCCGCGTGGAAGCGGACGCCGCGGAGCAGGTCACCGTTCGAGACGCCCGTCGCCGCGACGATCACCTCGCCCGGCGCGAGCTCCTCGGTCGTGAAGACCCGCGTCTCGTCTTCGATCCCCGCCTGCCGCGCCTGCTCGATCTCTCGCCGGGACGTTGGCCAAAGCTGCGCCTGCACCTCGCCGCCGAGGCAGCGCAGAGCCGCGGCAGACATGACCGCCTGGCGCGTGCCGCCGATGCCCACCGCAAGATGGTCGTTCGTGCCTCGGATCGCGGCCGAGATCGACGCCGTCACCGTGCCGTCCTGGATCAGCTTGATGCGCGCGCCGGCCGCCCGGATGTCCTCGATCAGGTCGTGATGCCGCGGACGGTCGAGCACGATGGTCGTGATGTCGGCCGTGCGCCGGCCGAACGCCTCCGCGATCGCCTCGATGTTGTCTCCCATCGGCTTGAGCAGGTCGATCGAGCCGCGTGCCCGCGGGCCGACGGCCATCTTGCGCATGTACATGTCCGGAAGGTTGAGCAGCGAGCCGGGCTCGCCGACCGCGATCATCGACATGGCACCGTTGCCGCCGCGCGCCACGACGCCACGTCCCTCGAGCGGATCGAGCGCCAGATCGACGGCCTCGCCGCCAGATCCGATCTCCTCACCGACATGCAGCGGCGAGTCCTCCTCCGTCGCCCCGATCACGATCCGCCCCTGGATCGGAAAGTCGTCGAGCACGGCGCGCATCGCCTCCGCCGCATCCCGTTCCGCCGCCTCCTGATCCGCCCGCCCGAGCCAGCGCGCGGCGGTCAGCGCGGCACCGTCGGTGACGCGCACGTACTGCTCGCAGATGCAGAGCGCGGGCCGGCCCAACTGCTGGTCGGCCGCCCGCGTCTCTTCGACCGTCCGGGCCACTAAACCCTTTGTACCTGTTCGGCGCTCGCGAGGACGAGCTCCAGCACCGCGTCGATCGCGCGCCGCATGTCGGTGTGCACGATCACCGGCACTTGATGCCGGCGCGCGCGCCTGACGATGTGGTCCTGGATGCGACGGATGTCGTCGAGGCGTTCGATGTACTTCATGTGGGGGCGTGACCCGTCGAGACCTGCGTCACGCACAAGGAAGTGCGTGCTGTGCTCCTGCTCGTCGGGGATCGCGAGCACGCACTGCACAACGAGCGCGCCTTCGATGCGCGGGACCATTCCCGGGACGAGATGCACGCCTTCCAGGACCATCGACCAACCTTCCTCGAGCGCGCGCTCGATCGACGCGCGCACACCGACCATGACGTTGCGCGTTTGCTCGAGGAAGCCAGCGAGGACGGGATCCTCCGCCTGCTCGGGCTCGCGCAGTCCCGCGGCGGCCTCGAAGCTCGAGTAGTGGATCGACGGCATGAACTCCTGCGAGAAGAACGCGCGCATCGTCTGCCGGACGAAGTCGGTCGACGTCACGCGCGTGATCCCGAGGCGGTACGCGGCCTCGGTCGCGACGGTGGACTTGCCCGTTCCGGTAGCGCCGCCGACGAGCACGATCACGGGCAGGTCGAGCTCGTGCAGCTCGCGGAAGCGGCGCAGCCGCCGCACGGCCTCCGAGCCTTCGATCTCCCCCAGCACTTCGACCGCGAGCTCCTCGACACGCTCGAGATCCGTGCTCTGCTCGCCGCGCTCGATCAGATCCTGGTCGATGCGCTTCGCGAGCTCGTAGGCACGTCCGAGCGGCACCCCGACGGCCACGAGCGCGCGCGCCATCAGGCCCTTCGAATACGGCTGGTCGGGAGTGCCGAGGGGCAGCGGCTCCGAATGGCGAGGGTGGCTCACGTTCGTGCTCCGGTCGGGACCAGCTGGAGGATCGCATCGTCGAGATCGGGCTCGCCAGGGAGGGGCACGACCTCATTCTCGGCGAAGACCACCTCCACGCCGCGCTCGCTCGCAAGCTCGGCCACGACGTCGATCGCCGCTGCCTTGATCTCGACGACGAACACCTCGGCATCGGTGCGCGCGAGATCTGCGCGGAGCCTGGCGCGGTCGGCTAGGTTCCGGGAGACGGAGACGACCTCGCCGTCGAGGTGGTCGGTCGGGGCCGGGCCGGTGGTGAAAACCGCTACCCGCCGTCCTGCGAGCGGAGCAACTGGGCGCAGGCGCAGATCGGCGCGTATCACCGGGACGTCCTTCAACGCGCGAACGCGACCGGCGTCGACGTCCCCGATCAGAACGACGAGATCGGAGACGAACACTCGGTACGCGTTCAGGTAAGCGGTTGGATCCTGGTCCGCACCGCTGACGAGAATGCGCGCGTCGACGTCGATCGGGGGAATCGCGGCACCGCTTCCATCGAAGACCACGACGTCCGGCTCGCGCTCGGCGGCGAGCGCCGCGCCCTGCAGCACGTTCGACATGGTTACGGCGCCGGCGAGCCCTCCGCCGGCGCGCCGACAGCCGATCGTGACAACACCGGTGAGCGCGGCCGTCTCCAGGTAATCCGACGCGGCGTGCTCGCCTGAACGGGACAGTTCGAGCAGCATGCCCAGCGTCGGCGCGGCCTCCGCGATCACGGGCTGCGCCGGCCCGCCCCGACCCATCGCGACCACGACGACGTCGCGCTCCCGCGCGAGCAGCCGCGCCACGTGACCCGTGACCGCCGTCTTACCGACCCGCTTGCCTGTGCCGATGACAGCCAGTGACGGCAGCGGGAACGAGGCGTACTGCAGCGGCTCGAACCGGAAGTCTGCTCCCTCGTACCGAAGACCTGCCGCGAGTGCCCGGCTCGCGAGGCGGAAACGGTCGCGTGGGCCGAGCACCGGCTCGTCAGACAGATCCACGACGACCTCGGCCAGCGCGAAGCCGTCATCGAGCTCCGTGAGCAGCGGCACGCCGTACTCCTCCCCGCCGCGCAACTTCTCCATGCCACCCGCCAGCCATGCGCCGACGACGTCGTAGGGCAGCTCCGCGATCGCGTCCCGCACGACCGACGCGTAGTGCTCCCCGTCGATGACGACGACTGCGCGCGTCATCGCCGCGAGGTCACCTCGCCCTCGATTCGCGCCGTGTACTTCTCGAACTCGAGCGTGTCGATCTTGAACTGGATGATCTTCTCCTGTCCGTGGAACGGGTACCTGCGCCAGACGTCCACGTGCGACCCGGAGAACTCGATCACGTTGTAGCAGGGACGCGTATTGCCGCGGAGCCTCAGCGAGGAGACCGTTCCGGCGTTGACGATGAAGAGATCTTCCAGCCGCCACGCATACGGAACGTGCTTGTGACCGGACAGGACGAGGTTCACGCCGGACCGCTGCAGACACTCGATCGCGTCGCCGGCGTCGTAGATGATGTTCCGCTCGCGACCGGTCCCGGGGACGGGGAGCAGGTGGTGATGGCAGACGAAGATCCTCAGGTCAGCCGGCGGCGCGAAGCTCTCCTCGATCCAGTGGTAGCGGCCTCGGCCGATCTGGCCGTGGTCGAGGTCGGGCTCCGTCGAGTCCACGGCGACCACCGTGACGCCGCCGACGCGGGTGACCGAGTTCCGATCGCCGAACATCTGCTCGAAGTGCACGTAGCCGACGTTGCGGGAGTCGTGGTTGCCGGGAATGACCACGACCGCCTCGCACTCGATTCGGTCGAGGTAGTCCTTGGCGAGCGCGTACTCCTCCTTGAAGCCGAACGTCGTGAGGTCGCCTGAGACGACGACGATGTTCGGCTCGAGGTCGTTGACCTCGGTGATCGCCCGCTCGAGCAGGTTCGGCAGGAAGAACTGCGTCCCGCAATGCAGATCGGAGATCTGGACGATCGTGAACGTCGTGTCACGTGCCGCCATGCGCGAAGTCTAGGGGCATCCGGGGCCACTGCTACCCTGAGTCCAGGTGATACTGGAAACGCCTGATTTCCAGGCATATCGTGGCCAGGAACCCCCGCGCTTTGCCAATCGAGCCGAGCTCGAGTGCGCAAAGGTCCTGGACTACTACGGCGTCCCCTGGGAGTACGAGCCGAAGACCTTCGTCCTGGAAGAAGACGAGGACGGCCGGATCGTCGAGGCCTTCAAGCCCGACTTCTATCTGCCCGAGCAAGACTTGTACGTCGAGGTCACGGTGATGAAGCAGTCGCTGGTGACGCGGAAGAACCGCAAGCTGCGCAAGCTGCGGGAGCGCTACCCGGATGTCCGCGTGAAGCTGTTCTACAAGCGCGACATCGAGCGCCTGGCGGAGCGATACCGGCTCGAGCTCGCGTCGTAGTCCCTGAAGGCCGCCTCGGGGAGGTTTACCTCACGCGCGAGGAGTTGCAGACGCGCGTCCGTGAGCTGGGCCGCGAGATCGCGCGCGACTACGAAGGCCTCGAGCCGATCCTGGTGGCGCCGCTGAAGGCCAGCCTCGTGTTCGTTGCAGACCTCTCGCGTGCGATGCGCATCCTGCACGGCCTCGACTTCATCGAGTTGGCGAGCTACGCATCCGGCGCCGACACCGGTGGGCACGCCCGCATCCGACTGCTGAAAGACCTCGACTCGGAGATCGCCGGGCGCCACGTCCTGATCGTCGAGGACGTCGTGGACACCGGCCTCACGCTGAACTACCTCTGCAAGACGCTCGCACTGCGGGACCCAGGCTCTCTGGCAGCGGTCACTCTGCTCGACCGGCCGTACCGGCGGCTCGTCGAAGACCTGCCGGTCCGTTACGTCGGCTTCACAGTTCCCGACGAGCTGTTCGTCGGCTACGGGTTCGACCTCGAGGAGCGGTACCGCAACCTGCCCGACCTGCACGTGCTGCGCCCCTAGCGTTAGTCCGGCGCGCTCCCTCCCCAGCACGACTGGCCCTTTCGGACGCGTCTCGTGCCTGGCACCGGACACGTCTGCGAGATACCACCGGCCGCCCCCGGGGGGAGGCGGCCGGCGTCGTCGGGAGACGACTTTCCGTCCACGGTGCGACCCTTCCCCGTTTCCGCCGCGTACGAATTACAAGTTGGAAACGCCCGAATTGCGAAAGTAGATACGGGGTGGTTCGGCGCGACTAGAGGTAGCCCAGCGGGTCGACCGGGCTGCCGTTGATCCGCACCTCGAAATGCAGGTGCGCGCCGAAGCTGTGGCCTGTGTTCCCGACGTAGCCGATCACCTGGCCCTGGGAGACCTGGGTGCCGCTCGAGACCGCGTACGAGGACTGGTGGGCGTAGCAGGTCGCCAGCCCGCCGCCGTGATCGAGGCAGGTGTAGTTGCCGTAACCCCCGGTCCACCCTGCCAGGACGACCGTCCCGCCTGCCGCAGCGTGAATCGGCGTCCCGTAGCCCACGCCGATGTCGATGCCGGCATGCAGACGTCCCCAGCGATACCCGAACGGGCTCGTCACAGGCCCGCTCACGGGCCAGATTAGGCCCTGGGACGACGGGACGGTGTCGGTTGCCCCCTGGGCGGCAGCGAGCTGCCCGCGGATGCCGGCGTCCTCGGCCGCAAGCGCATTGGCCTCGGCGATCAGCACGGCCTTCGTCTCTCGCGTGTCGGCAAGCGCCGCCCGCTGCTTCTTGCGCTTGCTCGAAAGCCCGCGCTCGCTCGCGAGTAGCTCGTCGCGAACGTCGCGCTGCTGCTGCGTCCTGACCGCAACCACCCGCGTCTCGGCATGCACCCGTGTGCGCACCTTTTTCGTGCGCTCGCGCGAGCGATGGACATCGTCGCGCGCATCGCCGACCGCCGCCGTGATGCGCTTGTCCTGCTGCGCGATCGCCTCCAGGTAGTGAATCCGGTCGAGCGCCTCCTGGAAGGAATCGGATTCGAGGACGACCTCGACGAGCGTCGGATCATTCGTCTCGTACAGCTCGATCATGCGCAGGTTGAGCTCGTGGAGCGCCTTTTCGTACTGCTCCCGCAGGAAGTTGAGTCGCTCCGTCTCGAGCTGGAACAGCTCATTGAGATGATCCAGCCGCCGCTGGTGCAGCGCGAGGTCGCGCTCGAGCACCGACAGCTGCTGCGAAACGTCGCCGACCTTGCTCTCGAGTGAGCGGATCTCGGCAGTGACGTCGGAGATCTGCGCAGTCAGCCGCGCCTCCTTCGCGTTCGCGGCGGCGATCCGAGCTTGCAGGTCGGAGATCTCGGAGCTGTTGTCGCCGGCCGCCGGCGCGGCGAACGCGAGCACGGCGATGAGGACGACGGCCAGTCTGCGGGCCATGGCGGAAGGTTCGGCAGGGCGCCGGCCGTCCCTGCCGAGAGCTAGGCGACCGCCTAGCGGCGCTCGTCTCTTTCGGGCGAGAGAGGCCCGGGTTCCGGGATGACGGCCGGCTCGGGCGGGCTGCCCTCGTCGGGCGGCGGATAGGGCTCAGGGATGCGGGTCGGCTCCGGGGGCCTCACTTCTCCTGGCGCCGGGGACGGCTCCTCGGGCAGCTCGACCATCTCGGTCGGCTGAACCTCCAGCCTGCGCTGCTGGAGCCGTTCCTGCGTCCGAGCCACGACAGCCTGCATCTCCACCTCCCGTTGAGCCGCGAGCTCGTCCAGCTCTTTTACCTGCTCGCGGGCGTTTTCCGTCCTTTGCTCGTCCGCACGGTACACGGCTTCGCCGAGCTCGACCAGGAGCTGGGCCCTCAGCTGTCCCATCCGCTGGAGCTCGCGCCGGAGCGCAATCAGGCGCCGGGCGGCCCGTCCCCGCGTCGCCAGGGACTCTGTGGCTGCCCCGGCGCGGGTCCGGAACGCGTCGAGGGCCTCCGCCGTGGAGCGAGCGACGGCTCCCGCAGGTTTCCTTCTCGCGGCTTCCAGGGAGACGAGGGCGAACAGGACGGCCACCCCGAGCAGGACGAGCCCGAACGGCCAACGGCCGAGGGCCAAGAGGACGACCGCCAGCGTCAGCGCGGCACCCGCGAGCACCAGGACGAGTGTCGCGGGCGTTACGCCGTAGTAGCGCGGCTCGGCCTGCCGGTAGTGAACCGGGACGTGGCCGGTCTCGTCCGACGGGAGCTCCATTACCTTGGTGCCACCGGCATCCGAGCGGTTGCCGCAGTGCGGGCAATAGCGGCTCTCCTTGGGAAGCGTTGCGCCGCAATGCGCGCAGCTAGCCACGAGACCTCACGCGTTCACCGGTCGGCGCTGCGCGCAAGTCGAGCGCACGCAGCGCTTCCGCCGCCTGCCGTCTGAGCGGCCCGACCAGCTCGCGATAGTCGTCGTCCGACACCTTGCCCGTGCGATGGTCGAACTCGAGCTCCTTGAGCGCAGCGAGGCTGCGGTCCCGTTGCTCGGCGAGCGCAAGCCGCCGTTGCTCCAGCTCGTCCGGCTGCAAGAGGCGGTCGCTTTCCGGCCTCGGCTCGCGCAGAAACGGCAGCGCTACGAGGACGACGCAGGCGACCGCCAGGACTGCGCCAACGACCAGCGCGACCGTCATACCCGTGCCGTCGCGCCGGCGTAGCGCTCGGCCAGTCGGCGCTGCTCGCGGGCGTCGGGCCAGAGCGCAATCAGCGCACCGCCGATGAAGACGAATCCCGCGAGCCAGATGAGGTTCACGAGCGGCTCCTGCAACGCCTTGAGGTCGACGGTGCCGTTCCCGTTCACTTGATCGGCGATCAGGAACAGATCACCTCCGGTGAGCAGGTCGTGCCGGATCGAGACTTCGTTCGAGATCTGGTCTTCCGCGAAGTACTGATTCTTGCCGGGCTTGTAGCGGCCCAGGTACTTGTCACCGCGATAGACGTCGACGACGGCCCTGATCGCGCGGTGATTCGATTCGAGAGTCGTCTCGTAGCCGCGGAAGAGCAGCCGGTCGCCGGCGACGGTCATCGACTCCCCCGGCGCGAGGCGTGCCTCGCGGGTCGTCCCGTAGAGGCTCGATCCCGTCACGCCGATCGCGAGCAGCACGATCGAGGCATGCACGACGTAGCCTCCGTAGCGGCGGCGGTTGCGCGCGATCAGCGACGAGAACGCCTCCAGCCAGCCGAGGTCGCCGAGCGCCTTGCGCGCTGCCGTGCCGCGCGCGAACTCGAGCACGATCGACGCAAGCACGAACACCGAGAACGTGTACGCGACCACGCCGATGAGCGAGCGTCCGGCTCCGAGCGCCAGCAGTCCGGCCCCGGCGCCGATCGAGACCGCCAGCGGCCAGATGAACGTCCGGCCGAGGGCCCGCAGCGATGCACGCCGCCAGGCGACGAGCGGCCCGATACCCATCAGGACGAGCAACGGCAGCCCGAAGCTCTTGAGGAAGAAGTTGTAGTACGGCTTGCTCACGCTCGCCGCCTGGCCCGTGACCGCCTCGGACAGGATCGGGTAGACGACACCCCACAGAATCGTCAGTGCAAGCGCGACGAGGAGGAGGTTGTTGTAGAGGAACGTCGCCTCCCGCGAGACCAGCGACTCCAGTCGCGTCTTTGAGCGGAGCAAGGGGAGGCGCGCAAAGATCAGGGCCAGCGAGCCGGCGGTGATCAGACAGATGAACCCGAGGAACCATGGCCCGATCGAGCTCTGCGTGAACGAATGGATCGACTGGATGATCCCGCTACGGGTCAGAAAGGTGCCGAAGAGCGACAGGCCGAACGCGAGCACGACCAGCAGCACGTTCCACACCTTGAGCATGCCGCGCTTCTCCTGGATCATCACCGAATGCAGGAACGCTGTGGCGGCGAGCCAGGGCATGAGCGCCGCGTTCTCCACCGGATCCCAGGCGTAGTAGCCGCCCCACCCGATCTCGACGTACGCCCAGTGTGCTCCGAGTAGCTGGCCGAAGCCGAGGAACGCCCACGCCGCGAGGGTCCAGCGGCGCGTCGCGACGATCCAGCGCTCGTCAGTGCGCCGCGCGAGCAACGCGCCCATAGCGAACGCGAACGGGATCGTGAGTCCGACGTAGCCGAGGTAGAGCATCGGCGGGTGAATCGCCATGTATGGGTTCTGCAGGCTCGGGTTGAGTCCGGCACCGTCCGCCGCCGCCGCCTGCGTCGCGAACGGGCTGGCAACGAAGACGAGCAGCAGCGAGAAGAAGGTTCCGACGAGGCCGAGCACCGGGACGACCCAGGCGAGCACCTCGCGACCAGCGCGCCGACCGGTGAGCACCGCGGCGACCGCATAGCCGGTCAGAACGAGCAGCCAGAGGAGCAGTGAGCCCTCTTGGCCTCCCCAGAACGCGGTCAGCGTGTAACCGAGCGGGAGCTCTCGGCTCGTATGGTCGGCGACGTACTGAAAGGAGAAGTCGTGGCGCGCCAGCGCCGCGAACAGGAGAACCGAGGCGACGAGCGTCGCGGCGAATGAAGCGAGCAGCGCGTTCTGTGCCGACTCGGCGAGACGCTTGCGCCCCTTCCAGGCGGCGAAGGCGCCGACCGTCATTGCGTAGACGAGCAAGAGGAACGACGTCACCAGCGCCGCACGCCCGAGATCAGGCACGGTGCCCCTTCCAGTACTGCTGTCGAGTGCCCGGGTCGCGAGCACCAAGCCGGAGGCCGCACTCGTTCGCAGCCAAGGCTAGAAGCCTTGGTAAGAGCGAGGGTGGACTCCGGCGCCGCGTGATCGCGGGCCAGGTGCCGACAGGTAGTGCTGGGAGGGGCACACTTACGTGTCTTTCTTGGGGGCGTACTTGGACGGGCACTTCGTCACGAGCGTGTCCGGCACGGCGACGAAGACGCCGTTACGCAGCCTTCCGTCGACCACGATGTCGCGACCGGTGCGGAAGAGGTCCGGCACCGAGCCCTTGTAGACGACGGGCACCAGCGCTGTCCCTTCCACATCCCGAAGCGTGAAGCGCAGTCCTGCCGCGTGGGCGTCTCCCTTCGGCTGTCCAACGACCTTGCCCGCGAGCGAGACACGTTCTTTGTGTCCGGCCAGCTGGCTCGGCCGCAGCGAGGGAGTGCCGCCGCCTGCGATGGACGTATAGAGCAAGAAGACGGCGAGCACGGCCGCCACCGAGAGCGCGACGATCAGCCGCACAGGGCTGCGCTTGGCGGGCACGAGCCGCAGTTTACCGGCGGTTTTCCGGCGGTAGCTGCCTAGTCGTGCGCCGGCGCCGGGCGCCTGCCGGGGATCCGGTAGCCGTGGTCGTGGCAGAGCGATCCGGGCGCATCCTCGGTGAGGGCGTCACAGTAGCCCTTGCCGTACGCGGCGCGCATGAACGCCGCCACGACGTCGAGGTTCCACTCCGTGATTTCCCCAGCCTCTCGCCAGAGGTCGGTCAGCCGGAGATCGATATCGAGCTCGAGCAAATCGATACGTGACGGGTTTTTGAGCATGCATCGAGGGTAGGGAGGGCATCGGACGGAGGCCGCGCAGCGGCCTGTCCGCGAAGCGGACCAGTGGAAGGGGTCTGTGGAAACCGGGAGGTTTCCCCAGCAAGAGCACAACCACTGTCCGCGAAGCGGACCAGTGGAAGGGGTCTGGGGAAGCCGGGAGGTTTCCCCAGCGGGAGGCAGAGACCGACGGGGCCAGGTCCCCTGCCTGGCACCGGACATGGCCGGTGCCAGGCACGTAACGAGTACCTTGGGGACGTGGCCCAGCTCCACTACGGCCCGGCTCGGGTGCCGTCTCGGGAGAGCCCGGAGGAGGCGATCGAGATCCTCCAGGAGTACGCCTTCACTGCCTGCGAGATCGACTTCGAGGGGAAGTTCTGGATGGACTACCCGTGGGCTGAGCGGTTCGGCGAGCTCGCCCGGGACGCAGGCATCGTGCTCTCGGTCCACGCGCCGATCGCAGGCTTCATGGGTCACGCCGAACGCGGCAAGAAGCTCAACATGGCTGTCGGGATGCTCGACCACTCAGCGGGTATCGCCAAGGCAGCGGGCGCCGAGCTCGTGGTCTTCCACCCCGGCTTCCTACTCGGGCGTGAACGCGCGGACGCGATCGACTCGGTCGTCGAGCAGCTCGGCGAGTTGCGAGAGCGTCTCGAGAAGAAGGACCGGGCGGTGCCGTTCGGAGTCGAGGTCATGGGCCGCGTCCGGGAGCTCGGGACGGCGGAAGACGTGTTCGCTATCGCCTCGCGCTGCGCCTGGGTCAGGCCTGTCATCGACTTCGCGCACCTGCACGCAGTGACTGACGGCGGCTTCACCGAAGCCCCGGCCTTCGCCGAGATTCTTCAAGGGGCGGACAAGGTGCTCGAGCCGGGCGTGCCGTTCCACATTCACTTCTCGGACATCGCGTATGCGAACCGAAACGAGACGAAGCATCTGCCTTACGGCGAGGGAACGCTGCGCGTGGGACCGCTGGGCGAGGCGCTCAAGCAGTTCGAGCGGCCGGCGACGGTGATCACCGAGTCACCGGATCGGGTATCGGATGAGGCGATCCGCGAGGAGCTCTACGCAGCAGTCGGCGTGCGTTCTGCCAGCCGCGCCTCGAGCTCGGCGGCATCGGCTTCGCGTTCGCGCGAGCGCAAGAAGTCCGCGTAGGGCGGCAGCACGTCGAGGAGGATGCGGCAGTGCTCGCTCCCGCTGAGAATGTCCACGGCCTCCTGGAACAGCACGTCTGCTTCCGTGTCGCGCCCCTGTGCTGCGCGTACCTCTGCAAGTGCGATCCGCGTCGTCGCTCGTGAGGTGATGTCCTCCGCGCTCACCGTTTCACGTGCAGCGAGCGCGTATTTCTCTGCCTCGTCGATCCGGCCCTCCGCCAGCAGCAGCTGCGCCAGCAAACGCTGGCTTTCGCACAACGTGCCTCGCTCCTGCATCGGAGCAAGCAGGCGGATGGACTCGCGGAAGAGCTTCTCGGCTTTCGCAGGGTTGCCGGTCGTCCAGGCGACCTGTCCCAGCACTCTCGACGTCCAGGCAATCTCCGAGACCGAGGCGGCCTCGCGGTAGAGGTCGAGCGCCTTCGTGAGCCAGCCTTCGGCCTCCTCGTACTCTCCCCGCACGCGATGCAAGCCGCCCTTCGACTGCGCGGCGCTCGCGCGCGCAACGATGCTGCCGCTCTCCTCGGCGAGTGCGAGCGCGCGGTCGATGAGCGGCTCGGCTTTCTCCTCTTCCATCCGGGCGATGTGGATCCCGGCCAGCTGCAGCGCAGCCCTCGCCTCGTAATCCTTCCGCCCAGCTGCTCGGGCGGCCTCGAGAGCCTGCTGCTCGAACCCTTCGGCTTCAGCGAGGCGTCCGACCCATCTCGCGATGCGCGCACGGCGATCGAGCGCGCTGAAGCGTCCTTCGTGATCGTCCGCTTCGACGACCGCGAGCGCCTCGTCCGCGAGCTCTGCCGCACGCCCGAGCTCACCATCGAGAGAAGCCGCCACCTCGGAGAGCGCGGTCAGTGCTCGACTCTGAAGATCGCGGGCGCCTTCAGCGGCGGCCTGCTCTGCGATGACGGTCATCTCGTCCCGCACAACCGGTAGATCGCCGAGCTGCCAGGCGGCGCGCGCCGCGAGGAAACGCCGCTGGAGTGTCGGCTCGAGCTCGGCCGAACGGAGGAGGAGCTTGCGTGCGGAGACGTTGGACTCCCGCGCGAGCGCTCGCTTGCCCGCACCCTGGAGCGCCTTCGCCGCAGTGCGAGCGAGCTCCTGAGGCGGGCGCCCGTCGAGCTCTGCGTAGAGAAGGCACGCCTGATCGAGGTGATACGCGCGGATCTCGAGCAGTTCGTTGTCGGCGCGCTCGCGCAGCCACTCCGCGAAGCGTGTGTGGTACTCGGCGCGATTGGATTTCGAGAGCCCCCCGTAAGCAACCTCGCGAATGAGTCCATGCTTGAAGCGGTAGGCCGACTCGCCGGTGATCGTCGACCTCTCCTCGCGGGTCACGAAGTCACGTAGGAGCAGATCGTCGAGCATGTCCTCGAGCTCGTCCGCGTCGTACTCAGCCGACAGAGAGTCGATCGCGCCGGCCCAGAAGACGCGGCCGATCACCGAGCCGCGCTGCAGGACGATCTTCTCGCCGGCCGGGAGCCGATCGATGCGGGCCCCGATCAACGCCTGCAGCGAGTCCGGGATGCGATCGCCGCCGTCGGCACCCTGCTCGAGCAGCATCCGGACGGTCTCCTCGACGAAGAGCGGGTTGCCCTCCGTCTTGTCGAGCAGGCGTGCCTGCACCTTTGCGGACACGTCATGCTCGGCGAGCAGTGCGTCGGCCAGCTGCTCGCTCTCGTCGCGCGCGAGCGGCTCGAGCTCGATCGCCGTCGAGCGGACCCGCCCGCCGCCCCAGCCCGGCCGGACATCGAGCAGCTCGGGCCGTGCCAGGCACATGATCAGGAGCGAACGCTCGCGCACCCACTGCGCGAGGTGGTCGATCAGCTCGAGCAGAGGCTCCTCGGCCCAGTGGATGTCCTCGAAGACCATGATCAGAGGCTGGACGTCGGCGAGCTCGTCCACGAACTCACGGGCCGCCCAGGCGATCTCCGGCTGACCACGTTCGCCCTCGACCGCCTCCATCACACCCGAAGCCAGACCGAGCAGCTCCGCGATCGCTTCGTCCCCGCAGCAGTCGATCAGCTTCTGACGCGCGGTCTCCATCGGATCGTCGTCCGTGATCCCTGCAGCCGACTTGACCATCTCCGCTAGCGGCCAGTACGTGATTCCTTCGCCGTACGGAAGCGCACGCCCGGAAAGGATCGTCGTCCCCTCGACTCCAGCGAGGAACTCGCGGGTCAGGCGGCTCTTGCCGACGCCGGGCTCACCGTAGACGGTGAACACATGCGGCCGGCGATCGCGCAGCGTGCGCGTGAACGTGTTCTCGAGCAGCTCGAGCTCCGATTCCCGCCCGACGAACGGTGCCGAGATGGTGGACACCGTCGGGGCACCGTCGAGCGCCTTCAGTGCGCGATAGGCGGCGATCGGCTTCCGAAAGCCGCGTAGCTCGAGTGGACCGACGTCGTCGGCTTCGATCCGGTCCTGCGTCAGGCGATGCGTCGACTCGCCCATCAGGATCTCGCCCGGGCCGGCAGCTTGCTGCAGCCGCGCGGCGACGTTGACCGCTTCACCGGTGGCGAACGTGGAGTCGGCGTCGTCGACGACGACCTCGCCCGCCTCGATCCCGACGCGTGCCTCGAGGCCGAGGTCTTTCACGTGGTCGAGGATCCCGAACGCCGCGCGGACGGCTCGCTCTGCGTCGTCCTCGTGCGCACGAGGGATTCCGAACGCGGCCATGACGGCGTCGCCCGCGAACTTCTCGACCGTGCCGCCGTGGTTCTCGATGCAGCGCTGCACGCCGTCGAAGAAGGTCGTAACCCGTCGCCTGGTCACCTCCGGATCCTGGCCGTCGGCGAGCTCGGTGGATCCCACCAGGTCGGCGAACAGCACGGTCGCGAGCTTTCGCTCCATTCGAACAATTCTAGGTATGGGCCTGGAGGCAAGAGAGCCTCCGGTTCGGCAGAATCCCTCCGGGTCAACGAGGGGAGGAATATGCACAAGCTGGTGTTGGCGCTCGGGCTGTCCGCGTTTGCGCTCGTCTTCGCGAGCATCGGGCTGACGGCCGCGAGCAAGGATGACTTGCTCAAGGACGAGCAGCATTTCTACGAGCAGTCTCAGAAGACGTACGACGGCGGCTCCAAGGCCGGCTCGGCCTGGAACATGGAAGTGGTCGGGCACGACAATCTCGGCATCCGCGGCTTCAACGGGGATGTCTGGAAGTACGAGAACTACGCCTACGTCGGCCACTGGGGCTTTGCCGACTGGGCGACCGGCAACAGCCGCTTCTGCCCGACGCCCCCGAACAACGGCGTGGCTGTGCTGGACGTCTCGAACCCGGCGAATCCGCGCGTGGTGTCGAAGCTTCAGAACCCGACCGGCACGTCCGCCGAGGACGTCGTCGTCTATACCGCCAGGTACGGGCCGCTTGCCGGGCGAGACATCGCAGCAGCCGGCATCCAGTGGTGCGGGGGTGGCCGGAGTGACCCGGACGCGATTCACGGGTTGATGCTCTGGGACGTCACGAACGCTACGGCGCCGCAGCAGATCGGGTTCCTCGACACGGGCTGCTGCACCCGGGGTGTGCACGAGTTCGAGGTCGAGAACCGCACCGATCTTGGTCGGACGTTCGCCTATGTCACGGTTCCCGCAGGGAGCTATCCGGATACCGAGAACGCCAACGGGCTGCGCGATGCCGCCGGCAAGGGCGATTTCCGGCTGATCGACATCACGAACCCGAAAGCACCGTACGAAGTGTCGAACTGGAAGGTGCAGCAAGCAGGCGGCCCCTTCGCCGCGCAGGGTTGTGACCCTGACGCCAACTACGGCCACGGCGCCGAGCCGTCAGAGGACGGGAAGAGTGTCTTCCTTTCCTACTGGGACAGCGGCTTCATCGAGCTCGACCTGACGACCCCGGCGAGCCCGCGCTACGTCAAACGTGCGGCGTACGGCCCGGAGGCCGACGGGGACGCTCACTCGTCACAGTTCGACGAGGCGCGTGACCTGCTGTTCTCCGCGGACGAAGACTTCTGCAAAGCCTCCGGCTCGGGCACGGAGAAGGGCTTCGGGTACATGCGGGTCTGGGACTTCTCCAGGGCCACGCCCGTACAGATTGGGTCCTATAAGACGCCGAACTCACTCGGAACGAACGACCAGGGCGCCGGCGATTACGTCATTCACAACAACTTCTTGGTCGGGAACACCGTGTACTCCTCGTGGTACACGGACGGCGTGCGGGTGATTGACGTGTCGAATCCGCGGTCACCTAAGGAGGTCGCGTACTTCGTTCCCCCGGCGACGGAGAACCCTGTGAAGCCCTCGCAACGCGGCGTCCTCACGAACACCACGCAGGTCTGGGGCGTAGTCGTCGACCGCGCAACCGGCCTCGTGTACGCGAGCGACATGAACTCCGGCCTCTGGATCTTGCGCCGGAAGTAGACGCAACCTGAGCGAGGGCACGACCCTTCGGGATGATGGGTCGGGGATCGCCCCGGCCCATCACGTCTACCATCCGCCCCGTGCTCGACCCGAAGGTCTTCAAGGCCTACGACATCCGCGGGATCTATCCCGACGAGCTTGACGAGGCCGGCGCCTACGCGGTCGGGCGCGCCTACGTCGAGGAGTTCCAGCCCCGCAGCATCGCCGTCGGGCGCGACATGCGGCTCTCCTCGCCGTCGATGGCGGAGGCGGTCACGCGTGGCGCGGCGGACTCAGGCGCCGACGTGCTCGACATCGGCATGGTCGGCACCGAGATGCTCTATTTCGCCGTCGGCGATCTCGCCCTCGAGGGCGGGGTCATGGTCACCGCCTCGCACAACCCGAAGGAGTACACCGGGATGAAGATCGTCCGGCGCGGCGCCCTTCCGGTCGGCGGCGACTCGGGACTGCTCGACATCCGCACTCGGGCCATGGCACTCGCGGACAAGGCTGCGGGTCTGACCCCGGGACAGGTCCGGCAGGAGGACATCTGGCCCCGCTGGGTCAACGCGGTACTGGCCTTCATCGACGTCGAGGCCGTCAAGCCACTCCGAGTCGTGATCGACGCGGCGAACGGGATGGGCGGCGTCATGCTCCCGCCCGTCCTCGAGCGCCTGCCGATCGACGCGGTGCGGTACTTCTTCGAGCCCGACGGGACCTTCCCGAACCACGAGCCGAATCCGCTCCTCCCGGAGAACCGCGAGTTCATCGTCAGCAAGGTCAAGGAAGAGGAAGCCGATCTCGGCGTCGCGTTCGACGGCGACGCGGACCGCTGCTTCTTCGTGGACGATACGGGCGAGTTCGTCCCGGGCGACTTCGTCACGGCGCTCCTCGCCGAGTCGATCCTGGAGAAGAACCCGGGCGCCAAGATCCTCTACGACGTCCGCGCCAGCTGGGCCGTGCCTCAGACGATCGAGCGCGCAGGCGGCGTCCCGCTCGTCAACCGTGTCGGTCACGCGTTCTTCAAGCACCGGATGCGCGAGGAAGGCGCCGTTTTCGGCGGGGAGGTCTCCGGCCACTACTACTTCCGAGACTTCTCTCAGGCCGACTCCGGAGTAATTCCGTTCCTGCTCATGCTCGAGCTCGTCTCGAAACGCGGCCGGAAGCTCTCCGAGATCCTGCAGCCCTACAACGAGCGCTACTTCATCACCGGCGAGCTGAACACCCCCGTGGACGACGTCGCGCTGAAGCTGCAGGAGCTAAAGGAACGCTTCGGCTCGGAAGGCAAGGTCTCCCACCTGGACGGGCTCTCGATCGACTCCGAAAACTGGCACATGAACGTGCGTCCCTCGAACACCGAACCCTTGCTCAGGCTCAACCTCGAGGCGCTCACACCGGAGCTCATGGAGAGCAAGCGCGACGAAGTGCTCGAGGTGATCCGCAACTGAAAGAGAAGGCGCCGTTCAAGTTCTCCGCGACAACGCGAGTCGGCTTCTCGGACACCGACGCGCAGGGCATCGTCTACTACGGCCGCTATCTCCCCTACTTCGATCTCGCGCGGGTGGAGTACCACCGGAATCTCGGTTTGCTCGGGATGGACATCGGCGACGAGGGCCAGGAGTTCGTTATGCGCGCCTGCACGATCGAGTACCTCGCGCCGGCCGTCTTCGACGACCTGATCGAGGTCTATGTGCGCATGGCGCGGATCGGCCGCACGAGCGTCACGTACGAGTTCGCGGCCTACCGCGCACGTGACGATCTGCTGTTGGTGACCGCCACGCAGACGCTCGTCCTCGTCGACCTCGACGAACGGCAGGCGGTCCCGATCCCCGAGGAGTACAAGGAAGCGATCCGCGCCTTCGAGGGTGACGCGCTCCAGGTATGAGCTCGCACTCGGGTGCACTCGAGGCAATCGACCGGATCATCAACCGCGGTGGCGACGCCGACGACGTGCTACGGCGGGTCGTGCCCGTGCTTCACGACCGTTTCGACCACTACTCATGGGTGGGCATCTACCTCGTCGAAGACAGCGATCTCGTCCTCGGCCCGTGGCAAGGGCCGCAGGCGACGGAACACGTGCGGATTCCCGTGGGTGAGGGAATCTGCGGGGCCGCCGCCGCGACCGGCCGGACGGAGGTCGTGGACGACGTCAACGCCGATCCCCGCTACCTCGCGTGCTTCCCGTCGACCCGCTCCGAGATCGTCGTCCCGATCTCGTACGACGGCCGGGTCGTGGGGGAGATCGACATCGACTCCGACGCGCCGGCTGCTTTCAGCGAGGACGATCGTCGATTCCTCGAACGGGTCGCACTCCTCATCTCGCCGTACTGCCTCGTCGGCTGGGACACAGGCGGCGAAGCCTGGTCTCCTTGAGGCGCGTCACGTGCCTGGCACCGGACATGTATGCGCCGGCCGTCCAGCGACCGGCGCTAAACGCTTCACCTGAGCGAAGCGAATCTCTAAAAAAGGCCGCGCGCCCGCCCGCTGTCCTCGGAACGGTCGGGCGCCGCAGCTTGGTGCCCTCTCCCCCTTCCACTCGTTTTACTCAGATTCAGCGCGTGCGCTATCCCTGGAACGAGGTACCTCGCCCGTACGAGGGATGATCCCTCGAAGGGGGTGACTCCTACGAGGGCGTGACGCGGTACGCGTCAAAGACCGCTTCGATGTTGCGCAAAGCGGTCAGCAGGCCGCGCAGCTCCTTCACATCCCCCACTTCAGCGACGTACCAGTTCTTCGCCATCTGATCCTCGACCGTACCGCCGTAGGAAACGATGTTGGCGCCATGCTCGGCAAAGGTTCGGGCCACGTCCTCCAGCAGGCGCGGCCGATCCCACGAGTCGACCGCGATCTGGACGCGGAAGCTCTGCGACGCGCCCCCGTCCCAGCTGACCGGCGTGAAGCGCTCGGGCTGGCGCGCAAGCGCCTTGACGTTCGGACAGTCGCCACGGTGGATGGTGATGCCCTTGCCGAGCGAGATGTAGCCGACGATCTCGTCGCCGGGTACGGGGGTGCAGCACCTGGCGAGCCGGACGAGCACGTCGTCGACTCCGTGGACGTTGATCCCGTAGTTCTCGCTCCCGACCGCATGCTTTGCACGCGGAGCCTTGAGCGGTACCGCCTCTTCCTCCGCCACCTGCTCGGTCTTCAGGCGCTGCAGCACCTTGTTCACGACCGACTTGGCCGACACCTTCCCCGAACCCAGCGCGAGGTAGAAGTCCTCCGCCTTCTTGAAGTTCATGTCGCGGATGACCTCGGCGAGCACCGCGGAGCCGGCCAGCTTCCGGTACGGGAGCTTCGCGGCCTTCAGCGACTGCTCGAGTGCATCCCGGCCCTTCTGCTCCTGGTCCTCGCGCGTCTCGCGTGAGAACCACTGCCGGATCTTGTTCCGCGCGCGCGAGGAGGCCGCAAGCGAAAGCCAGTCACGCGAGGGCCCACGACCAGCCTTGGAGGTCAGGATCTCGACGAAGTCACCGTTCTTCAGCCGGTAATGCAGCGGGACGATGCGGCCGTTGATCTTGGCACCGACCGTGCGGTGTCCGACGTCCGTGTGCACGGCGTAGGCGAAGTCGATCGGCGTCGCACCGGCGGGCAGCGTTTTGACCGCGCCCTTCGGCGTGAACACGTACACCTCGTCGTCCACGAGGTCCGTCAGAAAGGCGCGCTTGTACTCGCCCGGCTCATCGATCGTGTCGGGCTGCGCCTCCATCAACTGCCGCACCCAGGTCTCCCAAGCCTCGTCGGTCTTGCGCCGCCCGCCCTTGTACCGCCAATGCGCTGCGATGCCGAGCTCGGCGGTCTCGTGCATCTCGCGCGTGCGCACCTGGATCTCGAGCGGCCGCCCTTCCGGCCCGATCACGGTGGTGTGCAACGACCGGTAGCGGTTGAACTTCGGCATCGCGA
>Ga0184632_10000059_pt1 | contig 31149 bp, 30 predicted proteins | sample PLM31_50_b1_FD_133153 | JGI IMG/M metagenome (GOLD analysis project Ga0184632, IMG submission 133153) | Groundwater sediment microbial communities from an aquifer in East River, Colorado, USA - PLM3-1_50_b1 | ecosystem: Environmental > Terrestrial > Soil > Riparian zone | place: USA: East... | reverse complement strand
GCGGGGGAGAAGTTCGACACCGGCGGCTTCGTTGACGCGCTGCGCGAGTTTCCGGAAGTGCGCTCCATCCACTGGTCGGTGAACGACGGCCAGGCCGAGGTGACGAACCTGCCGACGAAGCTGCTGTGGGGCGAGGAGGCGATCGAGGAAGAGCTGTGCGGCCTCCGTTTCCGCGTGCGTCCGAACGCGTTCCTGCAGACGAACACCGGGATGGCGGAGCGGCTGTACGGAATTGCGCGAGAGTTCGCCGCGCTCGAGGGCGAGGAAACGGTCTACGACCTCTACTGCGGGATCGGAACGATCGGGCTCGTGCTCGCGAGCGACGCACTCACGGTCTGGGGCGTGGACGTCTCCGAGGAGTCGATCGCCTGTGCCGTGGAGAACGCCGAGCTGAACGGGATCGCGAACGCCGCCTTCTACGCAGGGAACGTCGGGCAGGTGCTCGAGGAGCTGCACGAGCGAGCCGGCGATCCGGACGTGGTCGTCGTCGATCCGCCTCGTGCCGGCCTGGCCGGCAAGGCGCTGAAACGGCTGGGCGAGATCGGCGCGCCCCGCATCGTCTACGTCAGCTGCAACCCGACGACGCTCGCAGGCGACGCCAAACGGCTCCGCGACGACTTCGGCTACACGCTCCGTCGGGCGAGACCTGTCGACATGTTTCCGCATACACCGCACGTCGAGTGCGTCGCTCTGATCGAACGGACGTGAGCCAGAGCCTCGACCGGCGCGACTTTCTCGTCCGAGCCGGTCAGGTGGTAGCCGGCGCGGGTGCGCTCGCCGCTCTGCCGGGCTGGCGGCTCGTGGGCTCGCACTCGAGCGCGGACCCGCGCCTCGTCGAGCTCGCCGGGCTGGTGCAGGGAGACGTGGTAACGCCGGCTAGCGCCTCGTACGACACCGCACGGCGGCTTTTCAGCCCGCGCTACGACAGCGTCCGCCCCGGGGCGGTCGTGTTCTGCGAGTCGGCGCAGGACGTCTGGCGCACGGTGCGCTGGTCCCGTCGCCACTCCATCCGGATCGTGCCGCGGGCCGGCGGCCACAGCTACGGCGGCTACTCGACCTGTAAAGGGGTCGTCGTCGACGTCACGCGCATGAACGGTGTCGCTGTCAACGCCGCCGCCGGCACTGCCACGATCGGCTCCGGTGAATTGCTGATCGACGTCTACCAGGCGCTGGCACAACAGGGCAGGATGATTCCGGCCGGCTCCTGTCCGACGGTCGGCATCGCGGGGCTGACGCTCGGTGGCGGTCACGGCTTCTCCGGCCGCAAGTACGGGCTCACCTGCGACAACGTTCGCTCGCTCGTGATCGTCACCGCGAGCGGGCAGGCGCTGCTCGCGAGCGCGACGCAGCATCCAGGTCTGTTCTGGGCCTGCCGCGGGGGCGGCGCCGGCCAGTTCGGGATCGTGACGAGCTTCGTCTTCAACACGCATCCCGCGAGCGACGTCGTGACCTACCGCGCGACTTGGAACTGGAACGATGCAGCCGCCGTTGTGGCGGCGTGGCAGGCGTGGGCGCCGAACACTCCCGACGACCTCTTCTCGATGTGCGACCTGATCGCAACGGACGGCCCGGGCGGGCCGATCGTCGCCTCGAACGGGCAACACTTCGGGAGCGAGGCCGCGCTGCAGACGCTGTTGCAGCCGGTCGTCAGCGCGGCTACGCCGCAGACGATGTTGATCCGTACGCGCTCCTTCCTCAACGCCGCGCTCGATTGGGCCAACTGCTCCGAGTACGCGCGCTGCCATCTCGTCGGCTCGGTGCCGAACGCAGAGGTCGGACGCTCCGACTTCCTCGCGAAGTCCGACTACGTCGCGACGCCTCTTCCGTCCGCCGGCATCCAGGCGATGATCCAGTGGATCGCCCAGCGCCAGAACGATCCGGCCCTCGGCGGCGGGAGCATCCTGATGGACGCGTACGGCGGAGCGATCAATCGGGTCGCGAAGAACGCGACCGCGTTCGTGCATCGCGACCAGCTCTTCTCCGTGCAGTACGTCGCGGCGGATTCCTCGCCGGCCGACCTCGCCTGGCTGCGCGGCTTCCGCGCGGCGATCGGACCGTACGTCTCAGGGCAGGCGTACCAGAACTACGCCGATCCGGATCTGCCGCACCCCAACATCGCCTACTACGGGTCGAACTACGCACGGCTGCGCATGGTCAAGCGTCGTTTTGACCCGAAGAACGTGTTCCGGTTTCCACGGAGTGTCGTCCCGGCTCCGCCCCCCGCCTGAGCCGCGTCCAGATCAGGTCGGCGTTTGGGACGAGGAAACCGATCGCGAGGAGCGGGAGCGCGGGTACGCCGCGCCAGTACGCGGCGGCGGCGAGCGTCGCTCCGAACGAGAGCGTCATCAGAAGCCACGTCAGCCCCGGTCTGAGCGCGAAGCGCGCCGCCGCCGCTAGGAACAGCGCGAAGAACAGAAGATCCGGCAGCCCGAGGTTGGCGGAGCCCGGCTCGCCGGGAACCGGAAACGCGAACGAGAGGTAGCCCGTGAACACGTGCTCGTGCTCCTTCACGATCAGATTGGTCGGGCCGCGCGGCGAGAACACGGAGTACGCGTCGACGAAGGGGATGATGAGCGCCACCAGCACGACCCAGGAGAGCGTCTCGAACCAGCCGAGGAACCAGAAGCCGATCGCCGTCAGTGCGAAGAGCTTGCAGAAGTTCTCCAGCGTGCTCCAGCCGGCGAGGTGGAAGAGCACTGCCGTGGCGCCGAGCGCGATCGCCGAGAGTAGTAGCCAGCGCCAGGTGCGTAAAGGCAGGAGGAGCCAGACGAGCGCGAAGCACGCGGGGATGAGGACGAGCGCCATGAAGGCGATATCCCACCCCGTCGAGACCTCCCACAGCCGCTCGTGGAAGGAGTAGTAGAGACCGAGCGCGACCCCGAGAACCAGTGCCCCTGCCAGCGATACATGCCGGCTTCTGGCCCGCGATCGCACTGCGCCAGAGTCCACCCTCGTCCTTACCAAGGCTTTCTAGCCTTGGCTGCGGACGAGTTCGGCCTCTGGCTTGGCGCTCGCGACCCAGAAGCTCGACGGCATCACTGGCAGGGGCACTAGTAGGGCGGCAGCTCGGCCCACCATTGGCCGAGTGGCTTGAAAGCGTTCCAAAACTGGGTCTTGGCCGGAGCCTCGTCGAGCGACGTGTCGATGTCGGGCACGACCAGCACCTCAACGGTAGCGGTGAAGCGCTGGAGCTCTCCCGGCTTGAACTCCACCACGTCCGCGAGCGGGAACTCGATCGAGTTCAGGAACCCGACCGTGGCCTCGCCCATCGCGACGATGAGCTTCGGCTGGACGATGTGGAGCTCACGTGTGAGGAACGGTTTCGACTCGTCCTCGTCGCCGTCGGCGAACTTGATGCAGTTCGTGCCGTACACAGCCATCGGATCGACGTGGAGCCGCTGCAACGACTTGAGGATCGCCTTGCCGGCGCGCCCGAAGAAGGCCACGCCTTCCTGGACCTCCGAGGGCTGGGGCCGGTACTTGAGCAGCATCACGTCCGCGAGCGGATGGCCCGATCCGGCCACCGGAACCCTCGCCCCGCCCACCTGTGCCACCTCGTGGGCCAGGTCGTTGATCTCGACGATCGCCTTCTGGAGGTACTTCTCGTAGATCTCGTCAGTCGCTGGCACTGGCCTAGTGACTTTCTCGTTTACCGGACCCGTTCCTTGGCCTGGGCCATCCACTTCAGCGATTGGAGGTACATCAGCGAGCGCGGGCGCCTCAGAACCTGGGCGGAGCGCAGGCTGAGGAGGAATTCCTCCGCCCCCTCGAAGGCCCGCATCCGGACGGCGCCCGTGCCGACCCCCTGAAGGACGTGGGCATCGGAGCCCGCCCCCATGGTCAGGTTGTACTTGCGCGCGAAGCGCAGCGCCTCGTCGTTGTAGCCCTCGAACAGCAGCCGCGCGTTGTAGACCTCGAAGACGTCGAGGTCCGCGAGGTGGCGCTGAAGGGTCGCCGGATCGGGGATCGAGTGCATGCGGTCGAACGGGTGGGGGACGTACACGAGCCCGCCCTGTTCCTTGATCGCGGCGACCGTGTCTGCGAATGACATCCCGCGTGGGATCTCCTCCTGCAGAAAGAGCCCGATCACTTCGCCCTGCCCGTCGGTCTTGATCTCTTCGCCGGGGATGACGATCAGCTCGTGCTCGAGCGCCAGCTCGGCGGTCTCGAGCGCGCCGCCGAAGACGTTGTGGTCGGTGACCGCGATCCCGCCGAGACCGCTGGCCTCCGCGTACATGATCAGGTCCGCGGGATCCACCGCGCAGTCGTGGGACCAGCTCGTGTGCATGTGCAGGTCGCACAGGATCCAGTCGCGGTCGGCGAGCGGATCGGTGTCCCGCCCGTGGCGCTGCCTCCGTCGCTTGGCGAGGGAGCCGTAGAGCTCGTCGAGCTGATGGGCCACGGCCGTGAAGCTCCCGCCCGCTGCTTCCGAGCGCGCCCGCTCGGCTCTCCGCTCCCGGAAGTCCTCGTCCTCCGCGAGTCGCGCCACCTCGGCGCCCGCGAGCTCCGGCTGCTCGCGCGTGCCGGACGGGGACGCGATCGCGCAGCCCGACGCGCCCGCCTCGAGCCGCACGCGTTGCAGGCCCGCGAGTGCGGGCACGTAGACGGCGGCCTCGCCGAGCAGTGGCGCTCTCGCGGTGCCGTCACGCGCGGTGCGCACGCGAACGCGATCGCGCAGTGCCCGCGGAATCGTCGGCCGGCCGGTCAACGGCTTCGTCCGGAGCAGGACGAGCTCCCAGCCCGGCAGGTCGGCGAGTGCACGGAGGACGCCGCGCACGAGCGCGCGTTCGTTCGGTCGCCACTCGAGCACGATCAGCCTGCGCTTGCTCCGAGGCTGGAACAGCTCGAGGTCGACGCCTTCAGGAATCACGTGGTACTGCCCAGGAAATCGTGCGGCGGCTATCTCCGCGGTCTCCTCGCTCGTCGCCACGAGCGCATCGAGCCGTGCGAGCAGGCGGTCGCGCTGAGCGCGTCCCGGTGGGTACCCGAGGCGCTCCGGTGAGAGGAAGGACGCGACGGCGAGGTCCTCCGCGTCTCGGAGCGCGAGGTATGACAGCGACGGCATCCCGGGCTCGAAACCGTGGACGACGTCGAAGCGCCCGAGCGCCAGCGCGAGCGAAAGGTTCGCCCGCACGCCGACGGGGACGCCGATCCGGCTGCGCCGCGAGACCGGCACGGCGGGGCCGAGCACCACGACCTCCGCGTCAAGCCCGTCCAGGAGTGCGCGGCGCCCGGCGGCGAGATCGCGCGCGCGGTTCGACGAGGCGAGCACGGTCACGGAGTGACCCAGTGCCCGCAGTTCCTTCGCCACGCCGGCGACGTGCTCGTTGACGTCGTGCGGCTGCGACCAGGCGAAGGGCGTGACGAGGCAAATCCTGAGGCCCATCTGCTCCGAGTGTAGTGCGGAGGGCCCGGCCGCAGAACGGCCGGGCCCTCCTTGCTGCTAAGCGCCTGGCAGGCGGAAGAGCAGGAGTTGCCCGCCTTCACGCTCGTAGGTGAGCGTGCCGCGAACCTCTCGCTCGACGATCAGCGTTCCCGCCTGAATGTCGACGAGGAACGCTCCCGGCCCGAAGGCCGAGGACGCATCGATGATGCCGCTCGACTCCCAGGCGCCGGCCGCACCGGCGGGAGTGGGATCGAGGTCGCCTGGACCTTCGTCGGCGGACTGGTCGACGCGGGCGACGACCTCCAGGGTCCCGTCGGAGAGGTCATAGCGCCAGATGCGCGCCGTCGTCGCGCCCTGGTTGTGTCCGCCCGGATCCTCCTGGATCAGGATGCTGTTCTCGGTCGTCTCTACGTTGTCGGGCTGGTGGATGACTCCGACATTGCTGTATCCCCCGAGATCGGCATCGATCAGCACCGAGAGGCTCTGGACCTTCAGCGGATTTGCGGGGTCGAGCACGATCTTGAAGAGGCGGCCGTTCGGGTAGGGGCCGCGCGCGCTCGACGGGCCGCGCATCAGGCGGCCGGTGGCCGGGTTGGGCAAGGCGCGAGGCTCGCCCGTGTCGGCGAAGTACACGACGTTGGACGCGTTCCGGTCGTAGGCGATGTCCTCGACTCGGATGAACTGGAAGACGTTGTTGTCATTCGACCAGTTCTCGAGCCCGGTCTGGTCGCCGACCGCGATCGCGTGCGGTACCGGAATGAACGTCCCAGAAACACTCTCGCCGAGCGAGAGATCGCCGTAGTCGTTCGTCGCAGGATCGTCCGACCTGAGCGCGTAGAGCGAACCTTGATCGTTCCAGACCGCGGCCGCGCTCCCCGCCTCGTACAGGTACAGCTGCGAAGCCGGGGCGGCGAACGTGTCGTCGCCTGAGAGAACGACGGGATGTCCGTAGCCCGGAACGGCGACGCTGTTCTCGTGGTTGTGCCGGCCCATGCCGTAGATGGAGCGGTATTCGCCCGACTTCACGTCGAACGCCACGACCACACCCGCCTGCTCGGCGCTGGGGCCGGGAGGCCACGCCGTCCCTGTGCGGTTGACGAAGTCCGTCGCTTCCTCGTTCGTGAACAGGAGGTCCCGCTCGAAGCCATGCTCGGCCGTCGCGAGGAAGTTCGAGCAGAAGCGCTGATAGTTCGCTTCGCTCGGGATCACGTAGGACCCCTGCAACACGCCGGCGCTGTGCTGGTTGATGATCAGATGACTAACCATCGCGTTCGTGAAGTCGTTGAACCCGACGCCGGTTGCCGGCGTGAACGGGAACGGCACCGTCGACGTCTCGTGATTGAGATAGACGTCGACGCGGCCCTGGCCGCGCGTGCTGAACGAGATACCGTCAGGGATCGATTCCATGCGGTAGCCGCTGTTCAACGTCTCGCCGACCGTCATGATCGGCGTGACGGCCGCTCCAGGAGCGAGCGGCGTGAGCATGGCCGCCTGGTCGGTCTTGAAACCGGAGTCGTTGTCACCGGCCGCGGCGCTGCCGGCGGTCAGAACGACCCCGAGCAGCACAAAAAGGGCCGCAAGTGTACGCCTCATCAATGCTCTCCTCCCCTTGGGTTTGCGGGGCGAATTGTGACACACCGGTGACGGCGCGCCCAATCCCGTGGAGGGAGGCGGCCGCGACGTGCGCCGCGGCCACCGCACCCATCGGCTAGGTCGCCGCCACGCCTTCCTTGACCCCGACGGCCTTCCGAGCGTTGTCCCGGATGAAGCTCTCCGTCGCGTCATGCGCCTCGTCATCTTGGATCTGCTTCGGCGGCGACTTCATCAGGTACGAGCTCGGCCCCTCGAGCGCACCAGCGACGCCGTTCTCTAGTGCCAGCTTGGCGAGCCGCACCGCGTCGATGACGATGCCGGCCGAGTTTGGCGAGTCCCAGACCTCGAGCTTGAGCTCCAGGTTGAGCGGCACGTCGCCGAAGGACGAGCCCTCCATGCGGATGTAAGCCCACTTGCGGTCGGTCAGCCAGGGCACGTAGTCCGACGGCCCGACATGGACGTTCCCCTCGCCCAGGTCGTAGTCGAGCATCGACGTGACCGCGTTGGTCTTCGAGATCTTCTTCGACTCGAGCCGCTCGCGCTCCAGCATGTTGAGGAAGTCGGAGTTGCCGCCGACGTTCAACTGCATCGTTTTGTCGAGCTTGACGCCGCGCTCGCGGAAGAGCGAGGTGAGCACACGGTGCGTGATCGTCGCGCCGACCTGCGACTTGATGTCGTCGCCGATGATCGGCAGGCCTCTCTCCTCGAAGCGGCGCTGCCAGTACGCCTCGCGCGCGATGAACACGGGCATGCAGTTCACCATTGCGCAGCCGGCCTCCAGTACCTGCTCCGTGTACCACTTGGTCGCGGCCTCGGAGCCGACCGGCAGGTAGTTGACCACCACATCGGTCTTCGTGTCCCGCAGGATTCCGACGACATCGGCTGTCTCACCCGGCGCTTTCGTGACGACCTCGGAGATGTACTTGCCGAGCCCGTCGTGAGTCATGCCGCGTGAGACCTTGATCCCTGTCTTCGGCACCTCGGCGAACTTGATCGTGTCGTTCGGGTGCGCCCAGATCGCGTCGGAAAGGTCCTTGCCGACCTTGTCCTTGGTGACGTCGAACGCGGCGGTGAACTCGATGTCGCGGATGTGGTACCCGCCGAGGTTCACGTGCATCAGTCCCGGGACGAACTGCTCGTCCGGCGCGTCCTTGTAGTACTCCACTCCCTGCAGCAGCGAATTGGCGCAGTTGCCTATGCCGACGAGGGCGACGCGGACGCGGTCGTCGACACGCGTCTTGCCGTTCTGCTTTCCGTTCTCCTGGGCCACCGAGTCCTCCTTGATATCGCAGACTTGCTATGGCCGGGAATATAGCAGGCCTGCGATGGAGAGGGCGGCCGTCTAGCGGGGCTTTGACTCCAGCTCGCGCAGTTGCTTTCGCACAAAGAGGATGCGCTGGACGACCGTCAGCCAGGCCGTCGCGGCCAGCAGGTAGATCCCCCATTGCAACAGGCCCCATGGCGCGAGGACGAGGCCGGCCGTGATCACGACGACACGCTCAGCGCGCGAGCCGAGGCCGACGTCGCCACGTAGGCCGAGACCCTCGGCCTTCGCGCGCGTGTAACTGACGAGGAACGAGCCGGCGATCGCGGCCACGGTCGCTGCGAGCGCCACTTCGTTCCCGTGCCGCGAGAAGATCAGCGCGATCGCGCCGAGCATCGCTCCCTCTCCGACGCGATCGAGGGTCGAGTCGAGGAACGAGCCGAACGGGGTCGTCTTGCCGCCCGCGCGGGCCAGGGCCCCGTCGAGGATGTCCAGCAGCGAGCCGACGACGAAGACGACTGCGCCGAGCCAGTAGAAGAGCAGCTCGCTGCGATACTCGAAGTAGACGAGCACCGCCGCCGCAAGGCAAAGCGACACGCCCGCGGTCGTGAGCGCGTTCGGTGTCACGCGGGTCCGCGTCAGGCCGACAATCGACCGGGACGCGAGCGATCGAGCCCCGGTGGTGTAGCCCTGCTTGACGCGGTGGAGAACGGCGGTGTCTCTCACGTCATCGCCCATCGCATTCCTGCTATGGAAGGACTATAGCGGGTTTGCGATGAAGCGCTTGAGCCTCTGGCGGTAAACCAGGGCCATCGTGGCTGCAGCCAGGACGATCCCGGCGAGGACGTCGAGCCAGAAGTGGTTGCCGGTCGCCATCACGGCGAACCAGACCCACGCGGGCCACAGCAGCCACAGCACCTTGAAGACCGGCCGCCGGACCACGGAGGCGAGGATGATGCCGACGATCAGCGCATCGGCGGCGTGCAGGCTCGGCATTGCCGCGTACGGGTTCGAGGCGAGTTCGACGAGCCCGCTGCCGTGGTTGAGCCCACCGAACTGCGCCAGCGTGTCGTCGAAGCCGATCGTCGTGAAGAAGCGCGGCGGCGCCGTCGGTAGGAGCACGTACCCGATCAGCCCGACCGCGTTCGCGATCAGAATCGTGTTGCGAAAGCGCGTGAATGCCCCGTTGCGCCGCAGGTACACCCAGAGCAACGCGAGGCCCATGACGGTGAACTCCGAGTTCCAGTACGTCCACGACACGAGCGCCTCGAGCAGCTGCGACGACTGTGCCCAGCCCTGCAGCGTCAGCTCGCCGAGACCGGTGAGCCGCTGCTCGATGTCGATCACCTTCCAGCCGTTCGCGAACGCCTGCGCCGGATCCCGGTCGGCCACGCCGCGCGCGACCTGATACGCGCCCAGGAAGCCGAACCAGATCAGGAACTGAAGTCCCAGATCCGCGTATCCACGCGGCAGAAAGCGCCGTCCGGCGGCGATGGCGGCGGTCATGACATGATTCTAAACGCCGGTTCGGGGCCTGATAATCCCGGCTGGCAGTTATCCGCCTATTTGCGACATCGAGCGCGAGGCCCGCACGAACCCGGGGTCGTTGATTCTGTGTTTCAACTCCTTGTGACGCACTGCGAAACGGAGGAGATCGACCAGTTCCTCGTCCGTTGCGCCCTCGCGTAGCGGAGTTTTGAGGTCCCACTCGCGTCGTGAGAACAGGCACGTGCGCAGTTGACCATCGGCCGTGAGCCGGATGCGGTCGCAGCTCGAGCAGAACGGCTCCGAGACCGGGTTCACGAAGCCCACTTCCCCGATGCCGTCGGCAAAGCGGAATCGCCGCGCCGTCGATGAGGCCTTCGCGGGCAGCTCGACGAGCGGGCCGTGATGCTCTTCGATGATCGCGCGGATCTCACCGCCGGTGAGCACGTCGTCCTCGCGCCACGCCTCGTCCGCGTCGAGCGGCATGAATTCGATGAACCGGACGACGTAGGGCTTGCGGCGCGCGAGCTCGGCGAGTGCCGGCACCTCCGTCTCGGTGAAGCCCTTGACCGCGACGCAGTTGACCTTGATCGGGCGGAGCTGCGGATGCTTCTCGGCCTCCTCGAGCCCTCGCAGGACCGCGTCCAGCGCGTCCCGGCGCGCGATCTCGGCGAACCGAACGTGGTTCAGCGTGTCGAGCGACACGTTGAGGCGGCGCAGCCCCGCAGCCACGAGCGGCTGTGCGAGCCGGTCGAGCAGCACGCCGTTCGTGGTCAGCGACAGATCGCGGAGGCCGTCGACGCGGGAGAGCATCCCCACGAGCACCGGCAGGTCGCGCCGCACGAGGGGCTCGCCGCCTGTCAAGCGAACCTCGTCGACCCCGAGTTGAGCGAGCACCCGCACGAGACGCTCGATCTCCTCGAAGCTCAGAATCTGATCCCGCCCGAGCCACTCGAGGCCCTCAGCCGGCATGCAGTACGTGCACCGGAAGTTGCATTTGTCCGTGACCGAGACGCGCACCGACTTGATCTCCCGGTTCCACGAATCGCGTAGCGGCTCCACGACAGTCACCTTAGCCGAGGGCTTCGTTCGGAGACAATCGCGCGGTGCCGGCACTACTTGCTCTGATCGCGGTTACGGCCGTCTGGGGCGTGACGTTCGTCCAGGTGAAAGACGCCGTCGCGATCTATCCCCTCTTCGCGTTCCTCGCCGTGCGCTTCGCGATCGCGACAGCGACGCTCGCGGTCCCGGGCGCGAGCCGTGTGCGCGGGCTCGGCCGGAACGGAATGGCAGCCGGCGCCTTCCTCGGGCTGCTGCTGGCTGCGGGCTACGCGCTGCAGACCGCGGGGCTCGAACGTACGACGGTGTCCAGCACGGGCTTCATCACCGGGATGTACGTCGTGCTCACGCCGCTGATCGCGCTGCTCGTCTTGCGCTCGTCGATCGGGCTCGGCGTCTGGGCCGGTGTCGTCCTGTCGACGGTCGGTCTCGCGCTGCTCTCCGGCATCCACTCCGGCTCGACACTCGGGGACCTGCTCGTGCTCGCAGGCGCCGCCGTGTACTCGCTGCAGATCGTGCTCATGGAGCGCTTCGCACCGCGGTACGACGCGATCGCGTTCACGCTGGTCGAGATGGCAGCCGCCTTCGTCGGCCTCGGAGCGGTAGCACTCGCTCTCGGCGATCTCAGCGTCCCGCGTGGCTGGACCGTGTGGGGCGCTCTCCTCGTCACCGGCATCTTCGCGAGCGCGCTTGCGTTCCTCGTCCAGACGTGGGCGCAAAGGAGGACCTCCGCGACTCGCACCGCTCTGGCGTTCACGATGGAGCCCGTGTGGGCGGCGCTCTTCGGGTACACGCTCGACGGTGACCGGCTCGGCGTGTGGGGGTGGGGAGGGTGCGCGGCCATCATGGCGGGCATCGTGCTCGCGGAGCCTGCCGCCGCTTCTACGCTGGCGCGCCTGGTACCTAGGGCAGGGTCATCGAGTACGCGTAGGTCGCCTCGTTGAAGCGATCGCCTTGAGGCGCGCGAGCCTGCACGTGCACGCTGACGACGCGCTTGCCTGAGAAGACCGTCCCCGTGTAGTCGCCGACCATGCGTCCACTGTTCGTCTGCGCGATCCAGGTCAGCCGCATCGGGCGTGGGTTGAGGCGGCGCGGTCTCGACCAGCGAGCGCCGGCCGTGCGTGACGTGACGAGGTAGACGTTGAGGAGACAGTTTCGTTCGGTGCAGTCGGCGGAATTGAGCGTGTAGTAGGTCAGCGCCAGACGCGCGCGGGCGCCTCGCGAGGCAGGATCGGCGGCCAGGTCCGGAAGCGTGAACTGACGCGTCCCGAGTGGTCCGAGCGGCACGCGCCGCGGCTGTGTCCACCGTCCCGGCCCGGCCGATCGCGACCACACGATGTCGTCGGCACGGCAGCGGGCACGGAAGCGGCAGTCGGGCCAGGCGGCGTAAACGTTCCCCGCTGCGTCGATGGTTGCGGTGGGCAGGCTGAACCCGCGGAGGCGGGTCGGGCCGGACGGACGCTGGTGAAACGTCAGCCCCGACACGCGCTCGGGAGGCGCGAACGTCGCGGCGCCGTCGTTCGAGCGCACGGCGCGCACGACGCCGTCTTCGAAGAAGACGATGACCAACTCGCCGCTGGGGCGGACGACCGGCTGCACCGCGGGCGAGACGAAGTCGGCATCGACCCCGAGCAGGACGGGGGCGGACCACGTCAGGCTGCCGTCCGTCGAGCTCTGGATCCCGATGTTGGTGCCGGAGTGCGCGATGTCGGTGTAGGCGAGGTAGCAGCGGCCGAAGAACGGGCTTGTCGGCGCGTTGTCACAGGTGATCCACTCCTTGTCGACCGCGGTCCCTTCCCGCGTGTTGCGCGGATAGGCGATCGCGCTCACCGGGGGATCCCACGTCAGGCCGTCCGCGGACCCGCTGATGAAGAGCGCGCTCTCGGCTTGCGTGTTCACGAGTGTTGCGATCAGCCAGCGGCCGTGCAGCGCGTCGTACGCCACGACCGGATCGCTCGCGGCCGTCGACGGCCCCGGCGGGGACGTCGCCTCGGTGATCCCGGGGACCAGGCCGGCCTGCCAGGTACGTCCGGCGTCGGTCGAGGTCGAATAACCGGTCGCTCCGGCGCTGCCTCCGAAGTACCGGCCGACCTGGAACGTGGAGACGATCCTCGAGCCGACCGCGAAGGCATCGGGCTCGACCTCGGTCGCGTGCTGGGCGTTCGGCGTGGCCGTCGTGTCCGTCGAGATCCGGACGAGTCTCGGGGGCGGCACCTGGGCCGCCGCCGCCGTCACCGCGCCGAGCACGCAGGCGCCGACGAGCAGGGTTGCGCCGTTACGCCGCCAGCGTAAGTTGATACGATGAGGCTTAGATTTTCTCAGTAGACCCACAATGGAGGCGAAACTACGTATGGCAAAGACTATCGGCATCGATCTCGGCACGACCAACAGCTGTATGGCCGTGCTCGAGGGTGGCGAGCCGACCGTCATTCCGAATGCCGAGGGCGGCCGCACCACGCCGTCTGTCGTCGCGTTCACGAAGGACGGTCAGCGGCTCGTGGGGGCGCCGGCCCGGCGCCAGCAGGTGACGAACCCGGAGAACACGATCTTCTCGATCAAGAGGTTCATGGGCCGTAAGTGGGACGAGGTCTCGGAGGAGATGACGATCGTCCCCTACGAGGTCGTCAAGGGCCAGAACGGCGACGCGCGGGTCAAGGCGGCGGGCAAGGAGTACGCACCGCCGGAGATCAGCGCGATGATCCTCCAGAAGCTCAAGGCGGACGCCGAGGCGTATCTCGGCGAGCCGGTGGCGGATGCCGTCGTCACGGTTCCCGCCTACTTCAACAACGCCCAGCGCGAAGCGACCAAGGACGCCGGCAAGATCGCCGGCCTCAATGTCGTCCGCATCATCAACGAGCCCACCGCGGCCGCACTCGCGTACGGCCTGGACAAGGAGAACGCCGACCAGACGATCCTCGTCTTCGACCTCGGCGGCGGCACGTTCGACGTGTCAGTTCTCGAGCTCGGCGAAGGTGTCTTCGAGGTGAAGGCCACCAACGGTGACAACCACCTCGGCGGCGACAACTTCGACAAGGCGATCGTCGACTGGATGGTCGCGGAGTTCAAGAAGGACCAGGGCATCGACCTCGCGGCCGATCGCATGGCGCTCCAGCGGCTCTACGAGGCGGCGGAGAAGGCGAAGATCGAGCTGTCGTCCACGATGACGACGCAGATCAATCTGCCGTTCGTCACCGCGACGCAGGACGGGCCGAAGCATCTCGATCTGCAGCTGACGCGCGCCAAGCTCGAGGAGATCACTGCAGACCTGCTCGCGCGGACGGTCGGTCCGACGCGGCAGGCGGTCGAGGACGCGGGCATCGACAAGTCGAAGATCGAACACGTCGTCCTCGTCGGCGGCATGACGCGCATGCCCGCCGTGCAGGCGAAGGTGAAGGAGTTGATCGGCAAGGATCCGCACAAGGGTGTGAACCCGGACGAGGTCGTTGCCGTCGGTGCCGCGATCCAGGGCGGCGTGCTCAAGGGCGAGGTCAAGGACATCCTGCTGCTCGACGTCACGCCCTTGTCGCTCGGCATCGAGACGAAGGGTGGCGTCTTCACCCGGCTGATCGAGCGGAACACGACCATCCCGACGAAGAAGTCCGAGACGTTCACCACGGCGGAGGACAATCAGCCGTCCGTCGAGGTGCACGTGCTCCAGGGCGAGTCGGAGATGGCCGCGTTCAACAAGACCCTCGGCAAGTTCCAGCTCGTTGGCATTCCGCCGGCGCCGCGGGGCATGCCGCAGGTCGACGTGTCGTTCGACATCGACGCGAACGGGATCATCAACGTGTCCGCGCGTGACCTCGGCACCGGCAATCAGCAGCAGATCCGGATCGAGGGCGGCTCGGGCCTGAAGGAGGACGAGGTTCAGCAGATGATCCGCGACGCGGAGGCCCACGCCGACGAGGCGCGCCGCCTGCGCGAGGTCGCGGATACGAAGAACCACGCCGAGCAGCTCGCGTATCAGACGGAGCGATCCCTCAAGGATCACCGTGCTTCGCTCGACGAGTCCGATGCCTCGACGATCGAGGGCCGGATCATGGAGCTGAAGCAGGCACTCGAGGGTGACGAGATCGGCGAAATCCGCGCGAAGACCGAGGCCCTGCAGGAGGCCGCGCACAAGCTGGCCGAGGCGGTGTACGCGTCCGCGTCCGCGCAGCAGGCGACGTCCAGCGCAACCGACGGCAACGGCGGCCCCGCGGGCGGCGGCTCCGATGACGAGGTCGTCGAAGAGGGCGACTACGAAGTCATCGATGAGGAGCAGGAGGCTCCGAAGGCGTAATGGCCGACGAGCCTCAGGTGACCGAAGAAGCTCAGGCTGCAGAGGGCGGCGACGACGAGGTCGCCGCCCTGCTGGCCGAGCGCGACGCGCTCTTCAACCGGCTGCAGCGTCTAGCCGCGGAGTTCGACAACTTCCGCAAGCGCAGCGCACGTGAGCAGGCAGCGTTTGCCGAGCGTGCGAACGAGCGGCTCGTCAAGGAGCTCATTCCGATCCTCGACGACCTCGGTCGCGCGCTCGAGGCTGCGGCTGATCATGAGGAGGCCGCGAAGCGGCCTGTCCGCGGTAGCGGACCAGTGGAGGGGGTTCGGGGGAACCGGGAGGTTCCCCCGACGAGTAACGAGGTGCTGGACGGCGTGCGGCTCGTGCACAGGTCACTGTCCGACCTGCTGGCGAAGCAGGGGCTGGCAGAGATCGCGACGGACGGCAAGTTCGACCCGCACGTGCACGAGGCGCTGCTGACGCAGCCGTCCGACGCCGAGGAAGGATCCATCATCGAAGTCGTCCAGAAGGGCTACAAGCTCGGCGACAAGGTGCTGCGCCCGGCGCGCGTCGTGGTCGCCTCGGCTCCGGAGGACTAATGGCGACGCTGTACGACACGCTCGGAGTGAAGAAGGGCGCGTCGGCCGCCGAGATCAAGAAGGCCTACCGCAAGCTCGCCGCCCAGCACCACCCCGACAAGAATCCCGGCGACGCTGCTGCGGAAGAGAAGTTCAAGGAAGTACAGAACGCCTACGACACGCTCTCCGATCCGGAGAAGCGGAAACAGTACGACCGCTTCGGCTCCTCGAACGGTCGACGAGGGCCGGACCCGCGCGATTTCAATTTCGGCGGTGGCGGCGGCAACTTCACCATTAACGACCTCGGCGATCTCGGCGACCTGTTCGGCGGCCTCTTCGGCGGTCGCGCAGGGCGCGGCACCGGGACGCGCCGCAGGCAGCCCGAGCGCGGCTCCGACATCGAGGTCGAGGTCCGGCTCTCGTTCGAGGATTCGCTGCGCGGGCTCGAGACGAAGATCCCGGTGGAAGTCACCACTGCCTGCCGCGAGTGCGGCGGCACCGGCGCCGAGCCCGGAACGTCGCCGGTTATCTGCCCGCAGTGCCACGGGCGCGGCGTCGTGGCCGAGAGTCAGGGCATGTTCGCGCTCTCCGAGCCGTGTCCGCGCTGTCGCGGCAACGGCACGGTCGTCGAGAAGCCGTGCCACAAGTGCAACGGCTCCGGCCGCGAGCGGCGGACGAAGCGCTACACCGTGAAGATTCCCGCGGGTGTCAAGGACGGCACTCGCATTCGACTCAAGGGCAAGGGCGAGATCGGTGACGACGGCGGCGCGACGGGAGATCTCTTCGTCGTCACGCGGGTCGAGCCCTCGAAGCTGTTCGCGAGGCGAGGCTCCGATCTCGTCATCGATGTCCCGGTCACGTACGCGGAGGCCGCGCTCGGCGCGACGGTCGAGGTGCCGACGCCGTACGGCGAGCGCGTGTCGCTGAAAGTTCCGGCCGGGACGCAGGACGGACGCCAGTTGCGCATCCGCGGCCGTGGCGCGCCGAACCTCAGCGGCACCGGCAAGGGCGACCTGATTGCGCGGCTGCGCGTGACGGTTCCGAAGAACCTGACGAAGAAGGAGCGCGAGGCGCTCGAGGAGCTGCAGAAGGTCTCGCGCGACGATCCGAGGGAGGCGCTGTTCTCGTGAAGATCGCCGCACTCGTCATGGTGAGCGTCGGGACCGTGGGGCTCGTCGTCATCTTCGTCCTGATGCGCCGCAGGCTCGAGGAGCTCCGGCGGATCAAGGAGCGGCGGCAGTGATGGACGATCGGCCGCGCTACATGATCTCCGTCGCCGCCGAGCTTGTCGGGATGCACCCGCAGACGCTTCGCGTCTACGAAAGCAGGGGCCTGATCCGGCCGAAGCGGACGGGCGGAAACACGCGTCTCTACTCCGAAGCGGATCTCGAGCGGCTCCGGCTGATCCAGCAACTTACGAACGAGCTCGGGCTCAACCTCGCGGGCGTCGAACAGGTCATGCGCCTGCAGGATGAAATGCAGCGCATGCGGACCACGCTCGACCGAATGGAGCGCGAGATGCGCGAGGCCGTCAACGAGGTGCACCGTCAGTACCGGCGCGACCTGGTCCCGTGGAAACCGCCCATCGACCTGATCCCGACGCGCCACTGATGACCACGTCCCGGTGCCAGGCACGGCGACGAATGTGTGACGCAGGTGCGACAGGACCGGCGCACGTGACCGGTTTTGCCTACTCAGCGGCGCGTCACCGTTTGACCGTCGCGGTGCCTGGCACGGCTACGAATGCGAAACGAGGTATGGACGGGTTATGGACTTCAACAAGCTGACCCTCAAGAGCCAGGAGGCCGTCGCGGCTGCGCAGGAGCTGGCGCGCCGCATGGGCAACCCCGAGCTCTACCCGGAGCATCTGCTGCTCGCGCTGTTGGACCAGGAGCTGCCGCAGCAGCTCGTTCCCGACGCCGCGGAGCTGCGCGCGCAGGCCGAGGCCGCGTTGCGAGGCAAGCCGTCCGTGCAGGGCATGCAACAACAGCCGACCGTCTCCGCCGCGTTCTCGCGCGCACTCGACCAGGCGGCCGACGAGGCGAAGCGGCTGGAGGACGACTACATCTCCACGGAGCATCTCCTGCTCGCGCTCGACGTCGTCCCGCGCGACCAGCTCGAGGCGAAGATCAAGGCGGTGCGCGGCGGGCAGCGCGTCACCTCACAGGATCCCGAGGAGACCTACCAGGCACTCGAGAAGTTCGGCCGCGACCTGACCGCCGCCGCCGAGGCAGGAAAGCTCGACCCGGTGATCGGCCGCGACGAGGAAGTGCGGCGCGTGATCCAGGTGCTCTCCCGCCGGACGAAGAACAACCCGGTGCTGATCGGCGATCCCGGAGTCGGCAAGACCGCGATCGTCGAGGGCCTCGCGCAGCGGATCGTCGCCGGTGACGTGCCCGAAGGGCTCAAGGGGAAGCGGGTCTGGGCGCTGGACATCGGCGCCCTGCTCGCCGGCTCGAAGTACCGGGGGGAGTTCGAGGAGCGCCTCAAGGCGGTGCTCGACGAGATCAAGGCCGCCGAGGGGAAGATCATCGTCTTCATCGACGAGCTGCACACGATCGTCGGCGCCGGCGCAGCGGAAGGTGCGGTCTCCGCCGGCAACCTGCTCAAGCCGATGCTCGCGCGCGGCGAGCTGCGCGCCGTTGGCGCGACCACGCTGGACGAGTACCGCAAGCAGATCGAGAAGGACGCCGCCCTCGAGCGCCGCTTCCAGCCGATCTTCGTCGGCGAGCCGTCGGTCACGGACACGATCGCGATCCTCCGCGGCCTGAAGGAGCGCTACGAGGCGCACCACGGCGTGCGTATTCGAGATGCCGCGCTCGTGGCCGCCGCGGTGCTCTCCGACCGCTACATCACCGACCGCTTCCTGCCCGACAAGGCGATCGACCTCGTCGACGAGGCCGCGTCACGGCTGCGCATGGAGATCGATTCGAGCCCGGTCGAGCTCGACGAGGCCGACCGGCGCGTGCGCCAGCTCGAGATCGAGCTCGCCGCGACGGCGAAGGAGTCGAAGGACGTGCGCGAGCCGGTCGAGCGCGAGCTGGCGGAGGCAAAGGAACGGCACGCCGAGCTGGCCGCGCGCTGGTCGCACGAGAAGGAGGCGCTCGACCGCGTGAAGGAGATCACGCAGCGCATCGACGAGCTGCGCATGGAGTACGAACGCGCGGAACGAGCCGGCGAGTTCACGCGCGCGGCCGAGATCCGTCACGGCGAGCTGCCCGAACTGGAGCGCGAGCTCGCCGAGCGCGACGGGGCGCAGCCGGAGGACGCGATGGTGAAGGAGGAGGTCGACGAGGACGACATCGCCGCCGTCGTCGCACGCTGGACGGGCGTTCCGGTCGAGCGGCTGCTCGAGGGCGAGACCGAAAAGCTGATCCACATGGAGGAGCGCCTGCACCAGCGCGTGGTCGGCCAGGACGAGGCGATCGAGGCCGTCGCGAACGCACTACGCCGCGCGCGCACCGGCCTGCAGGACCCGAACCGCCCAATCGGCTCATTCGTCTTTCTCGGTCCAACCGGCGTCGGCAAGACGGAGCTGGCGCGAGCGCTCGCCGAGTTCATGTTCGACGACGAACGTGCGCTGGTGCGCCTCGACATGTCCGAGTACCAGGAGCGGCATACGGTCGCACGCCTGATCGGCGCGCCGCCCGGCTACGTCGGCTACGAGGAGGGCGGCCAGCTCACGGAAGCCGTGCGCAGGCGCCCGTACTCGGTGATCCTCCTCGACGAGATCGAGAAGGCGCACCACGAGGTCTTCGACGTGCTGCTGCAGATCCTCGACGACGGACGGCTGACGGACGGCCAGGGCCGCACGGTCGACTTCCGCAACACAGTGCTGATCATGACCTCGAACCTTCGCTCGCAGGAGCAGATGCGCGAGGTCTTCCGCCCGGAGTTCCTCAACCGGATCGACGAGATCGTCGAGTTCGAGCCGCTAACCAAGGACCAGCTTGCGGAGATCGTCGACCTACAGCTCGAGCGCTTGCGCGCGAGACTCGAGGAGCGCGGGATCGAGATCGAGCTGACGGACGAAGCGAAGCACGTGCTCGCGGAGGCCGGCTGGGATCCGACGTACGGCGCCCGTCCGCTCAAGCGCGCGATCCAGCGCCTGGTCGAGAACCCTCTGGCGCTGCGATTGCTCGAGGGCGACTTCACGGAAGGCGACGCGGTTCGCGTCGATGCGAAGGACGGGGAGCTCGTGTTCCAGCGCGCCGCTGCGCGTGAGCCTGCGGTCGCCTAGCCCGCAAGAGGGTTGATGCGAAATTCGGCCGCCGTCGGGGGCGCTCCAGACCAAGTCGGGCAGTGCGGTCGTTCGCGGTGCGTAGCGGCGCTACGTGCCGCGGGCGAACGTGCTGATCCGGCGCCGTGTCTGGGGCGTCATCCGGCCCGGCGGAATTTCACATCAGGCCTCTAGCTCGATGTCGTCGAAGAAGTCGGCGCCCTCCTGCTTGGGCGGTGCGCCGTAGATGAAGAGGACGAGCTCCTCATCGCTCTCGTTCCGCACCTGAAGCGGAGTCATCGGCTCGACCGCGACGACGCTTTCGGGACCGACGTCGACCCGGTCGGGCGGATCGCCGAGCAGCATCGTCAGCGTGCCTGAAATCACGACGAACACTTCTTCCTGCGCCTTGTCCGCATGCCGCCGCCCTCGGGTGTGCGGCGGGTAGCGCCAGACCCGCCCGCGGGAATGCTTCAGCTCGGCGGCCGTTGTCACGTCCGCCGCGGAACGAGGTGCTTGCCCTTCGACCAGCGGCGGGCGCTCTTCCCATTCGATGGTCGATGCGTCGGCGACGTGGTAGCCCACAGGCCGATCATAGAAAAAGCTCAGGCGGCGACCGCGCCGGCCGCCGCCCGAGCTCTTCGTTCAGGTTCGCTACTTCTTGCCGGGCGGAACGTGCAGCGCGAGCAGCTGCCCGCCCTCGACCAGCTCACCCGCAATCGAATAGTGGGCCTGCACGTCGAGCAGGTACCAGCTCTCGCCGAGGAACGGCGCCGGGATGATTCCCGACGACTCCTCGTCCTGCGTCAGGAAGTTCGGCGCACCCGGTGCAAATCGATCGGGATCATGATGCGCGATCTCCTGCAGCGTGTCGGTGTCGGGGAAGTACTGCCACACCTTTCCGAGCGGCGTCTGGTTCCCGATGTCCTCCTGGAGCAGCACGTGTCCGCGATCACTGATTGTCAGGTTGTCGAACATCCTCTGACCCTCGGTCCCGTCGAGCACCATGTCGATGGTGCCACCGCCAGCCGGATTCGAGGGATCGACGAAGTTCAGCCGCCACAGCCGGCTCGGCGCCGTGAACCCGTTCGTCGTGACGAAGTAGAACGCGTTCGGGTTCGTCGGATCCCAGGACCCGTCCTCGGGGCGAAGGAAACGCGTCACCCCGCCGGCGTTGCTGTCCGTCTCGAGCTGCGCGCCCGTCTTACCGACTCGGCTGCCGAGGTCGAAGAGCTCGAACGGTGTGCCTGAGGGGATTCCTCCCGCGGGCTCCGTCGCGAAGCCCGGCACCTTGATCCCGTAGAGCTTGCCGTTCGTGAGCCCGGCCTTCTCCACCGGATTGCCGACGGTGGCCTTGTCGCCGATGTAGAGGTACACCTGCCCCGGAGTGGTGTCGTCGGTCCCGGCCACGACGGTCTTGTCGCCGGTAGCGGGGTGAGCGACCGAGTTTTCCCAACTGAAGCGGCCGAGTGCCGGGAGCTCCCAGCTCGTGGCGTCGAGGCCGTGCGCGAACGCTCGGCCTTCGTTACCCGCTTCTTCCCCGTCCATGAACAGCCGACCGTTGTAGCCCTTGCCGCTCGACGCGTTGTAGAACGCGCCGACAGCCGGCAGGTCGGCCGAGCAGAGACGGTTGAGCGCCGTCGTCGCCTCCGCGTAGCCGCCGGCGGTCCACAGCATCGTGCGCTTGATCAGGTCCTCGCCCTTGGTGACTTGCAGCGTGTCTTTGTCGATCGTCCACTTCGAGACGAAAGCGCCGTCTGCGCCGTGTGCGCGGACCGTGCCCAGACCGGGCCTGATCTCGTGGTTCATCAGGAGCGTGAACGTCCCGTCTCCGTTGTCGAACGCCCCGAGGCCGTCGGGGATGCCCACCATCTTGTAGCCGCCGACCGCGTCGCCGACGGTGAGGATCGACTTCGTCACGATGCCGGGCTGAGACCGAACGATGTAGGGCGACTCCGAACTGCTTGGGCCGGTGATTGCGTTCGCAAGGGCCGCTGTCGCCGCGACGGCTGCGACGAGGACAGCAGCCGCAAGCACGCCGAAGCGTCGTGTGGTGGTGCGCTCTCTCAAATCTCCCCCTTCGATCGCTGATGAGTTTCAGCGCGATTCTCGAAAGCGCACCGCCGGTGGTGGGCCGCAGTCTCGTGGCGAACTGGTGACTAGCTGGAGTCGCGATCTCCTCGGGATCGAGAAGGGCCGCTCCCCACAGCGGCCCTCTCGGTGAATTCACCTCTGGCTTTGCGGCTCCAGCCTTGGTGCAGTTCCCATCCTGCGCCCGGATTGTTTGGTGGTCATGAGGTTTCCCTGAAAAAATCCGGTCATGGCCCTCTACCACGACGGCAGCCGCAAGCTCCAGGATCGTTTCGACACCCGGCGGCTCGCCGACCGGATCGAGGAGCGGATCGTCCACGACCGCATCGACGACGACGACCGTGCGTTCATCGAGGCGCGCGACATGTTCTTTCTCGCCACCGCAGACGAGCACGGCCAGCCGCAGTGCTCCTACAAGGGCGGCGATCCCGGCTTCGTGCGCGTGGTGGACGAGCACACGGTCGCGTTCCCCTCGTACAACGGCAACGGGATGTACCTGTCCTTCGGTAATGCGCTCGTGAACCCGCAGGTCGGGCTCCTCTTCATCGACTTCGAGGGCCGCAAGCGCATGCGCCTGAACGGCATCGCCTCGATCGACGACGACGATCCACTGCTTGAGGAGTGGCCCGAGGCGCAGTTCGTCGTACGCGTGAAGGCGACAGAAGTGTTCCCGAACTGTCCGCGCTACATCCACGAGTACAAGCTCGTGCAGCGCTCCCGCTTCGTGCCCAAGAGCGAGTGCGAGACGCCGGTGCCGCAGTGGAAGCAGAGCGAGTGGGCGCACGACGTTCTGCCGGAAGGCGATCCCGCCAACGACCCGTCGCGCGAGGTCATCGCACGCGGTTGAGCCCGTGACAGGGGTCTCTCGCCGCGAGCTGCTCCGGCGCGCGGCGGTGCTGGTCGCGGGTGCGGCCGTGCTCGAGCAACTGCCGCGCGCGCTTCGCCTCCAGGGGTGGCTCGAGGAGGCGTACGCGGCGACGCCCAACGTCGTCACGCAGACGATGAACGGGCTCGTCGCATTCGTCGTGCCGGGGCGGGACCGCTATTCGCGCGCCCAGGGAACGAAGTCGAAGACGGCCGGCGGCATCGAGGCCGGTGCGACGCCGGTGCTGATCCGCACGCTCGACCGCTTCCTGCCGTCCGCGCTCCCGCTCTCGGCGACCGCTGCGGCGATCCTCAACGAGGTTGCGGCGACGGTCGACCCTGCGGCCCGCCGCGGCAAGTTCGCTTCGCCGTTCGCGAACCTCTCGTTCGCGGAGAAGGCAAAGGTCTTCCAGACGCTCGAGGCGCTCGACAACGAGAGCGCAGGCTCGATCCGCTTCCTGGCCGGGAACCTGCCCGGGCTCGTCTCGTTCCTCGCGTACTCGGAGGCGGGGTCGTTCGACGCCAAGCGGAAGCGGCTTCGCCGACGTCCCCTCGGCTGGCGTTTCACCCGCTACACCGGCGTCTCCGACGGCCGCAAGGAGCTGAAGGGCTACTGGGAGGGACGAAAGGCGGCTTCCGATGCGTGACGTCATCGTCGTCGGCGCAGGCGGCGCCGGCCCCGTGGTCGCCAAGGAGCTCGCGGCCCGTGGACTGGACGTGCTGCTGCTCGAAGCCGGGCCGAGATTCGCAAGCCCCGAGCGCGAGTGGTCGCACTTCGAGAGCGAGGCGAACAATCCGGCGACGGGAATCTTCCGCTTCGGCCCTGGCGACCGCACGAAGGCCCCGTGGGCGCGAGAGGTGCCACAGAACAGCTTTCTCTGGCAGACCGCCGGCGTCGGCGGCTCCACGCTGCACTACTTCGGCAACTCGCCACGCGCGATGCCGGCGGCCTTCTCGGACTACGACAGCTCGGACGCAGGTGCGTACGACCGGGCGTACGTCGCGCCGCTCGGCTACCGCGAGCTCATTCCCTATTACCAGTGGGTCGAGCACACGCTGCCCGTGCAGACCGCCGCGATGGGCACGAAGGAGGAGCATTTCCTTCGTGCCGCGGCGAAGACGGGCCTGCCCGTCCAGACCGCGAAGGACATCACGCGCAACGCGTACCGGCCACAGGAGAACGCCATCCTGCAACCGGCGGGAACCGCCGGGCGAACGGCCGACCGCAAGAAGCTCAGCTACCCACAGGCCAGGGGCTGCACGTTCTGCGGTCACTGCCCGCAAGGCTGCTTCGAGCCGCGGGGTGCACCGAAGAACCTCCGCGCGAAGCGGGACACGAATGCGAGCTATGTCCCGATGGCGCTGACGGCGGACCGCTGGGCGAAAGGGAAGGCAGTGACGCTCGTCGCCGACGCGTTCGTTACGCGCATCAACTCCGAGCGAGTGGGGGAGACGGTCAGCGCTACCGGCGTCACCTGGAGAGACACGCGAACCGGGCAGACCGCGTCCGAGCAGGCGAAGGTCGTCGTGCTCTCGGCGGGGCCGCTCGAATCCCCGCGGCTCTGGCTCAACAGCGGTCTGCCGAATCCGAACGACTGGGTCGGACGCGGCCTCACCGATCACTATCTCGACTTCATCGTCGGGCGCTTCAACTCGTACACGGGGTCCAGCAAGGGGCCGGCCTCGGCGGCGCGCGCGGACTTCCCCGGCCATGGCTGCATCGAAGGCGCCGGTGCGCTTCCGGGCCTGCAGGCCCAAGGCCTGACCACGAGCGACTCCGGGATCGCCGGCTTCTATTCCAACGGTGCGGCCGCGGGCGCGCATGGCGCGAACGCGGTGGGCCGGCTCGTGGGGGAGCGTTTGAAGCGCTTTCTCGGCAACGTCGACCGGCTGCTGGCGCTCGCGGTCATCACCGACGACGACGTCCTGCCGCAAAACCGCGTCACGCTCTCGAGCGTGATGAGCCCGGACGCGCACGGGCCGATCGCACGGGTGGAGCTCCGGCGACGTTCCGACCGGACGCTGCGAAACCGCGAGTACCTCGCTGCGCGCGCCGTCGAGATCCTGCGCGCGGGCGGCGCGCGCGAGATCGTGCGGGGGAGCTGGCCACCGATCCTCCTGCACATCCACAGCACGATGCGGATGGGAGTGAGCGCAGACACTTCTGTGCTCGATGCGGATAGCGAGGCGCGCTGGGTCAAGCGGTTGTACGTCGCCGACAACTCCGCGCTGCCGAACGCGCTCGGCGGCCCCAATCCGACGCTGACGACCCAGGCGCTCGCGACGCGGACGGCGGAGAAGATCTTCGTCCGCTACTTCGGCGGCGACCCGTGGGTTGGACACGAGTCACCGGTGTCGTCGGTGGACGACACGGTGACTCGGGCCGTTGAGGCCGTGGGCCTGTAGCGCGGAGTTACAGCTGTCCGCGCATCTCGCGAATCAGCGCGTTGGCATAACGCATGCCTTCGGCGTCGGGCTCGCGCCCCATGAAACGCCACCTGCGCTGCTCGAACCAAAGACACGCGCGGAGCTCGTCGAGCCTCCGCGGCACCTCACCGGCGCGCCGCCAGCGGGCAAACGCGTCGCTGGCGAGCTCCCGGACAACGTCCCGGTCTCGCGGCGAGAACGTCACGGCGAACCGGGCATAGTCGCTCCAGTCGCCCCAACTGTTCGGAAGGTCTGTCGACCGTAGCTCCCCCGTTTGGATCTGTGCGGCGTACATCTCTTACCTCCGGGTACGCAAAGGGTCGCGTTGCCGCGACCCTTTGGAACGACTCGCCCCTCGGCCTGCGGCTGGCCTCGAGGCGATTGCTATGTGTGCTTTCCCTATGAGACGCACGAGGGCGGCGGATCTTGCAAGGTCGGCGGAGAAATCCCCCGGAAGGGTTACCCGATGAAAAGGCCGCTCCTGCGGCGAGCGGCCCCTTCTATAGGTCATGTAGCCACGGATCTGCGGGCCTGGCCGTGGCATTTTTACTCCTGCTCCCTCTGAGATGCCACCGCGCGCGGATCCTTGCGCCCGCAGGGTGGGATTCACCCGTTAGGGGCCGTTACCGTTGGTGCCGTGATCCTCGTCGTCGCCGCAACGCCCCGAGAGCTCGAGAGTGTCCGATCGCCGGATACTTTCGCGTGCGGCGTTGGGCCGGTGGAGGCCGCCGCCGCGACTGCTCGCGCGATCGTGGAGCGCCGTCCGGACGTTCTCCTGCACGTCGGGATCGCCGGCGCGCGCGGGATCTCGCCGCCGCAGCTCGTGATCGGCTCCGAGGCGGTGTACGAAGATGCGGCCGGAGGCACGTGGGTGCCGGGCCGTGTCGTCCCAGACCACCGGCTCGTGGAGGCGGCGCGGCGGGCTCTGCCCGAGGCACTCGTCCAGCCGATCGGGACGAGCGCACGAGTGGGCGGAGCGAGCGGCTGCCAGGTCGAGGCGATGGAGGGCTTCGCGGTCCTGCGCGCCGCCGAGCTCGCGGGGGTGCCCGCGGTCGAGGTGCGGGCGGTCTCGAATGAGATCGGCGAGCCCGACCGTGCTCGGTGGCGCATCGACGATGCGATTGCCGCCCTGGATGCGGCGGTGCCCCGACTGCTGGCAGAGCTCGGTCGGTGACGAAGCGGGTCTGGCTGCGGGCGTCCGCGCTCGCGCTCGGCGCAGCGGGCGTGCTGGCCGGGCTGACCTTGTACTTCAGCTCCGAAGACGTGCCGCCGTGCCTCGCCTCGGGAGCGCCGATGTGGCGGGCGCCGAGCAGCGGAACGCACCACTACGAGATCGTCTTCCCGGATCGCGCGGCCTGCTTCTTCGCGATCGACGAGGGACAACGGCGGCTCGCAGGTGCTCTGTCCTTGCCCGAAGCGCGAGGGATCTCGACGGCGGCGCCGCTGCGCGACGACGTCGCGCTCCGAACCGAAGACGGCGTGTTCACGCTCGACCTGCGGCGAGGGCAGCTGCGGCGTGGTGGGCTCGCGCCGTTCCCGTCCGACACGCTGACCGTCGAGGATCAGGAGCAGCGCGTGCTGTATGTCACTCGCCGCGGGCTTCTCGGCTTTCGCGTCCTCGACCTCGGCTCCGCGGCCTCCCTGTACGACATCAGCTTCAGTGGGTTCACCTGGAATCCACGCTTCGGCCCGGATCCGCCGAGTCACGGCCTCTCACTCGCTCCGGACCGTCCCGAGCTCTGGGTGCTCGACGCGCCGAACAGCCGTGTGCACGTGTTCGACGTCAGCGGCCTGCCTGGTCTCCGGCCGCGGCAGATCGAGGACATTCGCCTGTCGCGCCCGCTGTCGGGAGAGGAGAGCCCCTGCTCCTCGGCGTGCGAGCGCATCGGGTCCCTGCAGCACAGCTCCGACGGCAGGTACGTCTTCGTCGGCGATGCAGGTGACGTCATCGACACGTCGACCCGAAAGGTCGTTGCGAACCTCGAGGCGCTGCACAACTCACGAGTTCATCTCGAAGTGGTCTTCACCGACGGCCGCCCTTCCTTCCCGAGACCGGCCGGTTAGCGTGTCGTCGTATGCCGCGTGAACGGCTGCCGCCGCCGCTTCCGCCCGAGACTCGCACGGTCGGGCAGCTCGTCGCGGAGGCGGTGAAGCTGTACGGCGCGCGCTTCTGGCCCTCGCTCGCCCTCGGAATCGGGCCCGCGCTGATCTGGGTGGCTGCCCCTAGGCTTGACGACCCTGCGCGCGTCGTCGTGGTGCTCGGCCTCGGGCCGTTCGTTTTCGCCGCGTCGTACGCCGGTGCGATCGCACTTGTGCGTCCGATCAGCCGCGGGCGCTATCTGGCGACGGCGCTTGCCGCGGGTTTCATCGCGTTCCTGCCGCTCTGCGTCGCGCGGCTCTGGATCTTCCCGGGCATCTACCTGGTCGTGCTGGCCTGGCTCGCGCTCGTGGGACTGGCAGTACCGGCGGCGCTCGTCGAACGTCGCACCTTCACGGACGCGCTCCGGCGGGGCGTCGCGCTTGCACGCGTCGACTACGTGCACGCTCTCGGTTCGCTCGCCACGCTCGTGATCACGATCCTTCTCACCGGCCTGGTGCTCTTCTTCACGCTGCGCGAGCTGAGCGACCAGGCTCAGCGCGTGGCGGGGTTCCTAGCGCTCCTCGTCCTTGCGCCGGTGGGCGTCCTGGGGGCGGCGATCCTGTACGTGGACCAGGAAGCCCGGGTAGAGTCGAGCCCCCGATCGAGGAGGAAGCGCGATGCCGACCTACATCCTTCTGTCGAGTCTGACGGCGCAGGGCGTTCAGACGCTCAAGGCAAACCCTGACCGCTTGCGCGAGGTCAACAAGGACGTAGAGGAGCTCGGCGCCAAGGTCCTGCACCAGTGGGCAACGCTCGGCGATTACGACTTCGTGAACATCGTCGAAGCGCCGGACGCGGCCACGATCGCGCGCGTCTCCGTATCGCTCGGTGCACGTGGGAGCACGAAGATCCGCACGCTGACGGCGCTGACGATCGACGAGTTCCTCGCCGCGCTGGGCTAGGTCGCAGCGCGACGAAGCACTGAGATACCCCACGCGGTGCCGGACTCGAACAGCTCGTCCGGGTCGACCTCGTCGGCCCAGCCGAGGAAATGCTTCTCGGGGTCGTCCTCGGTCGAGCCGTAGACCGCCCGGCGATCCTCGGGGCGTGCAGCCGGCTCGATCGACTCGCCGCGTTCGAGCGCATCGCGGCGCGCCTCTGCTTCCTCGGCGACCGGTCCCTCTTCGTAACCGCGGGGCATGTCTCGAGGCTACCGGTTCGCCGCCACGGCAACCTCGGCGGCGAGGCCTGCGTTCGCGGCGACGAGCTCGCGGTTCGCAGCGAGCGTGCGGCCTCCGCTTCGCTCGTGCAGAAGGGAGAGCACGAAGGGTGTGATTGCCTGGCCGGTAACGCTCCGCCGTCCCGCTTCGGCCAGCGCCTCGTCGATCAACGGTTCGATGTCATCCAGGCTTTCGTCGGGCGGCCGCGTGAGGAGCAATCCGTGTCCGCCGAGCTGCCAGTGCGTTTCCGCGATCTGCGCCGCCTCCGCCGGCGAATCCGTCCGCGCCGGAACGGGCGGGCCGCCGTGTGCCGAGTAGAACAGGGGTAGCTCGTCGGTGCGGAAGCCGAGCACCGGTACTCCGAGGGTCTCGAGCACTTCAAGTGTCGCGGCGACGTCGAGCAGCGACTTGATCCCGGCCGAGACGACGACGACCTGCGTGCGTGCGAGCTCGTCGAGGTCGGCCGACACGTCGGGAGGATCGGGGAAGCCGCGATGCACGCCGCCGAGCCCGCCCGTCCCCATGAAGCGGATTCCGGCGGCACGGCAGACGGCGAGCGTGCCCCCGACGGTAGTTGCGCCGACCGTGCGTTGCACCGCGCAGACCGCGAGGTCGCGCGGTCCTGCCTTATGCGCTGCGCCGTCGAAGCGCTCGAGTTCTTCCGGCAAGAGCCCGACACGGATCTCGCCATCGAGCACGCCGATCGTCGCCGGGATCGCCCCGGCCGCTCGCACGCGCCGCTCGGAATCGAGCGCGACCGCGACGCCTTCGCCCGCGGGGAACCCGTGCGCGACCAGCGTCGTCTCGAGCGCCACGACCGCCCTTGCCTCGCGCACCTCGTCGGACACGACGATCATGGCATCGCCCCCAGCTTCGCGACGCAACGTGCGGCCGCTTCGCCCGCGAGCGCGGGACCGCCCACGAGAAAGCCCGCGGCCAGGGCGTCACCCGCGCCGGTGGCGTCGACGATCTTCCCCTGCGCGGGCGCGATCTCCGCCCGGGTCTCTCCGAGCACGACCGCGCCACGCGATCCACGTTTGACCACCTCGGTGGGCGCGAGCCCGTATGCGCCGCCGACCATCTCCCACTCCGGCTCGTTGGCGAAGATCACGTCGGGTGCGAGCGTCTCGAGCAACTCCCGGAAACGCTGCGGCCCGTACTCGCGGATGCGCGTCCACGCGGAGAGGTCCACGCTCACGCGCGCGCCGTCTGCCCGTGCCAACTCGGCGGCGTGGAGCGCCGCGGAGTCGATCGGCGAGGCGAGCAGCGCGTAGCCGGAGATGTGCAAACAGTCGCACGCGAACCACGCCGGGTCGAGGTCGTCCGGCCCGAGCTCCGGCGCGGCGCCGCGGTCCGAGGCCATCGTGCGCTCGCCGCCCCGGTCCACCAGCGAGACCACGACGCCGCTCCTGCCGCCGACCGGCCCCACGAGCTCCACGCCGCGGGCCTCCAGCTCGGACGAGACCACATGGCCGGTGAGGTCGTCTCCGCGTTTCGACACGCAGCGCGCCTCGGCACCAAGCGCCACGACCCACGCGGCCACGTTCGCCGCCTGACCCCCCGGAGTCGCAATGGTCTCGGCCGAGGCGTCGGCGCCCGCCTCGAGCGGCTCGCCCGGCCGCACGATCACGTCGAGGAGCGCGTCTCCGAGTGTGACCACCAGCACCCTAGAATCGTCCCATGGACGGCGACCAGAAGCGCGGCCGTCTCAGCTCGTTCGTCGTCGGCGGGCTGGTTGGGGCTTCAGCCACGCTGGCAGCCGCCCGCCGCAGGCGCCAGCGAGCGACCGCGCCACGGCGGACGCCCCAGGGGCTCCAGGCCTTCGAAGAAGCCCCGTGCTACCGCGAGGTAGTCGAGAAGGAGCGAGATCTAGAACCGTGATTCGGCCCGCAGGATCGTGCGCAGGTTGATGTCCGCGTCCGAGATCCGCAGGTCGCGTCCGAGTCGCATGACCGTTTCCGACACCGCCAGGTAGCGAGCGCGCGTCTCGAGCGGATCCCAAGAGCGGATCACAAGGTACGGGCCGTAAACGCGCCCTTCGAACATCGGCTCCGGCTTCGGCAGCGCGAACGGGATCGTCTGGCGTTCCCAGACGTTGGTCGTGTCGCTGGCATCGAAGACCCAGACACCGCGGCCGAGTGGCTCGGGGACATCCTTCAGCGCGTCCGCGAACAGGCCGGGGTCCGCGCGTGGAATCGCGTACGCCGAGAAGGAACGGTTCTTCTCCCACGCGCGCAGGTAGAGCGGCTCGTACCCGAGCAGGACGTCGTCGGGCCGCGCGGTCGACGCGAGCCAGGCCGCTGCGGCGTTTCGCGCCTGGATCTTGCTCGCGGGGTCGCCGTCGAAGAGCGCTGGTGTCTTGTCATGCGCCCAGCGAAGCTCTCCGACCATGAGGGTGGCAATGGCCGCAGCGGCGAGCGCGGCAGTCAGCGGCGGCCTGAGCCGACCGAACTCGACGAGCGGTACTGCGATGAGCACGCTGAAGAACGGCAGCGCGAAGATGAGGTGGCGCGATTCCGGCGAGGTCGACGAGCCAAGCGTCGCGACGGTGAGCGCGAGCGTCGGCACGGCGATCACGCAGGCGGCGAGGATGACGCCGTCGCGGCGACGGTGGGCGAGCAT
>Ga0184632_10000058_pt1 | contig 31224 bp, 24 predicted proteins | sample PLM31_50_b1_FD_133153 | JGI IMG/M metagenome (GOLD analysis project Ga0184632, IMG submission 133153) | Groundwater sediment microbial communities from an aquifer in East River, Colorado, USA - PLM3-1_50_b1 | ecosystem: Environmental > Terrestrial > Soil > Riparian zone | place: USA: East... | reverse complement strand
CTTTGACGTGGCTCTCGGTGGGCGGGCCATCGGCGATCACGATCGAGTAGTAGGGCTGCGCCTCCGTCGTCACCCGATAGGTTTCGAGGGCTTGATCTAGCCAAGCCGCGAACTCCTCCGACGTGGTACGCACGCCAAAGCCGAGCCCCTTTAGGGCATAAGAGCGATTGACCACCCACCCGAGGCGGTCCAGTTCGGACAGTCAGTGGTTCTCTGTCTTCTGTTCCTGGAGCTGGGCTCGTTCGTCGACCTCTTCAGCCATCTGGCCCTTCCTTCTCGGTGCCGACCAGTATCCCCATCTCCTCGAATCGGGCAACGACATCGCCCACTTCCCTCTCCACTTGATCGAGCGGGGCGCCGGAGACCTCGGCTATGTCTTCCGCCAATTCCCAGGTAGTCCCGGTTCCGTCACACAGCTGAAAGATTATTGCCGCGGTGACATTGAGGTGATGGAGCAGGCTCTGACGAGGATCGTAGATGACGGCTTCCCCGTCGATCTCGACCACGGCGATGTCGTCCCGGACCTTGGGCAAGTGCGGCAGCGTCTCCCGGGGCCCCATCGTCCCTCACAGTCCTCGACCAATACCGGAGCGGATGAGGGGAATCGAACCCCCGTCTCAAGCTTGGGAAGCTTGCGTTCTGCCATTGAACCACATCCGCGGATCGCCCCGGATTCTAGCAAGGCCTTCCCGCACAGCGACCTAGAGGTGCGAGGAAGCCGGCGCCTCCAGGCCGCAAGAACCCTTGTAGTAGGCTCAGCCGCATGACCGTCGCCGGTCGCTTCCTCGAGGAGTTCTCCCGGGACGCACTCCCACGCGGCTGACCTCCAGGCATGCCAAGCCCCTTCGGCCGGCTCGTTCTGATAGCCAATCCGGCGGCCGGAGGTGGGCGAGTCGCAGACGAGCTCCCAAAGATCGAGGGCGAGCTCCGGTCGCGGGGGCTTGAGCATCGAACGATCATTACCGCAGGCCCTGGAGAAGCGACGCGCGAGGCGCGCGAGGCCCTTCTGAACGGTGATCGATTCCTGGTGGCGGTAGGGGGCGACGGGACCGTAAACGAGGTGGTCAACGGCATGCTCGGTGACTCTGGGCAGGTGACGCCGGACGCCGTCCTGGGTGTCATCGCCGCGGGGTCGGGGTGCGACTTCATTCGGACCTTTGGGCTTCCGGATGATTCGATCCGGGCCTGCGGCCATCTGGAAGGATCGAATCTCTTCCCGATCGACGCCGGCAGGATCACCTACTCGCGCCCGGACGGGTCGCCCGCCTCGCGATACTTCGTCAACATAGCCGAGGTCGGCCTGGGGGCGGAAGTGGTGTCCCGCTCGGCCCGGCTGCCAAAGCGGCTGGGACGGTCGAGATATTTCTTCGGCTTCTGGCTGACCCTTCCCAGGTTCAGGCCCGCCAAGGTGGCATTGCGATCACAGCGAAGGACATTCGAGGGTCGAGCGCACAACGTGGTAGTGGCCAATTGCCAGTACTACGGCGGTGGCATGCGGATCTCGCCGCGCTCGTGGCCGAGCGATGGGTACCTGGACATATTGATCATGGTTGGCCCCAAGTCCGATGCCTTCACGATGCTGCCGAAGATCTACCGGGGCGAGCACCTGCCTCACAGGAACGTGGTGGAGCTTCGCACGCGGGCCTTCACTATGGAATCGGAACGGCCACTGGCGATCGAGGCGGATGGCGAGATTCTCGGAATCACCCCCGCAGGGTTCGAGGTTTTCCCCCAGCCGATCCGATTGAAGATCTGAACGTCAGCCGCCGCCACTCCCCGGCCGGTGGGCGGCCCGGCGAGCGAGCTCACTCCCCAGGGCGGCGATGGCCTCAGCCCTGACAACGGGCGCGAGATCGTTCGAGGCTACGCGCATGAGCTCCCGGGTCGCCCGTGACCCGCCCAATCGTGCGATTGCGCGGACTGCCTCCCGGCGCACAACAGGCTCAACGTCCTCAAGGGCCGCCACGCAGATGCCGAGCGCGTCCGGGTCCGTGGGTGCGTTCGAAAGGCCCGCGGCACGCGCCCTGGGGTCACCGGACGCAAGCGCGTGCCTGAGCTCCGCGAGCCTCAACTCGCGCGCGAGCGGGTCATCGCCCCTTGGCATGCTTGGCAGAGCCTACGTACCCCACCCGGGGGAGGCATCCGCCGAAGGGGCCGAGTCCTGTTGCGACTTCGGACCTAACCCTCTGGCTGATCCTCGCGGGTCTCGTCGAATACACGGACGTCTCCGGCCGCTGGCGGCACGCTGCCCAGCAGACGCAATGCCTCTTCGGCGGCGGAGGCCACCTGGGCGACCGGGTCGGTCAGAAACACTCGTCGGAGTGGCCTGACGGCCCGCTCGTCGCCACTGGCTCCGAGCAGACGGACCACCTCCGACCGAACTGCCACGTCCGGATCGGCCAAGGCCGAGAGCAGGGCTTCAACGGCGACGGGCCCGCCCATGGCCCCGAGGACCAGCACAGACCTCAGCCGTTCTGCCGGGTCGATGGATGACAGCTCATCGACGAATCGATCCGGACCGACCATCTCGGCCAGCAGCGAACCGGCCGGATCGCCCGTCCCCGGCGCCCCCGTGCCGGCGGCTTCGAGCAGCGGCTCTATCGCCGTTTCACCCATTCGGCGAAGGACCTCCGCCGCCGCCCTGCGAATATCCGGCGTCGCGAGAGCGGCAACGAGCCGCCGGGCGACCTCAGGGGAGCGCCAGCTGGCGAGGGCGTCGGCGGCCATGTTCCGAACGCGCACCTCCGGGTCCTTCAGCGCCCCTATGAGGATGTTCGGGACCATGTCATCGTCCACCAGGCCCAGCGCCTTCACCGCCTCGACCCGGACTTCCGCGTGTGGGTCGTAAAGCGACCTTGCCAGGGAGGTCACGGCCGCGGGCGAGCGGATCGTAGACATTGCGGCCGCGGCCGTTCGCCTGACGAGCGGGTCAGGATCGTCCAAGGCCTTCTCCACGGCTTCGGCAGCACCGCGCGTGCCGGCCCTCACCGCGAGCTCTACCGCCTGGGCCCGAGCACCCGGGTCGGGCTCCCTCGCGGCTGCCTCAGCGATGCTCGCCAGGCGGTGTGGACCGCCCCGCTCGATGGCCGCGATCACCTCCTCACGCCTGCCCGCAGGGCCGTTCGCGACGACGGCCCAAGCCTCGAGCAGGAATCGGTCGGGAAGCGTCGCCAGGTGAACCGCCGCGGCATGCCACACACGCTCGTCGTCGTCCGAGAGCGCCTTGAGCAGAAGCTCGACCTCCTCCTCCGATTTGCCGGGATCAAGAACTTCCGTAGCTGATGCCCTGACGTCCGGATCCGCGTCCTCCAGCGCTCTCTTAAGGGCGGCGAGGCGAGTCGCCCCACCCGCCCGCACGACCGCATTCAGGGCAGCGGCTCTTACGGCCGCCGAGGAGTCGGCCACCAGGCGCTCCTGGGCGAAAGCCAGATCCGCGGGATCACCTGTCTCGGCGAGCGTCTCGAGCACTGCCATCCTGACCGACCCGGCCGTGTCATGCAGGAGGTCGGCCAGTGTGGCCTTCACCGCATGTCCACCGAGCTGCCAAGCTATGCGGACCGCCGCCGGACGGACGTGCCCCGGCACTGCACGAACCAGGCCCAAGATGTCATCACCGGAGAGGCGAAACGAGGTGAGCGCATGAATGAAGGGCCCTCGGGCCTCGGGCGGGACTGATGCCGCGCGGCGGAGCAGGTCCTCTGCACGGGAGGCAATCTCCATGGTCGAGGCAGCCAGCGCCGCGCTCCTTGCCTGGTTCGCCGATCCCTCGATCAACGCATTTGCTGCCCAGTCCGAGATCCAGCTCGTCGGCAGGGCCGTCAAGACCGTGTGCGCCTGCATTCGCACGGCGTCGTCGGGATCAGCCAGGGAGGCGGCGATGGAGTCCAGGACCTCTTCGTCGGAGACGCTCCCCGCGCCGGACTCGGCACGATTCGATCCCATGCCTGCCACTCGCGACTCGTACGGCAGGGAGGTAAGGAGATCCGCCGCCCTGGCAGCATGTCGGCGCATCTCGTCCGAAGGGTCGTTTAGCGTGGCCGAGACTGCACGGAAAGAGGAGGGGCTGCCTTCGGCGAGCAGCACGCGCGCCGCGCCCAGCCTCGAGGGGCCGGCGCTCCTCAGCGCATCCACTACGCGCTCCAGTCCAGCTGCCCGGGCGATGGCAGCAAGGGCTTCTTCTTCCGCTCCGGCAGGCGCCGGGTCCATACGGCCAACGGCCGACAGGAATACGGCCAGCTCCGGGTCACCCACCCCTCGTGCGACGCTCGGGCCTGCAGCCATGGCGGCTAGCCTCGTGATTGGCGACCCCCGGTCCGACACGAGGGGAAGGATCCAGCGCGCGACCCGAGGACCTTGACGGGCCGCGGACCTCACAACGGCAGCCCGAACCTCGTCGTCTGGATCGTGAAGAGCACGTGAGAGTACGGCGATGCCCATCCCCGCCGCGTCCAGGCCCAGGACCTCGGCTGCCAGGCGGCGCAGGCCCGGGGCCGGGTCCTCCAACAGGATGCGGATCACGAGCGCGCGCTCTCCGGGCCTCGGTCCGCCTTCGAGCATGCCCGTCAGGGCGGCGCGCCGCATCTCGGGCGCCGCATCGAGCGGGCGGACGGGACCGGGACGGCGGATGCTGACCCTGCCGGCCGGCGACGTTCGCCGCCGCTCGGGCGAGGCGAAGGCCTGTCCTATGGCGTCCAGGATCGCCCCGGCCGGCTCGTTCTCTTGCTGTGGGGGGGAAGATCCCGCGTTTGGGCGGGCATCATCGCTCGGAGGTCCGGCCTCCCTGGAAGTCATGCGGGCAATTAACCAGCAATGCGCTCGAAGCTGCAACGGCCGAAAGGCCGGTGGACAGTTACTGCTTATGACTCAGCGGTATTGTCAAGCGCGCCGGGGACCGCCGTTCGAATTGTTTATCCCCATCCTGAGCGAGCTCAGCCCCGGAGGGGCACCCACGCCCATGGCCACGGCAGCCATGGCCGCCTGCGTGCGGTTCGTGACTCCAAGCTTGCGGAAGACGGCGGCCAAGTGGGCCTTCACAGTCTTCTCGGAGAGGAACAGCTGTCGTGAGATCTCGCGGTTGCTGTGTCCCTGTGAAAGCAGCTGCAAGACGTCGGATTCCCGTCGCGTGAGGCCCGCGTCGGGCATGGATCCTTCCCCACCCGAGGATTCGTCAGGGATGCTGGGCCCCTCAAATAGGTTTCTCACGGCGCGGGGCGACAGGACGTTTCCCGCCCCCGACAAGGCGACAAGTATGGCCTGGGCGAGATCCTCTGGAGTGGTGTCCTTCAACAGATAACCGGCGGCGCCCTCAGCGAGCGCGGCCTTGACATATTCCCCGTTGTCGTAGCTCGAGAGCATGATCACCGGAAGGCTCGGCCAGGACGATCGGATCTCCCGTAGCAGCTCCAGCCCATCCCGCCCGGGCATTCGGATGTCCACCAGGGCCACGTCGTGGGGCTGAACCGCCAGCTGCTCGATGGCCTCGTCCGCGCTTCCGGCCTCGGTTACCTCGGCATTCTCGACGCAGGTGGTCACCAGGTACGCGAGCCCCCGCCTGACCAGCGTGTGGTCGTCGACCAGGAGGATCCTCACGAGGCGACCCTCTCGATCGGGATCGTGGCGATGACGCGGGTGCCCCTGCCATGCCTTGACTCGATTCGGAGCTTGCCACCGACCTCGCCGACCCGTCTCCTGAGCATGTCGAGGCCCAGGTGGTGATCGAGTCGTGCGGCGGCCTCCTCATCGCGAGAGAAGCCCCGTCCCCCATCTCCGACCATCACGGCGAGCTCGCCCTCGTTCGCGGTGAGCCGCACGGTCACGTTCGTACCGCTTGCATGCTTGGCCGCGTTCGCTAGCGCCTCGCGGATCACGACGTAGGCGACGGACAGGATGCGAGGGGGGACGAGTCCCAAGTCTCCCTCCACGGCGACCCTTGCGGGCAGCTTCCAGCGCCTGACCACATCCTCCACGTAGCGCGTGAGCGGCTCGTCCGGCTGCCGGTCGTCGGGATCGGATGGAGGGGAGAGGTCGAACAGGATCCCGCGGAGCTCAGACAGGGCCTTTCGAATCTCGGTCTTGGAGGTCTCGAGGACGGATACGGCGTCGGCTGGGTTCCGTTCGATCCGCTTGCGCAGCGCCTCGAGCTCGAGGACCGCTCCGGCCACAGTCTGCGTCAGTCCGTCGTGCAAGGCATATGCCATTCGCACCCGCTCGCGGTCGAGGATCGAAGATACAGCCTGCTGACGGACCTGTAGCGCGGTCCTGGCGATAGAGACGGCGCGGGCCGCCACGGCCATGGACACCGGGGAGAGGGCCGGCCCTTCGGTCCACCCGGCCAGCAAGATCTCCAACCCCTCGTGGGTCCTACCGAAGGCGCCGACGAACGCGCGGGAGCTCACTCCAAGCGACACCGCGAGGTCGCGCAGCGCATCCTCCGACAGTGATGGCTCCAATTCCGGATCGAGCTTCGATGCGATGTCCTTGGCGAGCCGCTTGGGCCAGATCGCAGGCGAGGACAGCACCTCGAGGTCCGCTCCCTTCTCGCTCACCAGGAAGATCTCATCGGACCGGAGCGCCTGGCGGGCATGTTCCACGAGTTGCTCCGCGGTTGCCCCGCGGGCCGCGACGATTGTCTGGCACGCCGTAAACAACCGATCAAGGGTGGCAACTTCCTCGTGGGACCGGAGGGCGCCATCGGCGGGCCACGAAGGCCCGGACATCGTGGCAACCAGGCTCAGATAGGGTCGCGCCCGTTCGATCCATCCGCCCGCCCTGCAGGGCTTCCCGGAGTCGAGCAACACGCGCCCCCCTTCGGGAAGGGGGAGGCTTGCCAGGCTCGCGCATCCAAGGCGAGCCAGACGGGACCCGAAGCCAGGCACGGTCCGCGAGTCGGCGTACTCAGCCGCCACCGGCGTCCCCTCGAGGATGGCCGGATCGAGCACCGCGTGCCACGGGCGGGTCGGTCCCTCCCTCTCCAGGAGCTGCCAACCGTTTGAACCGGGAACGAATACCGACGCGGTCTCGAAGCCCAGGTCGTCCCGGAGTCCGGCCAGCGCGTCGGCGAGCTTCGATCCGGCAGGGTCCTTCGGTTGCGGGCGCGGGGCCCGGTCCCTGGTTGCTCTGGCGTCGCTGATGCTTCCTTGAGCCATATGAGACCCGGCCTCCCGCTCGCTCTCATCGCCACCGGCGAGCGGCCGCAAACGAAAGCCTCCCGACCCCCTCAACTCGATGGGGGAAGGTGCTTCCGGCGGTCGACCCGGAGGCTGTCTCTTCTCATAGGGTACAGCAGGGGGAACCAAATTCTAGGCCCCGATCGTCTCGATGCAAGGAGCCTCCAGCAGGGATCGCATACGCACGAATATCGGTCGAAAGTCGGATGCTCTTGAACCCTTTGACGGGGATGCTGACGTATAGGCCCAAAACGACGGTTAGGTCGAAGAGGTGTGGGTGGTTAGCGGGACCTCAGCGCCGGTGGATTCCGCAACCAACTGGGCGACGTCGAGGACCTTCAGAGCCTCGCCCTTCGCCTTCGCCCCGTCGTCAAGCATGATCAGGCAGTACGGGCAGGCGACCCCTATCGTGTTTGCTCCAGTGGAAAGCGCCTCCTCGGTCCGTTCGATGTTGACTCGCTTGCCGATGCGCTCCTCCAGCCACATGCGGGATCCCCCCGCCCCACAGCAGAAACCGCGCTCTCGGTGCCTGGGCATCTCCTTCGAGACGAGGCCAGGTATCGCATTCAAGACGCTTCGGGGCTCGTCGTACACGTCGTTGTGCCTGCCCAGGTAGCAAGGATCGTGATACGTCAAGACCTCGTCGATCTCCTCGGTCGGCCGGAGCCGACCCTGGGCGATCAGCCGGGAGAACAGCTCCGTGTGGTGGATGACCTCGTAGGTTCCCCCGAAGTCGGGATATTCGTTCCTGAGGGTATTGAAGCAGTGAGGACAGTTGACAACGATCTTGCGCACCCCCGTGCCGGATAGCGTCGCGATGTTTCGGGTGGCCAGGTCCTGGAATAGATACTCGTTCCCCAGGCGCCTGGCGGGATCGCCGGTGCAGAGCTCCCGGGGTCCCAGGATCGCGAATGAGATCGAGGCCTTCTGCAGAACCCGGGCCACCGCCCGGGAGATCCTCTTGGCTCTGTCGTCGAAAGAGCCGGCGCACCCCACCCAGTAGAGATACTCGGGGGCTTGGCCGTCCGCCAGGATCTGAACGCCCACGTCCTCTGCCCAGGCCCCCCTCTCGGCCTGCGGCGTACCCCACGGGTTGGAGGACCCTTCCAGGTTGCGAAGGAGCAAGGCGGCCTCCTGCGGAAACCGCGATTCCCCCATCACGAGGTTGCGGCGCATGTCGACGATGTGATCGATGTGCTCGATGTCGACGGGGCACTCCTGCATGCACGCCCCGCAGGTCGTGCAGTCCCAAATGACCTCGTCCTCGATGACATTGGGGTTGAGCGGCTCCTTCTCAGGCTCCGGTTCCCTCTTCTTCGCCGCGAGGATCTCCGGTCCCTTCTCGAACAGATGGTCGCGAAGGTTCATGACGATCAGCTTGGGAGACAGGGGTTTTCCGGTGTTCCAGGCTGGGCAGACGTTCTGGCAGCGCCCGCACTCCGTGCAGGAGTAGAGGTCCAGCAACTCCTTCCAGGTCAGATCCTGGACTGTGCCGGCGCCCAGTCGGATGTCACCCTCTCCCATCCGCTCGAGGTCGATGTGGAGGGGCCGGAGCCTCCCACGGGCCTTTGTGCTCGCGAAGAACACGTTGAACTCCGACGCGAAGATGTGCAGGTGTTTCGAATACGGGATGTAGGCCAGGAATCCCAGGATCAGGAGGATGTGCCCCCACAGGAAGACGCCCTCGAACAGGTCCTGGGAACCGTGGCTCATACGTCGAAAGAGCGGCGCGAACAGATTGGATACGGGTGTCCAATCGGCCGGCGATTCGTTCACCCTAAGGGCTATCCGGGAGGCGTTCAGGAAGAGGAGAGTGAACATGATCCCCAGGATCGCCAGGAGGATGAAATCCGCCTCCTCCATGTGGCTGCCCTTGAACCGCTCCGGGCGCTGCACCTTGCGGATGAAGACCGCGATCCCCACTCCAACCGTCACCAGAACGGAGAACAGGTCCTGGACCATCCCCAGCCAGCCGGTCCTTCCCACCACTGGGATGGCGAAGCTCCGTTGGAAGACCTCTCCAAAGGCTTCCACGATCGTGGTGAGCAGCACGATGAAGCCCCAGAAGATGAACGCGTGCATGATCCCCGGGACGAATCTCTGCAGTAGCTTGCGCTGACCGAGGACGACCACCGTCTCCTGCCGGACGCGCTTTGGCAGATCTCCAGAGCGCTCGGCCGGCTGACCGAGCATGACGAACCTCCGAAGCTGGTCCGCGCGCCGGGAAAAGAGGCCGAAAGCCAGGCCAACGGCTACGAACAGGAACGCTGGACCAACCAGGTCTAGGGAGGCGAGCACCGCCGGGGGAGTCTATTGTCGGCGCGCGAACCGGCGCAACCGGGTCGGATTAAACGGCGTTGGCGCCCATCGAGTCGTCACCCTCGTCGCCGCGGTCGTAGCCCGCCCCATAGAGAAGCGGGGGTTCGGGCTCGTCCTCCCACTCTGCCGTCGTCCCGGTGGCTTCCTCCGATTCGTCCTGTTCCAGACCAGAGGGAGTGAGCAGGAGCGGTGGGTTCCACGCGCTGGCGAGGTCGCCCAGCTCGCCATCCAGGGAAGAGATGGCGTCTGCCATGGGGGCCAACGCCTGCCGGATGCGCTCGGGGACCTCCTCGACCGTTCCGCGCACGTCATGGACCCTTGTCTGGATCCCGTGGATAAGAGGGTCCACCTGCTCACGCCATGCGACGAACCTGGCCAGCTCCGCCTGAACCTCACGCCAAAGACGGTTCGACTCGGTGATCTGATGCTCGGTGCTCTCGTGGGCGCGCTCGACTATGCGAGCGGCGGACTCCTCGGCCGCATTCAGGATGCTGCCCAGCTCCTCGTTCAGGAACCTGCTGGTCACCCCGCTCACCTGTGCCGCTCGCTGCTCGTGCTCGAGCTCGGGCTCAGGGACGGGATTGGGATTCGCGGGGACGGGCTGGGGCGCGGCGGGAGGTTCAGCCAGCTCCGCAGCCGGCATCGGTGCAGGTTCCTCCTCTTCGGGAGACGGGACCGGGCTCGCCTCATCAGCCCGAGAGGGCTCCTCGTAGACCAGCTCGGATGACCCGTAGAGATACTCCTCGGCTTGATCGGTGAAGCTTTCGATGGCTTCCTCCTCCGGTTCTTGTTCGGCGCCCAGGCGGCCGAAGACGTCCTCCTCGGGTGCCGTGTCGGTCACAAGGTCCTCGCTCTTCGAAACCTCCGGCGCGGGCGACGGGGGTGCTGGCTCGGTCGTCGGCGCACCTCCGAATGGAGTGTGAGCCCCGCTCATCAGGGCATCGAACTGAGCTCGAAGCCTCTCGAGCTGCTCCTCCATCCGCGTGCTTCTGTCCCGGTTCGCGATCAGCTCTACCTCGAGGTCCGCGACCTTGGACTCGGCGGCGCGTACCCTTCCTTCGGCCTGCCGGAGCATGATGTCGCGGTCGGCGATGATCTGGTTAACCACCGACTTCCGGTAGCCGAACAACCCCTTCCCAAGCTCCGGCGGATCGCTGCTCATGGACCGCTCCCTCTCTTCCTCGGTCGAAGTGCTTAATTATCGGCATCCCTGCCTTGATGGTTCAATCCCTATTTCGTGGGGAATTCGACCGATGCCGATGACCCGTTCCCCTTCTTTTCAAGGTTGACAATCATACGCTTAGGCTTTATCCTGCCTTTACACTAAGGCTATCCTCAGGAGGGAACGAATGCCACGAGCAGTAGGGATCGATCTTGGGACCACGAACTCGGTTGTTGCCGTGCTGGAAGGCGGCGAGCCGGTCGTGATCCCCAACGCCGAAGGATCCAGGACGACGCCATCCGTGGTCGGCTTCTCCAAGTCGGGAGAGATCGTGGTGGGCGAGGTCGCCAAGCGCCAGGCCATCACCAATCCCGACCGCACCGTGCGGTCCATCAAGCGTCAGATGGGGCACAAGGACTGGTCTCTCGACGTGGGTGGGAAGAAGTGGACCCCACAGGAGATCTCCGCCCAGATCCTTCTCAAGCTCAAGCGGGACGCCGAGTCCTATCTGGGCGACAAGGTGACTCAGGCCGTCATCACGGTGCCGGCCTATTTCGATGACGCCCAGCGCCAAGCCACCAAAGAGGCGGGCAGTGTCGCCGGGCTCGAGGTCCTTCGAATAATCAACGAACCTACTGCGGCGTCGCTCGCCTACGGACTGGACAAGCAGCACGAGCAAACGATACTCGTCTTCGATCTTGGCGGGGGGACGTTCGACGTGTCCCTGCTCGAGATTGGTGAGGGCGTATTCGAGGTGAAGTCGACGGCGGGGAACACCCAGCTCGGCGGTGACGACTGGGACCAGCGAATCATCGATTGGCTGATCAAGCAGTTCAAGGCCTCCAACGGCGTTGACCTCTCGAAGGATCGCATGGCACTGCAGCGCCTGAAGGAGGCGGCCGAGAAGGCCAAGATCGAGCTATCCCAAGTGAGTGAGACGACGATCAATCTGCCGTTCGTCACCGCGACAAAGGGTGACGACGGGACGATGTCTCCCCTGCATATGGAGGTGAAGCTCACCCGGTCCGACTTCGAACGTATGACCGAGGACCTGGTGGAGGCGTGCCAGGGGCCGTTCCAGCAGGCGGTGAAGGACTGGGGCAAGGACGTCTCGGCGATCGACCATGTGATCCTGGTCGGCGGGTCGACCCGGATGCCCATGATCCAGGAGCTCGTTCGCCGGCTCACCGGGGGCAAGGAGCCCCACAAGGGCGTGAACCCCGACGAGGTGGTCGCGATCGGTGCCGCCATCCAGGCCGGTGTGCTTAAGGGCGATGTGAAGGACATCCTTCTCCTGGATGTGACGCCGCTCTCGCTAGGTGTCGAGACCAAGGGTGGCATCTTCACCAAGCTGATCGAGCGCAACACCACCATCCCAACTCGCAAGGCGGAGATCTTCACGACTGCGGACGACAACCAGACGACGGTTGAGGTTCACGTTCTACAGGGCGAGGCCGAGACCGTCTTCTCCCCGGCGGTGAGGTCCTTGGGCAAGTTCCAGCTGATGGGGATTCCGCCCGCGCCGCGCGGCATGCCTCAGATCGAGGTGGCGTTCGACATCGACGCGAACGGGATAGTCCAGGTCTCGGCTAAGGACATGGCCACGGGCCGGGAGCAACAGATGACCATCACCGGTGGGACGGCGCTGGGCAAGGACGAGATCGACCGGATGGTCAAGGACGCGGAGAAGTTCGCGGCCGAAGACCATGCTCGGCGCGAGGCGGCCGAGGCCCGCAACACCGCGGACCAGCTCAGTTACCAGGTCGACAAGGCGCTTTCCGAGTACGGCGACAAGATCCCGGAGCCGGACCGCGAGGCGGTTCGATCGGCCAACGAAGAGGTGCAGGAGGCTCTCAAAGGAGACGACACGGCTCGCATCAAGACCGCCACTGACGCGCTCATGGAAGCCTTCCAGAGAGTCGGTCAGGCCATGTATGCCGGCCAGCAGGCCGCCGCTGCCTCGGGCGGTGGCGGGGAGGCCCCGTCCCCAGACGCAGACGTGGTGGAGGGTGAGATCGTCGACGAAGGAGATGCGTCGTGACCGATCCCCGGATCCACTCAGAAGGCGATGAGCGGCCCAGGGTCAAGGTGACGGACCGACGCCGAGTAAGACCTCACGGAGAGGTGACCGATACTGAGCCTGCCCGACCGGACGTGGCCACCGAGACAGGCGGCGCGCCGGAGGTGCCCCCGGAATCGGACGCGGACGCGGCGCGTCGCGAGGCGGCCGAATATCGCGACCACCTCCAGCGACTCCAGGCCGAGTTCGACAACTACCGCAAGCGCGTGCTCAAGGAGCAGACACGGGCGGTGGAGATGGCGGCCGAGCCCCTGTTCCGCAGGCTGCTCGAGGTGCTGGACGAGTTCGACCTGGCCCTGATGGCGGCGGAGCAGAAACCGGACTTTGACCGGTTCCTGCATGGGGTGGAGCTCGTCTACGCGAAGCTGGCCGAGATCCTGCGTTCGGAAGGCCTCGAGCCGATTCAGGCCCAGGGCAAGCCGTTCGATCCTTCCCTGCACGAAGCGCTCCTGCAGTCGGGCGAGGCGGAAGGAGAACCGATCGTGGCGGACGTGCTCCGCCAGGGCTACAAGATGAAGGGCCGGGTCATCCGGCCCGCCGGAGTCAAGGTCGTTCGTAGGTGAAGGCACGCGCGATCCGGATGGGACGGCAATGAACGGGGAAGTTCGCAGGGAATGGTTCGAGAACGACTACTACCAGGTGCTGGGGGTGCCTAAGAATGCTCCGGCGGCCGAGATCAAGAAGGCTTACCGCAAGCTCGCGCAGAAGCACCATCCGGACGCCAACGCAGGCAACAGTGAGGCAGAAGAGCGCTTCAAGGAGATCTCCGCCGCGTACGACGTGCTGGGAGACCCGGAGAAGCGCCCCCAGTACGACAGAGTACGGGAGATGGCGACCTCTGGTTTCGGCGGGTTCCCAGGCAGGGGGCAGGGAGCGGCGTCAGGCGGGCGCCGTGTCCGTGTAGAGGGTTTTCCCTTTGGTGTCGCGGATGTGGGAGACCTGGGAGATCTTGGCGACCTCTTCAGCGTGTTCTCCAGTGGCACCGGTAGATCCCGAGGCCGGGCTCCCACCCGAGGGACGGACCTAGAGACCGAGGCTCGTGTCTCCTTCGAGGAAGCCATGTCTGGGACCACAGTCCCCTTGCGCATCCACGGCCCTGCGCCATGCCCCGTCTGCGGTGGTTCTGGAGCCAAGCCTGGGACCCATCCGGACGTGTGCCCAGAGTGTCAAGGCACGGGGACGGTGGCGGAGAACCAGGGATTCTTCTCTCTCAGCCGAGCATGTCCGCGGTGTGGAGGGTCGGGGCGGATCATCACCGACCCGTGCGAGCGATGCCAGGGATCCGGGAGCGTGCGGACCACCCGAGAGTTCTCCGTTCGGATACCTCCGGGGGCGAAGGACGGTATGCGTATCCGGGTCTCCGGACGTGGGGAGCCAGGGCCGGCCGGCGGAAGGCCCGGCGACCTGTTCGTCGCGGTCAAGGTCGAACCGCATCCCTTCTTCGGCCGCAGCGATTCGGACCTCACGCTGGAGTTGCCGATCAGCTATGCGGAGGCGGCGCTAGGCACAGAGCTCAAGGTGCCGACACTGAATGGAGCCGTCACCCTGAAGATCCCGCCTGCGACTCCCACCGGCCGGACCTTCCGGATCAAGGGGAAGGGGGCCCCCAAGCCGAAGAAGAAGGGCGCGAACGGCGATCTCCTCGTAACGGTGAAGGTCGACGTTCCCTCGAAGCTGTCCAAGGAGGAGAAAGAGCTCATCGGCAAGCTGCAACTGGCCCAGAGGGAGTCTCCTCGTGCACGATTGGGGCTGGAGCGATGAGGGATCGAACCGAAGGCCGTGGGCAGGCCAAGGCAGACGATCGGGCCGTGTACATAATCAGCGTTGCGGCCGAGCTCGCGGGTGTGCATCCGCAGACCCTTCGTATCTACGAGCGCAAGGGTTTGCTGACTCCGGCTCGCACGGCCGGGAACACTCGGCGATACTCGGACCGTGACATAGCCCGGCTCCAGATGATCCAGCGTCTTACACAGGAGGAGGGTCTGAACCTCGCCGGCGTGAAGATGATCGTGGAAATGGAAGATGAACTTCAGCGCATGCGCGAGCGGATGCGGAATCTGGATCGGGAGGTCGAACGGGCGCGGCGACGCATGCAAGAGGAGCTCGAACGCCTTCGAAAGGGCGCTCGGCGCGTGGAGATGGTGCCTCGCTCCGACATTCCAAAGCTTCGTGTCCGCGTGACTCGAGTCGAGGAAGAGGGGTCCAAACGCCGAGGACCCATAGCGGTCGGACCGGTGACCTGAGAGGCGAGGACAGGACTCCTATGGACCCCAACAAGCTGACGCTCAAGTCCCAGGAGGCCCTGCGTGTTGCGCAGGAGCTCGCACGGGCTCGTAACCATCAGCAGGTAGAACCGGCCCACCTCCTGTTCGCGCTGCTGTCCGATCCCGAGGGAGTGATCTATCCGCTTCTGCAGAAGCTGGGGCAATCTCCGCGCCTGCTCCGGGACAAGCTCGAGGAGATCCTCGATAGGGTGCCGAAGGTCTTCGGCTCCGAGCAAGAGCAGTACCTGTCTGCCGCGACCCGCCGGGTGGTGGAGCGAGCGTTCGCCGACGCTGCAGTGCTTACCGACGAGTACATCTCGACCGAGCACCTGTTCCTCGCTCTCCTGGAGGGAACGACGGATGTCTCGCGCCTCCTTCGCGAGGCAGGGGTAACTCGTGACCTGGTTCTATCGGCGTTGGTCGAGATACGCGGGCACCAGAGGGTCACAGACCAGACCCCCGAAGAGAAATACCAGGCGCTCGAGCGCTATGGACGCGATCTGACCGAGCTGGCGCGGAAGACGAAGCTGGACCCGGTCATCGGGCGTGATGACGAGATCCGCCGAGTGATCCAGGTGCTTTCGCGCCGGACAAAGAACAATCCGGTCCTGATAGGGGAGCCGGGTGTCGGCAAGACGGCGATCGTCGAGGGGCTAGCTCAAAGGATCGTCGCTGGTGACGTGCCGGAAGGCCTCAAAGACAAACGGGTAGTTGCCCTGGACATTGGGGCGCTGGTTGCGGGTTCGAAGTATCGGGGCGAGTTCGAGGAACGGTTCAAGGCCGTTCTGCAGGAGATCGCCCAGAGCGAGGGGCAGATCATCACGTTCATTGACGAGCTGCACACCGTCGTCGGAGCTGGGGCGGCCGAAGGTGCCGTCGACGCGGGGAACATGCTCAAACCGATGCTGGCCAGGGGCGAGCTTCGCGCAATAGGCGCCACGACCCTGGACGAGTATCGCAAACACGTCGAGAAGGACCCGGCGCTGGAACGGCGGTTCCAGCCGATCCTCGTCGGCGAGCCCTCGGTTGAAGACACCATTGCCATCCTCCGTGGGCTAAAGGAGCGCTACGAGGTCCATCACGGCGTCAGGATCCAGGACGCGGCGCTCGTGGCGGCTGCCATCCTCTCGAATCGCTATGTCTCCGGGAGATTCCTGCCAGACAAGGCGATCGACCTGATCGACGAGGCGGCCAGCCGCCTAAGGATCGAGATCGACTCGATGCCCGTGGAGATCGACGAGGTCGAGCGACGGATAAAGCAGCTGGAGATCGAACGGGCGGCGCTGCGCAAGGAGACAGACCCGGCGTCGAAGGAGCGGCTTGGGAAGCTGGAGGAAGAGTTGGCGAACCTCCAGGAGCGAAGCTCGGGCATGAAGGCGCACTGGCAACAGGAGAAGGAACGAATCGATCGCATCCGAAAGCTCAAGTCGGACATCGAGGCTGCGCGTATGGACGCCGAGCGAGCAGAGAGAGACGGCGAGCTGGAGCGAGCCGCCGAGCTCCGTTACGGGATCCTGATCGAGCTGCAAAAGCAGCTCGAAGCCGAGAACCAAGCGCTTGCGACGCTTCAGGCGGAGCAGAAGATGCTCAAGGAAGAGGTCGACGAGGAGGACGTCGCTGAGGTCGTTTCGAAATGGACCGGCATCCCCGTGGCCAGGCTGATGGAGGGAGAGGTCGCCAAGCTGGTGCACATGGAGGATGGGCTCCATGGCCGCATGGTCGATCAGGATGAGGCCGTGACCGCGGTGGCCAACGCCATACGCCGGGCCCGCGCGGGGCTGTCGGATCCCAACCGTCCAATCGGCTCCTTCATCTTCCTGGGGCCTACGGGAGTGGGGAAGACCGAGCTGGCCAGGGCGCTCGCCGAGTTCTTGTTCGACGACGAGAGGGCGATCATCCGGATCGACATGAGCGAATACCAGGAGCGCCACACGGTCTCTCGTCTGATCGGAGCTCCGCCCGGGTACATCGGATACGAGGAGGGCGGGCAGCTGACCGAAGCCGTTCGGCGCCGGCCTTATTCGGTGTTGCTGCTCGACGAGATCGAGAAGGCTCACCCGGACGCGTTCAACGTGCTTCTCCAGCTCCTGGACGACGGCAGGCTCACCGACGGACAGGGGCGGACCGTCGACTTCCGCAACACGGTGGTCGTGATGACTTCGAACATCGGGTCGCAGCATTTCTTCGCGGCCGGGCTCTCCCCCGACCAGCAGAAGGAACAGGTGCTGGCCGAGGTCAGGGGAACTTTCCGCCCGGAGTTCCTCAACCGGGTGGACGAGATCATCGTATTCCAGCCTCTCGGCAAGGACGAGATCGCCGGGATCGTGGACATCCAGATCCGGCTCCTCCAGCGGCGCTTGGCCGAAAGGAAGCTCTCGGTCATCTTGACGCCGGCGGCTCGGGAATACCTGGCCCTCAAAGGCTTCGATCCGGCGTACGGAGCCCGGCCCCTGAAGAGGCTTATCCAGCGAGAGGTCCAGGACGCGCTGGCGATGAGGCTCCTGTCAGGCGAACTTCGTGAGGGAGACACGGTTGAGATCGACCGCGAAGGTGATGGTCTTGCCTTTCGGACCACCACGGCGGTGAGCTGAGGCACAATTACACCGTGCGGATCTCGAGCAAGGCGGACTATGCGGTGCGGGCCACCGCGGAGCTGGCGAACGCGGCCGGCGGCGGGCCAATCAAGGCCGACACGATAGCAAGGGCGCAGGACATACCGGTGCGATTCCTGCTGAACATCCTCACCGAGCTGAAGCATGCCGGGATCGTCCGGAGCCACAGAGGAGCCGAGGGAGGGTACGAGCTCGCGCGCCCCGCAAGCAAGATCATGCTGGCCGATGTGATCCGCGCAATGGAGGGACCGCTCGCCAACGTCCACGAAGTCAGGCCGGAGGAGATCTCCTACAAGGGGCCGGCAGAGGCCTTGCAGCAGGTGTGGGTCGCCGTTCGAGCCAACCTGCGAGCGGTGCTCGAGTCGGTGTCTCTCGAGGACCTGGCGAAAGGAAACCTCCCCAAGGCGGTCAAGGCGCTCGCGAGCGATCCCGAGGCCTGGGTGCCGCACTGAGCCCGCCCACACCGTTGACACTCGAAAGGGCATACTTGGCGCGTGGAATGGCTGGTATTCGTCCTCATCGCGGCCGCGGTTGGGCTGATCGCTTGGCTCGGCTATCGAGCGAAGCAGAAGCGTCGGGAAGCTCTGTTCACGTTCGCGAACCAGTTTCGATTGGAGTATTCGCGAGTCGATCCGTTCCACCTCACCTCATACCCCTTCCATCTCTTCACCCTGGGCGAAGGGCGCGGATGCGAGAACGTGCTCTCCGGCGTTTGGGAGGGCATGCCCGTGAAGGAGGCCGATTACTGGTATTACACGGAGTCGACCGACTCGAAGGGTCACACCTCGAAGTCCTACACCCACTTGTCAGTGGTGGTCGCCGACATCGCGCTGACCATCCCACCGATCACCATCCAGAAGGAAAGCCTCTTCACGAGGCTCGCGGATCACCTGGGTTTCCACGACATCGAGTTCGAATCCGAGGACTTCAATCGCGGGTTCCAAGTGAAGGCCAAGGACAAGGAGTTCGCCTTTAAGTTGGTCGACTCGCGCATGATCCAGTGGCTGCTGGCGATCGGAGGAACGTTCGGGTTCGAGGCGAACGGTCCGTTCCTCCTGGCGTACTGTAAGCGCCGCAAGCCGATGGACCTCACCCCGTTGTTCGGCACGGCAAGGTTGTTCCGGGACCACATCCCGCGACTCGTATGGAACGAGTTCGGCACACAGAAGGAGAGGAGCACATCGTGACGCCGTTTTGGATCATTCTTGGGATCATCGTGCTGCTGGGCCTGGGCCTGGCATTGTCATACAACCGCTTCGTCTCGCAGAGGAACCTGATCCGCAACGCCTTCGCCAACATCGACACCGAGCTGAAGCGAAGGTATGACCTGATTCCCAACCTGGTTGAGACGGTCAAGGGCTATGCGGCGCACGAGCGCGAGGTCTTCGAGGAAGTGGCGCGGGCGCGCTCCGCCGCAGCCGCGACCTCCGGCCAGTCGCCGGCGACCCAGGCCGCGGCCGAGGGGCCCTTTGTGGCCGCTCTTGGCCGGCTCTTCGCGGTCGCCGAGAACTACCCCGAACTTAAGGCGAACCAGAACTTCCTTGCTCTCCAGGCCGAGTTGTCCAACACGGAGGACCGGATCCAGTCCTCGCGGCGCTTCTACAACGCGAACGTGCAGAGTTACAACCGACGGGTCCAGGCCTTCCCATCCGTGTTCGTGGCCCGAATGTTCGGGTTCAAGGAGGAGGAGTTCTTCGAGATCCCCGAGGCCGAGCGGGCGGTCATCGGCGAGGCCCCCAGGGTTGACTTCGGTTCCGGAGGCCCGGCCGTTGGTGGCGGCGCTGCCCCGCCTCCTGTACCCCAGCCGGGTGAAGCCGGCACGGCCCCGGCTCCATAGCGGCGCCGCGCGTCAGTCCGACGCCGGGTCTGGCGCCAGGGAGCGGCGGACGTTCCTGGTGGCGAACGTCCAGAGGACGGCATAGGCGCCCGAGACGAAAGCGAGCCCGAGCATAACGGCGCGAACGTCGAAGACCTCGGTGAACCAGCCCGAGACGGCTGCCGAGGCGGCGATCGTTCCGCTGATGAGCGCCTCGTCGAATGCGAAGATCCGTCCCCGGATCCTGTCCGGCACGATCAACTGCAGGCCGTAGGACGAGAGCGTCCATTGAGCCCCGCCTCCCAGGTGCCCCGCGAAAACGAAGAGGCCCGCGAGATAGATGCTCGGCATGAAGGCCACGACCGAGTAGCTGGCCGCAAAGACTGTGAAGGCCATCGAGATACCCCAGAACAGGGTCCGGAGATCCTCGTCCTTGATGAATGGACGAATCAGGAACGGCCCGAGCACGATGCCGGCCCCACGGAACCCGTAGAGGATGCCCGTCCCCTGGTCGCCGGCGCTGTAGACCTGGAAGGCCAGGATCGGAAGAAGCGCGATCACCCCCCCGGCGAGCCCGAAGCCTGCTTTCACCGCGAGGAGCGACAGGACCCGGTGGTCCTTGCGCGCGTATGTGAATGTCTCGCGGCTGGCTGTCAGGAGCCCCGGGTGCTCGTGCTTAGCTTCGTGGGCCTCCGAGAATCGCCGGCGGATCCGGGACACGAGGGCCGCGGAGACGAAGAACGAAGCGGAATCCCCGATGTAGCCGGCCTCTCTGCCGAACACGGCAACAACCAGGCCTCCAATCGCCGAGCCGACGGCCAGCATCGTTCCCCAGGTGGCAGCGCCCATGATGTTCGCCGTCGCCAGGTCTTCGCGGTCGACCAGGTTCGGGATGGCGGCATTGGCCGCAGGCTCAAAGCCGGCCTGCAGGAGGGAAAGCAGCCCGGATAGCAGGAAGATGAGCCAGACCTGCGACCTGTGATGGATCAGGAAGAAGCCCAGGGCGAGGAATCCCCTGCAAAGATCCGCCGCGATCATCATGTACTGGCGGTTCACGCGGTCGGCGAGCGGGCCTCCAATGAATGTTCCGATGGCGAAGGGGACCGTCATCGCAGGATAGATCGCCGCAACCAGGCCGGGCGAGTGCGTCAGTTGGAAGACCAACCCGGCCAGCGCGACGAACAGGAACCAGTCACCGGAGAAGGAGATGACGCTCGCGACGAAAAGGAGGCGGAAGTCCCGGTTTCGCGCGAGGAGGGAAAGGATGGCGCTTCTCCGGATCAGCCGGCGAGCGGCTGGCGTCTCGGGCGAGTCCATGGCCGGCGCCGAGCCTAGCAGGGCCCTGCCGACGTTCCGGACGGTGGGTTAGGCTGGCTGCCCCCCAGCGGGCGAGGAGGAGCGATGCTCGAGAACTTCACCTGGTTCAAGCAGTCGGCCTATCTGTGGCGGGAAGAAGGCCTGGCCATCTACATAGACCCACGGGGCGTGACCACCGACGATCCGGCGGATGCGATCTTGATCACCCACGCGCACTTCGACCATTTCCAGCCCGAGGAGATCGAGCGGCTGCGCACGCCCAAGACGAGGATCCTCGCGCCCACGAACGTGGCGAGCGAGCTGACGGGGAACGTCACGGCGGTGCGGCCCGGAGACTCCCTCGACTTGCTGGGCATTCAAGTTCAGGCGGTGCCCGCCTACAACTTGAAGGATGAGCGGCTGGAGATGCATCCGAAGAAGAACGGTTGGGTCGGCTACGTCTTCAATCTCGGTTCCAACACCTATTACCACGCGGGCGACACGGATCATGCCCCCGAGCTCACCGAGATCCGCTCGGACGTCGCTTTCCTTCCGATCGGTGGGACCTACACGATGGACGCCGAGGAGGCTGCCGGCCTGGCAAAGGTGATCGAGCCGCGCGTGGCCGTGCCCATGCACTACGGATTCGTCGTCGGGTCGCCGTCGGACGCCGACCGCTTCGCGAGGCTGGCCGATCCGGTCAAGGTCGAGACGCTCACTCCCCAGAATCCTTTCGAGCAACCCTGATTGTTCGATCCGGGCCAACTTGGAAGAATTGTCGGAACCGGCCAAGCCACGCTACGAAGGAGAGAGTTATGAGCCTCGGATACACCAAGCGCCTGTACATACTGGCGTTCGACCATCGCGGGTCGTTCCAGAAGAAGATGCTCGGGATCCCCGGCGCACCCACGCCCGAGGACGCCGCCCGCATCTCCGACGCCAAGCGGGTGATCTTCGAGGGCTTCCAGCAGGCGCTTGCCGACGGAGCCCCGAAGGAACCTTCGGGAATGCTGGTCGACGAGCAGTTCGGCGGCGACCTGGCCCAAACGGCCAAGGCCGAGGGCTACACGTTCGCCATGCCGGTCGAGAAGAGCGGCCAGGACGAGTTCGAATTCGAGTACGGCGAGGAGTTTGGCGAACACATCCTTGCTTTCGATCCCAGCTTCACCAAGGTGCTGGTGCGCTATAACACCGAAGGCGACCAGGACATGAATTCCCGGCAGGCCGCCAGGCTGAAGAGGCTGTCGGACTGGCTGCACGCGAACGGGCGGAAGTTCCTGTTCGAGCTGCTGGTCGCGGCTGAGCCGCACCAGCTCGAGCAGGTCGGGGGGGACGCGGATCGATACGACAGGGAGGTCCGACCCGGTCTAATGGTGAGCTCAATCAAGGAGCTGCAGGACGCGGGGATCGAACCAGACATCTGGAAGATCGAGGGCATCGATCAGCGCGAGGACTGCGAGCGGATCTCGGAGCAGGTCCGTGCGAGCGGACGCGACGACGTGGCGTGCGTGGTGCTGGGGCGCGGGGCGAACGAGGACGCCGTCATTCATTGGCTTCGCCAGGGCGCGGGCGTGCCGGGCTACACGGGGTTCGCCATCGGCCGGACGATCTGGTGGGACGCGCTCAAGGCATTCCTCGACGGGGCTACTGACCGGGCGGCCGCAGCCAAGACGATCTCGGAGAACTACCGCCGGATGATCGAGGTCTACGGCTCGGCCTCGTAGCGCAGGCGAACTCACGACGCCGACCGAAACCCGTTAGAGTTCGGCTGCCTGTTCGGGGGCGAGGCGACCAAGTTCTCGAGAGGGAGGGCCAATGTCTGTCATCAAGACGATCGATCTGGTCGGCGTGTCTACGGAATCGTGGCGGGACGCGGCCGCCCAGGCCCTCGCCGAGGCCGGCAAGACCTTGCGAGGCATAGAGGGTATGGAGATTCTCGAGACCTCTGCCACCGTGGACGGCGACAAGATCAAGGAGTACCACACGCACGTCAGGATCCGGTTCCGGATAGAACGCTAGGCCCGCCCGTCGCGCCCCACCAGTTTCAGGGGCTCTTCGATCGCCTCGGCCTCCGCGATATATTCGGGAGAGGCCGCCCAGCCCCATCCAGCGCTCGGATGGCCTTGGCCACCCACCACGGCGCATCGGATACACGGAACTCGACCAGGGCCGCTTGGGCCGCCGTAACCGCCCCCTCGAGCTCGCCCTCAGCCGTCAGCAGCCAGGCCCTCATCAGTCGTTCCGACCCGCGTCCCAGGGCCTCGGTCAGGGGATGCTGGATCCAGGCGGCCACCCGATCCAGGACCGCCCGGGCCGCCTCAAGCCGCCCCGCAGCCACCCAGGCGCCGACTATGGTCTCCACCGCCGCGTACCAGCTCGGCATGCCCTGGCTCTCCTCCCACGCGGGCAGCAACTCCTGAGGGTCGAGCTGTGGGGGTGGGATAAGCCCGGCGGCAGCCAGTCGGGTGTCCACACCTCCGTGCATCACATTGCCGAAGGGGGAGTGCGGGAAGATCTCCTGATGCGCAGCGAACCAGGTCGCCGCGCGCTGAAGGAGATCCTGCCGGCCGGTGGCAAGGGCGACCGGTGAGAGCGCGAACCAGGTGCGGACCTGGACACGGTGATAGGAGTTCCGATCGGCCAGGTCGAGTGCGCGCACCCCCGCCTCGACCGCCGCGCCCCAGTCCCCGGTGGCGAGCCCCATTTCTGTCCTGACGTAGTCGGCCCAGGCGACCTCCTCGGTGAGGGCATGGGCCTCGGCCATTGAGGACGCCTCCTCGAGTGCGGCGGCCGATTCGTCTCTCGCCTCCTCCATCAGGATCTGTGCCCGACCTCGCAGGAGGCGGCAGGCCCGCGGCCAGTCGCCGATCTCGGCGGCAATGCGGGCCGCCCGGAGGTCGGAGTCGCCGAGCTCCGCTCGAGTCATGCTCCCCTCTTCGCCCGCCACCGTGACGAGATGAAAGTTCACCTCGAGCTCGAGCCGGCGATCCCCGCATCGGGTGGCGATCTCAAGGGCTCGTTGCAGGTCGTCCTTGACCTCTGGTTTGTATGCGAAGGCCTCGGTTCCCCACGCGCGCAGGTAAAGGAGCCACGCGGTCGCGGCGTCCTCACGGGGCCCTATCGTCTCGAGCCCGGTGTTGGCCAGGGCGACCGCTTCGTTGAACCGCAGCTGTTGGATGCGGACCAGGCCCAGGGAAGTCAGGCTGGCTGCGTATGCGGCGCGCGCCGCCGTCCACTCCGCGGATCCGCGCTCGGAATCCGCCAGGACCGAGCCGAAGAGATCCGCCGCGGTCTCGTAGGCTGCCGAGCCCTCGTCCATGTCCGACACATAGGCGGTGGCGTCCCCCAGGCGATGCCAGCGCCTCGCACGGTCGATGGTGTCGTTCTGGGTGGTCAGGTCGAGGGCCTGACGCAGGAGGGCGCGAGCGGAGTCATGGGCAGCGACCTCCAAGGCAGCGGTGGCAGCCTTCTCGAACCATCCGGCGGCCAGTCGAGAAGCATCATCGCTCTGCAGACCGTCGGCCAGATCCGTGACCAGGGCCGAAGCGGACACCAGCGCGGCGCGGTAATGATTGCCGATCACCTCGGCGACCTCGGCCCAGCGCCCGCCAGCAGCTTCCTCCAGCCAGCGTGCGAGGCGGATGTGTAGACGAGCCCGCTCCGCCCGGGCCAGGCTCGCGTACCCAGCGTCCCTGAGCAGGGCGTGGCGGAACTGATGGGTGCGCCCCAGCAGAGGATCTGCGAATGGCCCCGCCACGAGCGCTCGCCTCGACAGCACCTCGATCGCCGGATCCGGATCGGGCACTCCGAGCGGCTGGAGGGCGTCGCGGGGGAATCGCCGGCCAGCAACGGAGGCCCGACGTGCCGCCTGACGAGCCGGGGGCGACAGGTCGTCGAGCTGCGCTCCGTAGATGGCCAGAACCGTGGCCGGCAGTGGGACCTGGTGCGCTGGCCTGGACAGCCGCCACGCCCCGTCGTCTTCGGGGACGAGAGTGCCGACGGAGATCCATGTGCGCAGCAGCTCCTCGATGAAGAGTGGGTTCCCGTCGGATCGTTCCGCCACGGCGCCCACCAGCTCTTCCGGCAGGGCCTCCCCGACGAGAGCAGAGACGAGGTTCCCGGCCGCCACCGGTGAAAGGGCGGGGAGATGAAGGACCTGGACGTATGCGTCGGAGGCGTCGCACCAGGCCGGGGCCAGCTCGAGGACGGAAGGCCGGGCCGTGGCCAGGACGAGCCGGCCTGACCGAGAGGCTTCCCGCCCGGCGACGTCGAGGAATGCCAGGAGGTCGCCGCCCGACCAGTGGACGTCCTCGACTATCCACACGGCGGGCCGGTCTCCCGCCAGCGCGTCCAACGCGTCGAGCCAGGCGCGAAACCGTTGCTCACGTTCGCCGGCACCCAGGCTGCCGGAATCTTCGCCGGCATCGGCCAGCGGGAAGAGCAAGGCCCGTACCTCGCCAATGACGACCTCGGCCCTGGCGCCGGCCATGCCCGTAACCTCCAAGGCGTTGCGGAGGATCCGGTCGGTCTTGTCGCCGGCCTCCGCCTCGATGTCCAAGCCATCGTTATCCGAGAGGGCTGACGCAAGGAGCTGGGCAACGGGTTGATATGGAGCCAGCACGTCCGGCCGCAGGCGCGCCCGCCACACGGCCGAACCGGCGCCCAACCGGGCAGCAAACTCCTCGAGCAGTCGAGATTTCCCCACCCCTGGCGGAGCCACGATCAGCCAACGCTCGGCCTCGCCTCGAGCGATCCTATCCCGGGCCTCCACGAGCGAGGCCATTTCGACATCCCGCCCGAGCATGGGAGCGCGCAGACGGCCCATCGCGAGCTCACGGGATGGCACCGGGCGGGCGCCCAGCGCAAGCCATGCCCGAACGGGTTCGGCCTTGCCTTTCAGCTCTATCGCGCCCATCGCCTCCAGGTCGATGGAGTCAGCGACCGTCAGGCTGGTCGTCTCTCCGATGAGCACCCCACCCGGCGGTGCCGCGGTCTGGAACCTGGCCGCGACGTTCACGGTGTCGCCGGTGATCCTCCATTCGCCGGGCCCGGCTTCGCCGTGTACGACCTCGCCGGTGTTCACGCCCACCCGCAATCGCAGGTCGCCTTCTTCCAGCCCAACCCTTACCGCCAGCTGCTCGATCGCGCTGATCAACGCCAGGCCGGCTCGCACCGCACGCTCGCTGTCGTCGTCCCGAGACCGGGGAAGACCGAACACGGCCATGGCCGCATCGCCTATGAACTTCTCGAGCTGCCCGCCGTAGCGCCCGATCGTCTCGCGAACGGCTCCGAAATAGGCATCCTGGACCGTCGCGACGTCCTCGGGATCGAGCCTCTCGGAGAGAGAGGTGAATCCGACCAGGTCGGCGAAGAGGACGGTGACGATCCTGCGCTCGATCGGCGCCCCGGAGTCGGTCTCATGCATTGCGCGATGCTATCTAGGGAAACGACCGGCGCGAAAGGGCGAAGCCCCCAAGGCCGATAGAATCCGGCCAGTGCCTGCGACGATCCTGGTAGGGACTCAATGGGGCGACGAGGGCAAGGGGAAGGCCACAGACCTCCTTGCCCGGCAGACCGACTTCGTGGTCCGCTACCAGGGCGGGAACAATGCCGGGCACACAGTGCTCGCCGGCGGGCAGCTCCTCAAGCTGCACCTGATCCCATCGGGGATCCTGTACGCGCATGTCACCACCGTTATCGCGGACGGAGTCGTGGTGGATCCGGCAGTCCTCCTGCAGGAGATGGACGCGCTCAAGTCCCAGCGGATCGACACATCGCGCCTCGTCATCTCCGGCAATGCCCATCTGATCATGCCCTACCACCTGGAGCTGGACAGGATCACCGAGCGCTTCCTTGGCAAGCACAGGCTGGGCACGACGAAGCGAGGAATTGGACCCGCTTACGCGGACAAGGCGGCTCGCATAGGCCTGCGGGTCCAGGACCTGACTGACGAGAAGATCTTCCGGGAGAAGCTCGACGTGGTGCTGAAGGAGAAGAATCTCGTACTCACCAAGGTCTACAACCGGCTTCCGCTCGATGCGACCAAGATGGCGGACCAGTACCTCGCCATGGGTGAGCGCCTCGGGCCGCACATAGCCGACACGAGCGGCCTCCTCTATCGAGCTCTCCGCGATGGCAAGCGTGTTCTGCTGGAGGGCGCCCAGGGTACCCTCCTCGACCTCGATCATGGGACGTATCCGTTCGTGACCTCCTCTAACCCGGTCGCTGGCGGCGCGCTGGCCAGCGCTGGCCTGGGCCCGAAAGAGGTGGAGGCCGTTATAGGCGTGACTAAGGCCTATGTCACCCGTGTCGGCTCGGGCCCGTTCCCGACCGAGGACCTGGGTCCGGGCGGGGCTCACCTGGGGGAGAAAGGCAACGAGTTCGGGACAACCACCGGGCGCGCGAGGCGCTGTGGCTGGTTCGACGCGGTGCTGCTCCGATATGCCGTAAGGGTTAATGGCCTGACCGAGCTGTTCATGACGAAGCTCGACGTTCTGTCTGGCCTTACCGAGCTCCGCGTCTGCACCGCGTACAAATACGAGGGGAAGCTCTACGAGGACTTTCCGCCGCACCAGTCGATCTTTCACGGGGCGGAAGCGGTTTACGAGGAGCTCGAAGGATGGCCCGAGGAGCTGGCCGGGATGACCCACTTCGACGACCTCCCGGCCGGCGCGAGGAAGTACGTGATGAGGATCTCGGAGCTGGGCGGAGTCCCCGTGCGCCACCTGTCCGTCGGCCCGGATCGTGAGCAGACGCTCGCCGTGGAGGCATCTTGAAAGTACTAGTCGTCGGGGGTGGTGGACGGGAGCACGTTCTCTGCTGGCGTCTGGCGGCCGAACCGCGTGTCGAGCGACTGTACGCGGCTCCGGGGAACACCGGCATCTCTGCACTGGCGGCCTCCGAGCCGATCTCGGCCGGCGATCTGCCAGGCTTGTGCGAGTTCGCCGACCGCGAGTCGTTGGATCTGGTCGTGGTGGGTCCGGAGGCTCCTCTGGTTGCCGGGCTGGCCGACGAGTTGCGGGGGATGGGCGTTGCCGTGTTCGGGCCGACCCGCGACGCGGCCCGCATCGAGGCCTCCAAGGTCTGGGCGCGACGACTATGCGACGCTCACGGCATACCGGCGCCCGTCTCGGAGGAGTTCGAGGACGTTGGCGAGGCGATGGGCTTCGTGGCGGATCTGTCCCCGCCCTTCGTCATCAAGGCCGACGGGCTCGCCGCCGGCAAGGGCGTGACGATAGCGGAGGACCGAACCGCGGCGCGCAGGGCCCTGGAGAGCTGCATCGTGGAGGGAGCCTTCGGCGAGGCTGGGCGGCGGGTGCTGGTCGAGGAGTACCTGTATGGCACCGAGGTCACTGCCATGGCCCTGACGGACGGGCGCTCGATCGTTCCACTCGCCTTGGCACGGGATCACAAGAGGGCGTTCGACGGAGACACCGGGCCGAACACAGGCGGCATGGGCGCATACAGCCCGGTGGCGTCGGTGGGGCCCGACGACGAAGCGCAGATCACCCATGACATCTTGGAGCGGACCCTCGAGGCCCTTCGCGCCGAGGGTATCGACTACCGGGGCGTGCTGTATGCCGGGCTGATGCTGACCAGCGACGGCCCCAAGGTCCTTGAGTTCAATTGCCGTTTCGGAGACCCCGAAGCGCAGGTCGTCCTGCAGCGACTGGATTCGAGTCTCTTGGACCTGCTAGTGGCGTGTGCCCGGGGCGACCTGTCCCGAAGCCGGCCGATATGGACGGAAGAGGCATGCGCCGGTGTGGTACTGGCTTCCGGGGGCTATCCGGGAAGCGTCCAGACCGGTAAGGAGATTCTCGGGTTGGATGAGGCCGCCAAGATGGACGGCGTGCAGGTGTTCCACGCGGCCACCGGCCTGCGGGACGGTAGAGTGGTCACGTCGGGTGGAAGGGTGCTGACGGTGACCGCTCTCGGCTCGGATCTGGAGGAAGCGCGCCACCGCGCCTACGAGGCCTGCTCGGTCATCGAGTTCGAAGGCATGCATTACCGGCGCGACATCGCGGGAGCGAGGAGGGGCGGGTGAGCGCGGAGGCAGCGGAGGGCGGCCCCCTCGTAGGGGTCCTGGTCGGATCGATGACGGACGTGCCTGTCATGCAGCAGGCCACGGCCATCCTGGAGCGGTTCGGTATCCCACACGAGATCCAGGTCATCTCGGCCCACCGGAACCCGGACCTGGTGGACGAGTACGCCCGGACGGCAGAGGAGCGCGGGATGATCTGCCTGATCTGCGGCGCCGGAATGGCCAATCACCTAGCGGGTGCGGTCGCCGCTCGGACGGCGCTCCCAGTGATCGGTGTGCCGCTCGCCGGCAAGCACCTCGGCGGGATGGATGCGCTCTACTCGACGGTCCAGATGCCCCGCGGCGTCCCCGTGGCCACCGTAGCTATCGACGGCGCCGTGAACGCCGCGATCCTGGCCGCCCAGATCCTCGGCGTCCGGGACCCGAGCGTCCGAGCCAAGATCTACGAATTCAAGGAATCACTGGCAGAAGGTTTCCGCCCGTGATTCCCCGGTACACGCTGCCGGAGATGGCGGCCGTGTGGTCGGAGGAGACCAAGCTCACAAACTGGACGCGGATCGAGATGCTCGCATGCGAGGCGTGGGCGCGGCTCGGGCGAATCCCTCAGGAGGACGTAGCTCAGATCAAGGCTCGGGGGGCGGTGCCATCGGCAGATCGCGTGGCCCAGATCGAGCTCGTGACGAATCACGACGTGGCCGCCTTCGTCCAGGCGCTGGCGGAGCAGGTCGGACCCGCCGGGAGGTGGGTTCATTTCGGGCTGACCTCGAGCGACGTGCTCGACACTGGTTTGGCCCTCCAGCTCCGGGACTCCGCCGAGCTCATCCTGGTCCAGCTTGAGCGGCTGCTCGCCGTCGTCCGCAGGCGAGCTTTCGAGCACGAGTACACGATCTGCATAGGGCGCACGCACGGCGTGCACGCGGAGCCGACCACATTCGGGCATAAGCTCGCGCTCTGGGCCTTCGAGCTCGACCGAGGCCGCGAGAGGATGAGGCGAGCGCTGCATGGCATCTCCGTCGGGAAGCTCTCAGGTGTAGTCGGGACGTACTCTCAAGTCGATCCTGCCGTCGAGGAGTACGTCTGCGCGGAGCTCGGCCTCCGCCCCGTCGAGGCCGCCAGCCAGGTCATCCAGCGTGACGTGCACGCCGAGTTCGTATGGGCATTGGCCGCCATCTCGGCGACTCTCGAGAAGATCGCGACCGAGATTCGCCATCTGGCCCGAACCGAGGTGAGGGAGGTGCAGGAGCCCTTCGCGTCGGGCCAGAAGGGCTCGAGTGCCATGCCACACAAGCGAAACCCGATCGTCTCGGAAAGGATCTGCGGGCTGGCCCGTGTCGTCCGATCGAATCTCCAGGCTGCATTGGAGGACGTTGCCCTCTGGCACGAGCGAGACATCTCTCACTCGTCGGTGGAGAGGGTGGTCCTGCCGGACTCGACGGCGGCCGTGCACTACCTCCTGAACGTGGCCACGCGCTTGGTCGACGGCCTGGTCGTCGACGGGGCCCGCATGCGAACGAATATGGACTCGACCGGGGGGTTGTTCTTCTCTCAGCGTGTCCTGTCGGCTCTGATCGAGCGGGGGATTGACCGGGACCAGGCCTACATGCTGGTGCAACGGGCGGCGGCGGATTCATGGGACCGCGGTCTTCATTTTCGGGAGCGGATGTGGGAAGAGGTCAAGAGCATGGAGGTCCTTTCGAAGGACGACTTCTGGGCCTTGTTCGTCCTGAGGCCGTTCGTCGAACACATGAATCAGGTCTTCGACCGACTCGAGAAGCTGGAGGTGGCGAGCGACGCCTCCGGCCACGCCGAGCTGAAAAGGTTGCGACCGCCATGGGAGGCCGAATGACCATCGCAGACCTGCACGCGCGCGGCAAGGTCCGAGACATCTTCGAGGCTGGGGACGACCTCATGATGGTGGCCACCGACCGGATCTCGGCCTTCGATGTCGTCCTGCCCCAGCCGATCCCCGGCAAGGGGCAGGTGCTCACCGGCATGTCGCTTCACTGGTTCGACCGGACACGGAACCTCGTTGCCAACCATCTGATCACGGCCGACGCCACCGCGTTCCCGGCTCCGTTCACCGGCGATACACGCCTCGCCGGGCGAGCCATGCTGGTCCGCAGGGCGAAGGTCGTGCCGATCGAGTGCGTAGCGCGTGGTTATCTGGCCGGCTCTGGGTGGAAGGAGTACAGGACGACCGGCCGGGTCTGCGGGATTGAGCTCCCGACCGGGCTGGTCGAGTCCGATCGGCTGCCCCAGCCCATCTTCACCCCTTCCACCAAGGAAACGACCGGCCACGACATCAACATCTCGTTGGACGAGATGGCCGAGCGGGTGGGGAGAGGCCTTGCCGAACGCCTCAAGGAGCTCACGCTCTCGCTCTACGGGTTCGCCGCGGCCCACGCACTGGAACGGGGGATCGTGCTGGCCGACACGAAGTTCGAGTTCGGGTTCGCGGGGGGCGAGCT
>Ga0184632_10000057_pt1 | contig 31244 bp, 27 predicted proteins | sample PLM31_50_b1_FD_133153 | JGI IMG/M metagenome (GOLD analysis project Ga0184632, IMG submission 133153) | Groundwater sediment microbial communities from an aquifer in East River, Colorado, USA - PLM3-1_50_b1 | ecosystem: Environmental > Terrestrial > Soil > Riparian zone | place: USA: East... | reverse complement strand
GATTTCCGCGGGCGTGACGGGAGCGGGCCGTGGCCCGCTCGCGCAAGCCACGACCAGACCGCTCATTGCTAGGAGCAGGGACCAGCGACCAACCAACGTCGGGGACTCCCGCCTGGAGAAGGGGGTAAGATTTACGGGTGTCTGACCGGAACCGCTATGATGCGCGTCACGCGCCGCACGATCCGCCGTGCCGACCGACTAATAAGGAAGGCCAGGCGCAGCCGCCGCGGAGGCCACCACGCGGTGGACGGGCAAAACCGAGGGCGATGCTGCCGGCTCACTCTTGGCTTTGCAGCATCTGACGCATCTTGCGCGCCAGGTCCTCGATCTGTTTGAGCCCGGCCAGCGTCTCCTCGTCATGCTTCTCAGGCGAGAGGAGCAGCAGCTGCGTCTCGGCGAGAATCGCCGCGAGAGGGTTGGAAAGGTCGTGCCGCAGCTTCGCCAGCACCTTCGGATCTACCATCTACAGCAACGAGCGGTACAGGTCCCGCAGGTGATGATCCCGCAGGTCCCGTACCGATTGCCACAAATCCTGCTCCGAGCCGGCGCAGAAGATCTCCGCGCTGGAGCGCTCCATTTCCGTTCCCTCGGCGCCGAACATTATGCGGCCACGCCACACGCCGTCTTCGGTGCGGCGCAGGCAGAGTCGGATGTCTATGGGTTGTCCGTCAAAGCGAATGGGAGGCAGATCGTGAACGACCGTATCGGTCGCCGCAGCTGGGGTGTATCGGGCAGGTTGGGCAGGCATGCCGATCCAGGGGCTGGTTTGAAACAACATTATAAATGGCTAGGAGTTACGCAATAGAGCCGTCAGCTCTCAGTCGTCAGCTAGCTGATGGCAGACGGCTGACGGCTGAGGAACGGAACGGCGCCGGCGCAACGTCAGCACCCGACTCATCCGACGGATGAACGTGCTCTTGCGGGTTGCCCTGTCGGGCGTAGTATAGCCTGTACACCAAGCTGTATACAGAATTTGGTCACGCCGGGGCATGTCGGACTCACTTCTTTCGGAGCATCGCCTATGTCACGCCTTATCGCGTCGAGTTTCCGCCCCAAACTCACGAGCGTGCTGCTGCTGACCGCGTTGGCGCTCGGTGCCCCACACGCCTCGGCCGCGCAAACCGGTTCCGTGAGCGGTGTCATCAGCGACTCGTTGACCGGCCAGCCCTTGGGCGACGTCCTAATCCGGGTGGAACGGACCTCCTCTGCGGCGCGGACCGATCCCCGTGGCCGCTTCACATTGCCCGGGCTGACGGGGACAACGGTGACCCTGATCGTCACGCGAATCGGATATCAGCCCGTCACGCGTTCGGCGACGGTTGGCGAGAGCGGCGTCGCGATTCAGTTGAACAGAACCGCCCTCCGCCTGGACGAACTCGTCGTGACGGGCCAGGCCGGCAACACGGAAGTTCGGGCGCTCGGCAACTCTGTGGGCAACCTCAACATGAGCGACCTGCAGCAGGCCACGCCGACCACATCGGTCCAAGACGCCCTCTCCACCGCGGTCCCCGGTCTACAAATCCAACGCGCGAGCGGGCAGACGGGAACGGGAGGCGTCACGCGGATTCGGGGCGTCAGCTCGCTCAGCCTGAGCTCGGAGCCGATCATTTTCATCGACGGCATCCGCGCCGACAACACGGCCGGATCGAACAGCATCGGATTCGCCGGCGGTGGGGACACCCCGTCGCGCATTAATGACATCGACCCCAATGACCTCGAGTTGGTCCAGGTTCTCAAGGGTCCGTCGGCCGCGACGTTGTACGGCACCGAAGCCTCGAATGGTGTCATGCAGTTCGTCACAAAGCGAGGCGCGGCCGGCGCACCGACCTGGTCCACAGAGCTGCGCGCCGGTGCCAACTGGTTGCCGAGTCCGGACAAGCTCTATGAGGGCATCTATTATCGGGACACGCTCGGCGTCGTGCAGCACCTGAACCTGATCGACAACGACATTCGCCGCGGATTCGGGTCGCCGTTTTCGACCGGGAGACCTTTAGGCGGCACAATGTCGGTGCAAGGCGGGACCGACGCCGTCCGTTACTTCTTCAGTGGCGGCTACGACCACGACGAAGGCATTGTGAGCTACAACTGGCAGAACAAGCTCAACGGCATCGCCAACCTGAGCTATTTGTCGGGCGACAGATTCAAGGTCGACCTGAGTCTGGGGTTCACGCGCTCAAAGACCCGCTCGGCGTCCGCCACGCAGCCGATGACGACGTATCTCATTTGGGCGTGCCCGAACAATTCTTGCATCTTCCCGGGGCTCGGGCCCAACGATGCTGGGCGCGGTTATCTGGCGGGCGTGACGCCGGAAGCCTTCGGGGAGATCGAAGGCTTGGACAACATCGACCGAACCCGGTTGGGGGTTACGTTCACGCACCGGCCGAACCGCTGGCTCAACCACCGCTTCACGCTCGGCGGCGATTTCACGAACAACGCGTCGTCGCTGTACTTCCCGCGCGGCAGTAATGCCGCGTTCGGCATCCCCGAGGGCCAGAAGTTCGTCGCGAATGACCGGTCCTCGTTCGTCACGGCCGACTACTCGGCGACTGTGTCGGCGAGCCTGGGCCCGAGCCTGGGGTCGCAGAGCTCGGCCGGACTCCAGTACTATCAAAAGAAGTTCACGCAAATCTCCGGGTCGGGCAGGGCGTTCCCGATCCGCGGCGTCAACACTGTCAGCGGCGGCGGGGTGCGACAGGGATTCGAGGACCCCGACTTCAACCTCGAAAACAAGACCCTCGGCGTCTACGTGCAGGAGCAGCTGGCGTGGCGCGACCGTCTCTTTCTGACCGGCGCGGTCCGTGGGGACGACAACAGCGCCTTCGGCGTCAACTACGACTTCGTGGTCTACCCCAAGGTCAGCGCCTCCTGGGTGCTGTCCGACGAGCCGTTCTTCCCGCGCAGCGCGACTGTGTCGGCGCTGAAGCTGCGCGCGGCGTGGGGCAAGGCGGGGCAGCAGCCCAACGCGTTTGCCGCCGTCCAGACGTATGGTCCCTCAGTGGGATCTGGGGGAACGCCGACGGTCACGCCGCTCAACGTCGGCAATCCCAATCTCAAGCCGGAAGTAACGCGCGAGATCGAAGCTGGGTTCGACGCGAGTCTCTTCCACAATCGTCTGTCCGCCGAGGTGACCTACTACAACAAGCTCACCAGGGACGGCATCTTCGCGGCGCTGAACTCCCCGTCGAGTGGGTTTCCGGGCAATCAGTTCATCAACATCGGCGAGTTCAGCAATCGCGGCTTCGAGCTCGCGCTCCAGGGTTCACCCATCGCTCGCGGCGAGTGGCGCGTCACCGTCCGGGGCACACTGGCCACCAACCGCAACAGGATCAACGTGCTGGGCCAGGATACGCCGATCCCGAATACGGGCATTGGACAGCTGACCGGGGCCTACAACGCCGCCGGCTACCCCGTAGGGTCGTTCTTCTTCAAGCGGATCGTGAGCGCGACGCTGACCTCGCCGGGCGTGGTGACCAACGTCATGTGTGAGGGCGGCGCCAACTTCAGCCGCGGTGACGGTAGCGTCGTACCGTGCGCCAGCGCGCCGTTGTTGTACTTCGGCAGCCCGATCCCGACCTGGCTCAGCGCGCTGAGCGCGGACATCTCCTGGAAGCGCTGGAGATTGGCCGGCATCGCCGAGTTCCAAGGCGGCCACGTGGTGGACGACGGCAATGTCGGGGGGGCGCACGTGTTCTTCACCAATTCCAGGGCGGCGGTCGAGGGGACGGATCCGATCGCCGTCGCCCATATCGCCACCGGGAACTTTGGGGCGGCCGGATTGATGAAGGCCGGCTTCGGCAAGATTCGCAACGTCTCGCTGTCATATCTGGCGCCCGAGCGGTGGGCCCGGATGTTGGGCGCGAGCCGCGGATCGGTGACACTGACGGTTGCCAACCTGGCCACGATCTGGCGCGCGCAGGAGCGCAAGTTCGGCATGCGCGGCCAAGACCCCGAAGTGCGCAACAACGCGCCGAACTTCTATGCCGATCCCAACCTGACCAATGGATACACGCAGGAGTCCTGGCCGCAGTACCGCCGCTTCCTTGTCACGGTCCGGCTCTCCTTCTAACCATCAACGGACTCGAACCGACCATGCGAAACCTCTTTCATCGATCGTTGCTCGTGTCCGCGGGTCTCGCCCTGTTGGCGTCGGGCTGTTCCGACATTCTGCAGGTCGAGCTTCCGGGCCGCATCCCCAGCAAACTGCTCAACGATCCGACGACCGCGCCGACCTTGGCGGCCAGCGTCGTTTCGGATTTCGAGTGCGCGTTCAGCAACTACGTGAATTCCACGACGACACTCTCGGACCAGTTTCTGGGTGCGTCGGGGAACCTCAATGCGAAGAACTGGGGCACGAAGAAGATCTACGAAGACGACGTGGCCAACGAACAGACCGGCTGCCTCGGCTTCTATGGCGCATATACGCCGCTGCAGACCGCCCGGTTCCAGGCCGACGACATCGGGGCGCGGCTCCGGGGATGGACTGATTCTCTGGCCAAGGTACCGCTGGCGCCGCTCCGGGCCCGGGTCGCGGCGCTCGGCGCCTACGCCCACATCTTGCAGGGCGAGGGATACTGCTCGATGCGGTTCGATCGGGAGCAGCAGATTCGCACACCCCAGGAGGTGCTGGCGACGGCGGAAGCCAAGTTCGACACCGCGCTCACACTCACGAATGCGATGACCGCCGGCGCCGCCCGGACCGAACTGCTGAATCTGGTCTCCGTCGGCCGCGCGCGGGTGCGACTCGATCGCGGTAATCGGACAGGAGCGGCGGCCGATGCGGCGCTCGTCACTCCCGGCTTTCAGTACTTCGTCACCCGCAGCGTGGACGCGCAGGCACGGTGGAACGACGCCTGGACGGCGATGGCGGAGCAGGGTCACTCGTCGGTGGACCCGCAGTATCGGAATCTTACGGTGGGGGGGACGCCTGATCCGCGCGTTCAGGTTGCAGCGGGGCCGACAGTCGGCCTGCCACAGAAGTCTTTTGACGGCGTGACCGATCTCTACGTCGTCACGAACAAGAACCTCTCGCGCGCCGATCCGATGCGCCTCGCGAGCTCCATCGAGTCCGAGTTGATTCGTGCCGAGGCGGCTTTGGGAGCCACGGCGGTCGGGATCATCAATGCACGGAGGACCCAGCTGGGGCTGCCGAACTACACGGGTGCAACGGACAGCGCATCCGTCACCACTCTCATTCTGGACGAGCGGAACCGCGAGTTCTTCATGGAGGGCGGGCAGCGCTTCAACGACCTGCTCCGGTACAACATTCCGTGGAAGGTCGGCAACGATCAGAACGGCGTGCCGTATGGGACGACGACCTGCATGCCCCTGCCGCTGAACGAGCGACTTGGCGGCGGTGGTTGATCGGGTCAGCGAGTAAGCCTAGGGGACGAGCCGGCGCAAGCCGGCTCGTTTCTTTCATCCTTATCCGCGCAATTCCGCTGAAGCGACCCGCGCGGTCTCCGCCAACAGAGCGGCACCGACAAAAATGCTCCCCTCCGCCGCATAAAAGCGTGAGGAGTGCGCTGGAATGGATGCTCCACCCTCTTCTCGCGCGCCGATCCGCAGGAAACACCCCGGCATCTGCTCCAGGTAGCACGCGAAGTCTTCGGCCGCGAGGTTGAGCGGACCGAGCGGCACGATCGCTTCCTCGCCCAGCACCTTCTCCACCGCGCGCCGCGCCCAACCAGCCGGCTGCGCAGGATTGATGAGCGGGGGGGGACCGATGTCGAGCGCCACCTCCACCGTCAGCCCATGCGCCGCGGCGACTCCTTCGGCCACGCGTCGGATCTCTCGCTGCAGCAGCGCACGAGTGTCGGGGTCGACCGCACGGAGTGTTCCGGACAATGTCGCTGCGTCCGGAATGACATTGGGGGCGGTGCCGGCGTGGACGCTCCCAACGGTCAGGACGGCGGGGACGCTCGGGTTGACGCGCCGCGCGACCACGGTTTGCAGTGCGCCGATCAAGGCGCCCGCACCTACGACGGGATCCACGCCTTCGTGCGGTCGCGCGGCATGTGCACCGGTTCCCCGCAAGGTGATCGTAAACGTGTCGGCGGACGCCGCGAGCGCGCCTGGTTGGGCCACCACCTGTCCCACTGGAAAGCGGCGGTCCACGTGCGCGCCGAAAATCGCGGCCACACCGGCGAGCGCCCCGGACGCGAGTACCGCCGCGGCGCCCTTCCCCGTTTCCTCCGCCGGCTGGAGTAGGACCAGTACGTCGCCCACCGCAGGCTCGCGCGCGACGAGATGCGCGACGCCCACCGTCCAGGCGGCGTGCACGTCGTGTCCGCACGCGTGCATCACACCGGGCCTCTCGGATGCGAAGGGCAGGCCCGTCGCCTCGGTGATGGGGAGCGCGTCGATGTCGCCCCGCACTGCGACGACCGGTGCCGACGGCTCACGGCCCCTGAATCGCGCCACCACGCCGGTGTCGGCGACGCGCTCGAGCCCGGCCGGCCGCAGCGCGCCGAGCGCCTCGTACAGGCGCCGCGACGTCTCGTGCTCCTCGAACCCGAGCTCCGGATGACGGTGGATGTCCTCGCGCAGCGCTACCAGCCGGCGCCGCACGTCTGGGGGGACAAGCCGATCGGGATCGATCACTCGCCGCCTAGCTCGCCGTCAGGGTTTCGCTGCGCACGGTGAGGTCATCCACGCGGTTCACATCGACCCCAACGCCCAGCCCGGTCCGATCGCGGGGGACAGTGATGGTCCCCCGCGAGTCCATCGTCCATGCCGGCGTCACGATGTCCCGTTCCCAATAGCGGGCGCTGGGACTGATGTCACCCGGAATTGTGAAGTTCGGCAGCGAGGCGAGGGCGACGTTGTACGCGCGGCCAACACCGCTCTCCAGCATCCCGCCGCACCATACCGGCACGTCGTGCCGCGCGCACAGGTCGTGGATCGCGAGCGCAGCCGTGAGGCCGCCGACTCTGCCCGGTTTGATATTGATGATCCGTCCTGCCCCGAGGGTGATCATGTCCTGCGCGCGCTCGACGCTGGTGATGGATTCGTCGAGGCAGATCGGCGTCGCCAGGCGCCGCTGCAACGCCGCATGCCGTACGAGATCGTCCCATGCGAGCGGCTGCTCGATCATGAGGAGCCCGAACTGGTCGAGCTGCACGAGCCGATCGCTGTCGTCGAGCGTGTAGGCGTTGTTCGCGTCCGCCATGAGCGGTGCGGCGGGACCGAGCGCCTCCCGAGCCGCCCGGACATAGTCCACATCCGAGCCAGGCTTGATCTTGATTTTCACTTTGTGATACGCCTGCGCCAGCGCCTGGCGCGCCTTCTCGACCAACGCTTTGGGCGTGGCCTCGATGCCGAGCGAAATGCCGACTTCGATTCGCTCGCGCGTGCCACCGATGAATCGGGCCAGGGAGACGCCTGCGGATTCCGCGGCGAGGCCCCACGCTCCCATCTCCAGCGTCGCCTTTGCCATCCAGTGTCCACGGAAATCCTGCTCCAGGATCGGGTGGACGTCGCGCGGATGCGCGATCGCTCGCCCCAGCAGTCGCGGCGCAACCCAGGCCGCAATGGCGAGCCACGCGGTGTCGATCGTTTCGGGCGAGTAGTTGGGGGCGGCGCCAGCCGGGCACTCCGACCACGCAACCGCGCCATCCCGATCCACGAGCTCGGCGAGCAGAATGCGGCGGGTCGTGACGGCACCCGAGGAGATGACGAAGGGTTCTTTGAGAGGAAGCTGAATCTCGCGCAGCGTGATTTCGCGAATGCAGATCACCGCGCGAGCCCATAGAAGCAGCGTCCAGACGCGGGATCACGATGGAAGGTCATCACCCGATAGCCTTGCGCCAGGTGCTGCCGGAACGCGTCGCGCGTGCGAGCGCGCCACTGTACTGCCTCATGCGGAGCGTGCTCCAGGACCTCATAGATGTCGGCCGGAATCTCGACGCGCACTGGCGACCCCGACGAGGATCCCCCCCCCGCCACCTCGAGTCCCGCGATCGCGCGGGCGACCCGCTCGTCGGCAAGCCGCCACTCCACGACGAAGCGGTCCGTCCCGAGTCCCGCGTGCAGCGAGCTGTTGGAGTCGCCGTACATGTTCTCCACGTGCTCCACCACGACGGCGCCCAGCCGGTTGAGGTTGATGTGCGCGTTCTTGGCGACCAGGGGGTCGAAGCTCCAACGCGCCGTGTCCACGCCATTCTGCAGCAGCACCTCCCGCTGGTACAACTTCAACTTGATGCCGAGCCCGGTGTCCCGCGCGTCCTCCCGCACCGCGAGCATGTGCGACCAATGGAGCGGGCGACCGCCGCTGTAGCCGGTGATCCCGAAGACGAACCCGAGCAGCCGCCCATCGGCGTCGAAGGCGCCTGCCGTCACCCCACCGACCTTCTGCGCGACCATGAGGACCGGGGCGGGCACGCAGGCGCTGAAGTCGCGCCCCCAGGTCTCGCGTTGCAAGTCCACGCAGGCCTCGAAATCGCGCAATCGTTCCAGGCTGCGCAGGGTGATCGTGCCGGTTTTCATGGTCGGGGCGTCATTGTACCGCCGGAATAGGTATCCAGCAAGGGATACAAAGATTCCCTTGCGCGTATCCCGGCGCGGCGGTATGAATGGTGGCCGATGACGAAAACCCAAAAAGCCGCTATCAGTGACGACCGGGTCTCCGCCACCTATCGGCGCCTGCGGGAGCTGATCGTGGGAGGGCGTCTCGCAGCCGGCGCCCGGCTGATCGAGACAGAGTTGGCCAGCCGCCTCGAGGTCAGCCGCACCCCGGTACGCGCGGCGCTGCTGCGGCTCGCACAGGAAGGCTACATCCTTTCCCCCGGCGCGGGGCGGCGGGCTCGGCCGGCGGTTGCGGCCCTGACCCGCGAGGACGCGGCGGAGTTGTTCAACATCATCGCTGAAGTCGAGGGGCTCGCCGCGCGACGGGCCGCATCCCTCGCGCCCCCGCGGCGGCGCCGGCTCATCCGAGCGCTGCGCGGATTGAATGGCCAGCTCCTCAAGATCGCGATGGCCCCGCGGCCTGACCCCAACCGCATCTCGCGCCTCGACGGCGAGTTTCACGCGCTCTACGTGCACAGCGCGGCCGGCCCGCGCCTGCTCGCGCTGCATCATGGCATCAAGCCGCAGGCCGAGCGGTACGTGCGGGTCTACGTCAACGCGCTGATGGACGAGATCGCGACATCGGTCGCCGAGCACAACGTCATTATCCGGGCCATCGAATCGGGAAATCCCGATGCGGCGCAGCGCGCCGTCCAGACCAACTGGCGCAATGCCGCCGACCGGCTCGGGCGCGTCATTACCAACATGGGCGAACACGGCACCTGGTAGGAGGGTCCGGATGACTGGCCTCGTACGTCTCTTGCTCCCCGGCGCCGCGCTCGCGGCGTTGGTAGTCGCATGTCGCCCAGCGCCAGCCTCCGGGCGGGTCGCACCGGTCCCCGTCGGCCCGCCGTACGACGTCGTGATCGAAGGTGGACGCATCGTAGATGGCAGCGGCAACGCCTGGTTCTATGGAGACGTGGCGATCACACGTGACCGCGTCGCGCGCATCGCGCCCCCCGGGACGCTGCGGAGCGCACGCGCCCGGGAGCGCGTAGACGCGCACGGGCTCGTCGTGGCCCCGGGTTTCATCGACATCCAGGGCCACTCGCGCGACGAACTGCTCACGGGTGACGGCCGCGTCGTCAGCAAAGTCACTCAAGGCGTCGCGACCGAGATCATGGGCGAGGGCTGGACGAACGCGCCGGTGAACGATCGCATCCTGCGAGCAGCGGACCTGATCGATCCGGCGGACTCGGCACGCGCGGGCGAATTTCGCGGCGCGCGTGGCTTCGATACCTGGCTCCGCGCCATGGAGCGCCACGGCATGTCCGTGAACGCCGGGTCGTTCGTGGGAGCGGCCACGCTGCGGATGTACGCCAAAGGAATGGCTGCCGGCGCGGCTACGCCTGCGGAGCTCGACACCATGCGTGCGGCCACGCGACGTGCGATGGCGGATGGGGCATTCGGCGTCGCGAGCGCGTTGATTTACCCGCCCGGGAACTTTGCCGGCACCGGGGAGCTGATCGAGATCGCCAAAGCGATGGCGCCGTACGGCGGCGTGTACATCACCCACATGCGTTCCGAAGCGGACCAGTTGCTCGAGGCCATCGACGAGGCGATTCGGATCGGGCGCGAGGGCGGCGTGCCGGTCGAGATCTATCATCTGAAGGCGGCCGGCCGGCGCAACTGGCCCAAGGCAGCGTCGGCGATCGCCAAGATCGACTCGGCGCGGGCGGCGGGGCTCGACGTGCAGGCCGACATGTACCCCTACGTCGCGGGCGGCACGAGTCTTTCGGCGTGCCTGCCGCCTTGGGCCTCGGCGGATGGAAAGCTGTTCCAGAATCTGCGCGATTCCTCGACGCGCGCGCGCATCACGGCCGAGGTGCTCAGCGATCGCACCGACTGGGAGAATCTGTGCGCGCTCGCGACGCCTGAGGGCGTGCTCGTGCTGGGGCTGAGGAAACCCGAAGACAGCATGTGGGTGGGAAAGCGGCTCTCCGAGATCGCGGCGGGCATGCGCAGGTCCTGGCTCGACGCCGCGATCGACCTGATCTTGACGGAGGAGCGCGGCATCGGGACGATCTTCTTCCTCATGAGCGAAGACAACGTCGCGCTGCAATTGCGCCAGCCCTGGATCAAGATCGGCACCGACGCCGGTGGGATCGATCCCGACAGCGCCCGCGGCGGCGCGCATCCGCGGTCCTACGGGACCTACCCGCGCATCCTCGGTCGCTATGTTCGCGAGCAGCGTGTCCTCAGCCTGGAAGACGCCGTGCGCAAGATGTCCGGCGCGGTTGCGACACGTCTCTCCATCCGTGACCGCGGGCTGCTCGCCCCCGGTTATTACGCCGATGTCGTGGTATTCGACCCCGCGACGATCATCGACCGTGCAACGTTCGAGCAGCCGCATCAGCTCTCGACCGGGGTGCGGTATCTGTTCGTGAACGGGGTGGCGGTGGTGAGCAACGGGCGTCACACGGGAGCCAAGCCGGGACGCATTGTGCGCGGACCTGGTTACGACGGCGCGAGGTGAACCCTGACTGAGGACGGCCAGCGCGCCGAGCGGTAGATCCGGATGGTCGCGGGACGGTAATCCGACGCGCGCGCTTCGAAGATGTTGGGCACGAAGGTCTGCGGGTTCCGATCGATCAGCGGGAACCAGGTGCTCTGCACCTGCACCATGATCCGGTGCCCTTTCGAGAAGCGGTAGTTCTGGGTGTGCAGGCCGATCGTGAGTGGCGTGGTCCGATTTGCGGTGAGCGGTTCCGGCTTCTCGAAGCTGTTGCGAAAGCGGGCGCGCAATACTTCGTTGGCCACCATGAGCTGCCGGCCCGCGAGCTTCCAGTCCTTGGGGTACTCCTCCGGATAAACGTCGATCAGCTTGACGATCCAGTCGCCGTCCGTGCCCGTCGTGGAAACGAATAAGTTGGCCGTGATATCTCCGGCAATCGTCACATCGTCGGCGAGCGGTTCCGTCTCCCAGGACAGGACGTCGGCGCGGTCATCGACAAAGCGTTGGTCCTGGACGAGCCAAGCGGACCAATCCGAGCCATGGGGAGAATACGTCGGCTGGATCGGCCGGTGACGGTACGGCACGGGGTGCGCCGGATCTGACACGTAGCTGTCGAACGCCGCCGCCCCGGTCCCAGGGGGTGGCTCGAACGAAAGCCGACCACCGGCATGGAAGTAGAGCGACCGTTCGGTCGTTCGGCGCCGAGGCGGCCACTGGTCCCACGACCGCCACTGGTTCGAACCTGCTTCGAACGTGATCGCCTCCGGTTGCCGCAGCTCGCCCTGATCTTTGAGGAAATGCGCGAACCACGGCGCCAGGATGCTGTCCTGGAAGTATTTGCCTGTGGGACCCCCGAAGTCGATGTCGCCGAGCTTCGCGCCCTCGCCGGCCCAGCCGCCGTGGTTCCATGGGCCCACCACCAGGTAATTCACACGCCCGGTATCGTGCGGCTCGAGCAGGTCGTAAATCTTCATCGGTCCGTAGAAATCTTCCTGGTCCCACCAACCGGCCACATTGAGCGTCGGCACGGTGACGCGCGTCAGATACGGCGCGGCTGCCTGCTTCTGCCAAAACCAATCGTAGTTCGGGTGTGCGACGTAGTCATTCCAGGTGGGGATTTTTCCGTGGAGGTGCCGTGCATTGACGTTGGAGAGCGGCCCGAGATCGAGATACCACTGGTAAGTATCGTAGCGGTCGAACTCGAAGTTGTCCTGCTCTTTCGACGTCTCCATCCTCGCGGCATACTCGAAGCCGTAACTGAGACGGAAGGCCCCATTGTGATGAAAGTCGTCGCCCAAGAACATGTCCGCGGGCGACGCCTGTGGCGACGCGGCCTTGAGCGCCGGATGGGGATCGAGCATCGCCATCACGGTGAGCCAGCCTGGGTACGAAATGCCCAGCATGCCCACGCGACCGTTGTTGTTCGCCACGCGACGGATCAGCCATTCGATCGTGTCGTACGCATCGGTGCTTTCGTCCACCGCGCTCGAGTCTCCGCGCTGGCGCGGTGGCCGGGGGGGCCGCATCATGACGAACTGCCCCTCCGACGTGTAACGGCCGCGGATGTCTTGAAAGGCAAAGATGTAGCCGTCATTGGCGAACGCGCCGTAGTAGCGGCTCAGCGCGTTGGCGGCGCCGGCGATCCCGTACGGCGTGCGCGTGAAGAGGAACGGCAGCGGCGCATGCACTCCGCGGGGGACGAAGATGGTGGTGTGAAGCTTGACACCATCGCGCATCGGGATCATGGCCTCGGTGAGGTCGAACCCCGGGGCAGAATCCGGCTGCTGCGCGAAGAGCCGCAGCGCGAGGAGGAACCCGATCACGCGATGCTGCCGTCTACGGGTTCTTCACCCGCGTGAACGCGATGTCCTTGACGCTCGGCTCGAACGGCACCGCGATGCGATCGATGTCGCCCTTCTGATCCATCAGGAACGTGACGAGGCCGCTCAGCGGTTGGAGCTCGGCCGGGTCATCAACCTCGAAGATGTCGTAGTGGTAATGCTTGAGCCGAGCCGTAAAGTCCGTGAACGACAGCTCGAGCGTTGGGCCATTCGCACGAACGGTGACGCGACCATACCCGGGGTGCTCGTAGGTGCCCGCGTATGCCGCGAGCTCGTGACTCGGCGTGGTGTTGGGCTTTCGCGCCGCGGCCCGCTCGTCACGCTGCTTCTTCTCGGCGGCTTCTGCCTCCTGGGTCTGCTGGCGGGCGCGCCCGACCCAGTCGAAGGGCGTCAGGCCGAGCAAGCGATCGAGCACACTCTCCGTCACGAGGTTCGGCACCGGATTGTTGCCCGACATGTTCGTCAGGACGACGACACCGATGCGCTCCTTGGGCAACCAGGACATCTGCGAAATGAATCCGTCGATGCCGCCGCCGTGCTGCACCAGCTTATGCCCCCGGTACGGCATCACGGCGAGGCCGAGGCCGTAGGTCGCCATGCCGAAGTCGTCGGGCCAGATGGGCTGGGGGCCGACCAGCGTTTGCGGCGTTTGCATCTGCACGTCGTTGTTCTTCGACAGGATCTCGCGACCCTCGTAACGTCCCGAGTCGATGTGAAACTGCACGTAGCGCAGCATCTCCTCGACGCTGGAGTTGATGGAGCCGGCCGGCGCGACGGCATCGATGTTCCGGTACGGCACCTTCACGAGCCCGCAGGTGTCTGCGCTCGGTCCGGCCGTTCCCCCCGGAGCGGCCGCGGAGCCACTCGCGGCGGCATGTTCGGCGGGACAAGGGCGCCAGACGTAGGCCAGGGCTGCGTCGTCCGATGCGGGCAGATCCCGCACCGACGTGTTCGACCGCGCCATCCCCAAAGGCGCAAAGATGCGTTCCCGGATCAGCTCGTCCCATGATTTGCCCGTGCGGCGCTCGACCATGAGTCCCGCGGTCATGTACATGAGGTTCTGGTACTGCCAGCGGCCTCGGAATGAGGTGGTCGGCTCGAGATACCGTAGCCGCCGGTACATCTCCTCGCGGCCCAGGCTGCCCCCGTACCAGAACAGGTCGTGCCGCGCCAGTCCGGAGCGGTGGGTCACCAAGTCGCGCGGCGTCATCGCCTGGCTGGCGAGTTCGTCCTGCAGCTGGAAGTCCGGGAGGTAGTCGCGCACCGGCTTATCCCAGTCGAGCTTGCCCGAGTCCACGAGCATGCCCATCAGCACGACGGTGAACGATTTGCTGTTGGACCCGATCGCCATCAGTGTGCGCGGCGTGACCGGCAGTTTTTGCTCGACATCCCGGAAGCCGTACCCCTTGAGGAGCACGACGCGGCCATCCTGGATGATCCCCACGGAGAGCCCCGGGACATGCCACTCCGTCATCTGGGAGGCCACGAACTGGTCCAAACCCGATAGTGCGCGCGGCGTGGCGCGCGCAGCGGGGGCCCGCGGAGCTTGGGCGACGACGGTGCGCGCCACGAGCGGCGCGACGAGCAAGGATGCGAGGATACGGAGTTGCATACGCAGTTGCATCCAGTCTTTGGGGGTGGCACTATTCTAGCCGCCATCCAGGAAGTCCGCTACCAGTCCACGCGGCCCATCAACCCCGCGACTGAGGTGATCCCTATGCGCCCACGTATCCAGCTGCTGGCCGTCGTTCTTTGCGTGGCCGTGTGCGCACCGGCCCGGGCCCAGGATTCCGTTGTCACGGCGAAGCTCGCGGGATTCGACGCCTACATGAATCAGGTGATGCGCGATTGGAACGTGCCGGGTATCGGCGTCGGCGTGGTGGTGAAGAACAAGCTCGTGTTCGCGCGCGGCTACGGCTATCGCGACTTCGGGAACAAGTTGCCGTTCACTCAGACGACCGTCGTGCCGATCGCCTCGAACACCAAGCTCTTCACCGCGATCGCGGTGGGCTTCCTCGTCGACGAGGGGAAGATCGACTGGGACAAACCGGTGCGTCAGTTCGTGCCCAGCGTGCAGTTCTATGACGATGCCTTGAACGCCTCCGTCAACGTGCGGGACATGCTGGCGCACCGGACCGGCGTCACGCGCCACGACATGATCTGGTACAAGTCCCCGTTTACGAGACGGGAACTGTTCGAGCGGCTGAAGTACCTGGAGCCGTCACAGCCGATGCGCACGACGTTCCTGTACAACAACCTGATGTACGGTGCGTCGGGATACATCATCGAGCTGCAGTCGGGGAAGACATGGGAGCAGTTTGTGCAGGCACGCATCTTTCAGCCGCTCGGAATGACCAGCACCGTCTTCTCGATCGATGACGTGATCAAGCAACCCGAGCACGGGGTGCCGTTTACCGAACGACGCGATTCGGACTCACTCCACGCAATCCCTTACTACCGCGAGCAGGTTGCCATCGGGCCGGCGGGCTCGATCAACTCGAACATTCAGGATCTGTCCCACTGGCTGATCGCCCTGATGAACGGAGGCCGGTTCGACGGTCGGCAGGTCATCCCCGCCGCCGTCGTGAAAGAGACCCTGGAACCGTCCATCGCCATGCCGAACACAACCCTGGAGGCCTTCGGCTGGGGCGAGTTGCTCAATGCCGCCTACGGCATGGGTCGCTGGACCGCGTCGTACCGGGGGCATCTGCTGGCCTACCATGGGGGCGACATCAACGGCTTTCATTCGCAGGTCTCGTACATGCCTTCCGACAGCCTGGGCGTGATTGTGCTGGTCATCGGCGACCACGCCGCGCCGCTGTACAATGTCGTGTCGTACAACGTCTATGAGCGGCTACTTGGCCTCGACCAGACGCCCTGGAGCCAGCGGCTCAACGACGCGCGCAGGAAAGCGAAACAGGCGGGCATCGCGGCGCGGGCGCAGGCAGGTGGCGGCCAGGTCAAGGCCACGCGCCCGTCCCATCCGCTGGATGATTTCGTCGGCGAGTTCGACAATCAGGCGTACGGCGTCGTCGCGATCTCAAAGCAGGGAGCTGGTCTCCGTTTTGGTTTTCATCAGATCGACTTGCCCTTGACCCATTTTCACTATGACCGCTTCGACACCCCCAACGACGAAACCGACGGCAAGTGGTCGGTCAATTTCGCGACCAATCCCCAAGGCGAGATCGATAAGGCAGTGATGTCACTCGATCAGGCCGAAGTGACCTTCGTCCGACGTGTCCCAGCCGAGCTGTCGGCCCCGGCGACGCTGCGTCAGTACGCTGGCACGTATGTGGCAGCGACCGGCGCCAGCTTTGCCGTGATACTCAAGGAGGATGGGACCCTTGGTATCGAGTTTCCCGGCCAGCCGTTCCAGGCGCTGGTTCCGTGGCGGCAGCACCGTTTCAAGCTCAAAGAGTTCTCGGACATCACGATCGAGTTCGTTGTCGAGGCGGGCAAGGTGAAGGCGATGACGCAGAGCAGTCCGTCAGGCAGGTACACGTTCGTGCGCAAGTAGGCGTGAGTCTTCATTTCACGGTGATGATCGGCCTTCCGCGTGACCCGGACGGCGCCACCACCAATACGCCGGCATCCCCAGCAGGATGATCCCCAGCCCGAGCAGGGCCTGCGTCGGCCGGGACACGAGCGTAGAGACGACGATGCCACCAGACGCGGCGATAAAGAGCAGCGGCGTCAGCGGGTATCCAGGGACGCGGAACGGCCGGACGGCCTGCGGCAGCCGCCGGCGATACACGAAGATGCTGGCAGCTGCGAGTCCGTAGAACGCCCAGCCGGTGAACACCACATAGGTCAGGAGCTGCTCGAACGAACCCGATCCCGCGAGGAGCATGGCCCACGCGCCGCCCGCGAGAATCGCCAGCGCGGGGGTTCCGAATCGCGGGTGCACCTCGGCCAGTTTGCGGAAGAACAGCCCATCGCGCGCCATCGCGTAGAACACGCGCGGGGAGGTGAGGGCGATCCCATTCGCCGCGCCGAAGATCGATATCAGAATCGGGATCGCGACGAGCCGGCCCCAGGTCTCCCCGAACACCGTGGTCACGGCGTCCGCCGCCACGCGATTGGACTGGGCGACGCGGGCGGGACCGAGCGCGGCGAGATAGCCGAGGTTGGCAAGCAGGTAGATCGCCACGATGAGGGCCGTGCCGACGACGATGCCCCGGGCGAAGACGCGTTGCGGCTCGATGATCTCGCCTGCCGAGAAGGTGACGTAGTGCCATCCCTCATATGCCCACAACACCGCCACCATCGCGACCGCCATGCCGCGGAGCAGCTCGGCACTGAGCGGTGTCGCTAACACCTGCACATTCCCGCCCGACAGCCCCCCCTGCCCCGCGGTCAGGAGCAGCGCACTCAGCAGCAAGAGGGCGCCGACCTTGATCGCGGTGCTCCAGTTCTGCACGACCGCCCCGTGACGGGTGCCGCGCACGTTCACCGCGACGACCACCACGATCGTGGCGAGCGACACCAGCTTCGTCCCGAGCGTATCGAGAGCCACGAACTGTTGGACGTAACGGGCGAACGCGGCCGCGAGCGTTGCAATCGAGCCGCTGCCGATCACGAAGAAGAGTGCCCACCCGTAAAGGAACGCCGGCAGCGGACCGAACGCATCGCGCAGATAGACGTAGAGTCCACCCGCCTGCGGGTTCATGGCGCCCAGTTCGGCGTAGGTCAACGCACCGAGTAAGGAGAGGATACCGCCGACGATCCAGATGAGCAGCGCGAGCCCCACGTCGCCACCCGAATCCCGTAACACCGCGCCGGGGACGAGAAAGATGCCGGAGCCGATCACCGTGCCTACGACGATCAGCACCACATCGGGCAGGCGGAGGACGCGCGCCAGCTCGCGAGTCACGGCGATGGCCACCGCACTCTCACCGGCGGCGCCGGCTCGGCCAGCAGCTTCACCGGAGATGCCTCGAGGAGCCGCAGCGCTTCCTGAACGGCCCGCTCGAGCTGTGGGTCGCGTCCCTGGGCAACGAGCGCCGGGGTCTGTTGCACCACGATGTCCGGTGCGATGCCCACGTTCTCGACGTCCCAACGGCCCTGGACATCGAAGAACCCGCCGCGCGGCGCCGTGATATATCCGCCATCGATCAGGCCCGGCACGTCCCAGATGCCGACGAGCCCGCCCCACGTCCGCGTACCGATCAGCGGTCCGAGTTTCATCTCGCGGAACAGATACGGCAGCATGTCGCCCCCCGAGCCGGCATACTCGTTGATCAGCATGACTTTGGGGCCGAAGATCCCCGTGATCGGCTCCGTCCAGGGCCGCCGCTCCCCGACCGGGTTGTTGAAGTAGCCGCGCAAGCGCCTCGCGAGAATGTCGACGAAGTAATCGGCGATGTAGCCGCCCTGATTGAACCGCTCATCCAGAATTACGCCCTGGCGGTCTTGCTGCGCGAAATAGTAGCGGTTGAAGTACTCGTAGCCCTGGTCGGCGGTGTTGGGCAGCCAGACGTAGGCGAGCTTCCCCTTGGACAGTGAATCGACGAGCCGGCGGTTGTCCTCGACCCACGCGCGCGTGCGCAGGTCGTCCTCATCGCTCACCGGCACGACGGTGACCGTCCACGAACCGTCGAGTGTGGGCTTGTCGTTGAGACGCAGCACGGTCTGGCGATTCGCCGTCCCTTCGAGCGCTTCGTACGGACTCATCGGCGGCCTGAGGTCGGCGCCATTCACCGCGAGGAGATAGTCGCCGGTGCGGGCCTTCACACCGGGCGCCGAGAGCGGCGCGCGCAGATTCGGATTCCAGTTCTCGCCTGAGAAGATCCGCTTCACGCGATAGCGGCCGTTCTCCACCGCGAAGTCGACGCCGAGCATTCCGACTTTCACCGTGTCGATCGCCGGCGTGTCGCCGCCCCAGGTGAAGGTGTGACCCAGCGACAGCTCGCCGCCGAGCAGGTCGAGCAGGTAGGTGAGATCGGAGCGGTGCCCGAGGCTCGTGAGCCACGGCTCGTACATCGTCCATACCTTGTCCCAATCGGCCCCGTGGTGATTCGGGACGTACAGATAGTCCCGTTCGAAGCGCCATGCCTCCTTGAAAATCTGCCGCCACTCGGCCCGCGGATCGAGCCGCATTTGCAAATCCGCCTTGATCTTCCCATCGCCCGGCTTGGGCGCCGCTTCGGTTCCGACGATCATCCACGATTCACCGGACTGGTAGAGCAGCTTCTTGCCATCGCGCGACAGGCTGAACCGCATCACCGGCGACACGAAGCTCTCCGATTTTCGCTTTTTGAGATCGTAGCGATGCAACGTGACGCCGGGCTGATTCTCGATCGCTTCGGTGACGAACACGACGGCCTCGCTGCCCGCCGCGAGCGACGTGTAGGGGCGCACCGGCATGCCGAGGGCGAGGATGCGCTGGCTCAGCCCCGTGCGGTCGATCCGGACGCTCACGGCACCCTTGGGGGACTTCGCTTTGGTCGTATCGACGCCGGCCGTCGTGTCGCGCGCCTCCTCGTCGCTTTCCGGCAAGAGCGGCGACGGCGTATCGGCCGCGAGAACCATCAGATAGGCTCCGCGGCGCGTGCGGCGGTCGTAGGAGCTGAGATCGAGCCAGCCGCTCGCGAGACCAAAGTCGGTGCTCGCGAGGAAATAGAGGTATTTGCCTCCCGCATCCCAGGCGGGACTCACGGCATCCGAGAGGCCGTCGGTGAGGGGATACGTCTTGCGCTCGGTGACGGAGTACGCCATCAGGACGTGGAACTGACTCGGCTGCCGCTTCGAGTAGGCGAGCCACCGTGAATCCGGTGACCACACGGGCTCGAGCGTGCGCTCCGGATGCGCGTAGCTGTCCCCGTCGATGCGCGTCACCCTGCCGGTCGCGACCTCGACGAGCAGCAGGTTCAGCCCTTCGTCGGTGATCGCGATGAACTTCCCATCGGGCGACCAGGTCGCCGTATGAAAGAACGTCGGCTGCTCGAACCTGATCTCACGCGGCGCACTGAGCCCCTCCTGCGTCCCGATCATGAGGCGATACTCGCCACTCGCGTCGGAAAACCAGGCGACCTGCTTTCCATCGGGCGACCAGACGGGCGTGCGCTCCGCAGTCCCCGAGCTTCTCGTCAAATTGCGCGCATCGCCCTTCTCGGCGGGTACGGAGAAGACTTCACCGCGCGCGGAGAACAGCGCGCGGGCCCCACTCGGCGAGAGCGACGCCGACGCGATCCATTTCGAGGCGTCCACCCAGCGCGGCTCGGCCCAGGGCAGATCACCACGGCACGTGATCGCGAGCTGCGTGTCCTTCCCGTTGGCTGGTTCGAGCAGATGGAGGTAGCCGGCCTCTTCATAGACGATAACGCCGCTTCCCGCGTCGAGCGTCTTGACGTCGTAGTCTTTGTAATGCGTGAGCTGCGTGAGCTGTCGGGACGCGACGTCGTATTTCCAGATGTTCGCGGCCCAGTCGCGGTCGGAAATGAAGTAGATCGCGTCACCCATCCATACCGGCCAGGTGTCGAGCGTTCCTTGTGACGGCAGCGTATCCACCGCCTGCGAGGCAACGGTATAGATCGTGATCGGATGCGTCTGTCCGCCGCGGTAGTTGCGCCACTCGACGTCCCAGCGCGAGACCTTTTCGTAGGCCAGGCGCTGGCCGTCGGGGGAAAACGAGCCGCGCAGCGCGTCGGGGATTGGCAGGCGCTCGGGCACGCCCCCTGCCGCGGCGATCGTCCAGAGCTGTTGGACCCCCACGGACGGTGCGCTGACGCGGGCGGAGCTGAACAAGATCCGTTTCGCGTCGGGCGACCAGCCTCGCGCGAGGTCGGGCGACGGATGCCACGTCAAACGCCGCGCCTCGCCGCCCGCAGCATCGATCACGTACACGTCGGTGTTGCCGCCGTACTGCATGCTGAAGGCGATCTGCTTGCCGTCGGGCGAAAAATGCGGATTGGATTCCGTGCCCGGGAAGCTCGTCAGACGCTTCGCGTCGCCACCGTCGCGGCTCGCCACCCAGATGTCGCCGGCGTACGCGAACGCGATCTGCGAATTGCTCACCGTCGGTTGCCGGAGCAGGCGCGTGCCCTGAGCGTGCACGAGGATGGGGCAACACAGCAAACCAAGGACGACGGAGGTATACCGCATGGTATACACCAGGGTGGAGTTGCCACTATGCTAGCCCTGCATTGTTGGGACGGCTAGGCGACACTCCCGAATCCCCAGTCCCCAACCCCTAGGACCTAAAAGGCACCGGCGAAAACGTCAGCAGGAACAGCAGCAGGCTCATCCAGGCGAGCAGATACCGGTTTTTCGGCAGCGGCCGATAAGCGTCCAGCACGGGCGGGTGGCCGAGCTGGCCACGGGACAGGACGAGTACGGCGAGTCCCCAGATCAGCCAGGTCACCGAGAACCACGAGAGCAGCATGATGAAGACCCAGAACGCCCGCGCCACGCGCCGGTGCAGCGTCGGGAACGCCGCATGCAGGATGTGTCCGCCGTCGAGCTGCGCCATCGGAAGCAGGTTCAACATCGTGACGAACATCCCAAACCAGCCCGCGAGCGCGACCGGATGCAGCATGATCGGGGATGTGTCGCCCGTCGCGAAATGGCGGATCAACCACGTCACGGCCGAGTCACCGGGCGCCAGAACTTCCCCCGCCCATGGAATGGCCATGCCGCCGACGGGTGAATCAGGCCACGGCTGACTGTGAGCCAGGCCATACCAAAAAATCGGCAGGGCGACCGCGAATCCGGCGATCGGCCCTGCGGCGCCCACGTCCAGCAGCTGCCGCCGGTCGTTCACGATCGTCCGCAGCCGAATGAAAGCGCCGAACGTGCCGATGCCCAGAGGCGCCGGCAGTCCCGGAATGAAAAAGGGCGGCGATACGCTGAGCTGGTAGCGGCGCGCGATGACGTAATGGCCTAGCTCGTGACACAAGAGGATCGCGAGGAGCGGCAGGGAGAACGAGAGTCCGCGCGGCAGCGCATGCAGCAGGACGGTTCCACTCCAACCGCTGGGATACGGCGGCAAGGCGTTCGCCACGATCGCGCCAGACAGCGTCATCACGAAAAGCACGGCGACGAACAGCGCCACGTGTGTCGCCCAGGCCTCGCGCGGTTGCTGAGCAGGACGGGTGAGCACGAGATGGCGGCCGTCGCGGTCGTCCGACCAGTAGTACGTCCCCGGCCAATGGCGGAGGGCGGCGGTCAGCTCTGGGGATGGTGGAGGCCCGGCATGGACCGGATCTACAAGCGCGTCAACAACTTCACGATCGTGGAGGGATGTGGTCCGCCACGCCGCCAGGTACGGGGTGAGACTTACCGCCACTCTTGACTCGCCGTTGCGCGCGGCCTACTATCACACGTTCGCACACCGCCAATTTCCCAAGTATCCATTTCAACCAGGACCAATCCCCCATCCGGGTTTCCCCCGCCGTGGCGCAAACGGAGCTGAAGCACACGTGGATATCGCCGAACTGAAGAGAAAATCCGTCGCGGAACTACACGCGATGGCCGAGAGCCTGAACATCACCAACTACTCCGGGCTCCGCAAGCAGGATCTCATTTTCCGCATCGAGCAATCACTCCTCGATTCCGAGACCGTTTTACGGGGTGAGGGGGTGCTCGAAATCTTGCCGGAAGGCTACGGCTTCCTCCGCAGCGCCGACTGGAACTACCTCTACGGCCCCGACGACATCTACGTCTCGCCCAGCCAGATCAAGCGGTTCGACCTGCGCACCGGCGACACGATCACGGGCCAGGTGCGGCCGCCGAAAGAAGGCGAGCGCTATCTCGCACTGCTCAAGGTGGAAGTCGTCAACGGCGAAGAGCCCGAAAAGGCCAAGCACCGTGTGGCGTTCGACAACCTGCGCCCCCGCTATCCGGAACAGCAGCTCAAGCTCGAGCGCAAGGACGGCGATCTGTCGATGCGGGTGCTGGACATCCTGTCCCCCATCGGCAAGGGCCAGCGCGGTCTCATCGTATCGCCGCCGAAAGCCGGTAAGACGATCCTGATGCAGAAGCTCGCCAACTCCATCATCGAGAATCATCCCGAAGTCTACCTCATCGTGCTGCTCATCGACGAGCGGCCCGAAGAGGTGACCGACATGGAAGAAAACGTGAAGGGACCGAACGTCGAAGTCGTGTCCTCCACGTTCGACGAGCCCGCCGACCGCCACGTGCAGGTGGCCGACATGGTGATCGAAAAGGCGAAACGCCTGGTGGAGCACGGCAAGGACGTCGTGATTCTGCTCGACTCGATCACGCGCCTGGGCCGCGCGCACAACGTCGTGGTCCCGCACTCGGGCAAGATTCTCTCGGGCGGTGTGGACGCCAACGCGCTGCAGAAGCCCAAGCGCTTCTTCGGCGCGGCGCGCAACATCGAAGGCGGCGGCTCGCTCACGATTCTCGCCACCGCGCTGATCGACACCGGCTCGCGCATGGACGAGGTCATTTTCGAGGAGTTCAAAGGCACGGGTAACTCGGAAGTGATTCTCGACCGGCGCATCGCCGAGCGCCGCACGTTCCCCGCGATCGACGTGCAGCGCAGCAGCACGCGGAAGGAAGAGCTGCTCCTCAGCAAGGAAGAGCTGAACAAGGTCTATCTGCTCCGCAACTTCCTGTCCGACATGCCGCCCGTCGAGGCCATCGAGTTCCTGCTCGAACGGCTCAAGCGCACCAAGACCAACAGCGAGTTCTTCCAGACGATGTCTCAAGGGTGAAAGGGCGCCTTCTCGCCGTGGACTGGGGCGAGCGCCGCATCGGCCTCGCCCTCTCCGACGAGACGCAAACGCTCGCCCAACCGCTCACCACCCTCACGCGCCGCGCCGGGAAGCGCTTCCCCATGGCGCAGCTGCTCGAACAGGTCACCCGCCATCAGGTCGTGGGGATCATCGTCGGCCTTCCCCTGGATGAATCCGGGGCGGAAGGTGATGCCGCTCACACCGCGCGGACCCTGGCTGATGATATCAAGCGTCGCGTAGGTGATCTGGAGGTCCAGATGTGGGACGAGCGGATGACCACGGCGCGGGTGCTTGCCGCCGTGCGCGAGATGGGCGGCTCGACGCGTGGCCGTAAAGGCGACGTGGACGCGATGGCTGCCGCATTGCTGCTCCAGCACTATCTCGACGCGAAGAGAGGAACGGCGCTGTGATTCGTGCGGCGTGGGGCGTGTTGCGTGCGGCGTGGAGCTGGAAGAGTCTGCGCCGCACGCGCAACGCCGAACGCATGATGCTCGTGTGCTTCGCGGTCTCATGCAGCTCTCCGGAGCCGGCCAAATATCAGTCGGTTTCCGAGAAGACGATGGTCATCATCCCGCGCGGCGCCACCTACTACCAGGCGCTCGATTCGCTGGAATCGCATGGCGTGATCGAGAGCCGCGACTGGTTTAGTCTCTACGCGCGTATGCGCGGCCTGCCTTCGAACCTGAAAAGCGGCATCTACACGTTCGAGCGCGACGCCAGTTGGTCCGACGTCGTCACCGCCTTGAAAAGCGGCCGCGGCCTCGAGGCGCGCTTCACGGTGCTCGAGGGGATGATGGGTTTCGAAGTCGCGGAGCGCGCGCGGTCCTGGCTGGGTGTGTCGCGCGACTCGTTCCGGGTGGCCATGCGTGACACCGCGCTGCAACGCGAGCTCGGCCTTCGGCCCAGCCCGGCCGGCGTCGAAGGCTACATGTACCCGACGACGTACGTCGTGCCGATGCGGATGCGCGCGCGCGAACTCGTGAAGCTCATGACGCACGAGTTCATCGCGCGGTGGCAGCCCGAATGGGACGGCCGGCTCGGGGAGCTCAAGATGACGCGCCACGAGATCGTCACGCTCGCATCCATCATCGAAGCCGAGGTGCGCTACCGTCCCGACCGCCCCTACGTCTCCGCCGTGTATCACAACCGGCTGAAGCGTGGCATGGCGCTCCAGGCGGACCCGACGGTCGTCTTCGCGCACGGTCGGCGCTTGCGCCGCGTGTGGGAGGGCCAGCTGAGGATCCGGTCGCCCTACAACACGTACCTGAATACGGGGCTACCGCCCGGACCGATCAATCAGCCGAGCGACTCCAGTATTTACGCTGCCCTCTACCCCGCCGCGATCGGGTATCTCTTTTTTGTCGCGCAGCCGGACGGAAAACACATCTTCTCGGCGTCGTACGCCGACCACCTGGCGGCGATAAGACGGGTGCGGCAGCGGCGATAAAGGCGGCGGCGAAGGGCGGCGAAGCTAGCTTATGGCGTGACGCAGTTCTCGCGCAGCCTTCTCAGAGTTCGATGCGCTCATGACTGCTCCCACTACTGCAACGCCCGTCCCACCAGCTTCGATGATCGAGTGAGCGTTGCTAGCCGTGATGCCGCCGATGCCAATCACCGGACAGCCCTCGGGCGCCAGCCGCGCCAGGGCGCCGAAGCCTTCGGGGCCAAGCGGTGATCCGGCATCAGTTTTTGTGGGCGTGGCAAAGCAGGGGCCGACACTCCAGTAATCGGCCGACGTGGCGGCGCGGGCGGCCTCGTCGGGCGACCCGACGGAGAGACCGAGCAGGAACCCGGCGGGAAGGTGAGGGCGCAGTGCCTCGACAGGCGGATCGTCCCAGCCGAGGTGCGCCCCCGCGGCGCCGGCGGCAAGCGCGATGTCCGCGCGGTCGTTCACGAGCACGGGAACCGGAAGGGCGGCGACCAGCGCGCGGGTCAACTCCAAGATTTCCGCCGGCGCGCCATCTTTCCATCTGACCTGAATCATGGTTGCGCCGCCCTGGGCGGCGGCACGGCAGACCGCCACTGCGTCCCGCCCCTTGAGTAGGACGGGATCGGTGATCACCATCAAGCGCAACTGATCGGCAAGCGCCATGACCAAGATCCTGCGCGGTCTGCGGGGAGCGACCACCGCCACCGCGAATACGAGTGAAGCGATTCTCGAAGCGACCGAGGAGCTACTCGCCGCGCTTCGGGACGCGAACGGCTTTGAGCCGGCGGACGTGGAGAGCGCCATCTTCACGACGTCTCCCGACCTCACCGCGGACTATCCCGCTCGCGCCGCCCGCCGGCTCGGCTGGACTGACGTCCCGCTCCTTGGCGCGGCCGAAGTAGCTGTACCGACGGGCCTGCCCCGCTGCATCCGCGTGCTCCTGCACTTCTATACGACCAAGCCGCAGCGCGCCCTGAAGCATATGTATCTGCGGGAGGCCGCAAAGCTCAGGCCGGATCGATGACGGTCAAAGTTACCGCTCGCGGCGCCGAGCGCTGGAAGCAAGGCCATCCCTGGATCTATCGCAGCGACGTCGCAGAAGAGCCTGAGAAAAAGCCGGGCGTCGTGCCGGTCACCGATCGGAAGGGCCGATTCCTCGGCACGGCGCTGTACTCACCCAAGTCCGAGATCAGGCTGCGGTTGCTCACGCGCGGCGACGAGCCGGTGGATGCGCCGTGGTGGGCGAACCGCATCGCGGAATCGGCGCGCCGTCGCAACGGCATCACCGCGAGCGCGTGGCGCGCCGTGCACGCCGAAGCAGACGGGCTCCCTTCGCTCGTCGTGGATAAGTACGGTCCGTTCGTCGTTGCCCAACTGCTTTCGGCAGGTGTGGAGTCGGCGCGGGCGGAGATTGTGGAGGGCATCAAACATGCGCTCCAACCCGAGGGCATCCTGCTGCGCAATGATGCCGCCGTGCGGCGGCACGAGGGCTTACCCCTGGAGGTAGTGTCGGCGCATGGGACGGTCCCGGAAACGATAGAAGTGGTGGAAAACGGAGTGCGTTATCTCGCGGCGCCCTGGACCGGTCAGAAGACGGGCGCGTTCCTCGATCAGCGCGAGAATCGGATCCTCGTCGGGCAACACACGCGCCGGGGTGGTCGATCGCTCGATCTCTTTACCTATCACGGCTCCTTTGCGCTGCACCTCGCGCGCCATGCAAAAGAAGTCGTCGCCGTGGACCAGAGCACCGAGGCGCTCGCGCGCGGCGCTGAGAATGCGCGTCTCAATGGGATCGCGAACATCGCCTGGCGGGAGGCGAACGCGTTCGACTTGCTGCGCGAGCTGGAGCGGCGCCGCGAGCAGTTCGACACGATCGTCCTCGATCCCCCCGCCTTCGCCAAGACGAAGGCCAACCTGGAACGCGCCGTCGCCGGCTACAAGGAGATCAACCTCCGGGCAATGAAGATCCTCGCCGGGGGTGGCGTGCTGTTCACGTCCTCATGCTCGTATCATGTGAGCCGCGATGTGTTCCATGCGATGCTCGCGGATGCGGCGCGCGATTCGGGCCGGCGTATGCAGTTCCTCGCCGCGACCGGGGCCGCCGGTGATCATCCGGAGCTGCTCAACGTCCCCGAAACCGGTTACCTGAAAGGCGTGCTGCTGCGTGCGGTCGCGCCCTGAGAGGGCGCGCTCGGCTCGAATGGTACGCCCTTATAGGGCGCACTCAATGCCGAGCCCGGGCTCTTAGCCCGGGTCCAGCTCAAGGCACTCGCCTGAGAATCCAGTCCGCGATCGCGTTGACGACGTCGGGCATGATCGGCAGCGCGGGATTCTGGTAGCTTCCCATCTGCCCCGCTATCGTCTGGTTGGTGTCGTGCTTCAAGACATGATTCATCTCGGGAATCACGACCAGTTTGGCGTTGGCCCTGGCCGCGTGGAGCCGCTCGGCGTCCGCGACGGTCGCTTGCAAGTCGGTCGCCCCCTGAACGATTAGGACGGGCTGGCGCACTGCACGAATCGCCGCCGGCGGATCGAACGCCATCATCGAGCGCATGAAGGTGCGGTTCACCGGAACGAAGAGCAACGCGAGCTGAGGAGGAACGTCGGCGGGCTGCTCGCCGAGCAGGTAGTGCTTCATCGCGGTGTCATAACGCACCAGGGTAGCGCTGTCGAACTGGCGGGAGAGCTGCTCGCGCAACACATCGGCGGTCCCGCGGCCCAGACCGGATACGTGGATGACGCCGGAGACCGGCGCCCCCTGGCCCGCCGCGATGAGCGCCAGCGATGCGCCTTCGCTGTGTCCGAGGAATACCACGCGTGAGAAGCGTCGATCTCGCGACAGCGACTCCGCTGCCGCCCGGGCGTCGGCCGCAAAATCAGCCATCGTCATGTTCGTGATGTCGAACGTGCCTTGCGTCCCCGGCAAGCCGCGCTTGTCGTAGCGCAGTGTGGCGATGCCACGCTCCGCCAGTCGCCAGGCGAGCTGCGCGTACGCATTGGGCCGGATCCCCAGCATCGAGTTGCCATTGCGGTCGGTGGGCCCCGAGCCCGCGATGATGATTGCGACCGGCACCGCCCCCGCCCCCCCGGCGCCACGCGGCAGCGTCAGCGTGGCGGCGAGCCCCAAGGTGCCGCTGTGAATCGTGTACGGCGACTCCACCGCGGCGGCAGGTGGCACAGTGTCGGCGGATTGAGCGACGAGCGCGAGGAGAACGAGGCTAAGGACGGTCATGCTGCTCTCTCTTCCATAAGACGTACGACTGCACGATGGGAATCACTACCACAATCACAAGCGTGGTGACCAGGAGCGGCAGGAACGCCCCATGCGGGAGGAACGCGCCGGCCGCTAGCACCGCTCCCCCGATCACCATGAGCCAGCCGCCGGTGCGGTGGGTTTTCCGCCACACTGTGTCACTCGACATCGTCCACGGCGTGCGGATACCGATGAACCAGTTCGGCTCGACTCGTGTCAGGTAGTTGCCGAGGAAGATGAACATGAGGCCGACGCCGACCGGCATGAGGCGATCGATCCTCACGGAGTAGCCGAGGCCCGACGCGAGGAGCATGCCGTGTGCAAGGAGCATGAAGACGATCACCGCATTGGCGATCAGCCAGTAGCTGCTTAGAAACTTGGCGTAGTTCTCGCGTCGTGGATCGAGCTTGGGAAGCACGTTGAACAGCACAGTGATCGCGACGATCACGAGCGGACCGATCGCGACCGCCCAGCCGCGGCTGGAGAAACCGTCCGGCGTGCCGCGCAGATCCCAGTGCGTTGCCACAGCGTCTGGAAGCCGGGGATACGCCCACACAGACAGCGCCACAGCCAGCGCTGCGATGACGAGACCAAACCAACGGCTACGCATTGTCTCCCCCCCCCGGTCCCCCGCCGAAGCGGGTCATGAAGTAGCGCACGACTTCCTGAAACACAGTCGTATTCAGCCGATAGCGGATGAACTGTCCCTCCCGCTCCGAGGCGACCAGATCCGCCGCCTTGAGTACGCCGAGGTGATGCGAAACCGACGCGAACGCCATCGGGAAGTGCTCGGCGATTTCGCCTGCCGTGCGATCCTTTTCGGTCAGGAGCTCGAGGATCTTGCGCCGGGTCGGATCGGCGAGGGCGCGGAACAGAGAGTCGTCCATGGTCAGATATTTAGACAACTATCTCAGTCTTGTCAAGCAAAGTTGACTAAATCAGCCCCTATCACAAACTTACACACCATGTCCGGCAGGGCCCTAGACCGCTCCGCCGCAGTGCGTCGCGTACTGCGCGGGTTGCTCGTAGCTAACATCGGCGTCGTCATCGCCAAAGCGGCGATCGGCGTGGCGGGGGGCTCCCTCGCCGTCCTCGGCGATGCCGTCCACTCCTCCGTCGACGCCGTCTACAACATCCTCGGATTGATCGTGGTCCGCGTGGCGGCGCGGGCGCCGGACGAAGATCACCCCTATGGGCACCGCAAGTTCGAGACGCTCGGCGCCCTCGGGATCTGCGTCGTCCTCTCCGTCACCTGTTTCGAGTTGGTGCGCAGCGCCATCGGGCGACTCAGCGCGGGCGGCCACGCGGTGCAGATCACGGACCTCGGGTTGGCTCTGCTGCTCGCCACCCTCGCGACCAACGTCCTCGTCGCCTGGTACGAAAACCGCCGCGGCCACGATCTCCAGAGCGAGCTGCTGATCGCCGACGCGGCACACACGCGCACCGACGTTTTCATCACGATCGGCGTGCTGATCGGCGTGCTGTTTTCGCGCCAGGGGTATCTGTGGGTGGATCCCGTCGTCGCGATCGTCGTGGCGCTGTTGATCGTGCGGGTGGCTTACAAGATTCTCTCGCGCGTCGTGCCGGTGCTCGTGGACGAGCGCGCGATTCCAGAGCCCACGATCCGGCGGACCGCGCAAGCCGTGGATGGCGTCATCAGCGCTTACGGGATCCGCTCGCGCGGTGGCAACGCCGGTGTACGCTATGCCGAGGTGACCATCGCGGTTGATCCCAACGCGAACGTTGCCGCTGCCCACGCGATTGCCGATGCGGTGGAAGAGCGGCTGAAAAATGACCTGGAGCTGGAAGAAGTGACGGTGCACATCGAGCCATGCTGACTTCCCTGCCCTCGATCAGCAAGACGGGGATTCCGCCCGTCCGCCGGGCGCCGCGCTCGCTCAAGCAGGAGTACCAGGAGTTCATCCTGCAGCGGCTCGAGGAATACAAGAACACGGTGCCGCGCGGTGAGCTGCTGCAGATCGGCGACGAGGCGGTGCGCGAGCTGCAGGCGAGCGCGCAAGATCAGTATCTGCTCACCGAGGTGCTGCTGCTCGAACACGTCGATCGCATCATCGCTCGACGCTTGCGCCTTCCGTCGTTCCCGCGCTGGCGGCAGAAGCATCGCGCGCTGCGCGAAGCCCAGCGGGAGCCCACGCACTGGGGGCTCGACCGCGCGCATCCGATCGCGCCGTGGGCTGCCCGGCTCGAGCCGGGCGACGTCGTCGTCGTACTCGGCGCCGCCGCGCTGCCGGAAGCGCTGTTCCTTGCCGCGCACGACGCGGAAGTTTTCCTGCTGGATCAGGACCTGGGAGCGGTCGAGGCGGCTGAGGGACGCGCGGTTGCCGAGCAGCTCGCCGGGACGTTTCAGGCGCTCGTGATCAACTTCGGAAGCTGGTTCCCCGACCTCGCGCCGTCGCTCGTGGCGATTGCGCCGGTGAGCCTGAGCCAGCTGCGCGCCAAGCAGCGCGCGTCGCTGATCGCCGATCTTCAGGTCCGGACGCCATCAGGCGGCGTGCACGTGGTGCTGCCGCCCGTCGCCGAGAACCGCGAAATCATTCCATTGGCGCCCGAGGCTCTGCAGACGCTTTACCGGGGCTGGCAGGTCCAGCAAGGCCGGGGATCGAAGCGCTCCGGGTTCACGGCAATCAAGCCGCCGCGTCAGCTCGACACGGCGCAGCCGGCGTTGAACGTGTCAGATTGACGATTGGGGCTTGGCGAAGAAACCGTAACACGTTGTACGACGCTAGGTTGCACGCAACCGAGAATGGCAAGTTGCTTGCACATGCGTCTTCCCATGACAAGCCTCCCTCTCATCCTCGACGACGAGCCGATGGGCATCATACTGCGGGCCGGCCAGCAGATGCTCCGGCCAGCCAAGATTTGGGCGTACTGCTGGTTCATGGATGAAGGCGAAGACGGCGATCACACGCATCGCCATCTCCCGATCGATCCCAAGGTTTGAGCGGTTTTGACGCGCCCTAAGAGGGCGCGCTCGGCTGCGAGT
>Ga0184632_10000056_pt1 | contig 31381 bp, 25 predicted proteins | sample PLM31_50_b1_FD_133153 | JGI IMG/M metagenome (GOLD analysis project Ga0184632, IMG submission 133153) | Groundwater sediment microbial communities from an aquifer in East River, Colorado, USA - PLM3-1_50_b1 | ecosystem: Environmental > Terrestrial > Soil > Riparian zone | place: USA: East... | reverse complement strand
GGTGATGGTCTCGAGGGAGGGCGTCCTCGAGTGATAGGGACGGCCCTGTCGATTTCCTCGCTCGTCGTCCTGCTGCTGGCCGCCTGCAACGGATCATCGTCGAGTGGCACACGACTCACGGTGCTCGCGGCCTCATCACTCAGGGAAGTGCTTCCTCAGATCGGGGCGCTGTTCACCGAAGAACATGCCGGCGTCACGTTCTCTTTCTCGTTCGGCGGCACCGATCAGCTGGCAACCCAGATCAAGGAAGGCGCACCGGCGGATGTCTTCGCCGGTGCCAGCACGAAGTACGGAGACCAGCTCGCGAGCGCGGGTCTCATCGATCCTTACGTGAGCTTCTGCACCAACCGGCTGGTGCTGGTGGTCCCTACCGCGAACCCAGCTGGGATCAGCACTCTGCTAGACCTCTCTTCCAAACCGGCGAAGCTCGTGGTCGGCTCCGAGTCGGTGCCGATCGGCGCATATACCCGAGCGGTGCTGATGAACCTGAGCGGGCTGTATGGCTCGAGTTACTCGGAAGCGGTACTGGGAAAGGTGGTCAGCAACGAGGACTCGGCTGCCTCGATCGTCGCGAAAGTGGGCAGTGGGGAGGCCGACGCCGGGTTCGTCTACGTGACGGATGCGCGTGCCGCGGACTCCAACGTCCAGTCCATTCCCTTGCCATCCCAGGCGCAGGCGGTCGCGGTCTATCCGATCGCGGTGGTCGGAGCCAGCAAGAATGCGACCGAGGCCCGGCAGCTGGTCGAGTTCGTGCTTTCCGCGCCGGCGCAGCAACTCTTGGAGCAGGCGGGCTTCGGACCCCCGCCCGTTTCCCTAGGCGGGCTCGGTGCGGGCGCCTGACCGGGCCGCGTCGGTCGCGACCGGTATCGCGGCGGCCGTGCTCTTCGGCTTCGTCCTACTGCCGATCCTGGCCATCTTCCTGCGAGTGCCGCTTTCCACGTTGTTGGCCCAGCTCCACTCGCGAGTGGCTCTGGATGCACTGCTGGTGAGCCTACGCAGCACCCTGATCGCGCTGGTGATCATCGTGGTCCTGGGCACCCCTACCGCCTTCCTGTTGGGCACCAAGCGTTTCCGGGGAGCAGGGCTGCTCACGACCGTGCTCGAGCTACCCCTTGTCCTTCCGCCGGCGGTCGCCGGGATCGGGCTGTTCGCGGCGTTCGGTCGATTCGGTCTTCTGGGAGGGGCCCTAAGGGCATTCGCCATCCAGATCCCATTCACGGAGGCCGCCGTCGTTATGGCGCTGGCCTTCGTCGCGCTGCCCTTCTACTCGCGGCAAGCGGTGGCGGCGTTCGCCTCCATAGATCACGAACTGCTCGGGGCATCTCGGACGCTGGGAGCCGGGCAGGCGAGAACCTTTTTCCGCGTAGCCCTGCCGCTAGCGCGACAGGGTCTCTATGCGGGCGCAGCCTTGGCGTGGGCGCGGGCGTTGGGCGAGTTCGGTGCGACGATCCTGTTTGCGGGAAGCCTCCAGGGCCGAACACAGACTCTCCCACTGGCCATCTACGACCAGTTCCTCGGAGGGAACATCGATCGTGCGCTTGCCATCTCGGCTCTGTTGGTCGTCGTGAGCGCCGGGCTACTCGTAGGAGTTCGGGTCCTGGTCCGGAGCCGTTCGGGAGACTGGCCATCGTGGGATCGCAGCTCGAGGTCGAGCTCTCTCATCGGCTGAGCCGCCTCGACCTCGAGGTGGCGCTGTCGGTGGGGCGTGAAAGCGTTGGACTGGTCGGGCCCTCCGGGGCGGGAAAGTCGACCATCCTGCGATCCATCGCTGGGCTCGTCCGTCCGAAACACGGCCGGATCACACACGCTGGAAGGACCCTGCTGGATACCGAACACGGCACAGATCTCCCGCCCGAGGAGAGGCGGATCGGCGTCGTCTTTCAGGAAGGCGCGCTGTTCCCCTTCATGAACGTCGCGCGAAACGTGGGGTTCGGTGTGCGGGGCGATGGCCGGCATCGTTACGCGCGAGTGCACTCGGTGCTTGAGCGCTTCGGGATCTCGCACCTTGCGCACGCGCGGCCGGGCGACCTGTCCGGTGGTGAGCGCCGGCGGGTGGCAGTCGCCAGGGCAGTCGCCGCGGATCCCGAGATCCTCCTGCTGGACGAGCCACTCTCCGCACTCGACGCCGTAACGAAGGGCGAGGTCGCGTCTGAGCTCGAGGCGCACCTGCGCGAACTCGCGATCCCAACGATCCTGGTCTCGCACGACTTCTCCGACGTTCTCGGGCTGGCGGCTCGAGTCGCTGTCTTGGAGGCGGGCCGAGTGATCCAGTTCTCCGCGCCATCGGAGCTGGTCGAAGCCCCCGCATCCGCGTTCGTGGCCTCGCTTGCGGGAGTGAACTACTTCGGCGGCACCGCCCGCCGCCGCGGTGACCTGACCGAGGTGCGAGGTGAGGGTTGGGCGAGGCCGCTGCTCAGCACGGACGCCATGGCAGGACCAGTTGGAGTGAGCGTCTATCCATGGGAGATCTCCCTCTCTTCGGCCGCGCCTGAGAGCTCGGCCCTCAATGTCGTTCCCGGAACGGTGCGCCGCGTGTCGATGATCGGGAACCGCGCACGAGTAAGCCTCGATTGCCGCCCATCCATAGTGGCCGAGGTGACCGAGGATTCGGTGCGACATCTGGGGCTCATGCCCGGGAACCCCATCGTTGCCAGCTGGAAGGCGACCGCGACCCGACTCGTGCCTGTCCCCCGAGCGTAGACGATCGGTTTCGAGCGACCCCGCTAGCATGGAAGGCGTGGCAAGAGCAGCCTCTGAGGCGCTAGAACGGCTGGGTCCGACGTTGGCCAGCCTTCCCGCGACTAGACGGGCGGTCCTCGTGCTGCTCAAGAAGCGCGGAGAGGCGAGCGTAAGCGAACTCTCGCGGACCCTCGGCATCACCGTCGGTGCCGTCAGGCAGCATCTCTCCGGGCTGAAAGTGAGTGGCCTGGTCAACCACCGCGCCGAAACGGGCCGCCCGGGCAGACCTCGGCACCTCTATCGGCTCTCCGCCGGCGCGGAGGCCCTGTTCCCGAAGTACTACAGCGAGCTGACGAACGAGTTGCTTTCCTACGTCGAGGAGGAGGACCCGCGTGTCCTCGAGATGATCTTCGAGCGGCGTCGTTCACGCCGCGTGAGCGGCGCCCTGAGGCGACTGTCTGGGAAGGGCTTCCGGGAACGCGTGGCCGAGCTGGCCCGGATCCTCGACGAGGATGGTTACCTGGCCGATTTCCAGAGCAAGCGCGATGGGACGTATCTGATCACCGAGCACAATTGCGCCATCCTCGGCGTGGCCCGCCGATATCGGCTGGCCTGCTCCACGGAGATCGAGTTCATCCAGCAGGTCTTGCCCGACGCAAGAGTGGAGCGTGTGGCCCACATGATGGCCGGCGCACACGTTTGCCAATACGAGATCCGGCCGCTGCGCCAGGCTAGGGCAGCACGAGGTGCAGGTCGCCGAACTCGTGCCAGAGATAGCCACGCTCGAGGGCAGCCCGGTACGAGCGCTCGGTCAGTTCGCGTCCGGCTATCGCCTCCAGCATGAGTAGGTGTGTTGCCCTGGGCTCGTGCCATCCCGTGAGGAGCCCGTCCACGACGCGGACGCCGCGCTCGGGCGAGACGATCAGCCTGGTCCAGCCATCGGCGGGCTGGACCCTTCCGTACTCGTCGGCCGCCGTCTCCAGGGCGCGAACGACCGTTGTCCCGACAGCCACCACGTGGTGACCCATCTCGCGGGCAAGGTTCACGCGTAGCGCCGTCTGCTCGGACACCTGGAAGAACTCCGCCGGTGGTGGCTCGTCCTCCTCGAGGGAGGCCACGCCCGAATGGAGCGTCACGGGGGCCACGTCGATCCCCTGGGCGATCAGCCTGGTGATCATCTCGGGCGTGAACGCGCGGCCGGCACTGGGCATCTCTGCGCTCCCCGCTTCGTTGGCGTACACGGTCTGGTAGTAGGAGACCGGCCACTCCTCGCCCACATAGCCGTACCGGATGGGATGGCCATTCGCACGGAGGTACGCGCCAAGCGACCTCGGCAGATTAAGAGACACCGTCCACAGGCGCGACTCGGGCGGGCCGTCTTCGGCCGGCCCGCAGTTCGGGGGGTAGGGCTCCAGGACCTCCGCGGTCGCCGTCTCAGGCATGGCCAGCACGTCACCCGGGCGCGGGCCACGGAACGGAAGGCTGCCGGATGAGGACTGGACACGAAGCTCGACCACCCATATCTGTGGCCTGGGTCCAGGCGGCGCGTCGAGATCGACCGGCCCCTGGCCCGAGGGCAAGGGTGTGGACAGATGCAGCTCCAGCAACGTCCCGTCCGACCCTGTCGCCGGGATGGAAGCGGGGAGCGTTCCAGAGTTGTTGATCACCAGCAGATCGCCAGGCGCCAGGTGGTTGGAGAGCTCCCGAAAACGCGCGTGCACCAGCCGGAGGTCGCTCCGGTAGGCGACCATGAGCCTAACGTCATCTCGCGCAAGACCACGAGCCTCGGGTGGCTCGTGCGCCTCGAGCTCAGGCGGGACCACGAAGTCCATCGGGCCCTGGCGCGCCGAGGCTGCGATCCCGGTCATGGCACAACGTCATCCGCGACCAGGTCGCGCGCGCGGTAGCGCCCGCTTGGAAGGTCGCCTTCGACCAGCTTGAGGAACCCCGGCACGCTTGCATCCGGCGGCGGCCGATCCGATACGTCCTCGCCCGGAAATGCCTCCTGCTGCATCTGGGTGTTCATGTCCCCCGGATCGACCCAATACACGCGCAGAGCGGGGCGCTCGGCGGCAATGACGTTCGACAGCTGCTCAAGCGCGGCTTTGGATGAGCCATACCCTCCCCACCCCTCGTAGCCCTCGATCGCGGCGTCGGAGGTGACGTTCACGATCTTCCCGCCAGTTGAGCGAAGGATGGGCAAAGCGAGCTGGATGAGTCTCAAGGGCGCCAGGACGTTTACCTGGTACACGCGTTCGAGCACATCGATCGGATAATCCGCGAGCGCCGGCTGTGGGCTCGGACCCAGGAAGCTCGCGTTGTTCACCAGGAGATCCAGACCGCCCATCTCGCGGGCCGCCTCGATGAGCGCCACGCGATGGGGTTCCTCCGCAACGTCCCCCGGTAAGGGGCGAACGGTCGAACCGGCAGCGAGCTCACGTCCGGCGCCGGCTAGGGCCGCGACCCGCCTGGCGTCGATGACCAGGTCCCAGCCCTTTGCGGCAAGGGCGCGGGCCAGCGCCAGTCCCAGCCCTCTCGAGGCACCAGTGATCAGTCCCACGCTATGCGAGCGAGGTCTCATGGCGGCCTCCCCTCATCTTTCTGCGGACACCAACAATAAAGATAGACGATTATGTTTTTATCCGCCAGTCGTTGCAGTGGAGTTAGACGAAGGATCTCAGGCGACTCGGCCGGGGCTGCCATCCTCGGAGACGATCGGCAGGCCGGCCGCGGCCCAGCTTTCGGTCCCACCTTCGAGGTTCTGTGCCTCGAGGCCGCGCGCCTGGAGCATCAGAGTCGCGAGTTCGCTGCGGTTGCCCGTCTTGCAAACGACCACCACCGGCTTGGAGGGGTCAATCCTCCCGCCCTCCTTTCCCGCCATGACCTCGGCCATCGGGATGTGGATGGCACCTTCGATGTGACCAGCCCGCCACTCATATGGCTCTCGAACGTCGACGATCTGCCATGTCTCGGGGCTGGCGTAGAGGGTTCGAGGATCATCCATACAAACAATCTTACGGGGCAGGTCCTGCTGGTAGTCTCGGCCGACGTGACCGCGGGAGACCATTCGGGCGGCCGTCGCTCTCGGGCCCGCCAGGCCCTTCGGGGCCTTGCCGTCGACATCACACCGCTTCGCGAGTCACGCCATTATCGGCTGCTCTGGTTCGGACAGCTGATCTCGGTGACAGGCCGGCAGATCACGGTGGTGGCGGTTCCCTTTCAGGTCTTCCTCCTGACGCGGTCTCCCCTGGCCGTCGGCATGATCGGCCTGGTCCAGGTCGGTCCGCTCATACTGGCCTCGATCGCAGGCGGGGCCATCGCGGATCGTGTGGACCGTCGGCGACTGATCCTGGTCACCGAGTTGGGGCTCGCGGCAACCAGCGCCTTCCTCCTTGCGGGGGCTTTGTCCGGCATGCCACCGCTCTGGTACCTCTACGTCGTTATCGCCATCCAGGCGGCTCTCCTGGGACTGAATCAGCCAACGAGGTCGGCGGTGGTGCCGAATCTGGTATCGCGGGAGCATCTGCCGGCGGCCATCGCCCTCTCGCAGGTCATGTTCAACACGACGATGATCATCGGGCCGGCTCTGGCCGGGGTCATCCTTGGCGCGTTCCGGTCCCCCGCGACCGGTCTCGCTTGGGCGTACGGCACCGACATTGCCACCTTCGGGGCGGCAGTGGTGACCGTCGCCCTCCTCCCGCCGCTCCCTCCCAAGCGTGACTCTCAAGCTAAACCGTCCACCGGATGGCAGGACATAAGAGAGGGCTTCGCCTACCTCAGGCGGCAACGCGTTCTGATCGGGACGTTCTTGATCGATCTGGACGCGATGATCTTCGGCATGCCGCGGGCCCTCTTCCCTGTGTTGGCCTTGACGGTGTTCAACGTGGGCCCCCGCGGCCTTGGTCTTCTGTACGCCGCTCCTTCGGCGGGTGCTCTCCTGGGGGCGCTTACCGCCGGCTGGGTCGGGCGTGTACGTCGCCAAGGCAGGGCCGTCATTTGGGCGGTCGCGCTATGGGGCGCAGCCATTACAGCGTTCGGACTTTCCGGGAGGCTGTTCGCCCTGGGACTGCTCTTCCTGGCGTTCGCCGGCGCGGCCGACGTTGTCAGCGCTGTGTTCCGAAGCTCGATCCTTCAGCTCTCCGTCCCCGATGCGCTCCGCGGTAGGCTCTCGGCGGTCCACATCATGGTGGTAACCGGCGGCCCTCGTCTGGGCGACGCGGAGGCCGGCGCTATCGCCGCCCTCGTCTCGCCCTGGTTCTCGGTGGTGTCCGGCGGCTTAGCCTGTGTGGTCGGTGCGCTTCTCCTGGCCAAGCTCGTCCCGGAGCTGGATCGGTACCGCTTCGGCCCGGAGCCGGACGGAGTCTGAACGATCCATCTGATGAGGGTTAGGCAGTTCGCGTTAGGTCCAATTGATCCCGAACTACTGCGAACGGTCAATGGCAGGTAACCCTTCCCCCCGTTAACCTCTCGCGTGCCCGGCGCCCCCCGACCTATTTGCAGCCCCCCGTGTGGGGGCAGCGGCAGAGGCGGGATTGCACGTGTTGTACGAACCGATGACCAGCTCGGCCGTGGCCATCTCTCCGGCGCTCCAGGCACCCTTCGACTGGCGAACGTCGGTGGCACCGCGCCGCGCTCCGCTTGGCGCCGTCATCCCTGGCATGGATGCACTTGCCCTGCTGGCCGGGACCATCCTGCTCCGCCACCTGGACGGCGCGTGGCTCGCCTACGCCCTTGTGGCGTTCTGCGTACTCACGTTCACGGGGACGCACAGGGCGCGCATCAACCCGCAGTTCGGGGACGACTTCGCATCGCTGATGGGGAGACTGGCAGTACCGCTCCTCCTGCTCGCTCCGCTGTCTGTGTCCGACCAGAACCTGGCCCATGTCGTGAGGGTGGCACCCATTGCCATGGGCCTGGTGCTGCTCGGCCGAGCCCTCTCCTACAAGCTCATCAGGGAAGCACGAGGCCGGGGTCTGGTTCGAGAGCCGACACTCATCGTCGGGGCGGGCTCTCTGGGAGTCCGCGCCGCAACGACGCTTCAGGAACACCCGGAGTTCGGCTTGGTGCCGGTGGGCTTTCTCGACTCCTTCGACGACGATGACCTCCCGATCCCCATCTTGGGGAGCGTCCAAGACCTCGAAGACGTGGTCCACAAGTTCGGCATCCAGCGGCTCATCATCGCGTTCGGAGCCACCCGCGAGCCGGAGATGGTCCCGATAATCAGGGCATGTGACCGGCTGCCGGTAGAAGTGCACGTCATGCCCAGATTCTTCGAACTCGGGGTAGCCAAGGAAGGCGCATTCACCGACGATCTCTGGGGGATCCCCCTGGTTCGCCTGCGACGCTCGGCGCTTCGGACCGTGGCGTGGCGAACGAAGCGGGTGTCCGACCTGGTCGTGGGCTCGGCCCTTCTGATCCTGTCGACCCCGGTGTTCGCCGTGGCCGCGCTCGCCGTGAAGGTGTCCAGCCAGGGGCCCATATTCTTCCGGCAGGAACGAAAAGGTCAGCGAGGAGAGATCTTCGAGCTGCTCAAGTTTAGGACCCTCCTGGTCAACGAGGACTCGGACACGACCTGGAGCGTCGGGGATGACAAGCGCCGAACACGCGTTGGGGCCATCCTCCGCAAGACCGGCCTAGACGAGCTGCCGCAGCTGCTTAACGTTCTCAAGGGGGAGATGTCACTGGTCGGCCCCCGACCCGAACGCCCCTACTTCGCCGACCGGTTCCGAGTGGCGGTGCCGAGCTACGACGACCGCCACAGGGTGCCGGCCGGGATCACGGGCTGGGCTCAGGTCCACGGCCTGCGAGGTGACACCTCGATAGAGGAGCGCGCCGTCTTCGACAACCACTACGTAGAGAACTGGTCGCTCTGGCGGGACATCGTGATCCTTGCCCGGACGGTGGGGACCGTCATCGGCGGTGCTGGCGAGTGACTGGTTCGTTCCTGAGGCTCACGCTAGAGGAAGCCGTCGTCGACCTCGCTGCGGGCGAGACCCGGCCGATCGTTCCGATGGACGGGATGGTCACGGTTGTCATCCCTGCGAAGGACGAGGAGCGCTTCATAGGGTCCTGCCTCGAGTCCGTCTTGTCCCAGACCGAGGCGCGGCTTCAAGTGATCGTGGTCGACGGCGAATCGCGCGATCGCACTAGGGAGATCGTGCTCTGGTATGCCCAGCGCGACGGCAGGGTGGAGCTGCTCGTCAACGCCGACGGCAGGATCCCGACGTCGATGAACATCGGGCTTCGGGCAGCTCGTGGGCGCTGGTTGGTAAGGGTCGACGCCCACTCCACCGTCCCTCCCGACTACGTGGCCAAGGTCGTTCGCCATCTCGCCACGGGGCGTTGGGGTGGTGTCGGAGGGCGGAAGGACGGCGTCGGTGCTACCAGGGCCGGCCGCGCGATCGCGGCTGCCCTCGCGTCGCCCTTCGGGGTCGGTAATTCCGTCTACCACCACGGCACCGGTATGCAAGCAGTCGACCATGTGCCGTTCGGCGCCTACCCCACTGTCCTGCTCCGTGAGCTCGGCGGTTGGGACGAGCGTCTTTCGGCGAACGAGGACTACGAGCTCGACTACCGCCTCCGGAGGAAGGGCCACCGGCTCCTTTTCGACCCCGCCGTTACCATCCTCTGGAGAAGCCGGCAAACGATCGGCGAACTCTTCAGGCAGTACCGCAGGTACGGCCGAGGCAAGGCATCAGTTGCCCGGCTCCACCCCGGATCCCTTCGCCTTCGCCACCTAGCGGCGCCGGCCCTGATCGCGGGATGGGCCTTGGCCCTGGTCTTGAGCGTGAATCGGCCGATGGTTCTGGCCCTGGCGGTCCTCCCGTATCTGGTCGCGTTGGCCACGGCCGGTTGGGTGACCGCGCGGAAGGCTGTCGACCGGGGCACCCCGACTCTGATCGTGGCGGCGTTCGCCGCAATGCATGTCGCCTGGGGGTTGGGCTTCTGGGAGGGCATCGCCCGGGAAGCTTGGATGCTTTGCGCCCGCGGGGCCCGGGGGTAGGCTGCCCGAAGTCTGGCCCCAGCCCCAGACACTCTCTACTCATGACATCTGGCGAACCCGAGGAGCCAGGCCTTGCCGGCGTCGCCGTCGGCGGGGCGGCATGGCAGGGTTCCTCGTACCTTCTCGGCAAGCTCCTCGTCCTTGCCTCGACCGTAGTCCTTGCCCGGATATTGACACCCAGGGACTTCGGGGTCGTGGGACTCGCCCTCGTGTTCATCGCCTACGTCGAGGGCATCACCGACCTCGGCGTCGCCGAAGCTCTGGTCTACCTTCCGTCCGACCGCCGCCGGAACGATGCGGCCGTTGGGCTCTCGCTGCTGGTCTCCGCGCTGCTGACTGCGATCGCGATGCTCGCCGCGCCGCTCGTCGCCAGGTTCTTCGACCGCCCTGACATCACGACCATGTTCAGGGTCCTCTCCCTAGGTCTCTTGATCCGAGGGGCCGCCGAGGTTCCGGACGCCCTGCTGCGTAAGGAGCTGAAGTTCCGGCGCCGGCTGGTGGCCGACCTGTCACGCGTGGTTGCTCAGGCCGCCGTCTCGATCCCCCTTGCCGCCGCAGGCCTAGGGCCCTGGGCGATCGTCTACGGCTACCTCGCCGCCGCGCTCGTCTGGGGCGTCGCGGCCTGGGCATTGATCGAATACAGACCCGGCAAGGGCGTCTGGCGGCCGGGCCGCGGCGTGTCCCGTCCGCTCCTCGCATATGGCTTGCCGGCCGCCGGGAACGTCCTGCTGCTCAGCCTGGTCTTCGACATCGACTATCTGATAGTGGGAAGGAGGCTAGGGGCATCCGCTCTCGGTTACTACACGCTGGCGTTCCGGATACCCGAGCTCGCGATCATCAACGTCTTCTTCGTGCTCTCCGCGGTGATCTTCCCCGTGTTCAGCCGCGCCCGCACGGACCCGGCGCGACTCCGCCGAGGCTACCTAAGCGTGGTTCGTTTCCAGGCGCTTTATGGGGTCACGGCCGGGGTGGGGCTTGCCGCCGTCGCGCCGATGTTCGTCCACGTCGCGTTCGGGTCGAAATGGGACCCGGCCATCGTGCCGCTGGAGGCGCTGGCGCTGTATGCGGCGTTTCGATCGCTGGGGATAGGCGCCGTGGACGCGTACAAGGCTGTGGGCCGCCCGGGCCTTGCCCTGCGACTCTCCTTGGTCAGGCTCGCCGCCGTACTTCCGGCGCTCCTCATCGCCACCCGCTTCGGGATCGTGGGTGTTTCCTGGGCACAGGCCATCGTGGCGCTCTTGCTCGCCATACTCATGCAGGGCGTCGCCTCCGCAGTACTCGGTCTGTCGTGGCGAATGCTGGTCGGGTCGGTTGCACCCGCTCTGGCGGCCGGGGCGGGCGCCGCTGCCGGCGCACTTGCCGTTCGCCTCTGGCTAGATGGTCCGGAGGCTTTCCGGCTCGTATGCGGGGTCCTGGCCGGAGGAATCGGCGCGGCGGCCGCCCTCCGTCTCGCCGACCCACGAGTGCTCTCAGACCTCCGCTCCATGCTTCGCCGGCGGACATCTGCAGGGCCGGCCACATGACCGCGTTTGGGCGGGCCATCCGGTCCCTCGAGGAATCGGGAGTTCCATATCGCCTGCGCAAGGCCCCGAATGGCGGCGAGCTGGACCTATGGATCTCAAAGAAAGACATGCCGGCCGCAGAGCCTGCGCTTCGCAACGCCGGCTTCTTCTCATTCGAGGCGCCGGGGCAGGGAGAGCATAGGTTCTTCCTTTCCTTCGAGCCCGCCTCGGGAGCTTGGGTGAAGGTGGACGTGAAGCTCGAAGGCGGGGCAACCTTCCATCGGGGGCGAGTTAGGTCCGCGCTCGCTCGCCGCAGGCCGCCCGCGGCCAGGCGACTGGGGCCGGTTATCGCCGTCCTTGGACCCGACGGCGCCGGCAAGGGGACCATGATCCGTGGGCTGGTGGAACTCTGTCCGGTCGCGGTCACGCACGTCTACCTTGGCCGGAGGAAGCGGCCGGCCTCGGGCGCCGGGCTCCGCGAGGAAAAACCTTCCTTTGCATCGAGGGTGCTTCCGCAGTCGGCGCTGGTGATCTGGAAGGCATTGAGGGACCTCCGCAGGCTGGTGCCCGCCTATGCGGCGGCCTGGCGGGGCCACATCGTCCTGTGCGACCGGCACCCGATCGAGGTGCTGGCCGTGCGTCCGGACCGTTCGGCCACGGCCCGGCGGGTGGAGCGGTTCATCGCCCGGCACTTGATCCCCTGGCCGGACTTCATCCTCCTCCTGGACGCGCCCACCGGACAGCTTCGCCAGAGGAAGCGGGAGCACCCGAAGGAGGTCCTCGATCGCTGGAGACGCGGCTATGTGGAGGCCTTCGTGCCCCGCGGCGCCGTATTGATCTCTACAGCCGGATCCAGGGAGCAGAGCCTTCGCCATGCCTCACGTGCCGTCTGGCTCGCGCTCCGATCGCGCCGCCGATGGCCACCGGTCAGCTAGGCCGATGCGCCGGACGCTTCCACGTATGCGGTCACATAGTCGCGGGCAACCGACGCCCAGTCGTGGTTCGCAGTGACGTAGTCGCGGGCGGCGGCCCCCAGTCGCGCCGCCAGTTGGTCGTCGGTGAGCACATCGACCAGGTGCGACGCAAACTCCTCAGCGTCGGTGGCCACCAGCAGATCTCTACCAGCTTGCGCCCTCAGGCCGCGGACGGCGAGGGGGGTCGCGATGCACGGGACACCGCAGGCCATCGCCTCAAGCAACTTGTTCTTGATGCCCGTGCCCGAGACCATCGGGCATGCGTATGCGCGGCTGCCGGTGAGCCATGGACGAAGATCGGGCACCTCGCCGATCACCACGACCCCGTCCAATCCCGATAGTGCCCGGACTGAGCGCGACGGGTCCCGGCCCACGATGGCCAGGTGCGCCTCGGGCACTCTCGCCCGCACGAGCGGCAGGATATGCCTAGCCAAGTGCTCCGCGGCGGCCACGTTCGGTGGATAGCGCATCACGCCCGTAAAGAGGACCCGCGCCGAATTCCCCGGCAAAGCCGCCTCGTTGGCCGCAGCCGGCGCAAACCTTTCGACGTCTACTCCGTTCGGGATCACGACTACGCGCATCGAGCGATCGAGCGCCAGGAGCGCGTCGCGATCCTGCTCGCTCACCACGACCACGCGGGCGAAACGGCGAAAGACGGACCCTTCGAACCGGCGCACCCAGCCCAGCTGACGGCGCAGGAGGAACCGGCGAAGGCCCGAGCTCATTGGGATGCTGGCCGCCACATTCAGATGCCAAGCGTCCAGGGCGGCCAACACAGATGGCTTACCGTCCAGAAGCTCGCTCGTAAGGGCCAGCTCCTGTGTGGTCACGTGCACCACGTCCGGGCGGAAATCGGCCAGCTCCTCCTGGAGCGGAAGGCGCAGGCGCGCCGCGATTGATTGGACCCCCAAGGGGCGTCTGGTGACCATCGCCCGAACAAGGGATATGGTCCTGCCGAATGGACCTGGAGGCTTGCGAGCGATGAGCCGGACCGCGGGGTCCTCGTTCGGCGCCGTCTGATCGGGCGATCGGAAGGCGAGCATGCGCACTTCGTGCTCCTTACGAAGCTCGGAGAGGAGCGCCTGGAGCATGAGGCGGAGCCCGTTGGTCGGCGGGAGGGGCGCCTCGAGTGAGCAGATCAGGATCCGCACGCCCGCAGTATAGGGACGAGGCCCTTGCGATCAGCCCTTCGGTTCGTCACGTTTCTGGGCGACCCGGAACACTCGCTTGAGCCGCTCTCGCTGGGCGGTCGACGCATATCTCGAAATGAGCCGGTAGCCTCGACGCGGCAGGAGACTGGCCTCAGCGATCAGGGCTCTCGGCTGGCGAGGGATCAGATACATCCACCTGAGCGTCTCGTCCTCGTCCGCGAACCGGTACTTGTAGGGCTGGCCGCCGCCCCCAAGCTCGATCCGGTGGTCGCCGGCCAACCACGCATGCTCGATGGCGGCAAGGATGCACAACATGGATGGGTACTGCTTCGCCCATGCCTGGTCGAACCCTCCGAGCCAGTAGGCCACCTCTCCACCCGCGGCCACGAACAGGTGCGAGCTGATGATTTGCCCATCGATCTCGATCGACCACAGCCGAAACCTCGTGGCCGGATCCAGCCTGCCGGCCGCCTCCGCCAGCATGGCCTCGACCCCTGGGGTCATCACGCCCGAACCGCCCCTCCCTCGCCACCTGTCGTGGTGTAGGGCGGCGAAGGCCTCCATGCCGGCGGTGGCCTCGGCGGCAGTGGAGGCCAGGCGGAACTCGGCGCCCCTGGCGTCCAGCCGGCGCCGGGCTCGTCCCATCTGTTGCCGGAAGTTGCGGCTCTTGCCCTCCATCCATTGCTCGAAGGTCCCGCCGGTCAGCGAGAGGACGGGCGCGGGCCGTGTTACGTCCAGATGGATCCGCCCACGGCGACCGGGCCAGGCCCGGGCGAGAGCATGGGGCCAGGGCGAGTCGGCGGGGATCCCCTCAAACGACAGGATGTCGGGCCGTGGATCCGCGTTCGCGATCGCCGAGGCCATGATCTCGGCCACCTCCACTTCTCGCCCAGGAGGCGAAACGGGCTCGACCCGCATCAACACGCGAGCGCCAAGAAATCGATAGCGAGCCATCCCTGTAGACGGGAGGACGAACCAGGGCGCCACCCCTACCAGGTCGTCACCATCCAGGACGAGGACGGTCCGCAGCCCGGCCTTCGCAGGGCGGACGTGGCGCCACCAGGCGAGCGCCAGGGCCGGAGCGCAATAGGGCCGGCGAGACAGACACGCCAGCTCATCCCACTGCCGCTCCCAGAGCCCGAGCGCCCGAACGTCGCTCACCAGCTCGGCTCGGAGCACGGATCCTCTCGGAAGTCGGGTGGGTACATTATGCGTCGTGACTTTCGAGGCTTTTGCATTTCTTCTGCTACCGGCAGATCCGAGTAGGCGCGCAGCGGTGATCGAGACCGGCCCCGGCTGGGATGCCGGGCTCGAAACAGCACCCGAGGGAGCCGACGCCCTCGTCTGGGGGCGTGCGGCCCTTGATTCCGGCGCGGGACTCCAGGCCGCCCTTCGCTTCGCCCTCGCCCGGGCACGACGGCTCCGCGGCATCGGCGGCGTCCTGCCGGGCGCCCTTCGTCTCGTCGCCATTCATCGCCTACCCCCACCGCTCCTTCGACCCTCTCCCGTAAGGAGCGGTATGCGGTCGGCTCTGTTGTCCGGAGCGGCAGTAAGCCTGTCCACCCCGGATGCTGGCCAATCAGTGCTCGAGGAGGCGGCGTCGGCCGCAGGCGCGGACCGCCTATCCAAGCGGCTGCACCCGGGGTCAGGCGGCTCGGCCCTGGTTCGCCTCGGACTGGCACGTGGCGACACAGCTGTCATGCGAGTAGCGCGCACCGGAGGCCCAGCAGATCCCTCCCAGGCGGCGGAAGCCCTCGAGCGGTTGGCCGGGCTGGCAACCGTGCCGGCCCTCTTTCGACGGGGAGAGACGGCCGGGTCGAGCTGGACGCTCGAGTCCGTCCTACCCGGGCGGCGCCCGCGGCGCCTGGACGCCGGTCTCGTTGCTCAGGCGGCTCAGTTCTGCGCCGCGATGCCTCGCGCGGAGGGCACGCCGACGGCCCATCGGACAGATCTCGAGACTCTCGCCGGCTCCTTCGAGCACCTGGCCGAGCCTCTCTCCCGCACCGCCGACGCGCTGGACGAGGCCTTCGCCGACTTCCCTGGCGTGCTGCGCCACGGGGACCTCTGGTCCGGCAACCTCCTGGTCGAGGGAGGGACCCTGACCGGGGTCCTGGACTGGGATGCATGGCATCCGGCGGGGTCGCCAGGCACGGACCTCCTACATCTCGTGGCCACCGAGGCCGGCCAGCGGGCAGGCAGACCGCTCGGGCTACAGTGGCTCGAGCGGCCTTGGCTGTCGCCCGACTTCACGGCCGCGTCGGCCGAGTACTGGCGCGCGATCGGGCTGGGGCCGAGCCGGGAGCTTCTCAGATCGGTCGGTACCGCCTGGTGGGCCGCCCAGACAGCGGGCAGCCTGCGCCGGATACCGGAGTTGGCCTCGGACTCACGCTGGGTCGCGGACAACGTGGAGCAAGTGCTGGCCGCGCTCGACCTTTGACCCAATGCGCGGGCATTAGACCAATGTCGGAATTGGAACGTTCGCCCGATAGGGCGGGGTAAGGCCACTACCTATACTCGTTGCTCCGAGCAGGCGCGAGGAGAATTGTGCGGGCATCCACGACCGGGTCGACCAAGGCCGTTGCGGCAGGTCTGATCCTCTCGGTATTCGCATTGGCCCTCGTAGTTGCCATTCGCCCAACCACATCCGTCGCCGAGGCTCTGGACACTTTGACCTTCACCCCTGAGGCGGACACCCACGTCGACTCGTCCAGCCCAACGGCCGGCTTCGGGACCGCGGTTTCCTTCTGGGTCGACGGCTCACCCCTCAAACAGGGCTTCATCCGGTTCCAGGTCACCGCCGTGGAGGGGCGAACGATCACCGGCGCCCACCTCCGGCTCTATCAGACCGACTCGTCGTCCTCAGGGGGTCGAGTGTGGTCCATGGACTCGAACTCCTGGACCGAGGCGACGACATGGAACACTAGGCCCGCGATCGACGGGCAGCAGCTGGGGGCGATTGGCGCGGTCGCCGAGGAGGCGTGGTACGACGTGAGCCTCGCTCCCGCCGCGGTGGCCGGGGACGGACCCGTCTCCTTCGCCATCGACTCCGCCGATCCCGATGGCGCGAGGTGGTCCAGCCGCGAGGGGGCACATCCGCCGGAGCTGGCCATAGACCTGGCCCCGGCCATCGGTGACCGATTCGCATTCACACCTGAGGCCGACACTTACGTTGACGCCTCGCAGCCGAACTCCAGTTTCGCGTCCACACCGTCGCTGTGGGTCGACGGCAATCCGATCAAGCAGGCATTCTTCCGATTCCGCGTTGCAGGCTTGGCCGGTCGAACGATACTTGCCGCTCACCTGCGCATGCACCAGATCGACGCCTCACCGGTCGGGGGACAGGTCTTCGCCATGTCGTCAATGACGTGGGCCGAATCGGTCACCTGGAACACCAAGCCGACGATCGACGGCAGTCTCCTGGGCAGCTTCCCAGCCGTAAGTGCTGGCAGCTGGTACCAGCTCGACCTGAACCGAGTGGATGTCCTCCCGGTCGATGGCCTGATCTCTCTCGCCCTCCAGAACCCGAACGCGGATGGGGCGAAGTGGAAGACACGCGAGAGCGAGTTCCCACCCCAACTGATCATTGACGTCTCATCCGCCCCGGGCTTGATCATTGACGGCCTGACGCAGGTCGCGACCACTTATCAGGGCTCCCTGCAGCCCACCAGCTACGCCAGCAACCACAGGATTGCCCTCACTTCGAACGGCCGACTCATCGCCGCATACGGGGTTCACAACACAGGGCTGCAGCTGACCTGGCGAGACCAAGCCGGTGGGTGGATGACCATCTCGACCGGCGATTTGTCCGACGGCGTCATCGACCCCAACGGCGTCAGCGGGGACCGCCCCGCCTCGATCGCGGTGGGGCTGGACCCCTCCGGAGAGGAGCATGCGTGGGTGGTCTGGAGCGGTCCTACCGGATCTGAGGGCGAGGTCGATCTTCGCAGGCTCTCTGACCTCGACTCCCCCGATGGGCCGACGGTGGGCCCGCTTGTGACTCTGGTGCCGGTGGGCCTCGGCAACTCCAGGGCGGACGTGGCACTGGAGACCGCTTCCGACGGCAGCCTGCGCGGATGCGTGGTCTGGACCGCGCAGGTGGACGATTCGACATGGCAGCTCGTCACCGGCTGGTTCACCGACCTGGCAACGGACACTCCCGCCCTGCTGGGCACGACAGTCATCGCCTCCGCCGACACCAACGCTCGCGTGGGCACCCTGGTACCCACTGTGAACGGCATGCGTTTGCTGGCTCGGGCGACGGCGGGCAAGCTGCAGGTATTTGGACACGACGATGCGGCGCCACTCGCGACATGGTGGACCGGCAAGGCTGGCGTTACGACCTCCTCGTATGTCTATCCGAGCGCAGACGCGCTCTCTACGGGCGAGATCCTGGGCGCAATCGAGAGCAAGACCCAGAACCACACGGTCACGGTCCAGAGGTTCTCTGCAAACGGCGGCTCGGTGACGACGGAGCTCCAGCTGACCGGCTACGCGCAACCGACAATAGCCAGTGACGGCGCCAACGCCTGGCTGGTCATGGTCCGCCTGAGCGACGGCTACCTGGTCTCACGCGCTCTCACCCCCGGTGTGGGGTGGGGCTGGGCCGATCGGGTGGAGGTCGGCGCCGAGGGCGGCGGGAACCTCGCCTGGCCCAACCTGGTGCGCGAGACCGACGGGAGGCTCCGCCTGCTGGTTCGGGGGCCCGCCGGAGGAACCTTCCAGGATGCCGTCCTGGCCTACCAGCGGCCGCTTTGACCATCCTCTGCTATCACGCCGTCGATCCGGACTGGCGCTCACCCCTGGCCGTCGATCCTGATGCGTTCGCAGCGCATTGCGCCTGGCTCAGCCGAGCTCGGCGAGTGATCCCGCTCGCCGAGGCGGTGGAGCAGATGGCGCGCTCCGGCCGGCTCACGCGAGGGCTGACGGCCCTCACCTTCGACGATGGCTTCGAATCCGTCTACCACCATGCCTTCCCCGTGATCGCCAGGTACCGGCTCCCCGCCACGGTTTTCGTGGTCGCACGGACGCTCGCACCCGAGGGCTTGCCCGTGACCTGGGTCGATACGCCGCCGTCGGCGACCCTTCGTACCCTGACCCTCGAGCAGATCCTGGATATGCAGTCGGCCGGGGTCGAGTTCGGCTCTCATAGCTCCTTCCATCACGACCTGACCACGCTATCCGAGGAGGATTGCGAGATAGATCTGCGGGACAGCCGCGAGCTGTTGGAGGACCTCCTTCACCGCCCGGTTCGCTTCCTCGCGTATCCGCGCGGCCGGAGCGACGAGCGGGTGAGGCGCTCAGCGCTGCGAGCGGGGTTCGCGAATGCCTTCACCCTCCCTGAGAACCGTGAGCCACGAGGCCCCTTCGCCATCCCGCGCGTGGGGATCAATCGAGGCAACGGCGTGCGCGAGATCCGGATCAAGTCGAGCCCCTTCTACCTGCCCGTAAGGACCTCTTCCGTATTTCCTTTGTTTCGACGCGCTATGGGCAAGAAGCGCAATCCCGCTGGTCCGCCGGGGTGACCGTATAGTGGCCCGCGTGACCGGCAGGCTGGCGATCATCGGGCTCGACGGAGCCACGTTCCGCGTCTTGGACCCGCTCCGCGACGCGGGAGTTATGCCTTCGCTCTCACGGGTGCGAGAGCGTGGGGCCGAGGCGATCCTCCGATCCACCGTCCCCGCTTATACGCCGCCGGCGTGGGTCTCGATGATCACGGGGGTCAACCCAGGCCGTCACGGCGTCATGGGCTTCCTGGCGAATACGCCGCAGGAGCCACCCCGGATCACACACTCTGGTCTCATCGGCGCGCCTCCCATCTGGAGACACCTTGCCGAGCAAGGGGTCTCCGCCGGCATCTTCAACGTGCCGATGTCATATCCCCCCATGCCCGTGGAGGGCGGCTGGATGGTCTCGGGAGGCCTCGCCGCCGGATGGACGGATCCAGAGATGCCGAACTTCGCATCCGACCCCGACCTGGGGCGCCTCGTCACCCAGGCGGCCGGTGGCCATTACCCGCTCGACACGGTCGTGACCTACGAGAAGGACTGGCGTTCCCCAGAGACGATCACGCGCATCGAGGGCGTGCAACGAACGAGACGACAAGCCCTCCAGGCGGTGCTCGAGCGAACCGATCCGAAGGCTCTGTTCGCGGTCTTCGAGGGACCCGACCGACTCGAGCACGTGGCTTACCAATACTTTGTCAAGTGCTCCGACTGGTTCGACAAGCCCGAAGCCCCCGGCATGCGCGAGCGCGTCGACGCCTACTTCGCGGAGCTGGACCTGGCGATCGGCGACATGGCCGACTGGGCCGGGTCGGACGGACACGTCCTGGTGGTCTCCGACCACGGGGCCGGTCCTTGGGAGAAGACCGTAAATGTAAACCTGCTTCTGGAGCAGTGGGGCTACCTGAAGCTCCCATCGGTCAGCCGCCTGACCCGCCTCAAGCTCGTGTCCGGCGTGGGCCAGGATCTGGCGCGTCGAATCCTCCCCAGGCGGCTGCTGCACAAGGCCAAGGCCAGGGTCGGCGCCAGGATCGCCTGGGCGGATACGCGCGCCTTCTCCTCGCATGTAGCCGAGCAGGGGATCCACGTGAACGAGAAATACCTGCCCGAGGGCGTCCTAGAGCCGGAAGAAGCCCGGAACGTCGAACGGGAGGTGATCGAACGCCTCCAGGAACTGACCGACCCTGCCGACGGCCAACCAGTGGTCGACCGGATCGTCCGCCGGGCCGAGGTCATGCACGGGCCCTTCGCCGAACGGGCCCCACATCTCTTTCCCTTCTGCAGGGGTCAGCGGTACGAGCTATCGGATACCGTGGCGGCGTCGTCGCCCTTCACCGACCACCGCGAGCGACCGTGGGGGTACCACCACAGCGACGGGATCTTCATCGCGTCAGGCCCCGGCGTCGCCCTTGGAACCTTCGAACCCGGCCTGGATATCGTCGACGTCCTGCCGACCGCGTTCCATCTGGGCGGCCTCCGTGTGCCGGCGGGACTCGACGGCGAGGTGGTGGAGGGGATCCTGGCAGGGTCAGCCGCAATCCGCCCCATCCAGACCACCGACACGGGTCTCACTCAGGAACAGGCTCAGGAGTACCCGTTCTCGCCGCAGGAAGAAGCCGAGATCGAAGAGTCGCTCCGCGGCCTCGGCTACATCGAGTAGCCTTCACGGAGGCGACCAACTAATGCTCTCCGGGCGAGACCCAGCGCCCGACCGATAGCAGTCCCGGCGTCGTCCTCGCGTTTGGGCCGGCATCCGCAGGGCTTACGCTCGCGTCGATCAACGCGAACTCGTAGGCTGCGGAGCGGGACGACGAGGGCATGAATATGAGTGAACGACAAGCAGAGGCCGGACGCAGGGTCACGCCGTTGGAGCTCTTCTTCGACCTCGTGGTGGTCTTCGCCATCACACAGGTGACGAGCATGCTGGCGCGCAGCCCGACCTGGGGTGGTCTCCTACGGGGCGTGCTGTTGCTCGGCGCGGTCTGGTGGGCCTGGTCAGCGTACGCCTGGCTGACGAATACCCTCGATCCCGAGGAGGGCGCCGTCCGCCTCGCCATGCTCGTCGCGACGGGTGCGATGCTCATCGTCTCCCTCGCCGTGCCGGGTGCATTCGGCCAGGACGGGGTGATCTTCGGCGTCGCCTATCTGGTGGTCCGCGCGCTCCATCTCGTGCTGTTCGCCCTCGCCGGTCGCAGGGACCCCGACGTGTTTCGCGCGCTAGTGAGGCTACTCGCCACCGTCACCATCGCTCCGGTCCTGCTGGTGGTGGCCGGCTTCCTCCACGGTTCGGCACAACTGGCGCTCTGGGGTACCGCGCTCGCGACCCTATACCTCGGCCCCCTCCTGGGCGGCATGCGGGGGCTTCGCGTCTCGCCGGAGCACTTCGTCGAACGCTTCGGGCTGATCATGATCATCGCGCTCGGAGAGTCGATCGTGGCGATCGGGGTGGGGGCGGCTGGGGTTCGGCTCGACGCAGGCGTCATCGTGGCCGCCCTCCTGGGAATCACCGTCGCCGCATGTCTGTGGTGGGCGTACTTCGACTGGCTGGTCTACGTCGCGCAGGCGAGGTTGGCCGAGGCGACCGGGGCGAAGCGCGCCGCGCTCGCAAGAGATCTCTACTCGTACCTTCACCTGCCGATGGTGGGGGGCATCGTCCTGTTCGCGTTCGGCTTGAAGACCACGCTCACCGACGTGGGCGGTTCTCTCTCGACAGTCCCCGCTCTCGGCTTGTGCGGTGGGGTCGCCTTGTACTTCCTCGGACACGTCGCGTTGCGTTTGCGGCTCGAGGGTGGCCTCGGGCGGGGCCGACCTGTCGCGACGGTGTTGTCGCTTGGCCTGATCCCGGTCGCCACGCACGTGCCGGCGCTAGGCGCGCTCGGTCTCGTTGCAGCTGTATGCGTCACCCTCATCATCTACGAGGTCGTCCGGTACCGGGAGTCGCGCGCGTGGATCCGCAGTCGGCGAGGCGCCTTCACCATGGAGGAGGTCTACAGCGCAGCAGCAAACCGGCGGAGCGACCCGCGTCGACTGAGGTAGCGTATCGCGTGGCGCCTAGGCGATTTGTTCAAGGACTACCGATGCGGTTCATCCGCGAGCCGACGGCCAGCGCCTGTAGATTCGTACAGCGTTAGCAGTCGTTGAACCAGGCGAGCCTGGCTGTACTCGCGTTCGACGCGCTGACGAGCCTCTGTGCCAAGCGCAGTCCTCTTCTCCGGGTCATGGGCGAGCCTTGAGATAGCTGAAGCCAGCTCTGGTGGGTCCTTCGCTTCCACCAGGATGCCGGCCTTGCCCTTCGCCAGGATCTCGGGTATGTCGCCGACGCTGGTGGCTATGACCGCGCAACCGGCAGCCATCGCCTCCAGTATCGAAAGCGGGAACCCTTCCCAGTGGGACGGCAGGCAGAACACAGATGCTTTGGCGAGGAGCTCAGCGACCTGGTCATGGGGCCGTGCGCCGAGGAACTGGACCTCCTCTAATCCGGAGTACCAGTAGGCTGCGACGATTCGCTCGAAGACTCCGGGTCCTTCCTGAGTAGCATCGCCGATGATCTGGACGTCGAACGGCAACTTTCCACCGGCATCCGCGCGGACCTTGGCCAGGGCGTCTCGTAGATCGATCAGCCCTTTCCGTTCGCAGACGGTCCCGACGAATGCGAGAACGGGCGGATCGGTCGGCTTTGGGCCCGTCTGGAAACGGGACGGATCGACGCCGTTCTCCAGGCGGACAACGTTTCTACCCAGGGTGCGAGCTGCGTCCTCGGCGGGCTTGGAGACGACGATCAGCTGGTCGACGACCTTGAGCGTGAAGCGGAGCAGGAGCCGATACGTCCTGCTCATGACCGCTGAATGAAGACGGCCGGTGTGGGCGTGCAGCAGGACTCGGGCCCCGCCGAGCCTGGCTGCAAGCGCCAGCATGAACGCCCTGAGAAGGGGCAGGGTGGGGACCGGGGCCAGGTTGAGATGGACGACGTCGGTGTGTCTAGCCCTGCGGAAAACCGCCCAGGCGTGAGTCATGGACCGAGCGGCGTTGGAGGCGGTGGCGGCGCCGGGCCGTTTCACTCCTCTCGGCGTCGTGTTGAGGAACTCCAGGTCCGCCCTCTCGGCGAGCCAGGGATCTTGTGTGAGGCCGGCCACGAACGTCGGGATGCCCCCCGACTCCGGGGGGCCCTGTCCGACGATCAGCACTTTGAGACCGGGCCTTCGTCTGTTCACCATCTTGGCTTCGTCCTCGGACGTGCCGAAGCTAAGAGCAGCCGATGATTTCAGCGGAGACCTTCCTAGGCCGGAGGTCCCGGGTGGCCCCGTCCACGAACATTCGGGTGGGTCTCTTCCTGGGCGGGCTGGCATGCCTGGCCGGCGTGGGTGTGGGCGTGCTGGGCTCCATGAGCCCGATCCTGGGCGTCGCCGCGTTCGTGGGAATCATCGCCGTACCGGCGGCTGTACTCAGGCCGAAGCTGATCGCCTATCTGCTGGTGGTGTCCGTCTTCGCACAGGCGGTGCGGGTGGCCGGCGTGACCGTCGACCGGCTGGTCGCCCCACTGGCGCTCATCGCGGTCCTGTCACATCTCCTGAACGCTCCCGTCCGGCTGCGCGATGCCAGGCCGATCCTGTCTGTGGTCGGCATCTACCTGGGGCTTGCCATTGCGAGCTTCGCCTGGACCGTGTCTCAGGCCGGGACGACCCACGCACTGGGGTCGCTCGCCATCTCCGGCGTCTATATGGCCGGGGTCGCGGTGTTGACCTCCACCCGAAGAGATATGCGGAACGCGCTGCTTGCGGTCGCGATCTCGGCCCCACTGCTTGGGATCCTCTACATGGCCCAGTTTGCCCAGGGGGTCGACCGGACGAAGAACCCACTGGGCGACCCCAACCTCTTCGCCGCATTCCAGGTGATGGCGATCCCGCTCATCCTGGTTTTGGCCTCGTCCTCGCGCAGCCCCTTGCGGCGGGTATTGCTCTACATGGGTATCGCCGTCGTGGCGGCCTCGGTGCTGACGACACTCTCCAGGGGCGGCCTCGGCACACTCGTTCTTACCGTCCTGCTGATGACGGTGCTCCCCTCACGGGTGTTGTACCGGTCGAAGCGGGAGAAGGCAGCGTTCCTCCTTGCGGCCCTCATGGGCGTCTTGGTCCTCTTCCCGTTCGCATGGCAGCCGCTCAACGAGCGGTTTCAGCAGGGCTTCAGCCAGCAGGACGTGACCGGGGGCCGGGGGGACCTTTGGCGAGCGGCCGGACATGGGTACTTGGAGCACCCTCTGACCGGTCTGGGCTACGGGGCCTTCGACGATGTGAGCTTCAGGCTCTTGGCGGAGACCCCAGGCGTCAATCTCGTCAATCACGTTCGCTTCGCCGTACGTTCGGGTGAGCAGGTCCACAATGCCTATCTCGAATCTCTTGTCGAGCTCGGCCCCGGCGGCCTGGTGCTGTTCGTCGGCCTCTTGGGTGTGACGGCCCGTTCTCTTCTCCGAATCTCCAGGAGCGCCCGTGTGGTGGGCGACCCACATGTCCGGCTTGTGGCGAACGCGCTGCTCGTGGCGCTGACAGCCTTCGCGGCCTCCTCGCTCCTTCTGTCCACGGAGACGAGCCGATCACTGTGGCTGGTTATGGGGTTGTCATTGGCGCTGCCGGCGATGTTGCGTGACCCATCGCCCGAGACGCTTCAGGCACTCCTCCGAGAGGCCGAAATTGACGGAAGCCTGACCAACGATTGGTGACTGTGTGGCCCTGTCCAACGAAGCGACCCGAAGCCTGTCCGAATATCTGACCGTCGTCCGTCGGCGGCTCTGGATCATCGTGCTGGTGGCGGTTGTCACGGTGGGCGCTGCCGCCCTGTACACGTTCCGCCAGCCCACCGAATACAGGGCGGAGATGAAGGTCGTCGTAGGTCAGGGCGGCGGCATCCTCCTTCCAACTCTGGGAAACGTTGCCAATCCGCTCACACAGACCATGAGCAACCTCCTGCAGAGCCAGGAGGTCGCGACGGGAGTGATAGACCGGCTCCATCTGACCCTGAGCCCAACGTCATTGTTGGACCGTCTGACGGTGAGCACCAAGCCGGAGACCGAAGTGCTCGAAGTCCTCTACGACGACACCGACAGGAACCGAGGGCGGCTGATCCTCTCCACCGTGGGAGACGTCTTCACCCAACTGGTGAGCGAACGGCTGGCGAGCCAGGCGGCCGACCCCACCCAGGCCGTTACGGCGACGGTGTTCGACCGCGCGCATTTCGTTCCCGGCCAGGTTCAGCCCAAGCCCATCCGTAATCTGGGGGTCGCGATGGTCCTGGGCATCCTGCTCGGGTTCGTCGCCGCCTTCGCCAGGGAGCAGTTCGACACCACGATCAGAACCATCGAGGACGCGGAGGCTTCGTTCGGGCAGGCGGCAGCCGTAACCCTGCCACCGGCCGTCCTCGGTTACCACCCCTTCGGCAGGCCGGGAGCCAAACAGCGGGACCCCGTCCTCACCGAGCTCGCCATCCAGCGTCTGCGCGCGGGGATCCTCTGGTCCCCCGAGTCACGCGAGGCACGCAGCCTCCTCGTGACCAGCGCGAATCCCGAGGAAGGCAAGACGACCGTCACGGCCAACCTGGCGGTGGCTCTGGCCCGCGAGAACCATAGCGACGTGATCGTGGTCGACACGGACCTGCGGCGTCCCACGCTGCACAGCTATCTCGGGATCCGGGTGGGTCCGGAGACGGTCGGCTTCGACGCCCTGATACGGGGCGAGGCGACGATCGAGAGCGCCATGATCGAGATCCCGATCTTCTACCCGGCATTCCACTCCCAGCATGGCCTCGCCGGGCTCACCGCAGCCAGGCGGACGCGGTCGGGGACGCTCAAGGACGGACGACTGAGGGCCATCCTCGCCTCACCCGGACATGGCTGGCCCGCCGAGTTCGGGTTCGACCGTGTCGCGATGCTGATCGAGGAGCTGAAGGATCTGGCGGAGTTCGTCGTATTCGACTCGCCACCTCTGCTCGCCGTGACCGACGCCTATCCCTTCGCGGCCGCGGTGGATACTGTCGTGGCCGTGATACGCAGCGCCAGGACCACCACTCCGGCGAGCAAGCAGATGTCCACTATCCTCCAACGCCTGAGAGTCCGGAGGGTCGAGCTGGTCGTCACGGAGGCCGAGACGCAGTTCCAGCAGGCTTACTACTACCACTCGAAGGACGTGGGCTCCTCCGGGCGAGGCTCGAAGGGCAGGTCGAGCAGGAAAGACAGGGCATCGGTCCGCGAGGCCGCCCGGCTGCCCAACTGACTCCGGGCTAGTCCGAGCGCTTTCGCTTTCGCGATCGGAACAGCCACACCCCCAGGCCCAGCCCCGCCAGCCCCAACAGGAACGCGAAGATCTTGGAGCCCGATCGGCGCTTGCCCCCAGAGCGCGAGTCCCTACCCACGTTCCATCGCCCCTCCTACTCCAGCAGGTCGGCCAGCTGACGGGCGTTCTTGACGGCGTAGTTCTCGTAGCAATTGTTCATGACCACATGGGTCTCACGGGCCCCCTTCGCAAGCTCCGCGACCTTCGGAACCCAGCCTGCGAGCTCCTTAGGCGAATAGTCGTAGCGGAAACGCTCGGCGGCGGTCTCGGTCTTCTGCTCCCATGCATCGCGATTGCGGCCGTGGAACCTGACCACCGCCAACTCCTTCGACGTGGCTGCGGCGACCGGTGGGATGCTCGAATCGAACTTTTGCGGCATGTCCACGCAGACGAACGGGAGATGGTGCTCTTCCAGAAACGACAGGGTCTCCTCTTGGTTCGATCCCTGCATCCAGGTCTTGTGTCGAAATTCGACCGCGACATGGAAGTCGGGAAGCCTCTCCTTGCACTCGAGGATGTATTCCTTCGACCGACGACCGATGACGAACCACTGAGGGAACTGGAAGAGCACGCAGCCAAGCTTGCCTGCAGAGTGGAGGGGCATGAGGGCATCCCGGAACCGTTGCCAGACCTCGTCCACGAGCTCCGGAGGCATCTTCTCGCGGTAGATGTTCCTCTTTGCGGCGAGATCTTCCGGCAGGGCTTCCTTGACGTCTTTGTAGAGCGACTCGACCTTCGTCGGATGGTTGGTGAGAAGCGAGTACGCCTTCACGTTGAACGTGAAGTCTTTTGGCGTCCGCTCCGCCCAGAGCGCCGCGTTCCTCTCCGACGGCGGGAAGTAGTAGGAAGAGTCCACCTCCACGATGGGGAACTGCGAGGCGTAGTACTTGAGCCGCTCCTCGGCCGAGCTCGTTCCCTTGGGATAGAAGTTGCCCCGCTTGATCAGAGTCGGTTCGGTCCAAGACGATATCCCGACCAAGACCCGCCCTCGAGCCGGCATCTGCTTTAGATCCAGCCGGCGGCGTTGATGATCTCGGAGTGGCGGAGCTTGCGGAGGGCTTCCCGTTCGATGAGGCGCACGCGCTCTCCAGAGAGGCCCATGACCTTGCCAACGTCGCGCAGGCTCATCGCGTGGCCGTTGCCCAATCCGTAGCGGAGGGCGATCACCCGGCGTTCCCGCGCGTCCAGAACGTTCAGCACCGCCTGCCCGATCTCGTGGCGGAGCATCGCGTCCTCCACGGCGTCCAGGGGACTCTGCTCCTCCGCTTGCTCCAGTAGGTCACCGAGCTCGGTGTCCTCACCCACAGGGGCCTGGAGGGAGACCGGCTCGCGTCTTTCCGCTTCCAACAGGCGGTCGATCTCTTCCACTGGAAGGGCCAGAGCCTTGGCTAGTTCGGCCGGTGTGGGGTCGCGGCCGTGCTTCTGGCTGAACTGGACGAAGGTGCGGCGCAGCTTTCGAATCTGGTCGTGGACGTGGACCGGCAGGCGGATCTGTCGCCCGCGGTCGGCGATCGCCCTGGTTATGGCCTGCCGGATCCACCAGGTGGCGTATGTGGAGAACTTGAATCCGCGCCGCCAGTCGAAGAGCTCGACCGCGCGCATGAGGCCGATGTTGCCCTCCTGGACCAAGTCGAGGAACGGCAGGCCCTGACCTTGATACTTCCGGGCGATGGAGACCACCAACCTGAGGTTCGCCCGTATGAACCGTTGACGGGCCGCCTTGCCCTTGCGGACCAGCTCCTTTGCCTTACGGATGCTGGTCTCCGAGGTGAGCCTGCCACCCTGGAGCTTGGCCTCCGCTTCCTCGCCGTGCTCGATGGCCATGGCGAGCTCCACCTCCTCCTCCTTTGTGAGGAGAGGCTCACGCGCGGCCGCCTCGAGATAGAGGCGGACGTCATCTGCCTCGCCCAGAGCCCGCGTGGGCTCGGAGCGGCGGGTCGGCTTCGGCTCCGGGTCGGCCATCACCACCTAGCGTAGCCTGAGCGGCGCTGAAAACGGAAAACGCTTGGTCAGAATGCCGGATTCATGGCTCGACCCGCAGGACGAGCACGGCGTAATCGTCGCGGGGCGCCCCCCGGGTCGACGCCTCCACCGCACGCTCGATAGCGTCCGCAATGGCGCCGGCCCGGCCGCCTGAGGCCCCGCCGATCACTCCGGACAACCGCTCGACGCCCAGGCTCTTGCCCACGGACATGGGTTCAGTGACGCCGTCGGTGTAGAGGATCAGTGCGTCTCCCGGGCCCATGTCGACCACGTGGTCGGTCAGCTCGACCGAGGGGAAGACGCCCAGCAACATGCTCGGCCGCCCCACCGTCTCTTGATTTCCGTTCGCTCGCAGCAGGATAGGCAGGGGATGTCCAGCGGAGCAGATCGTCAGGCGCGCACCCGCCGCGTTGGGGTGAACCCGGACGCAGCAGACGGTCAGGAAACGGTTGTCGGAGAGCTCCTTCAGGATGGCCTCGTTGAGGGTGGCCAGCACCGTGCTGGGCCGCGGCTCATGGGTGGCCGCCGCCCGGACGGTGTGTCTGGCCAGCCCGGTGACCGCGGCGGCCTCCGGGCCTTTCCCGCAGACGTCGCCGACGGTAACGACCCACGCCAGGTCGTTCACCTCGAATACGTCGTAGAAGTCGCCCCCGACCTCATTTCCCTCCCCGGCCGCCCTGTACCTCGCGGCCACCTCCAAGCCGGGGATCGCGGGCAGGGAAGGTGGCAGGAGGCTCTGCTGCAAGGTCTGAGCTATGTGCGCCTGCTCGCGATAGAGACGGGCATTGTCAGCGGCCAGTGCGGCTCGACGGGAGAGATCCTCGGCGAGCTCCAGGTCGACCGGCCCGTAGCGCCTCCCGGAGTGTCCGCTCACGAAAGACGCGGCCCCGAAGGTCCTTCCGCGCGCCATCAGTGGCACCACCATGTGGGACCTGACCCCAAGTTGGCGAAGGATATCCAGATGCTTCGCGTCCCTGGCCCGGCGCTCCAGGTCTTCGTCGCTGATCTCCTCCGCGAGGTCCGATTCCCCCGTGAACAGCACCTTCCATATCGGGTGGGGCAGCACGGGCTCCGGCAGGTACCCCTCGGCCAGCTCGAGGGCGAGGGCCTCCTTTGCGTGATCTACGTGGGCGAAAGCAACACGATGGAGCCTGCCGCTTTCTCCCAGCAGCTCCACCGCGCTCCAGTCGGCCAGTCGCGGCACCGCCAAGCGCGTCAAATGCTCCAGCGTGACCGTCTCATCGAGCGAAGACGCCAGGACCTCGCTCGCCTCGGCCAGGAACGCGAGGCGGCTCTGGGCGGTTTCGGCTTCGGTCCTTGCCGCGCGCTCGGCCTCGTAGAGCTGTGCGTTGTCCACGGCGAGCGCGGCCCGGCGGGCAAGCTCTTCGACGAGCCCGACGTCTGAGGCCCCGTATCGGCGATCGGTAGTCGTGCTGATCAGCGTGAACGACCCCAGCACGCGTCCGCGCGCGAGGAGCGGCGCACATATGTACGAGGTGAAGCCCAATTCTCGGACGATCCTCAGATGCTCATCGTCTTGCACCGTGGCCTCGAGGAACTCATCCGATATCTCGGTCTGATACTCCGCCTTACCCGTGCGAAGGACGCGCACTGCGGGCGTGGACCCTCCATGTCTTGGCGGATAGCGCTCGGCCAGCAGTCTGGCCAGATCTTGCTTCTCCGGGTCGGAGTGCACGGCGGCGACGCGCCGGACTCCCCCGTCGGCATCAACTAGATCGATCAGGCAGAGGTCGGTCAGGAAAGTCACGGCCAGGCGGGCTAGGTTCTCGAGAGCCTCAGGCAGCTCGAGTGAGCTCGCAAGTATGGCGCTCGCCTCGGCCAGGAACGCCAGGCGGAGCTCTGCCACCTCTAGATCGGCCCGGTCCGAGGCGGTCTTCCTCAAGGGCGATGCGCCTCGCGGCGGGGCCCGGCCGGCGTTGCCGGCTGCATGGGTAGAAGCTGCACCGAACCCCCTTGTTCAGGATGCTCTACGGAAGCAACCATAGCGCCTCGGTCGTCGAACGGCCGTTCGATATGCGACCCTGAGGTCGCGCTGGTCACGCGGAAGGCTCGAGTGGTGTGTCCACGGCCAGGCCTCTGGTCTCCGGGAGGAGGACCAGGACAACAGCGGCGGCCAGCGCGTACGCGATTCCGATCACAGACAGGGCTCGCCCGGTCCCGCCCAGCGGGTCGGAGAGGAGGCCTGTCAGCGCCGGCGGCTCCTCCACCCGCGATGTTCATGACGCGAAGTATGGCCCCGACGCTGCCGCGATTCCTGGCAGCGAAAGGCTCCGTCGAATAGGCGGCCACGCAGGGCGTGGATCCTGTCAGGAAGAAGATCACCAGGGCGAGGCCCGACACGCGCCCGAACGTGGTGGAGAGCCGAAACGCGAGAAGCCCGGATGCGCCTCAGTCCTCCGGCGCCACCAGGACCTTGACACCCCCGTCTCCCGTGAGGAGCCGCTCGAAGGCCTCATTCGTCCCCTCCATAGGGACGGTGCCCGTGATCACCTTCGCCGTCTGAGGTCGGTCCAGCAGGAGCTTCTGTGCGCGAAGCATCGACTCCCAGGAAGGCCCGGACAACGAGAAGGCCCGTTGCTCCCTTAGAAACATCCGCAGCAGCAACACCGGTGCGGTCGGGACCCCGATCACTCCCACGACCCCCTGATAACCACAGGTGTCGAAGACCTGCTCCAACGACTCGGGCGCGCCCGAGCACTCCAGGGCGATACGAGGCCCGTGAGGGTCGAAGGAGAGCATCGTGGAGAAGGGGTCTTCCTTCGTGGGATCGAAGGCGGCTTCGCAGCCGAGCTCGACACCCAGGGCCCGGCGGTCTCCTCGAGGATCCGCTCCGACCACCCGGCAGCCGGCGGCCACCAGGCCCGAGACCGAGAAGAGGCCGATCGATCCGAGGCCGCTCACATAGGCGAGGCTGCCCGGCTTCGGATCGGCCAGTTCGACGGCTCGCAGGGCCACGCCAAGCGGCTCGGCGGCGGCGGCGGCCATATCCCCGAGGTCCTCGGGGATCGGTATGAGGTTCGCCGACGGGTAGACGGTGTACTCGGCGTAGCCACCCCATTCTCCAAAGGGAGGGTTCACGCAGTAACGGGGATGCCCCTCCGTGCACCACATGCAGTCCCCGCACCCGCGAGCCGGGAAGGGCGTTACCCGTGTACCCGCGGCCCACCTTCCGTCTGGATCGAGGTCGACGACCGCCGAGATCTCGTGGCCCAGGACGACTTCGGGACCGGCGATGGCGCCGGTCTTGT
>Ga0184632_10000055_pt1 | contig 31454 bp, 26 predicted proteins | sample PLM31_50_b1_FD_133153 | JGI IMG/M metagenome (GOLD analysis project Ga0184632, IMG submission 133153) | Groundwater sediment microbial communities from an aquifer in East River, Colorado, USA - PLM3-1_50_b1 | ecosystem: Environmental > Terrestrial > Soil > Riparian zone | place: USA: East... | reverse complement strand
GCTGCGCGGCCATCCAATCACGATTTTTGGCGAGGGTCGCCAGACGCGCTCGTTCTGTTATGTCGACGATCTGGTCGCCGCCGTTATCGGCTTCATGCATGGAGACGATGACTATCCCGGTCCGATCAATCTCGGCAACCCCAGTGAGGTGAGTGTCCGGGAACTCGCCGAAACGGTCATCCGGCTGACCAATTCGAAGTCCCCGATTGAGTTTAAGGCGCTGCCGAGCGATGATCCTGAACGCCGCCGTCCGGACATCAGTTTGGCCCGGCAACGCCTTGGCTGGCAGCCGACGACAAAGCTGGAAGACGGTCTGCGCAAAGTCATCGACTACTTTGAGGCACGTCTGCCGGAGATGGGCTACACCGGATGAAAGCGTCAGATTCGACGTCCGCATTACGGTCACCCGGAGTTCGAATGGAGCCGTACAACGTGCGTGAGGTGCATTCGACCCGGGATCGGGGTGAGTTGATCGTTCGGGCGGCGTTCGCACGCTTCGACGTCGTCGCGCTTGCCATCGCAATGGGCTGCGTTGGCGCGCTCGGTCTGTGGGCGGCGACGGCAATCCTGCTCGTCAAGGGTGCGCCGCCAGGGGTCAGCGTGGGGCCGCATCTCGCGCTCCTCACGAACTTTCTCCCCGGGTACAGCGTCTCCTGGACTGGGAGCGTTGTCGGGCTGTTCTACGGCTTCGTTATCGGCGTCGGGCTCGGGGGTCTCATCGCCGTCGTCTGGAACATCGTGCACCACATCTATCTCGTGCTAGCCGTGTCGCGCCGATATTTCGCTGGCGACCTGTAGCGGAGGCCTCGATGCTGACCGAAGCCGAAGTCAAAGTGCTCAACGCGGCAATCCGCGTCAACACGATCATTATGGCGGTCATGCTCGGACTGCTGTGCGGGGGCATCCTGTGGCTAAGTACCGTCATCCTGCTGTTGCGGGGCGGCCACTACGTCGGTCTCCACCTGTCGCTGCTTTCCGTGTTTTTCCCGGGGTATAACGTGTCCTGGAGCGGCGCCTGGATCGGCTTGTTGTGGGGGTTTGGCTGCGGCGCTCTATCGGGAACGGTCCTTTACTGGAGTTACGCGCGGACCTTGCGCGAACGCCTCGGCGGCCGGTTACTCGATTCGCATGCCGCCGGCGCGCTGACGCCACCGACATTCCTGTTCTCCGGCAACGCACTCGGCGTCGGCCTGGGCGCGCTAATGGCGTTGCAGCTCCTGGTCACGACCAACTGGCTCGTCGTGCGCGGCACGGCGCAGTACAGCAGCAATGCCGCGCTGCTGAGCCAGTACCTGCCCGGTTACACCGTGTCGTTTTCGGGAAGCATCGTCGGCGCGATCGAGCTTTTCGCGGCTGCGTTCCTCCTGTCTCACCTGCTTGCCGGCATCTACAACACCGTAGCCAGGCTACGGATGCATCAGGTGACGTGATGGAAGAATCCATGAACGTGCCCGCCAGCGAGGCGATGCATGTCGTGATCCTGGGTGCCGGTCCTGCCGGCCTGGCGACTGGGCATGAACTGGCCGCACACGGCGCGGGAGTCACGGTCCTCGAGCGTAACGGCTATGTCGGCGGCCTGTGTCGCACCGTCCATGAGGGCGGCTACCGGTTCGATCTCGGCGGCCATCGCTGGTTCACCAAGAACGAAGACTTGAACAACTGGTTTCGCCGTTTGATGGAAGGCGAGCTCGTGATGGTCGAGCGCATCAGCCGGATCTATTACAACGGGAAATACTATCTGTATCCCGTGGCGATCGGCGACGTCGTGAAGAATGCGGGACCGGTCACGATCGTCAAGGCCGGATTTGCGTTCATATGGGCCGCGGTGCGTTTTGCCGCGATGAACCAACCGATCCGGAACATGAAGGACGCCTATACGGCGCAGTTTGGCTCCACGCTCTACGAGATGTTCTTTCGTCGTTACACCGAGAAGGTGTGGGGCAAGCCGTGCGAAGAGCTGTCGGCCGATTGGGTCGCGCAGCGGAGCAAGGGACTTTCCATCTGGACCGTGGCGCGGGAAGCTCTGTCTACGCGCAAGAGCAATGTCCGTAGTTTGATCGAGGAGTTCATGTATCCGCGCGACGGGTATATGCGCATTCCCGAGCGGATGGCCGAAGACATCGAGCGCGCCGGCCATCGCGTGCTGCGGAACGCATCGGTCAAGGGGATCGTCGTCCACGGCCCCAACGACATCGAAGTGGTTTACGCGACACCGGAAGGCGACCGCAGCATCCGCGCCCAGCACGTCGTTTCCACGATGCCGTTGAGCCTCCTGGCGCAGATCGTCACGCCGAAGGCCGACGAGTCAGTCTTCAAGGCGGCGCGCAGTCTCGACTTCCGCGATCTCATCACCGTCAATCTGCAGCTGCGCCGAAAGCAGGTATCGAGGGACACGTGGCTCTATGTGCAGGATGAGCACATTCTGTTCGGCCGGCTGCACGAACCGAAGAACTGGAGCCGCGCGATGGTCCCCGACGACGACCATACCTCGCTTGTTCTCGAATGCTTCTGCACGGTTGGCGATGCCATCTGGACGCTGTCCGACGACGATGTGGCACGGCGTTGTGTGCGGGACTTGACCGAAAAGCTGGGATTCATCACCCCGGACGAAGTGGTGGGCTGGAACGTCGTTCGCACCCGCTTTGCCTACCCGGTCTATGACCTGCAATACGCGGGCAAGCTCGCGGTGATCAACGGCTTTCTCAAGCAGTTCGAGGGGTTGCATATCGTGGGCCGGACCGGCACGTTCCGCTACAACAATGCCGACCATTCCATCGAGATGGGGCTACTGCTCGCGCGAAAGATCTTGGGCTACGACGTCGACCATATGGCGGTCAATACCGAGCAGGAGTATCACGAGATCAAGCAATCGGACCAAATCGCGCGCGACCACTACGAAGCCGGCTCTCGAATTGCGCCGCGCAAGTTCACGAGTCCCACCTGATTCCATGCGGGCGTTCGTAGCCGATGAAACCAGAGCACGCAGATGACCCGGGCGGTGCTCACTTTCCATAGCGTCGACGACTCCGGATCAGTATTGTCGTTCCCGACCGGCGCGTTTCGCCAGCTCATCGAGCGGCTGGCGGCGACGGGAACCGCAGTCGTTGAGTTCGCCGAGCTGTTGACACGGGACGACGGCGTTACCATCACTTTCGACGACGGCATGCGCACTGTGCACGATCACGCCCTGCCGGTGTTGCGCCACCATGGCTTTCCGGCGCACTTGTTCCTGACGACCGGCCGCGTCGGCAAGGATATCGGCTGGCCGTCGCAAAACGGCAATGCCGAGAAGTTCGACATGCTCGATTGGCAACAAATTGACGACTGCGTGCACTCGGGCTTCCGCGTGGAATGCCATACGGTCACGCACCCGGACCTTCGCAGCCTCTCGCCGGAGGGCATCGTTGACGAGTGCTCCGGCGCGGATGATGAGATCGAACGGCGTACCGGACGCCGCCCGACGCTGCTTGCATTCCCCTTCGGACGTTTCGACGATCGCGTGCGCGGCACGTTAGCGCCCCGCTACGCGGGTTGTTTCACGACACGGCTCGGCTACCTCGGCCAGGCCGACGATCTGTCACGCATTCCCAGGCTCGATTCCTACTATCTGCAGGCGCCGCTATGGTACGAGCGGCTACTCTCCGCGCCGACGCGAGGGTATGTTGCCGTGCGGGCGCTGATCCGCGCCGTCCGAGGCGTGACATGACTGCGCCGGATCTCACCGTGGTGGTTACGGTCGTCGAGGGAGGCGCCGCACTCACCCGGTGTCTCGAGGCGCTGTCAGCACAACTCGATGCCCCCGCGATGGAGGTCCTCGTCCCCTTCGACGATACGATTGGGGAGGTGAACGAGCTCGCCTCCCGATTTCCGGATTACCGCTTTGTCGCCATGGGTATGGTCGCCACGCCCGATACCGATGCAAATGCGTTCACTCAGCATATACTTTACGATTCCCGTCGGACGGTCGGACTCAAGGCCGCGCAGGGACGGTACGTCGCCATGCTGGAGGACCGCGGTTGGCCGCGCAACGATTGGGCCAGGACAATGGTGAGTCTCCACGAACGGATGCCGCATGCGGTCATTGGCGGAGCCATCGAAAGCGGCGCCGTCGGGGTGCTTCGCTGGGCCGTCTTCTTTTGCGACTTCGGTCGCTACGAGCCTCCATTGAAAGGCGGCGAAGCCGAGTATGTCAGCGACGTGAATATTTGCTACAAGCGTGCGGCGCTCGAAGCCGTGCGCCCGCTTTGGGAGTCCCGCTATCAGGAGACCGCGGTGAACTGGGCGTTGCGGCGGCAAGGTTTGCACCTGCACTTGTCGGACCGCCCGCGCGTGATCGAAGAGCGCGGGCCGCTTCGCCTCTGGCCGGCGCTTGCAGAGCGCATACACTGGGGCCGCACGTTCGGTTACGTACGCGGGCGAAGCGGATCGCGCGCAGCATCCGTGCTCCGAGTGGCGATCGCGCCGCTGGTGCCCGCCGTCCTGTTAGCGCGTCATCTGCGAAAGCAGCTCGCCATCCGGCGGAAGATCCGGCTGTTTGTCCGCGCCCTGCCCGCTACATTTTTGCTGATGCTCTGCTGGTCGGTGGGGGAAGCGATCGGGGAGCTGGAAGCGGTGTTGGCGGCCCGCGAGGCCGGCGACCAGTACGCGATGGCAAACAACAAGGATCATGGGGTTCATCATGAAAGATCTTGCTGAACGCATCGCCAAACACGCACGGATCGGGTGGCAGAATCTCGCGTTGCCCGAGGTGCCGAGCCCACCTTTTCTGATCCTGTTCATCAACTCGCTGTGCAACATGCGATGCGAGCACTGCTTCTACTGGAAGGAGCTCAACCAGCCCGACGATCTTACGTTCGAGGAACTGGTCGCGCTGTCGGAGGAGCTGGGTCCGATCGAGAATCTCAATCTGTCCGGCGGCGAGCCCTTTCTGCGCAAGGAATTCGCCGAGATCTGCCGCCAGTTCATCCGACGCAATGGCGTCAAGGAAATATACGTTCCAACCAACGCCTATTTCGCTGCAAGGACCATCGACGCGATCCGTGGCGTGCTGCAGGAGCCCTCGCTCAAGTTGTTCGGCGTCGAGCTTTCCCTCGATGGAATGCCCGAGTTCCACGACGAGTTCCGCAAGACCAAGAATTCGTTTCGCAAGGCGATGGAGACCTACGATGCGCTCGCCAAGTTGCAGGAAGAGGATTCCCGCCTTCAGATCCATGCCATCTCCACGGCCACTGCGTGGAACATGGCGGAGATCAAGCAGCTGACGACGTTCCTTTTCGACCGCTGTCCGAAGATGATGCATCACAATCTGGCCATTATCCGCGGCGATCGCAAAAACCCAACGCTGGAAGGACCGGCGCTGCAGGAATACAAGGACCTCTATCAATACATCCGCAGACTGTGGGCGGACCGCGAGCAACATCGGTACGGGTCCGTCGTCGAGCCGATGTTGCAGTGGGTCAAGCTCAAGGGCGCCGAACAAAAGCGCCAATACGTGCCGTGCCGCGCCGGCGTGCTGAGCGCCGTGGTGCACGCCAACGGCGACATCGGCGTCTGCGAACAGCGGTCGCCAATAGGAAATCTTCGCAAGAGCTCCTTCCAGGCCATTTGGCGGTCGCCGGAAGCCGCGGAGATACGCCGTTCGATCAGTGACAAGGAGTGCTATTGCACCAATGAAATTTTCATGTGGCCGAGCATCGTTTTTCAGCCGGTGCATCTCGCACGATCCATGATTGGTGCCCGCGTTTGGGAGGCCGTGGTTCCGATGACTGAGAATGAACGCGTCGACTATACGGTGGCAGCCACGCCGCTCGGGCGAAATACCGGCAGGGCGACACCAAGAACGATCGAGTTCAGGGAGAAAAAGACCTAGCCTCGATGTGGAAGATTCTCCCAGCGCTGGCGGGCGTGTCTGCTCTGCTTGCCATCGCATTTTTCGCCTCTCGCCTGCTCGCGGATCAAGATGCGATCATCACCGTCAATCCCAATGAGACATATCAATCGATGCGTGGCTGGGAAGTTACGGTCAGGGCGTGGGAGACGAACAAGAAGCTCGACCGATTCGATCGGTCGTGGGAGACCTACAGCGATGAGCTCGTGAGGCTGCTGGCGAACGAGCTTGGCATCAATCGCGTCCGGATCGAGCTCAAGAGCGGCGCCGAGAACCCGGTCGACTACTGGGCGCTGTTTCGTGATGGAAAGATCGGCTACCGGGAATACGGAAGGCACTACTACGAAAAGATCAACGACAACGACGACCCGCATGTCGCCAATCCCTCGGGCTTCCAGTTTTCCGCGCTCGACTACCAGGTGGAGAAGTTCGTTTTACCGCTCGCGAGGCTGGTCGAGGCCAACGGCGAGAAGCTGTATATCAACTTCAACTACGTCGACTTCGGAGGCCCGCTGAAGAGCAGCCTTTCGCATGCACAGAATCCCGAGGAATACGCTGAACTCATTCTTGCCGCATTCGGGCACCTCAGGCGCCGCTACGGTCTCACACCCGACGCGCTGGAGATCACTCTGGAGCCGGAAAACACCGACCATTGGCGCGGAAGGGAGATCGGTGAAGCTATGGTGGCGGTGGCGAAGCGGCTCAAGCCCGCGGGATTCTCCCCTGAAATGATCGCGCCTTCGACGACAGCAGCCAGCGCCGCGCCGCGATATTTTGATGAAATGATCAAGGTAGCTGGTGCGGCCAACCTGGTTTCGGAATTGTCGTATCACCGCTATCGCGATCCGTTTCCCAACGATGCCCTGCCCGAAATCGTGAAAAGGGCGCGCAAGCTCGGCCTGCCGACCGCCATGCTCGAGCACGTCGGCGGGGATGTGACCGAGCTGCACGCCGACCTGACCCTGGGCAACGCGTCGGCCTGGCAACAATACGGGATCGCCACCGAGCTCTCCTTGCAGGACAAGGATCGAGGCGCCTACTACTACGTCCGCGACCTCGCCGCCAGCGACGGGCGCAAATTGAAAATGGCCGAGCGGACGCGCGGCCTGGCGCAGTACTTCCGGTTCATTCGTGCCGGTGCCATCCGGATCGGTGCGACGTCGAGCAGCAGTGACATCCTGCCGGTGGCCTTCCGGAATCCGGACGGTTCCACGGTTGTCGTGGCGCAAGCCAGGAATTCCGCGACCATCAAGACTATCGGATTGCCGGCAGGCGCCTACGGACTTCGCTACACGACCAACCTCGAGACGGGGCGCGAATTGCCGATGGTCAGACTCGGCCGGGATGAAGCGCTGACGGTCCGCATCCCTGCGTCGGGCGTCATCACGTTCCATCAGAAAAAAGACCACTAGCCGGAGCCCTTTTTGCAGCAGATCGCCATTTCGAATTTGTCGTCGGACGGCGTGGCCGAAATCCCCGGGCCAGGCTCACCGTTCCTTGATCCTGCCGACGCCGCGATGAATGCGTCCGTGGGAACGCTTGCGCTGCTCGACACGGCAGCCGCATCGACCAATCTCGGCGATCACATCATCATGGAAGCCGTCCGCCGCGAAATCGTGGCATTGTTTTCGGATTGCATGATATTCGCGATCACGAGCCACGACTGGATGGGACCGCACAGCCGCGGGCTCGCTCGATCTTCCGACTGGGCCATTGCGGGAGGAACGAGTCTCCTGAGCTCGCACATGTGGTACCGGGCAAGCTGGAAGGTGTCGCCGATCGATGCGTTGGCCGGTCTCAATGTCGTCTTGCTCGGTGCAGGCTGGCATCAGTATCAGAGCGCGCCGGATCCGTACTCGAAATGGCTGCTCAAGCGGGTCCTGAGCGCCGACCGCTTGCATTCGGTCAGGGATGGTTACACGCTCAAGATGCTGACGTCGATGGGGATCACCAATGTGGTCAATACCGGCTGCCCCACGTTATGGCACCTCACCCCCGACCACTGTGCCCGGATTCCACGGCGAAAGGCGAGCGCCGTGATCGCCACGGTCAACAGCTACCGCGGCTTGCAGCATCCGGAGGCGGACCGCCGCCTCCTCGCGCTTCTCCGCAGCAATTACGACAAAGTCTATCTGTGGATTCAGACCTCTACGGACTACGCCTATGCGCGATCACTTCATGACGACCTGGTCTACATCAGCCCCAGCGTTGCAGCGTTGGATGCCGTCCTGGTTTCCGACGCCGACGTCGACTATGTCGGCAACCGGCTCCACGCCGGCATTCGTGCGCTCCAGCGCGGCCGGCGTTCGATCATCGTGGCGATTGACAACCGCGCGCGCGAGATGGGGAGCGATTTCGGACTGCCAACGATCGGCCGCACCGAATTCGAACGGCTCGAGCGCATGATCGCCGACCCCCTCGATGTCGCGATCCGGACTCCTCAGGCAGAGATCGATCGGTGGAAGAGCCAATTCCGCCGGACGTCGGGACGCGAGGGACGTTGACGGTGACTTCCGCAATCTATGAGCCGGTCGGCGCACCGCGCAGCCCCGCGATCGCGGATTCGTCGATCTCGCGACAGGCGGATTGGCCTTGGCTGTGCGCCATCCTGATGATCGCGCTCGTCTTGCGCGCCATCAATTTGAACGCGGGCCTCTGGTTCGACGAAATCGATACCCTCGTCCACTACACACGGCTGCCGGCTGCGGAGCTGCTGACCGTCTATCCGTCCCTCAATCACCATGTGCTGTTTACGCTGGAAGCGAAGGCCGCGATTGCGCTCTTCGGCGAAAGTGCCTGGGCGCTGCGTCTCCCCTCGCTCGTCTTCGGCGTTGCGAGCATCTGGGCGCTGTGGCTCGTGGCCGGAGAGGTCGTATCCCGCCGCGAGGCGCTTCTGGCAGCACTCATGCTGGCCGTGTCTTATCACCACGTCTGGTTCTCGCAAAACGCCCGCGGCTATACCGGTTTGCTGTTCTGGGGACTGCTCGCGACTTACTTTCTGATTCGCGCGGCGAGGATCCCTTCCTGGCGGCTGTGGACCGCCTATGGTCTGGTGAGCGCGCTGGCTATCCATACGCACCTTTCGGCCGCGTTCTTCGTCGCTGCTCACGGCCTCATCTATTGCGGCGTCGCGGTCCGGCGGCTCCTGACCGAGACCCCAGGCGGCCCGGCGTCCGCGGCGACGGCGGGCCTGTCCGGGTTGCTGCCGCTCTATGGATTCGCACTTGCCGGGGGCCTTGCGCTGCTGCTGCACGCGCCGCTGATACCGCAGATGATCGGCACGTTCACGACGGTCGCCGGCGGGCAATCGCCGCTGGATGCCGCCGCCTCCGCCGAATGGAAGAGTGCGGGCTGGATGGTCGCCGAGGTTGTCCGCGGCCTCGGCCCCGTACTGGGCATCGCGTTGCCGGTCATCATCGTCACCGCGGGCTTCGGCATGGCCGATCTGCGCAAGAGCGCGCCGATCCTGCCGGTGCTGGTCCTGATTCACATTCCGCTGACGCTCGCGGTTCTCGTCGCGGTGTCGATGCGGGTGTGGCCGCGCTATTTCTTCATCGATATCGGATTCATCTGCCTGTTTCTGGTGCACGGTGCCTATGTCATCGGGCGGATCGCAGCCGATCGCTACGGCGCGCGCAGGCATTGGAAGGTCGGTGGCCCGGCCCTCGGGACCGCGCTTGCAGTGGCGGGGATCGTCGCCTCGCTGATCCTCCTCCCCAGGAACTATTTGCATCCCAAGCAGGATTTTGTGGGCGCACGCGATTTCGTCGAAGCCAGGCGCTCGCCACAATCCGAAGTCGTCACCCTCGGCCTCGCCGCAATGCCCTACGCCGACTACTACGCGCCGCAGTGGCGGGAAGTGGATACGATCGACGCGCTGGTGTCGCTTAGGCAATCCGGACGCCAAGTGTGGCTCGTCTATGCCTTTCCGAGCGTCACCGAGCGGCGTTACAAGGAGATCGCCGACTATGTCTCGCGGAACTTCGAGAGAGTCGCGCGATTTCCGGGTACGCTCGGAGGTGGTGATGTGCTGGTATGGAGATCGGTACCGCAATGACGACGTCTAGGTACAGACGGAAGTGCGGGACGGGACCCGGGACCTTGTGGAGCGCGGAGGTACTCCAATGAGCGCGGCAAGACTGACGAAACTGGAAGTGGACGCGATCCTGAAAGAAGGCGCCTATTACCTTCTCGACGATTACGCGCTGCGAGCGGAAATCCTCGAAAAGATCAACGCGGCCTTTCTGGACGGCGTTGCCAAGCTTGCCGGTGCGGCATCCCGCGACGGGGTAGCGGCCGATGGGCTCAGGCAGCTGCATCGCCATTTCCCGATCGCGAAGATTCATCTGCTGGAAGCGCATCTCATGCGAGCGCTGCGCGACGAGCTCTATTACTGGTCCTATCGCGTCGGCGCCGACACGTTTGGTCTGCCGGATCCGTTCTATGTGGACCATCTCATCGTGCTCCGCATTCACTATCCGTTCCTGCTGGCTCGCTCGGCGCGGGACATCGAGCCGCCTCCCGTGCTTTGGGGCGAGCGAATGCGCCTCGCCTACGCCGCCCTGCACGACTGGCCGGCATTGCGTGACTACGTGGCCAAGCGCCGGAACGCCGCGCGTCCCCCCGCCGACAAGGCGAGCCGGCACGATGCATTCGCCTATCATGGTCAGATCCCGGTAGCGGCGCGATCGCATGGACCGCACATCGACACCTGGTACGGGCACTCGTACGACGGGATCAATCTTTGGCTATCGATCGACGGGGTCAACGTCGACAATACCGTGATCCTCTATCCGGAAATGTTCGGCCGACCGTTGAAGTTCGACCCGGTGAGCATGTATATCGCCCGCGGCGTCGAGCTGCCCAAGCCATACAAGGTTGAACTCAAGCCTGGAGATCTCCTCGCCTTCAATCCGGAAACGCTGCATGGGACGCAGGTCAACATCTCCGACGAGACACGGGTCGCGTTGACCACGCGCATCAATCCGGCACAGCCGCGGTTCGGCCCCGCCGCTTCGTCCTACATGGAGCACTGGTACTGTTCCGAGGACGTGCGTCGTCGCAGGTTTTCCGCCGTGAGTCGTTTTTCGGCCGCGGAGCATCAAGGCAAGCCATCGTTCGTCGAGCGAGAACGATACGAGGGAAATCGGACGGTTCGCATGACGAAAAGCGAACGGATCGAGCAGACATCGCCGGTCGCGGTGTGTCCCACGGATACCCTGAGCCCCGGCGCAAAGTTGGCCGTTGATTTCCCGAATGCGAAACTGCTGCTGTGGCGCGTCGGAGACGAGTTGCGCGCGTTCAGTCGCACGTGCCCCCATCTCGGCATCGATATCGCCGATGGTTACCACGACGGGAAGCAAGTGTTCTGTCCCGGACACGGCATTGCGTTCGCACTGACCGACGGCCGGTCCAAATGCGACGCCTTCAAACTGCGTCAGTTCAAAGCTTACGAGCAGGACGGAATGATTTACGTGGCCCGCATGGGAGCCGTCCCGGATGAGCCGGCGACAGGCGCTGCCGAGGGCCGGCGCGCGATCGCCCAGTCGTGAGTCTTCTGTGTATGGCTAAGTCCGCGTTCATCGACACCGTCCGCAGCGAAAGAGCATTCCTATGCCCGGCTTGACGACAAAAATTGTGAAGGCGACCGCAGCCTCCCTCACGCCCGAACCTGACCGGCTCGACGTGAGCGTCGTCATCCCCGCCCACAACGAAGAGCATGGAGCGGGCTCCACGGTGGAGCGAGTCCGTGCCGTTCTCGCGAAACTCCGCGTGCGCTTCGATGTCGTCGTCGTCGACGACGGCTCGTCGGACGGGACGAGGCTCGCCGCGGAGCGTGCGGGCGCGCAGGTGATCGTATCGCCGGTCAATCGCGGTTATGGATCCGCGCTCAAGAAAGGTATTGCCGCGACCAACTCGGACTACGTGGTGATTCTCGACGCGGACGGGACGTACCCGCCCGAGATTATTCCTCAGTTGCTGGAGCTCGCGAACTCGGCGGACATGGTGGTCGGCGAGCGGAGCAGCGCGGTGTTCAACGTGCCGTACGCCCGGCGGCCCGCCAAATGGGTGCTGAACAAGCTCGCCAACTTCCTCGCCCGCCAGAACATCCCGGACCTCAATTCGGGTATGCGCGTATTCAAGCGCGAGAGCCTCGAGCGCTTCATTCCGCTTCTTCCGGACGGGTTTTCGTTTACGTCGACGATCACGCTCTGCATGCTTTCATCCAATATGGACGTGGCGTACATCCCGATCGAGTATGGCAAGCGCGTTGGACACTCGAAGATACGCGCCGTGGATTTTTTCAATTTCGTGATGCTCGTGTTGCGTATCGTGATGCTGTTCCAGCCGTTGCGGATATTCATGCCCCTGGGCAGCGTGCTCTTCCTGCTCGGCGTCGCCAAGACGATATACGACATTACGCTGTGGAATCTTTCCGAATCGGCGATATTCTGCCTGCTTGCCGCGCTGATCATCTGGTCGCTGGGTCTCATCGCCGACATGATCTCTCGCCTTCACTTGCGGCCTTGATGCAATGACGGATACAGGCACGTCTGCAGGGTGGATCCGCAACGGTTGGGCCCTGCGCCTTGCCGTCTCCATCGTGGTTCTCGGCGTGATCTTCTACTTCCTGCCTCTTCGCGACGTGCTCGCGACAATGCGTAGAGTTGCGATTGGCGATTGGCTCGTCACGCTCGCCGTATTCCTGGTCGGCCATGTCTTTTGTGCAGCCAAATGGCAGCTGCTGGCGAACAGCGGCGCCGGATTCCTGACCGTGCTACGCGCGCACTTCGGTGGACTGGTCGCCAATCTGTCGCTGCCGGGTGTGGCCGGAGGCGACGTCGTTCGAGCTGCGCTCCTGTACCGGCACGTATCGGACAAAGCCCGGCTCGCCATGGGCTCCGTGGCGGACCGGTTCATCGATACCGTCGGACTGCTTCTCATTGCCGGCGCCGGGCTTCTCCTTGCGATCGGGCAGTTCGAGCCTGGTGTCAACCTTCTTGTCTGGGTCGGCGTCGCGCTTGTCGCATTTGCCGCGGGTGCCGTGCTGGCCGTGAAATTCCATCCACATGTCTTGCGCCTTCTTCCCGCAAGCGGCAAGCTGGCATGGATTGGAAAGCGCGTCGGCGAGAGCATCGTCACACTCTCGCGTCAACCCGGCCGGCTCACCCTCTGCCTCGCATTGTCGATCGCGGTACAGATCGCCTTTATCGCTGCCAACGTCGGACTCGCCGAAGCGGCTGGCGTTCATGCGCCGATTGCGGCCTGGTTCTTTGCGTGGCCGCTGGCCAAGCTGATCGCCACGCTTCCCATCAGCATCGCGGGTCTCGGCGTGCGTGAGGCGAGCCTGGCCGGATTCCTGGTGCCGTTCGGTGCGGCGCCGGCAGCGGTGGTTGCAATCGGCCTCATTTGGCAAACGATCCAGCTGTCCGGTGGCCTCATCGGTGGCTTGATCCTGCTGCTTTCCGCCCGAGCCATTGCCGGCGTGCGCATCAAGGTTGGCGGTGGGTGATCCGGAAATCCTGGGTCGGCCCGATTCACTGGCTGATACGGCGCGCGCCGTGCTTCCGCAAGTTGCCATCCTCGGCGCGGGGCCGGCCGGTCTTGGCGCGGCGCTGCGGCTCGCCCGTGATGGCCGCGCGCGTGCCGTCGTCATCGAGGCGCGCGACCGAGTGGGAGGGAATGCGGGAAGCTTCGATCTCGCGGGGGTGCACTGCGACTTCGGCAGTCACCGGCTGCATCCCGTCGTCGAACCGCGGGTGATGCAGGACATCGAGACCGCGCTGGGCGCCGATCTCTTGTGGCGGCCGCGACATGGCCGCATCCGGCTGCAGCGGAAGTGGATTCACTTCCCGCTGAAGCCCGTCGATCTGCTGCTGCAGCTGCCGCTTGCGTTCCAGGCTTCGCTCGCGCTCGACCTCGCGAGGAAGCTCGTGCCGCGGCCGGCGCCGGCGGAGAAGACGTTCGCGAGCGTGCTCGAACGCGGCCTTGGTCACACGATGAGCCACTCGTTCTACTTTCCCTACGCCCGCAAGCTGTGGGGAGTGGAACCCGATCAACTTGCGGTGACAACGGCAGAACGGCGCATCGCGGGCAGCTCGATTCCCAAGATCCTGCTCAAGGTCGCGCGCCAGATTCCGGGTTTCAAGCGCCCCAGAACGGGTGGCTTCTACTATCCGCGCAAGGGTTACGGCCAGATCTGCGAAGCACTCAAGACGGCAGCGGCGCGGTATCACGCCGAGTTCGTGATGGGTGCTCGCGTATCACGCATCGAGCACGGAGGCGGCCGGGTGCGGGCGGTCGCCTACGAGAGGGATGGGCAAGCGACGACAATCCCGGTGGATGCTGCCTGGTCGACACTGCCGATCAGCCTGCTCGTCAGGCTGATGTCACCCGCTGCGCCGTCCGACGTCCTGGCAGCGGCCAGCGCGATCCGGTTCCGCGGGATGATCCTGATTTACCTCGTGCTCGAGCAGGATCAGTTCTCCGAGTATGACGCGCACTACTTCCCTGAGGAATCGATTCCGATGTCGCGCATGTCGGAACCCAAGAACTACTCCGCAGCGCGGGAGCCCCGAGGCGTCACGGTGCTGTGCGCCGAACTTCCGAGCGATCCGGGCGAGGAAACTTGGTCGCTTTCCGACGCGGAACTGGGCCGGCGAATGTGCCAATGGCTTGCAGACACTGGTCTGCCGGTCAACGCGCGCGTCCGCGAAGTCGTGACGCGTCGCTTGAGCCATGCCTACCCGGTCTACGACCGCGAATATGCGGTGCGATTCGCGACCATGGACCGGTGGCTGCAAGGATTCGAAGGTCTCCTTACCTTCGGGCGACAGGGACTGTTTGCCCACGACAACACCCACCACGCGCTCGCGATGGCCTATGCCGCGGCCGACTGCCTGGGCAATGACGGCGCGTTCGATGCCGAGCGCTGGGCGGGTCATCGGAGGGAGTTCGAATCGCACGTCGTCGAGGACTAGAGGGAGCTATGCTCGAGATGAAAGAATCAGACTGGCGAGACCAGCATCTGGCAGCGGGTTCCGAGGTAAAGTGGGACGAGGTGCAGCCGTATCTGCGCTACGTTCCAAGGGATGTCGTCCTCGAGCTTGCTGTCCGGCTCTCGCACTGGGTTCCCGGGAACATCATGGAATTCGGAGTGTGGCGTGGCACGTCGACTCGCATCCTCCGACGCACGCTTTCCCAGTGCAAGCGCCGCGAGTTCGGCGGGCCGCCCAAGAAGATTTACGCCTGTGACTCCTTCCAGGGATTACCGGAGAAATACGAGAAGCTGGAGCCTGGTGCGTTCGCCTGCGATCCTCCGAAAATCCGGGGTGTGCGGATTGTGAAGGGCTTTTTCGAGGATTCGCTCACGCCGGAGTTGGCGGCGGAAGTGAAGCAGGTCGCGCTGGCCTCGCTGGATGCGGACTTGTATTCGTCGACGGCCTGCGTGTTGAAGTGGCTGACTCCTTTGCTCGGCACCGGCAGCCTGCTTCTGTTCGATCAGTTCCTCGGCGAAAACGCGGCCGAGAAGCGAGCGTTCGACGATTGGAGCCGCGAATCGGGCGTCCGGACGGTGAGGATCGCCGGGCTTGTGCGCGAACCCGCCGGGCTCGGTCCGATTCTCGATGAGCGCGCACTGTTTCAAGTGGTCGGGACGGAGAAGATCAACCCGATTCCCCCATTCTGGGACTGGATGATGAAAGTGAAACGGCGGCTCGGCGTGGGATTCACTCCTTGAACGAACCGACTGCTTCTCACGATCCGTAGTGTGGCTGAATCCAGACGCCTGCTGCGGAACCTCGTAAGCCTCTCCACGGGAGAGGTGACGAGCCGCCTGATTGGGTTCACGGCGTTTGCCCTGCTGGCGCGCCGGCTCGACCCGAACCAGTATGGCGCGGTGGAGTTCGCCGTCGCCCTCGCGCTTTTTTTTGCGATGGTTGTGGATTTTGGACTCGAGACGATCGGTGCTCGCTCCATTTCCCGGAATCGAAACGAAGTCGCCCGTCTCGCCGCGCAGATTCCTGCGGCGCGGCTCTTGTTGGCCCTCGTCGCCGTTCCCGTCATGGGTGGCGTTGCCATCGTCAGCGGCCAGCCAGAGACGACGGTCCACCTCGTATGGCTTTTCAGCATCGGGCTGTTCGCTGTCCCCTGGTTCCAACGCTGGCTGTTCCAGGGCCTCGAGATGATGGACTGGGTCTCGCTCGGCCAGGTGATCCGGTCGGCTGCCTTTTGCCTGGGTGTCGTGATCTTCGTGCGGGGGCCCGCAGACGTTCTGGCCGTGGGGCAGGTCGAGATCATGGCGGCCGTGGCGGCGACGTTGTTTTACGTCGGCGTTGCGCAACGGCGCGTCGCCCCGGTAGGCCTGGATTTCTCGCCGACCGCCATTCGTGGCCTCCTCCGCGAAAGCGCCTCTGTCGGCCTGAGTCAGATCGTATGGGCGTCGAACCAGTACATGTCGACCTTTCTGGTCGCCGTCCTCGCGAGCGCCGCAGAGCTCTCCTGGTTCGGCGCCTCTCAGCGCATCGTATTTGCCGTCGTCGCGTTCAGCTGGGTCTACCATTTCAACCTTTTCCCCTCGCTTTCCCGGAACCTGGCCGAGTCCCGGCCCGCGTTCGACGCGCTCGTGCGCGCCTCGTTTCGCAGCATTTCGTGGTTGGGCATCATGGCCAGCCTTGCAGGAGTTCTCTTCGCGGACGTCGTGTGTCGTGTCGTATTCGGCGACGCATTTGCCGCGGCAGCCGCGCCTCTCGCCATTCTCGTCTGGGCCATCCCGGTAACTCTGCTTTCGGGGCACGCGCGGATCACCTTGATTGCCGGAGGGGAGCAACGATTCGTGTTTGCCTCGCAGCTCGCCGGCGTCGTGACGACAGTGATTGTCGGTCTTGCCACGATTCCCCGCTACGGTGCAATCGCCGGCGCCGCGACCACGCTGGCCTCGTATCTTGCGGTTTGGTTCGCGGCGCACTTCTTTACCGTTCGGCGCGTGGTTCCGCTACCGCTGCTCGGTGTGGCGCGCCCTTTGGCAGTTGCCGGGATCGTTTACGCGCTGCGCGAGCTCTATGCGCCTTCGAGTATGGTGGCCGGCGTCGCGGCTCTGGCTGGATATGTGGTCTTCGGCCCCCTTCTCGACCGGAGATTTCTCGCTGATATCCGCCAGCTCCTGGCCGTGCGCCGCAAACATGAATCGACCGCCGCTCCCTAGCGACAATTCTCATGACGGCCAAAACGGCGCCCACATCTTGACCACGAACGCAGCGCTTAGCGAGTTGACGACCGGGCCGACCGCGATGCCGACGTTGCTCGACAGGCAAACCTTGCGCACGGTGTTCGCACTCGGATTGGCCGCCATCGTGATTTATCTGCCGCTGATCGGCTGGGGGCTCCCGTACGCGACGACGCCAACGCGCATCAAGACCTACGCAGTGGACGAGTTGCTGCCGCTCGACGCATTGGCGGAAATGCACAATACGTTCGTCGTCTCGAAGCCTGATCGCAACTACGGCTATCCGTGGGGTCACTACTTCGCGCTCGCAAGCGTGCAAGCGCCCTACGTCGCCTATCTGAAGCTCACGGGGCAGATGTCGGGATCGGCGGCCGCCTATCCCTATGGCTTGCAGGACCCGGTCGCCGCACTGCGTGCCCTGACTCTCATAGGCCGGCTCCTGGCCGTGGCTATGGGCGCGGGCGTCGTGGTGCTCGCGTATTTCCTTTCGACGATCATGTGGGATCACCGGACCGGTGTCCTCGCTGCTTGTCTGACGATGTTGAGCTATCCGCACGTGTATTACAGCCGGGTCGGAAACCCGGACGTGGCGCTCGTTTTCTGGAGCGCCCTCGGGCTCGTGGCCTTTGCTTTGATCTTGAAGGATGGGCTGACGTCGCGGCGCGCCGTATGGCTCGGCCTAGCTGCCGGTATGGCGATGGGCACCAAGGATCAAGGACTGGTCGTCTTCCTGCCCTTGGGGATCGCACTGTTGTTTCCGCAACTGAACGCGGGAGCGGATGGGCGTTATCAGTGGAAGGCACTCGCCGGCGGTCTTGTGGCCGCGTGTGCAAGCTATCTGCTGGCTACGGGCATGCTGGTCGACCCGAAGCGCCACCTGCTGCATGTCTACTATCTCTTTGCCGAGCAAGGCAGCGTCACGTGGATGCCGATCTATCACGCGGCAATCCCGAAGACCTTCGACGGCATCCTCGAGATGTTGCGCAAGACTGGAGCAGGCCTGGATGCAATGATTTCGCTTCCCGTGCTGCTCGCGGCGGTCGCCGGCGCCGCGCTGGCCTTTCGCACCTCGCCGCGCTATCTGGTGCTGTTGCTGCCGCTTCCCACGCTGTTCCTGATCCTCACGTTGCCGACGGGAACGGTGGGCTATCGTTACCTGTATCCGTTGACGTTCATGGTGGATGCCTTTGCAGCAGCGGGGCTTGTCTGGGTGGGCAGAAAGTATTCGCCGGCCGTCATGGTGGCGCTTTGCATCATCGTCCTCGGCTCGCGGGCGCTGGTGGCGGCCGATCTTTCGTATGCTCAATTCCACGAGACGCGTTCGCTCGCCGGCGATTGGTTGCGCAGCCACGCGCGACCAGGCGACACGGTCGAGTTCTTTGGCGTCGAGCAATATCTGCCGCCGCTTCCTGCGCAAATCCCCGCTCGGCGAATAGCGAAGCGCGAAAACTGGAAACAGGAGACCGCGCATGGCGACTATGTCCTGGACTACTTGCGCCGCCAGGGGCCGAGATTTGTCTATGTCACGCCGGACCATTCGAGTCAGCCGGGTATGGAACGCAGCGCCGATTGCCCACCGGAGGTTTACCGGGCCCTCCTCGATGGATCGGCCGGTTATCGCCTCGCCGCCTATTTTCCGACCCCCGCGCTGCTGCCCGCTCCTTTGCACCGGCCTCGCCTCGACTATCCGGCCGTGAGCCCTCCGGTGCGTATCTTCGAAAGGATTCCTCCCGCGGCGCCACGATGAAGGACATTTTCTGAATGAGCACGGTCGTCAGATCGGAAGGCCCACCGCTCGGCGGGGCGACACCGCGTGTCCCGTCAGCGGCGCCCGATGCGATCGCGCTTTGGGCCGCCCTCATGGCGTTCGTCTATCTCGCGTTCTGTTGGCTCGCGTGGGACCGAACGATGCTTCCCGACGAAATTTGGGCGCTCACCCACGCCGAACGATCCTGGCCCGAGCAAATCGCCAGCATTCGGGCCGATCTCGTTCATCCACCCTTGTTCTATTTGCTGGAAAGAGCGTGGATCGGGATTTTCGGTTTCTCCGATTTCACGGCGAAACTGTTGCCGGTCTTGATCAATCTTGTGGCGATCAGCCTGTTTCCCGTGCTCGCCTGTCGCATCACCAAGGGCTGGCGAATCGCATCGGTCCTGTTCCTGACCATCTATCTGCACGTGTTCAGCACGCCCAACCTCGTACGGATGTATGGGCTGGTCTTGCTGCTGACCCTGGCATCCATGTGGGCATGGGACCGATGGCGGCTGCGACCCACCGGCGGCAGATTGCTGACGTGGACCATGATCATGAGCTTCGCGGTCATGACGCATTATTTCGGGGCTCTCCTGCTTGCGACCTACGTGCTGCTCGCGTGGGGAATCGCGCCGAAGCCGAAGGCAATCGCGTTAGCGTCGATCGTTCCAGCGCTTCTCTTTTGCGCCTGGGTGGCCTACGTTTTTCCGATATACGCCGCCCATGGTCTGAAGGCCAATCTCGGTTGGGTTCAGCCAAGCCTCTTCCTTGCCATGACGGTGGTGCCCTTCCATTTCCTCACGACCATTCCGTCCGGCACCAATCCCATTCACGCCGATTGGTGGGACGCGTTGCCCGCAAGGCAGCTGCTGCTTGCTGCCGCGATGGCCGTACACGTCGCGCTGGTTGCCTTGGCCTTTTGGCGGAAATCGCTTGCGCGAACGCAACGCGATTGGCTTGTCACGCTCTTCGCAATTGCCTGTGCGCCGGCCCTCATGCTCGCGGTGGCCTCGCGAATCGTCGGTCCGGCTTTCGATAGCCGATTTCTGGTCGGTGCGCTCCCGGCGTACTGGCTGTTGATCGCGCTGCTGTCGGATCTTGGCGGGAGGCCGGGCGCAATGCTCCTGCGCGCGGTCATCGCGCCGGCGGCGCTCCTCGCTGTGATCCTTCCTCTGTCGCATGACCTCTTCGAATCGCCGCTGCGCCAGGCGGTGACGCACATCGTCGAGGAATACAAACCCGGCGATATCGTGATGAGCGACAACAACGGCACGCAAGCCTACTGGGAGCTGCGAAGGGCAGGACTTACGCTGCCGTGGGCGTTTGTGCCCACGATGTCGCATTATTCCTGGCTTGCTGCGCCGGCTACGATTCCGGATCGCGCGTGGGTATTCTGCCGTGGCGACTGTAACGCGACGATTCGCGGCCTGCTCCGGGATCATGCAATGGTCCGGCGCCATGGCGAGTTCCTGGCATTGTTCGAACGCCAATGACGGCCGGAAAACCTTTGAGACGTGACGGTGGTGGGCTCGTCCTATCGAAACGCCCACAACCGGCCGGCTGAAAACGTGAGCGTCAGGACCGTCAGCGTCGTCAGGATCTGTGCGAACAGGTAGTTGATTCCGAATGCACGGAGCAACCAGGCCAGCAAAGCGCCGTTGATAACGAATGCAGATCCTGCCACGATCAGAAATCGCGGTAGCGCGATCTGGTGCGGACGGGTGCTGCGAAACGTGTGGTGATAGTTCAGCCAGTAGCTGACAAACGCGCCTGCCACCGCGCCAACGCACGATGCCGGGAGAGCGGTCCACCCGGCAACCTCAACCAGAATCACGAGGAACACGAGATGCGTACCCGTCGCCAACGCACCGATCAGCACGAACAATGCGAGCTCGCGTGACAGATAGGTGTCGGTTTCGCGCTTCCGGTGCATTCGGCGGCGGCCAAACGGAGTCGAAATCGGACGACCTCGTGCAGACCGGCAGGTCGTTCGAATGCGAACGATACCGTAACCATTTGTATGCTGCAATATCATGCCTCACGGCGATCCCGAGGCCATCACGTTACGATTCGTCCACAGGTACCTTCCAAAGCACCTCCCAAGAGCAATGATGACCGCTTGGCTTCGACGTCATCGCGCTTCGCTCATCGTCTTCGCCGCCGCCACGGTGTGGTTCTTGCCCGGATTGTGGTGGGGATTGCCGATCAACAGCTCCACAGAACGTATGCTTGCATGGGGCACGGATGAGCTCGGCCCATGGGGCGCGGTCGACGCAATCCTGGCCATCGTCGGGCGCCCGAGGAACGACATATCGCCGCAATATCCTCTCGCGCATTTTCTCGTGCAGGCTCTCTTCGTCTGGCCGTATTACCTGCCCCACTACATCGGGACCATGTTTCCGAGTGTGGCAGCCAAGATCGGGTTTCCGCAGCAGCAGGCATCGTTGGGCGTACTCATGCTCCTGCACCGCCTGCCGAGCTTGCTCATGGCGGCGGGCACGGTTGCGGTAGTCCATGGCACCGCACGGCGAATGGCCGGGAACGCGGCCGGGTGGATGGCGGCGGCCGCCGTCGCGACCATCGGCCCGCTGCTGTACTACGCACGCACCAGCAACACCGACGTTGGCGCGCTGTTCTGGACGGCGCTCGCGCTGCTGTTGGCGGCGCACGCACTCTACGAGGGGCTCACGACGCGGCGCGCGATCGCGATCGGCGTGTGCGCCGGCATCGGCGCGGCAACCAAGGATCAGCAATACGCGTTCTTCCTGGGGCTCGGTCTGGTGCTTTTGTTCACGCATTTTGCTGATCGGCGCCGTGCGGGTGCCTTGCGCGGCTGGTGGCGCGCGCCGATTGCAGGCCTTGGAGCTGCCGCAGTCTCCTACGTGGCCTTGAGCGGAATCATTCTCCTGCCGCAGTGGTTCCTCGGCCACGTGCGATTCATCACCAGAGTTCCCGATCCCGAGATTCCCGAGCAAATTCTTGCGTTGGCTGACGCATACCACAGCACTCCGGCGACCCTTGCCGGGTATCTGCAGCTTGCGTCGAACGCCGGCTCGCAATTAGCAGCGGCAATCGGGCTTCCGATCATGGGCCTTGCATTGGTCGGTATCGTGTACGCAGCGCGGACCGACCGCCGCCTCCTGGGCCTGCTCATCGTTCCACCGCTTTGCCTCGCGCTAGGAGTCTTTGCGCCGGCGCGTCTCGTCCTGCCGCGCTATCTGTTGCCGGTGGACCTCGTCCTCTGCTTGTTCGCGGGTTTGGTCGTGGCCGCAGCAGACAGGAAGCCGGGTGCGATGCGCGTGGCCATACGCGCCGTCGCCGTGGCAGGAATTGCCTGGGCTGGTTTGCGCGGCGCGGATCTCACGTTGCAGATGCTCCGCGACAGCCGATACGAGGCCGGGGCGTGGCTCGAGCGAAATGTCCTGCCCGGTGACATCGTGGCGTACTACGGTGCGCCGTTGAAGCTTCCACGGCTGCCGCTCTCCGCCGTGGTCACGCCCGCCGCCGGCCAGCTGAGCTATGTCTACAAGAGACGGCCACCCACGACGCTCGCGCCGCCCGCGTTCATCGTTTCAATCCCTCAGCTGCGCACCGAGCTCGACCACGAGTGGAGCGTTCCCGACGCCACGTTCGCGCAATTGTTCGACGAATCGTCCGGGTATCAACAGGTGCTGGCCATTCAAACCGGGGCCTTGTGGCCGCGCCCGCTGCTCGTCGCCTCGTGGGTCAACCCGCCCGTACGGGTCTTTGCCCGGAACGACATTGTTCCGCGGCTGCGGGATCCCGCGCGCATCGAGCTGCCGGATCCGCGCTAGGTCGAAGCAGCGCCGCCCCGTTTCGCGTTCGGATAGATTTGGTGAGAGTATCGCGGCAATCGATTGCCCGAGCAGACGGACGCGACACGTCGATTGACGTCCTTCGGTGCTCTGGAACGGTTTACTGCGAATAGACCACTACAACCACGGCCATGTCCCTGACGACGTTTCTTGCAACTTATTTTCGCCATCCGCGACAACTCTTTTTCAGAAGGGCCATCTTTCAGGTTCATCTCTGGATGGGCCTGAGTCTCGGGCTCTATCTGTTGGTCATGAGCTTGACCGGCGTCGCGCTCGTCTTCGACGAAGAAATCGCGGCCTCAATGGATCCGCAGCTCTTCCATGTGCGCGGAACCGCTGGGCAACACGTCGATATGGACACGTTGATCCAGTCAGTGCGCGCGACGTATCCGAACAAGAGAATCTGGCGAGTCTACGCGCCAACGACAAGGCGGGACACGTACCTCATCAGCGTGGAGGAAACAGGCGGCTTTCGCACGGTCTTTGCGCATCCGGCGACGGGCGCGATTCTAGGTGAGCTCCCACGAGACAGTTTCATGTCCTGGATGTGGAGCGTCCACGCGGACCTGGTTTCCGGAGACCTGGGCCGCCGCATCAACTGCACGCTTGGGCTATTCGCATTAGTGCTGTTCGCCACCGGTTTGCTCGTCTGGTGGCCCGGCGCTGCCGGCTGGGAGCGCGCGCTTGGCGTGAACAGGCACGAGAGCTGGCCAAGCGTCACGCGGCGGCTGCACGGCGCCGTTGGCTTTTGGACTTTCATCTTTCTCGTCATGTTTGCGACGACGGGCGCCCTTTACTATTACGGGCCGGAGTTCTATCGGGCACTCGCATTGGTATCGGCGCGCTCGAATCCCCCGGAGGCGTGGTCCGATCCCGCGTTGGCTGGCAAGTCAGCCCGACCGAGCGTCGCGCAATTGATCGTTCAGGCGCAAGCAACGTCGCCGGACAAGACGTTTTGGGCATTGTTCCAACCAATGTCGGCCAAGGGACCTGTCCAGATCATCATGGGGCCGATCGGCAACGACCTGGGCCGCCACGCCTGGGACTGGAACGCCACGGGACACCGCTACATGTTCTTCGATCAATACGACGGGCGCTTGCTTGGCCAGTGGGATCTCAAAAATCGCACGGTTGCCGACTTCGTGCGCTCATGGGTGGTTCCTCTGCATCGCGGCGGCTTCGATGGATTCGGGGTCAAGATCCTGTGGGCCATCATCGGTCTCGCTCCGGCGCTGTTGTTGATTGCCGGCGCGTTGATGTGGTGGAATCGTGTCCTGCACCCTTGGCTGACAAGGCGAAGCCGTAGCGCCGGTGCATGAAGAATCCAGGCAAGGCGATGCTGATGGTCGCTCGCGTGCTGCTCGGGGCGGGCCTCTTTTGGCTGGTGGCCAGCAAAACAGACGGCTGGCGCCTCGCGTTCCCCGTGCTCTCTTCGCCGGCCATACTGCTGCCGGTGATCGCGTTTTCGCTCGTAGGTGCCTTCTTGGAGGCTTTGCGGCTCACTACGTTGCTGCAGGCGCAGGGGGTATCGATTACCGTCCGCGAAGCATTCCGGTTGGTCACCGCCGCGTTTTCGTTCAACTTCTGCATCCCGGGGGGCGCAAGCGGCGATCTTTCGAAGCTCTTCTACCTTCGCGCCGCTCGCAAAGACAAAGGATGGGAACTTGCAACGGCGATCTTCGTGGATCGCTTGGTGGGACTGCTGTCGATGCTGATGTTGGTCACATTGCTGGGCGTGGCGTGTTGGCCGCTCGTGCACAATTCTCCGATGTTGCTGGCGTTATTCGCCACTGCGGCGGGGTTCATGGCCGGGATCGCGATTTTTGCGGCGTTGTGCCTGTCCACGGCTCCCTCACTCCGGCGCTTGCTTGGAAAAGTATTGCATTCCATGCCGTTGCGCTGCCATCTGGAGAGGATCGCGGAGTCCTTTTTTCGCTTCAGCGATCACCGCGGCGCGCTCCTTCGCGCGCTATTCATTTCGGTCGTGGGCAATCTCGCGGGTGCGGCAGTGTTCACCGTTCTCGGGTGGGCGTTGTATCCACGCTCACCCTTCCCGACCCCAGCCATGCTTTCCCTGCTGGGGATGTTCGCCAACGCCGTGACGATTACCCCCGGCGGATTGGGTGTCGGGGAAGCCGCGTTCGACCTTCTGTTTGGCGAGGCAGGATTGCAAGGCGGCGCCGCCATCATGATCATTTGGCGTGTCGGCATGCTTCCGCTCTGCCTCCTCGGCATTGCCTTCTACCTGGGCGGGTTGGGAATTCACGGTCGCGATGCTCGGGCCAGCGTGGAAAAGAATGAGCGGCTTTGCTAAAGGAAGCCTCGACGGCGAAAGCGCTTTGAACAAAATACGCCCGGTTGAGCAGTATGAGGCCGCCGCAGCCGAAGCTATCGGCCGTCGCCACGCAGTGGCGTTTGCGTACGCGCGGACAGGACTCGTCGCGATCCTGCAAGCCGCCGGCCTGAAGCCCGGAGATGAAGTCATTCTCTCGCCGCTTACCTGCAAGGTCGTTCCGCTCGCCTTATTGTCCATTGGACTAAAGCCAATCTACGCCGACATTTCTCGGCAAACCTTGAATCTGGATCGAGCGGGCGTATCCGCATTGACAGGACCCGCGACGCGTGCCGTTCTGTTTCAACACACGTACGGCAATAGCGAAGGAATTGAAGCAGTCGCCGAGTTCTGCAAACGCAGCGCGCTCCTGCTCGTCGAGGACTGCGCGCAGAGTATCCCTCAGCGTCGCAACGGGCCTGGGCGATGCGGTCACGCAACAATTTTCAGCAACAATCCCAGAAAACCGGTCCCCGCCGGAAGTGGCGGTATCGTCGCGACGGACGACGGAGCCTTGGCGGAGGCCATCAGGCAACGCCGAAGCAACCTTCCCTACCAAACACCTTGGGTCAATTTCATGTGGCGCGCCAACGTGTCGCTGCATGACCTTTTGGTAGGTCCCAAGACCTACTGGCCGCTCTTCTCGTTAGCAAGGACATTCAGTTCGGTCTATCAAGAACGAACATTGCCTCGGGAGATCGCGTCAGAGGTTACGCAGCTAGCCGCGCAGCCCTCCGGATTTCATATCCGTCGGGGCTTGGCCTGGCTGCCCAAGGTCGACGAACTGTCTGCCCAGCGAACGATGTGCTGCGAAGATTACGCGCGCCAATTTCGGGATTATCCTGAGATCACGTTGGCGACGACAGGGCGGCTGCCGCTGTACTTCTTTCCAATCGTCGTGGCCAACAAGGATCACCTCTTGCGCAATGCGCAGAGGCGTTTGCTGGAGCTTGTTTCCTGGCCGATTCGACTGCCGATTTATCCGGTAGAGCGCGAGAGCGACCTGATTCGATATGCCTATGCGTCAGGCAGCTGCGTCAACGCCGAGGATATCGCCTCCCGGCTGGTAGGATTGCCCACAGATTTCGGTGCAAACGCAAATCGCAGGACGGCCATCGTTCGGCTTATCAAGCACCATCATGACCGCTTCCAATAGAGGACCCTTGGATATCCGCAGACTGACGCCAGACATGGAGCCGGCCCTGACGGAGTTTCTTCAAGGTCACGTTGAGGCAACGGTGTTCCACGAGCCCTGGTGGTTCAGGGTCCTCAGCGAGACCTACGACCATCAATGTGACTATTGGATTGCGCAGGAAGAGCGCAAGATTTGTGGAATCTTCCCCGTTGTTTCGCTGCGCGTGCCTCTTCTCGGAAGAAAAATGATTGCTCTTCCGTACCAATATCACTGCGGCGCACCGCTTGCTAGCTCAGAGCCGGTTTTCAATGCGCTCGTGGATCATGCCAAAAAGGTCGCTCACGAGAAGAATGCGGACTACATCGAGGTGCGAAGCTTCTACGAGCTGCCCGCCTTGGAACGACTCGGATTTGCAGCGGTCGACACGCAGCTATCGAAGACGATCGTGCCTCTGCAAGGATTGGATATCAAGGGCCTTCGCGAGGGACATAGGAAGGAACTTCGAAAAGCGCTGGCGTCGGGCGTTCGCATTGAACGAGACTCAACTCTGAAGGGTTTGGATACCTTTTGGAAGCTCTACCGTCTCGATGGCCGCGAACTCGGGGGACCGCAGGCTGGCTGGCGGTACTTCAGTAGCCTTTACAGCAACGCGGGAGACCAGTATCGCCTCTGGCTCGCACGCGAGGCATCGGATTGCATCGGAGGCCTGATTACGCTCGATGATGGAGCAATGGTGTTCGCACGAAATGGATCGTATTCGAGTCCACGGGCAAAGGCGGTGCGATTGGGCAGAGCTCTGATCTGGCATTCCATGGTGGATGCCGCATCGCGCGGTTGCAGCCGATACGATCTTGGCATTTCCTGGGTACGAGACAAGGGCCTGATCGATTTCAAAGAAGGATGGCAAGGTGTGACTCAACCGGTCAGGGCGTATGTCTTGCCCATCAAATCCTGCGCTCCTCAACCGGGCAGTTATTTCGAAGGTTACCAACTTGCGAAGGCTGTCTGGCGCAGGCTTCCCATTCCGATCGTCGATCGGCTTGGGCATCAGATCACGCGGTGGATCGGCTAAGGCCTTGTACAGTGAGCGCGGTGAATCCCGTGACGGCAGGTGAACCTCTGGCCGTGGTCCATATGGACCTCGATGGCCATGCCGACATTTGCCGCGCCCATGGTTGGCGGTTCACGGGCCGGCGCGATACGATCTTCGAATCGGGCCTGCGCAATGCGCTCGAATTTTTCACGAGGCACCGAATTCGCGCGACACTGTTCACAATAGCGCAGGACGTCCGCGACGCGGCAAAGAAAGACTATCTGTGCGAAGCGGTAAGGCTCGGACACGAAATCGGCTCGCACACGATCACGCATCGGAAGCTCACGGGTCTCGCGCCGAAGGAAAAACGGAAGGAGATCTGCGAGAGTCGCGATATCATCGAACAAGCGTTGGGCGTGTCCGTGGGAGGATTCCGAGCGCCGGGTTTTGCGATGGATGCCGGCGCACTTCGCTTGCTGGAACCCGCTGGCTATCGCTACGATTGCTCGCTCTTTCCGGACTCGCGAACGGCAAAGCGAGTGGGCCTGGACGCGATTCCTCCTACGCCGCACATTCTCGGCTTCTCGAAGGGGCTTCTCGAACTGCCGATGCCCGCCTATACACCCCTGCCTGTCCCCTTTCATCCCAGCTACAGCCTGGTGCTGGGAGCCTGGTATTTCCACATGGGGATTCGCCGCGCACGGCGGACTGGGGCACCACTTCTGCTGTTGTTTCATCTGACGGATTTCGCGGATCCGTTGCCGACCGCGGATCTGCCCAGTTGGAAGGCAAAGTTCTATACGCTATCGTTCCTGAGCCGGGCAGAGAAGGTGTTTCGTTGCGCACAGATGCTGGATCTGGTCCGGAGGCATTATCGTATCGTGAGCACGGCAGACCTGGAGCGGGAGTGCGAAGGGCCCATCGGTGCCTCGACGATAGCAAAGGTACCGTCGTGAATTCAGTCACCCGGAATCTCGAATCGGGAAAGAACCAAGTCCAGGAACACGACCCAACCGCGCCAGCTCGTATCGATCGTCACGCCCTTCTACAACGAGGGGGAAGCCGTCGAGCAGCCGGCGACCCTTAAGCTTCCGTTCTGGGTTCAACAATTTTTCGGCGTGATTCCGAACGGCTAACCAGCAGCTTCCATCCGGGCCACTCAGAGCGCGTTGGAGTATTCGGGAGGCGTGCGCTCACGGCGCCCTCCGCGCTTCGTTTTTCGGAGGGCCAAAATGCACGACCCGCACCCAATGATATTGTTCCTCGTCGAGAATATTGCGATGCTCGGCTAGCATCATTTCGACAACGCGACCAAACGCGGCATTGTGACTCACGCGCTCATTAATCACCAACCATTTGCCCGTGCAGCCCGCTTTCTCACTGTTGAATTCGTTTTCTCTGAGATTGTGAATCTCGACGTCGTTGTATCGGTAAAGGTGCCACTGCCGCGGCACGCCTCCCCCTGGAACGAACGCTAAGCAATCCCCACTTTGGTACCTGTCGTGAATGAAAGCAAGGGCGTCCCGATAATTCTCCTTGTACGGAACCTCGAGTACGGTATAGATACCCAGCGTCGAGTACACGACGATCGCGGCTATCCAGACATAGCGAATACCGGGCTTAGTGATCGAGGTCAGCGCGCGCGCAACAAGCAAGTAGAAAGGGGCAAGCGCTGCAAGCGCGTATCGAACATCGTATTGAACTCCCTGGGTGCCAGCAACAAGTAGCAAGACGAGCGGTATTGCAATCAGGAGCCCAAGAAGCGAAACACGCTTGCAATCGTCTTGCGACGTCCCGAGCGCAGGCAACCACCGGCGCAGAGGCGTGGCGGCAAGCAGGCCCAGGAGAAAGACAAAGAAGTATGGAACATAACGAATTTGTGCCACGACCGCGGCCACCAGCACGACCGAGAGGAAGGCTGCAGTTGCGAGACTGCGCTGGCGAAGATCATCCAGGCTTTCGACCCAGCGGCATGTAGTCACCAGTACGGCCCCAAGAAGCGCCCATTTCCAGGCTCCGCCAAGAGCGCCAAGAGCGATCACGAGGGCCATTGCGATGAAACCCGGCTCCCACCTGCAACGCAACACCAACAGGGCTGGCGCGCAGAAAAGCGCGCTGCTGACCACGATTGCCCACGGTGTGCGTGCCGGCGCAATAACGCTATCGAGCCGGGCATTGCCGAAGGCGACCAGGTTCTCCCAGGGCGTATCCCAGCCGACACTGAACCACGGCGGCTGCTTGATCTTTGCCACTGCGAATGATGGGAACGCAGACCCGATGCCTTTATACAAGATCCACGGGAGGCAGGCCGCAGCACCGAGCGCGAGGGCAAGCGCGATCCACCAAAGGGGCACGCGCGTGCGAGCATGGATAACGTGCCAGAGGGCGATGGCGATGATGACAAATACGGCGTAGTAATGCGTCCCCAGCGCAAGGAGCGCACACAGCGTCGCGCCAAGCCAGGCGGCCAGACTGCGTCGCTCGATGGCGCGTACATAGAAGGCGGCGGTCATGACGGTGAAGAACATGAGCTGCGAGTAGGGCCGAACTTCCTGTGAGTAGGCGATGGCAAGCTCGGATATCGCGAGCAACGCCACGCCGATGGTCGCAGTCGCCCGGTCATACAGCTCGCGGCCGAGCCAGTACACCGCGGGCAACGTGGCAATTCCGAACAACGCCACCAACAGGCGAGCGGAGAGGGAATCATTCCCTACGACGTTGAGCCAGCCGCGAAGAAAGAGATAGTGGAGCGGCGGTATATATAAATCGGCGACAAGGGCCGCCATCATTTCCGAGAACGGCAATGTACTCTTGTCCCACGATAACGCCTCGTCGGTCCAGATGCTTTGGGAGTCGAGATGGACGATTCGGAGCACAACTCCGACGACCAGTGAAAGCGCCAGCAGCCAATAGAGGGCATTCGATTCGCGGCGCGCGGACGTCGTCAAAATGGGTCTCCGATCACTAAGCTCATTTTTCGCCAGCGCGCCCAAGGTGGTTTTGCGGGTAATCGCCATCGGCGAGCGCGTCCCACGCAACGTTTCTCGAACTGTATCGCGAACTGGGCGTTTGGGTATGCGCAGCCGGCGGGTTAACTCTTGCGTCCACCCCCGCCCGCCGCAGATCGCCCTCCCATCGATTGCCGGAATCCGCCGGTTACGACTACGATATCCTCCCGATTCGCGGGGTATTCGGCGGCGTGGCGATGCGTTCCACGAAGACAAGATAGCGGCGAGCGCGTTGTCGTTGGATGCCCGTCTGCGAACGCCGAAGGAGCAATTGCGTGTCGAATCTCGCAGGAAAGCCATGCCGCATCACGATCGCCTGGGTCTTGGCCGTTCTGCTGACGGTGCTGATAGCAATTTGTTACCTACCTGGGATTTCGCCACTTCGCATTTTTCGGCGCGGACGCCGAGCAAGAAACATCGACCTGATGACTTCAAATCTTGCAACTTTGTATCGGTCACCGCATCGATATATGCTTCGATGCTGACGGGTGCCGGCGCCGTTCGTTGGGAATGCCGGAGCGTCGGCTTCGCAGGTTTGCTGAAGCGACTTGGAAGTAATCGTCGCAACCTATCGAGAATCGGGAATCCTGCATGAAAGCCGTCACCCAGAATCTCAGATCGGGAAAAATGCAGGTCCAGGAGATCCCGCCGCCTTCGCTGCGGCCCGAGGGTGTTTTGGTTCGCGTGCGGCGCTCGCTGATCAGCCTGGGCACCGAGCGTGCGGTGATCGAGCTCGCCAACAAGGGAATGGTGGGCAAGGCCAGGCAAAGGCCCGACCTCGTTGCGAAAGTGTTGAACAAGGCGCGGCAAGAGGGACTGTGGAACACGTTCAAAGTCGTGCGAAACTTGATGGATTCGCCGATTCCCCTGGGCTATTCCTGCGCCGGCGAGGTCCTCGCCGTCGGTGAGGAAGCCATGGAGTTTGCCACCGGCGACCGCATCGCGTGCGCCGGCCTCAACTTCGCCAATCATGCAGAAATCGACTATGTGCCGCGCAATCTGGCGGTCAAGCTGCCCGCGGGTACCTCTTATGACGCCGCCTGCTTCGTGACGGTCGGCGCGATCGCGATGCAAGGCGTGCGCCTTGCCAATCTGCAACTGGGTGACAAGGTCGTCGTGATGGGCCTGGGCCTCGTCGGTCAACTTGCCGCCCAACTCGTGCGCTCCGCGGGCGCGACGGTCATCGCAACCGATCTCGATCCTTCCAAAGTGGAGCTCGCCGCACGACTGGGAGCACACCATGCCG